>Ga0187892_10006763_pt1 | contig 16803 bp, 15 predicted proteins | sample MA1701073metaG_FD_139345 | JGI IMG/M metagenome (GOLD analysis project Ga0187892, IMG submission 139345) | Bio-ooze microbial communities from a basaltic lava cave in the Kipuka Kanohina Cave System on the Island of Hawaii, USA - MA170107-3 metaG ... | reverse complement strand
GTCAATGCTGTCCTTGACCACTTCGTCACCTCCTCACGTTATGCTGCCTTTGCTCGTGAGGATGACGCGGTGGTCTCCTTGTCGCTAGACCTCTCTTACACCACTACCTGGGACTCTACTTCCATGAGCACTACATCGGGGCAAAACCTGTGCACCTGCTCTACGGCCTCAGCCCCTGTAGTTGCCTCTCCCACCACGTGGATGCCATCCACGTTTAGCATCGCCCGCAGGCCCTCCCGCACCATCGGGTGATCATCAACAATAAGCACTGTTATGCCATCTCTGTTCACGAAACCGCTCGCTTGTTCTTCTTCCTTCACAACTTTCACCTCCGTCGGGGATTCTCCAGCTTCTTGCTTCAGCGCCAATGAAACCCTCACGAGGGTGCCCTGGCCCGGGGTGCTCTCGACGCTGAAAATAGACCCCAACAACTGGGCCCTCTCCCGCATTCCTGTCAGCCCCAGATGCCCACCTTCCAAGCTTTTGGCCCAAGCCGTCTCGACGTCGAAACCTACGCCCCAGTCCTGCACTTCCAGCGATAACTCTTCGCCTGCCCTAAGCAGCCTGACCTTGACTTTTTCTGTCTGGGCATATTTCTGGGCGTTAGTGAGGGCTTCCTGGACGATGCGGAATAAGGCCGTTTCTACACCCTTGTCGAGACGAATCGTCCCCCAATTCTCCTCCAGCTCTAATTGCCAGCCCAGCCAGGTCGCCGTCTCGTTGAGATAATGCCGTAAGGCCTCAACCAGACCGAAATCGTCCAGTAAGGCCGGCCGCAGCTCCGAGACGATACGCCGCGTTTCCGCTATCGCCTCATCCAAATAGCGCGCCCCCTTCATTAACTCTCTTTCCGAAGCTGTCCCCTCCCTGGCTTTTTCTGTCCTATATATCTCAAGGTGCATCCCGGCCGCCACTATCACCTGGCCTAGCCCGTCATGAATGTCGTAGGCTATCTTACGACGTTCCTCTTCTTGGGCGGCCAACAAACGCTGACTCAGGGCCCGTTGCACCTCCTCAGCCCGCTTTCGCTCAGCAACTTCAGCCTTCAGTATCTGGTCGGCTTTCACTAGCTCTGCCGTCCGTTCCTGTACTCGTATTTCTAGCGCCTCTTGAGCCCCGTGCAGCGACTCCTCTACTCGTTTGCGGTCCCGCAGTAACTCCATTACCTGACGGCGGATTTGGGCCGACCAACTATTGGTTATAGCGACGACGAGAAGGAACGTGAGCGGCTGCACCCAGAGGTTGTCTTGGGTAAGGGATTCCGGGCTCAAGGTCAATCCCGCCAGGAGCGCACCCAAGATCGCCAGAGGAAGGGGCACCCTAAAGGCTAGAAAGAGAAGGGGGAGATAATGGAGGCTTGCTAGTCCATTGGGCAAGCCACCTGTCAGATGAATGGCTAAGTTGATGGCGCCAATTGCCGCCAAACCAAGAACTACATCTCTGGCGAGTGCTCGATTCCAGCGAGAACGAACAAATTGCCTCGGAAGATCGAGGCATCGCGCGCCCAGCGACGTAATAACGGCCTGCGGCCGCAGTCTTACTGCCACTCTTCTGGTTGGAACGTTATAGCGCTTTAGGGGGAAATTTTCAATCAATAGGGAAACAGTGAGCTAGCGTGCAGAAAGCGTGAAGATTGCGATACGGTGAGCCAACCCTAGTTCTGCAAGCCCACCTGGATGCGGCGCAAAGCCGATTGGGCGGCGGTGTAGTTGGGGTTCTCGGCCAGCGCCTTTCGATAGCACTCAAGGGCCTGAAAGCGCGCTCCTACCTGTTCCCAGATGCGGGCTAAGTTAGCCCAGGGGAAACTACGATTTTCGTAACGTCTAGCTTGGGTCGCCCTTATTAAATAGGGCGGCGCCCGATGGGGTTCTCCCTTCTCGATGAAATAAGCGCCGATATCATTCCAAGGGTTGCCAAATTCGGGGTCGACGGCGATAGCTTTCTTACACTCTTCGATGGCTTCGTCGTAGCGACGCTGAAAGCTATATGTCCAGCCCAGAAAAGTATGGGCTTCCGCTGTGGGGAATAGATCAATAGATCTCTTATAGTTGAGGATAGCCTGTTCTAGGTCGCCCCGCATTTGATGTTCGTAGGCGAGACGAAAATGGACCAGAGCCTGTTTGCGGACCTCTTCCTCGCGCTCCTCACCTTCATCCATAGCAAGATCCCTGGCGGCAGAATCCCTCCCTATAACGACGCCCTTATCGCCTTCAGGATATCTACGTTTTCCTTGTCTGGACCCTGGTTGGCAAAGCCCGGCACCTCCAATAGAAAGGGCACCTCCTGAAAGACTGCATGCTCCATAATATTAGCGAATCCGTCGCGGCCTATATACCCTTCGCCTATGTTTTCGTGGCGATCAACTCCGCCACCTAGAGGGCACTTAGAGTCGTTAGCGTGCACCGCCACAAGATTCGCTAGCCCGATCTCCTCCTGAAATTCTGTCATCGCGTGGTCTAGTCCGTTTTTGGTCTTGACGTCGTAACCGGAAGCAAACATATGTTGGGTGTCAAGACAGACCCTTACTCGGTCGCTGCCAACCTCATCCATTATCCGGGCTAATTCGCTGAAGCGGGAACCGATGGCATCACCCATGCCGGCGCTGTTCTCCAGGATGAGCCAGGTGTCCTCAGGCGTAGACTCAAGTACCTGGCGGACAGAGTCCACGATCTGATGAAAAACGATCTCGATGCCGGCACCACGGTGACTACCAACATGAAAAATAACACCCATGGCCCCCAAAAGATGACAGACATGCATGTCGTGTGATATTGCTTCCACAGACTTCGCAAGGTTCTCCGGGTTGCTTGTAGCCAAATTTGCCAGATAGACTCCGTGGAGGAAAACTGGGCTCACAGCCGAGTCCTGTGCTTTCTGACGGAAGGCCTCCACCTCGATTTCCCCATAGAGCTTGCGGCGCCAGCTCTGCGGCGACGAACCGAAGACCTGAATGGTCTCTGCCCCTAGCAACTGCGCCCGGTCGATCGCTTTGTCGGCGCCCCCCGCCGTCGAGACGTGTGCTCCTATCCTCATGATTAGTCCCTTCTCAGAAAGGGCACCTTGGCCAGGAGCCAGCGTGCCTGCTTTAAGATGACTTGGCTATGAACGGCCCCTTCCAGAGCAGCATCTAAAGGCTGACTCCCTTTAATTTCCAGCAAAGCTTCCTCCCTATCGAGACTAACTGTAGCCTTCTCAACTCCTTGGAGCCCTGCCAGGGCCCGCTGGACGCGGATTGCTCAGAGATGACAGACCATACCGGATACGTTGAGCTTTAGCGACCGCCGCCCGGCGCCCAGTGGCACCTCGGAGGTGATTTTCGCTTTGGGATAGACAAAGAGATTACGCGGCTTCAGCATAAAAGAACTCTCACGGAATATTATATCCCCGGGAGCAGTTTGCCAGAGTCTTTTTTTGGATTCCATTATTAATTGCGTTTGCTTTACTTATGATCTCAGAAGCCTGGACGCCCTCGAAGGACTAGCGGTAAAATAGGAACGCTTAGCCAGCCATTGCTCCTGAGGTCGCCCATGCCTAACAGACTCGATCGCGAGATTGACGAAATCCTAGATCGCCTCCAGGGCTTTCCCCCCAGATATTCGCGGTGGGCTCGCATTCGGAACGCGCCGCGTCGGGCATTCAACAGCATCAAGCAAGGGATCGCCCGCTTATCGCGGCCGCGCCTATCGTTGGGACAATTGATGCTCTTAGGCGGTGTTCTTCTTCTTATCGCTTACATAGGGCTGGGCAGCAGCTCTGTATCGCGAACCTTAATGATTGCCGGCCTGGCAGTATTCTTTTTTGCCTTCGTTCTATCACTGCGCCGGCAAACCCGTTCGACCGAGAAGCTGTGGCGAGGGCAACCCATGGAGGTCAGCGGCAGCAGGGGTTTCGGTAACCGTATCCGCGGCTGGTGGGAGCGCTGGCGCAGTCGCAGATAAGCAAGGGCGAAAGCTGATCGCCCGTTTCTCTGCCAATTCCTTTCTCGCTGTAATATTTGGCTTGGGCCTACTGCTAATAATCGCTTGCGGCGGCTCTAACACCGATCTTGGGGCGGCCTTTGATTCTCAGAAAGCTTTCGCTCACGTTCGAGCCTTGGCTGTAGATATCGGCACCCGTCCTGCGGGCACAGCGGCGGAGGCCGCAGCGGCTGATTATATCGCGGAGCAGCTTGCTGCCTATGGTTATCAAGTGGACCAACAGCTATTCTCCTTCGCTGCCTTTATCGACCTTGGCACCACCCTCGAGGTCCTATCTTCAGAAGACCAGCCGGCTGGTCCTGTCCTAAATCCATTGCCTATGCAGCCCAGTATTGCCGGCGAGCTGGAAGCGGAAATCGCGGAAGCCGGCCTTGGCCGGCCTGAAGACCTTACGTCTGAGAACGCCGGCAGGATAGCTTTGATCAGGCGCGGGGAGACATCGTTTAGCGATAAGATAGCCAACGCCGCAGCCGCTGGCGCCCTGGCGGCCATCATTTACAACAATCAACCCGGCCAGTTCGAGGGCCAACTGTCAGCTGCGCCGCCCATCCCTGCCGTATCTTTATCCCAAGAAGAGGGCCAGATCCTGCTCGACCTCTTAAAGGAAGGCCCCGTTAGGGTGCGCTTAGCTGTGCGCGTGGAATTGGGCCCGCGAGATTCTCAAAATGTCATCGCGCGTCCGCCAGACGGCCAGTGCCGGCTCTATGTGGGCGGCCATTACGACTCTGTAGCTGTCGCCCCTGGCGCCAACGATAACGTCTCAGGGACTGCAACCGTCATCGAAATCGCCCGCGTTCTTGCCAGCGACGGCGAGTTCGATGAGGTCTGCTTTATCGCCTTCGCCGCCGAGGAGGTGAGCCTCATCGGTTCCAATAATTTTGTATCCTTGCTGCCAAATGCAGACAGAGACACCGTCTTGGGTCTGCTCAACTTCGACGTAGTGGGCGCGGGTAGTGGCTTGCTGTTCGACGGCACCCAACGCCTAATCGACATCGCAAGTCTGGAGGCAGGCCGCTTAGGCCTGATTGCCGCCCAACGCGAGCTACCTCGGGGAGCGAACAGCGATCACGCCAGCTTCATCGCCGCGGGCATGCCCGCCATGATCATCTATCGGGATGACCCCAATATCCATTCAGCCGCGGACAAAGTCGAGTTCGTGAACCCGGATTTGCTAGCTGAGGCCGGCCGCCTGGGCCTAGGGGTAATCGACGCCATCCTTAGGGAGATGGTTGTCACTAGCATCACCATGCGTTAGTATGCCCCCGTTGCCATGACCGATTATCGCAAGCTTTGGCCCATCCTAGCTTTAGTCCCCCTGGCCATGGCTGCCCTCGCTGCCGCCTGTGGTGACGGCGATAGTATCGAGGTGGGAGGCGCCCTTACTGACCCCGCTGCCGTGCCCACCGCCACACCTTTCGCCGAGCCACCTAGCCCAATCTTTCTAGAGGAAGGAGCCATCACGCCCAGTGACGGCGGCGGTGGCGGTGGTCAACCTGGCGTTTGTGGCAATACTTATGTTGTGGAGTCCGGCGATTCTTTCTTTGCCATCGCCCAAAAATGTGAGGTAGACCTGGATGCTCTCCGGCAAGCGAATCCTGGGGTCGAGCCCACTGCCCTTCAGGTCGGTCAAGAGCTTAAGCTCCCGCCTAAAGAGGAGTAGCCTCGGTCTGCTCGCCCTTCAATTGCTGTCCTCTTCTTTGTGCACTAGAATAAGGCTGCATGCATTCCCGCTGGCATATGAATAGGAAAAGATAGATGGCTGTAAAAGATAAGCGAGCCCTAGATAAGATAGCTGAGCTCCAGCGTCTGAAGGAAGAAGCGAAGCTGGGAGGGGGCAAGGAGCGTATTGAGGCTCAGCATGCCCGGGGCAAACTCACCGCTCGTGAACGCCTGGCCGTCCTCCTAGACGAGGGCACATTTGAAGAACTGGACTCTCTCGTCGTCCACCGCACCACGGAATTCGGCTTGGATAAGCAACGGTACCTGGGCGACGCGGTAGTCACAGGCTACGGAAAGATAGACGGCCGTCTCGTCTACGTCTTCTCGCAAGATTTCACCGTCTTTGGCGGCTCCCTATCTGAAGCTGTCTCGGAGAAAATCTGTAAAATCATGGACTTGGCATTGCAAAATGGCGCCCCTTTCATAGGCATAAACGATTCTGGGGGTGCCCGGATCCAGGAAGGAGTTGTCTCCCTTAAGGGTTACGCCGAAATCTTCAAGCGCAATGTGCTGGCCTCCGGCGTCATCCCTCAAATATCCGTTATCATGGGGCCTTGCGCTGGCGGCGCCGTCTACTCTCCCGCTATTACCGATTTCGTTTTCATGGTGCAAGGCACCAGTCAGATGTACATTACCGGCCCCGATGTGATCCGCGCCGTCACTGGGGAGGAAGTAACCCACGAAGAACTAGGTGGCGCCGGCCCGCATGCCAGCACTAGCGGTGTGGCCCATTTTGTGACGGAAGGTGAAGAGGCGTGTCTCAATGAAGTGCGGCGGCTCCTGAGCTTCCTGCCTCCCAACAACACGGACGACCCACCCGCCAGTGAGCCTTCCGATGACCCAGGTCGTCTCTGCCCGGATCTCCGAGATGTCGTGCCCGAGGAACCTGCTAAGCCCTACGATATGCACGAAGTCATTTACTCCATTGTGGATGATGAAGACTTCCTAGAAGTCCATTCACTTTGGGCTCAGAACATCACAGTGGGTTTGGCCCGCATGAACGGCCGTACTGTGGGAATCGTGGCTAACAACCCGGCCGTCCTGGCTGGCGTCCTCGACGTTAACTCCTCGCGTAAGGCTGCCCGCTTCGTCCGCTTCTGCGACTGCTTCAATATCCCCATCATCACTCTGACTGATGTCCCCGGATATTTGCCCGGCACCGATCAGGAACACGGCGGCATCATCTCTCACGGCGCTAAGCTTATCTATGCTTACGCCGAGGCTACTGTGCCCAAGATAACCGTCATCGTCCGTAAGGCCTACGGCGGCGCTTATATCGTCATGGGCTCGAAGCACCTGCGGAGCGATATCAATTACGTTTGGCCTTCGGGCGAAGTCGCGGTTATGGGACCGGAAGGCGCCGTAAGCATCATATTTCGCCGCGAGATTGAGGCTGCTGAGAACCCGGAGGCTGAGCGTAAGAGGCTGACCGAAGAATACCGTCGCACCTTCGCTAATCCTTACATCAGCGCTTCTCGCGGCTTTATTGATGACGTCATCGATCCAAGCGAAACGCGTCTGAAGATTATCCGTGGACTGGAAATGCTGCAAAACAAGACGGACAACACCCCAGCCAAAAAGCACGGCAATATCCCTCTCTGATTAGAGCTAGACTTTGCTGGTGCGAGGTCAGACCATGGGAGTACGAATCACTGACACCACTTTGCGCGACGCCCACCAGTCGCTGCTGGCCACCCGCATGCGCAGCGAGGACATGCTGCCTATCGCTCCGGCGATGGACGAGGTAGGCTTCCACAGCGTCGAGGTGTGGGGCGGCGCCACCTTTGACACCGCCCTCCGCTTTTTGCGAGAGGACCCCTGGGAGCGCCTACGAGAGCTTAAACAAAGGTTCAAACGGACGCCCCTCCAGATGCTTCTACGCGGCCAAAACGTCCTCGGCTACCGTCATTACGCCGACGACGTCGTAGAGAAATTCGTGGAGCTGGCGGTAAAGAACGGCATAGATATCTTCCGTATCTTCGATGCCGTAAATGACTTGCGAAACCTAGAGACGGCGGTGCGAGCGGCGAAGCGGGCCGGCGCTCATGTCCAAGGCACCATTTGCTATACCATCAGCCCTGTCCATACCACCGATATGTACGTCAAGCAGGCTAAGGAGTTGGTGGAGATGGGCTCAGACTCCATCTGCATAAAAGACATGGCCGGACTTCTCCATCCCTATAACGCTTTCGATATCGTCAGCCAGCTAAAGGCTACCGTAGACGTGCCAATCCAATTGCACTGCCATTGCACCAGCGGGATGGCCGAGATGTCCTACGTGAAGGCTGTTGAGGCGGGCGTGGACGTCATTGATTGCGCCATCTCCAGCCTGGCCCAAGGGACTTCCCAACCGCCTTGCGAGTCTGTCGTGGCTACATTCCAGGACACCCCGCACGAATCAGGCCTGAACTTGGAGCAGCTAACCCATCTCTCCGACTACTTCGCGGAAGTTCGAAAGAAGTACACCGCTTTCGAAGGCAATATTCGCGTGGATGCTGGCGTTCTCCTCCACCAGGTTCCCGGCGGCATGATCTCCAACTTGGTTTCTCAGCTCCGCGAACAGGGTGCTATTGATAAGTTGCGCCAAGTCCTGGAGGAGATACCGAGGGTGCGCCAAGACCTGGGATATCCGCCGCTTGTCACCCCTACCAGCCAGATCGTGGGCACCCAAGCGGTCCTCAACGCCCTCTTCGGCGAACGCTACAAGCAAGTCACCAAAGAGACGCGGGCTTATATCCAAGGCCAATATGGGGCTCCTCCGGCCCCCATTAGCGAGGCGGTAAAGAAAAAGATTGTCGGTGGCGGCGAGATCATCAGCAGCCGTCCGGCCGATCACCTTCCGCCCGAGCTGGAAAAGGCGCAGCAGGAGATTAGCGAGATTGCCCCGAGCGAAGAGGACCTTCTCTCCTATGTCTTGTTTCCCCAGGTGGCCCGCGAATTCCTAGAATGGCGAGCCCAGGGGGCCGGCCTGGAAGGTGAACTGGTCGCCGCTATTGCCGTCGCCCTTGGCGATGGCAGTCAACATGCTAAAGACGCCGCTATCTCGGCCGGTGATGGTCGCAGCCGTAGCAGTGCCTGGAAGCTGGCCGGCCGCCAGCGCTCCCTCCGAGGCTGGAATCATTGAAGCTCGTCATCGACGGCCAAGAGTACGACGTCGATCATCGAGGCGATTCCGTCATCGTAAACGGTGAACCTTATTCCGTGCGGGTACGCCGCCAAGGAGATATCGTTAACGTTTATGTAAATGAGCGTCCCTTCGCCATCCAGTTAGAGGGGGTACTGGCGGAGGGAATGGCCAGACTAATTGTCGACGCCAAAGCTTATCAAGTAGAGCTTAAGGGAAGGCTAACGTCGGCTCGACCTTCCCGCCGGCAGCCCCGGTCACAACCAGCACCGGCGGCTATCGGCGGCGGTGCCATAGTTTCCCCAATGACGGGCCGCATTATCACGGTAAACGTCCGTCCCGGCGACGAGGTACAGGAAGGAAACATCCTCCTGGTTATCGAAGCGATGAAGATGGAGAACGAGGTAATAGCCCCTCGGCCCGGGAAGATCAAGGAGCTATCTGTGGCGGCAGGGGCCCGAGTCACGGAGGGCGACTTGCTTCTAGTACTAGAATCATAGCTTAGAAGTAGAAAGCGAATCTAAGTCTATAGAAGACTATTTAATCGGGCAGCGCTACGAGGGACGTTGTACTCTGGATGCCCTCAATTTTGCGGATGCGGTCTCCCAGGACGGACGGGATGTCAGTCAGGCTTTCGACCTCAATCTCGACCACAATATCGTACGGGCCCATCACCTCGTGCATCTCTTGGATGCCGGGGATATCGCGCATTGCTTCTGCCACCGATTTAGTTCTGCCGGGGTTTGTTACTACCAAAACATACGTTTTGACCGGCATGCGCCCGCTCCTTGTAGCTAGAGTTCGGCAAAGGAAACACGAATTCGCGCCCCATTATACCTTAAATGTTTACTTTAAGAGAGAGCCGATGCAGGACACAAGGCAAATGAAAGTGGTAAAATAAATGTGAGCTTTGGGAATACCTAGCGTTCCCGGACAGGAAACAAGGCTGGTAGTTATCCGTCCACCCAATTTCTATCAGTTAAAGGGATCGCTCCAGGGGCCGAAGCTTCGCCGTAATGCCGAGAGATGATTTCATAATCCGAATAGGCGGGGACACCGCCATCGGTGGTGTCATTAGCACAGGGGATAATTTCAGCGTTGCCGCCGCCCGCTTGGGGTTCCGCACTTTTACTTTTCGCAACTATCCGGCCGAGATCAAGGGCGGCCACGCTTGGTATCAAGTCCGTATCAGTAATAAACCCGTTATCTCTATCGGCGATGGCTGCGACATTCTGATCGCCTTCGACCAAGAAGCTTATCATCTCCACAAAGGCGACCTCAACGAGGACAGTGTCCTCATTTACGACTCTACCCTCGTTCACCCCGAAAACGGACGCCATACCCTTTACGGCGTCCCCTTCCAAAAGATTGCCCGCGAAGAATTAGACTTCGTACGCGGCACTAACGTATTGGTGCTAGGAGTGACCGCCGGCTTGTTCGGCCTGCCTCTCACCCCTCTACAAGAGATGGTAAAAACCCGTTACAAGCGCCGCGCTGAGCTGGTCGACAAGAATATGGCCGCCCTGGACTATGGCTACGATTACGTAAAGAATTTGAAGAAGCAAGACAAGTTCTGGCTGGGCACCGCCGACCATGTCAACCGTCTGGTCATGAGTGGTAACGACGCTATTGTTGTCGGGGCGCTACACGCTGGTTGCCGTTACTTTGCCGGCTATCCCATCACTCCAGCCTCGGACATCTTGGAGACTATGGCGCGGGAACTCCCGAAGCTTGGAGGTGTCTGCCTCCAGGCCGAGGATGAAATGGCGGCTCTGTCTTCGGTTATCGGCGCCTCCTACGCCGGCACCAAGGCGATGACTGCTACATCTGGGCCAGGCTTCTCCCTGATGATCGAACTCCTAGGCCTGGCTTCTATGACTGAGATACCCATTGTTATCGTGGACGCTCAGCGCTCAGGGCCAAGCACCGGGATGCCCACAAAGCTGGAACAGGGCGACTTGTTCCAAGCTCTTTACGCCGGTCACGGCGATTTTCCCCGCATTGTTATTGCTCCCGGCTCGGTAGAGGATTGCCTGAAGCAGGCAGTACTGGCCTTCAACATGGCCGAGAAGTACCAGTGCCCCGTTATCCTCCTATCTGACCAGTCGCTATCCCATCGAACTGAAGCAATCGATCCTCCGGACATGTCGGCCTTTTCGGTAGCCGAACGCCTGCGGCCTGATGGCACCAACCCCGCGGATTATGAGAGGTACAAGATAACTGAGACGGGCGTGTCGCCTATGGCCATCCCAGGAAAAGACCCCCACCGCTACGTGGCGCCTGGTTTGGAGCACGACGAACGCGGCCATCCCCATCTGCGTCCCGAGACCCACGAGGCCATGACGGCCAAACGCTTCCGAAAGCTGGCTACCGCCCGCGCTGAAATGGAAAGCGACGAGGACCTCTGCCCTCGCTACGGCGAAGCTTCGGCGGATCTTGGCATCATCGGTTGGGGAGCCACCGAAGGTTCCATTCGTGAGGGGATAGACCGCGCATTGGCTAAAGGATATAAAGTGGCTGCGATCCACCCCCGGGTGTTAAACCCGCTGCCAGAAAAGCAGATACGTGAGTTCATCAAGTCCGTGAAGACAGTTCTTGTGCCAGAAGTCAACTACCAGGGGCAGTTTGCCCATCACCTCGCCGCTACTATTGGGGTCAGGCCACTGCGGCTGAATAAGATCGGCGGCATGCCCCTTACTCCTGGCGAGATTTTCGCTAAAATCGAGGAGGTTTCTAATGGCCGATAGCACCACCGAAGTCGCCCAAGCCCCAGAGGCGGCTGTCCTCGCTGTCAAAGACTATAAGAGCGGGGAGAAGCCGGTATGGTGCCCCGGCTGCGGCGATTTCGGCGTGCTTAGCGCCACTTACAAGGCTCTGACCGCCCTCCAGCTGCCGCCCGATCAGGTCGTAGTGGTATCGGGCATCGGCTGTTCCAGCCGTACACCCTACTTCATGAGCACTTACGGGCTTCACGGTGTGCACGGGCGTGCGCTGCCCCTTGCCACGGGCGTGAAATTCGCCAACCCAAACCTAACCGTCTTGGTTATGGGCGGTGACGGCGACTTATTGGCCATAGGTGCTGGCCACTTCCCCCATGCCGCCAGCCGCAACGTAGACATCACCTGCGTCATGATGGACAACCAAACTTATGGCCTGACCAAAGCCCAGTCCTCACCCACTTCCTTCATCGGCCATAAATCTAAATCCACCCCTTATGGTGTCATCGCTAAGCCCATGAAGGCTGTGCTTTACGCCCTTACAAACGGCGCCACTTTCGTTGCACGTGGCTATTCGGCCCGTCCCAATGAACTGGCCAGCCTTATCATGGAGGGGATCAAACACAGGGGCTTTTCCTTTATCCACGTTCAGAGTCCTTGTGCCGAGTTCTTCAATACATACGACTATTACGACGAGCATATCGCTGACCTGCCTGAGGATTGGAACCGCCACGATCTCGAGGCTGCCGTGGGTCTGGCCCTTAGCGAAGATAAGGTTCACTTAGGTATCTTCTACGAGGAAGAAAGGGCCATCTATGAGGATCAGGCCCGCCAGTTCGAAGCTGAGAAGCAAGAGTTCGACGCGAGCCTCTATCTTCAGCGCTTCACTTAAGGCCCCCGGCCTCTAAAAACCGTTGACATTCCGCCCAGAAAATGGTGTCGTTGCATCGTGTTAAGATGCCGAATCGTTATCAGGCAGCAGCGTATATATAAGAGTTTGAACACGGCGAAAAGGAGAATTAAAGGTGGGCCAGACCCTGACCCAGAAATTGCTTGTTGAGCATCTCATCTCGGGTGAACTCAAGCCCGACCAGGAAATCGCTATCAAGGTCGACCAAATTCTGATCCAGGATGCCACAGGGACTCTGGCCTGGCTTGAATTTGAGGCTCTAGGCATCCCCAAGGTTCGAAGCGAGTTGTGCGTTACGTACGTCGACCATAATATGCTCCAAACAGGCTTCGAAAATGCCGACGATCATTTCTTCCTGCAGCGCATGTGTGCCAAATACGGAGCCGTTTACTCTCGCCCCGGGAACGGCATTTCCCACCAAGCCCATCTAGAACGTTTTGCCATGCCTGGTAAGACCCTCCTTGGCGCCGATAGCCACACCCCTACTGCCGGCGCCTTGGCCATGCTGGCCATCGGCGCCGGCAGTTCGGAAGTGGCCGTCGCTATGGCTGGTCAGCCTTACCATCTCATCGTGCCTAAGGTTTACCGCATTGAACTTACTGGACGACTAGGTCCATGGGTCTCTGCCAAAGATGTAATCCTTGAGCTATTGCGGCGCCTCACAGTCAAGGGGGCAGTGGGGGCCGTCCTAGAATACGGCGGCCCGGGAATAAAAACGTTAACTATCCCTCAGCGGGCGACCATTGCTAATATGGGCGCCGAATTGGGGGCCACCAGCTCTGTGTTTCCGTCCGATGAGCGGGCCCACGAGTTCCTTCTAGCCCAGAAACGGGAGCAAGTCTGGCAACCCCTCAGCGCAGACGACGATGCCGTTTACGATAAATACATCGAAATCGATCTCTCCCAACTCGAGCCCCTGATCGCTAAGCCTTCCAGCCCTGACAACGTCGTCCCCGTCAAAGAGGTGGAGGGAACAGCCGTTACACAAGTGTGCGTGGGCAGTTCGGTTAATTCTTCCTATGTCGACTTAATGACTATCGCAGAGGTGCTCAAAGGCAAACACGAACACCCTGATGTCCAACTCGTTGTGAGCCCCGGTTCGCGTCAAGTGCTGCAGATGGTGATCGAGAGCGGCGGCATGGCCGAGCTCATTAGGGCCGGCGCCCGTGGCCTAGAAGTAGCCTGCGGTCCTTGCATCGGCATGGGACAGGCTCCTCCCACTGGCGGCGTTTCTGTTCGCACTTTCAATCGCAACTTTCCCGGCCGTAGCGGCACCCCCAACGATAAAGTTTATTTGTGTAGCCCAGAGGTAGCCGCGGCCACTGCCCTCAACGGCGTCATCGCGGATCCCCGCAAACTCGGCGATCCGCCTAGGATTGAAATGCCGAAGGAGTTTATCATTGACGATTCCATGTTCCTATGGCCACCGGAGCAGCCTCCTGAAGGGGTGGTGCCTCGCGGTCCCAATATAGAAGCCCTTACCCTACCTGAGCCGCTGGCCGATACCATTGCCGGAGAAATCCTATTGAAGGTTGGCGAAAACGTTAGTACGGACGAGATACTGCCCGCGGGCAACCGCGTGCTACCTTACCGTTCGAATATCCCCAAGATCGCTCAATTCCTCTTTGACGGAATCGATCGCCAGTTCTACGAGCGAGCCAAGGAGAAGGGCGGTGGCATTATCGTCGGCGGCCACAACTATGGCCAGGGGTCCAGTCGCGAGCACGCGGCTGTCGCTCCCAGCTACCTGGGGGTCAAAGCTGTGCTGGCTAAATCCTACGCCCGTATCCATCATACTAACCTGGTGGATTTCGGCATCCTGCCGTTAATCTTTGCCGAAGAGAAAGAATACGACCGCTTGCAGTTGGGCGATATCCTTGAGATTCAGGGCGTCCGCGAGACGCTGCGCGCGGGCGATACACTTTTTCTGTGGAATAAAAGCCAGGGTTACGAGTTCACTGCGAAGCACAATTTGACGCCCCGCCAAGTGGATATTCTGCTGACCGGCGGGCTTTTGCACTACGTCAAAGCCCACGCAGGCTAAAAACAGTTGGGGGATGGCTCTTTACTATCGGCCTATGGGCCTGTCAAGTTTTCCTTCCTGCTGGCCAACCCCCATGCTATAATCCTGTCGTGAAAGTCGTCACCCAACGCCTCCCCGACTCGCAGGTCATCCTGGAGATCGAGGTCGAGCCGGAGCGCCTGGAACGTTCCCTGGACAAAGCCTACCGCCGCCTAGTTCAGCGCCTGGATGTGCCAGGGTTCCGCAAGGGCAAAGCGCCGCGGCCCATGCTGGAACGCTACCTCGGCCGAGACGCGCTCCTTCACGAGGCGATGGACGTCCTTATTCCCGAGGTCTATCGCGAAGCCCTCGAGACCGAGGGCATAGACCCTATCGATATGCCACAGGTGGAGGTGCTGAGCCAGGAGCCACCCCTCATAAAGGCTACCGTCCCCGTTCGCCCCACAGTGGAGTTAGGGGATTACTTGTTGCTGCGCCTGCCCCGAGAGCCGGTCGAAGCGACTACAGCCGAAGTGGACGAGGCCCTAGAGGAGCTACGCCAGCGTTACGCCCTCCACGAGCCTGTTGACCGGCCGGTGGCCATGGGCGACATCGTTCGTGCTCGGGTACATGCACACTCGGACCGCGAAGTCTTCGCGGACGACGATTTTGAGTTTCGCCTCCAGGAGGGCCAGGTTGTGCTTCTCCCGGGTTTCACTGAGGCTCTGGTTGGCGCCAAGAAAGGTGCGGCCCAAGAGTTCACCCTCACCATCCCCGACGACTATTCCCAGCGTGTTTTGGCTGGCAAGCCTTGTCATTTCTCCGTTACCGTTCACGATATTAAGCAGGAGCGCCTGCCAGAGTTGAACGACGATTTTGCCCGCGAGGTGGGCGAGGGCTTCCCTAGCCTTCAGGCTTTACGAGAACGTTTGGAAAACGATATACGGGAGCGCAAGCAGGCCAGAGCCGACCAAGAGTACCGAGACAAAGCCATCGACGCCTTAGTGGCAGCCGCTCAGGCCATCGAATTCCCCCCCGTTCTCGTCGAGCGCGACATCGACCGGCTGCTAAAAGACGAAGCCCGCTCCCCAACGGGCGGAGATATCGACCGTCAGCTGCAGTCCGCCTTTGCTGGACGAAAGGCGCCTGAGCAGACGCGCGAGGAGTTGCGGGCCATCGCTGAGGGACGAGTGAGACGGTCTTTGGCCCTAAGCAAGTTGGCTGAGTTGGAAGGAATAAGCGTAGAAGCCAGCGATATCGATAATGAAATCGAACGGGTGGCGTCTTCGGTCGGGCCCCAGGGAGAACAAATACGCCGTATGTTTAACAACCCGGAGGGCCGCGATGCTATTCAGCGTACTCTGCTGACCCAGAAGACTTTGGACCGCCTCGTGTCTATAGTTTCAGAAGAGAAAGAGGTGGCCGGTGGCCCTGCTGAGGCGACGGCATAGCGAGAAGAGGAGGCAATTGATGCGTGAGCCGGAAACGCGGATAGATTATAGGGGATCGGGAGAGGCTATCATTCCCTACGTCATTGAACAGAGTCCCCGCGGGGAACGCGCCTTTGATATCTACTCTCTACTTTTGAAAGAACGCATCGTCTTCCTGGGCACCCCCATCGATGACCAGATCGCCAACCTCATCATCGCCCAGCTGCTCTACCTTGAGCGAGAAGACTCGGAGCGAGACATCAGCATGTACCTCCATTCTCCTGGCGGCGTGATCAGCGCCGGATTGGCCGTATACGATACGATGCAGCTATTAAAGTGCGACGTGGCCACCATCTGCGTTGGCGAATGTGCTAGTATGGCCACTGTGTTGCTGGCGGCGGGCAGCAAAGGCAAGCGCTACGCCCTGGCTCACTCCACCATCCACATCCACCAGGCCCGCGGAGGCGCCACCGGCCAGGCAACCGATATTGAGATCCATGCCAAGGAGGTCCTCCGCCGTAACCAGGTCATCCGCGAGATCCTAGCCCGGCATACCGGACAATCCCTGGATCGGATCGCCCACGACACCGACCGCGACTTCTTCATGGACGCCCGCCAGGCCATGGAGTACGGCCTGATAGACGAGATCCTTCTCGGCCCTAAAGTAGTAGTAGGAGCAGGGGTAGCTGGTCAGGAGGACAAGGAATAGGATGCCACGCGGCGAAGGCAAAATCACCTATAACTGCTCGTTTTGCGGGAAAAATCAAGACCAGGTGCGCCGGCTGATTGCTGGCCCCAGCACAGTCTACATCTGCGATGAGTGTGTGGATCTGTGCCGGGAGATCATAGAGGAAGATGCTAGCGTTCCCGGCAAGCCGAAGGTGCCGCTCCAGCGGTTGCCGCCCCCTAAGGTGATCTACCAGC
>Ga0187892_10006762_pt1 | contig 16804 bp, 15 predicted proteins | sample MA1701073metaG_FD_139345 | JGI IMG/M metagenome (GOLD analysis project Ga0187892, IMG submission 139345) | Bio-ooze microbial communities from a basaltic lava cave in the Kipuka Kanohina Cave System on the Island of Hawaii, USA - MA170107-3 metaG ... | reverse complement strand
GTCGGGGACCAGCAGCGTCACCGCGTGGTACTCGCGAAAGTGGTTCATGTCCGCCATCCGCCGCCACGAATCCGTGGCCGGGTCGTACAGATCTGTCCACTTCACGATGCCAAGCGAAGTTGGTACGGGCGGAGGATTCGACTCCGTTTCACCGCCGCCGACGAAGACACGGCCGTCAGGAAGCTGTACCACTTCCGTCTGGAACCGCACCAGGGCGGGGTTCGCCGTGAAGGCCCACGTTTCGGCCAACGGATCGTAAACCTCACCCATCACCGAGTTATTATCCTGCCCCTTCAGAACGCCGAGCGCCAGAACACGGCCGTCCTCCAGCACGACGATCGAATGGTCGCTGTGCCCGGGCCAGCCGCGGTTCGGTTGGTTGAAATTGCCCGTCAGTCGCCACTGTCCGCTATCCGGGTTGTACAGTTGCGGCGGCGACCAGGTGATGAGCACCTCGCCGGTGTAGAGCAGCACCGCCGGCGGGAACTCGGCTGGATTGAGCATCGACCCAGTGTAGCTCCAAGTTTGAGTGGCCAGATCGAACCGCTCGGCCGTATCGGTGCGCGCTGCGTTGCAGCATTGCCCGCCGCCCATGACGAAGAACGAGCCATCGGCCAGCCTGGCCATGCCCGGATACCAGCGTCCAAGCAGGTGCTGCAAGTCTGCAAGTTGTTGCCACGTGTCTGTCGAAGGCTCAAACCTCTTCACCCATCGGACGGCATCGGTGAAATCACCCGGCTGATCGCCATCCTGGCCGCCGGCGAAGATCACCGTCCCGTCCGGCAGGAGGCTGCCGTTCATGCATCCTGATTCCAACGACGATCCAGAAGGAAATGACTTCGCGCCCGTGACCGGATCGAAGAGGATCGGGTCCACCGTGTCGTGGCAGTAGAAAATCTCGCCGTTCGGAAGCAGCACGGCGATATCCGTCGCGTCGAGGACTTCCGGCGACGTGTCGCCGATGATGTTCCAGGCTCCTTGATGAGTCTCCGGACTCACCAAGAAGTTGCGCTGCACGTTCGCCGCGCCGACGGTGATCGATTGTTCCACGTATCCGTACCCCAACGCAGCACAACCGATTTGATACGTTCCCGCGGGCACGTCAATCGAATACAAGCCAGCACCGTCGGTACGCGCTTCGGCGAAGAAGCTAAGCGAACCCGTGAAGATCGTAACTCGGGCGTTGTTGACCGGATTGTTCGGAGGTGCACTCCGACGAACGTCACCGCTAACGGTGGCGGCCAGTGAAAGCGTCGGCATAAGCTCAATTGCAGCGGAAAATGTGGCGATGATGCACGCGTTCGCAAATCTTGTTGGCATAACGACCCCCTCCATCTACACTTTTCACGAAGGCTTCCGCTTGAACCGCGTGAGGATTACGCTGCCTGATGCAAGTAGCAACAGAACTGTAGTGAGCGCGCCCCAATCTGACATCGTCGGAATCCCTTGAGGCGACGTGACAGTAATAGACCCGTGCTGGATAACTGCCGTGGGCGCCCCGTTCACAGAGGCCGCGACAATCGTGATCGGGTAGACACCGGGGGCGGTTCCTTGGGAAATCGTAAATGAATCCTGGACGATCACTCCCTCGATCACCGGGTTTACCGGCTGGACAAACTCATTCCCTGCTACAACTTGCGTGCCCGCTTGTGGCTCGCTGACGTAGAATTCCCACCACGCGGCCCCGGGAAGATCAGGCCCTCGCAGGGCGCCCGGGTTCGACAATGCGCTTTCGTCAAAACCCATGGTCACGGAGAACGAGCCCACGGGAGCGTCATCCGCGTTAAGCAAAGTAATGGGCACCGAAATCGTGTCTCCAGGCGCTGCCGCCGTGCTCCCTACGGCCACGGTGAACTGCGCGTCATCATCGCGCTCCATGGCGTTGACATTCACTGTCACCAGATTGACGCCGCTCACGGCGAAGGTGCCTGCACTCGATGCCCGGTCTCCATCCGGCTCGGCGGTTAGCGAAACGGTCTGAAATGCATTCCAGTTACCCGGAGTAAAAACAAGACTCGCACCGCTGGTAACGGCGAGATCGGCGTCCCCTGCGACGCGATCGACCGACACCCCAACATTGCCCTCCGGATGCTGCGTGAGTCGGACCAGGAACGAGTTCAGTTGACTTTCTGGCACGATCTCCGGATTGTCGGCGACGACCTGGAGTTGCGGATTGCTGCCAGAGCCCTGACTAACGCTGACCGGCACGGAGGTACTATCCCGTAAACCCGCGCCGTCCGTGGCCGTCAGCGTCACCGTGTAACTTCCGGGCTGAGAGTACGTATGCGATACGGTCACACCCCAGTTCAACTTCGTCCCGTCGCCGAAGTCATACTCCCACGAAATGACATTGTCATTGTTGGCGGTCATGGTGCCGCCGCTGTAGTTCCAGTCGTACTCCCAGGCCTGAGTTCCCGCCGCCGAAAGACCAACCGATGCGCCGTTGACTGAAGTCACAGCCAGCGCTGCGACCGGCGGGCTGCCCGTTGCACCGGGATAGTGTCCCGCGACCCACGCCTGTGTGCGGTTCCAGGATTCCGGCCCGCCATGCCCGCCGGTAGGGCTCCAATGAAACGCCTTAAGGGTTGGCGTCGTCGGATCGGCCAGTTCGAAGTTCGCGGCGATATCCCAGGGGGGAATCGCGGTATCCGCTTGCCCGGCACAAAAGAACACGGCCGTGTCATCCAATCTCCAATTCGGATTTTGAGTGGCCATGAAGGGATTGTCGATTACGTGATACATGCTGATGAACGTCATGGATCGTTCAAGAAGCATCCGGGCGTAGACCGGGTCGGGTTGGCTGTTGACCCAGCTTTGCACCGACAGGAAACCGCCATTGCCCCAGACGTAGTCGAGCCATGCTCCTGCGTTCGGCCACGCCCCAGCGGCAGCGGAAGCGGCCATGACTTTGAATCGATCTGACAATACGCCGCCAGCCAGTACCGCGAACCCTCCGCCGCTGTGTCCGACATAGGTAAGATCGCTGGGATCCCACACTTCCGGCTGCGCCGCAAGAAACTCTCCAGCCTGAAAGGCATCGACGGCCATCCCGGTGAAGCGATAATCCAACGGTTGTCCGTCTTCATCAGCGAGGTAGTCCGTGAACAGATCGACGGTCACGGACATGGGGCTCGTACCCCAGCCGCGCATGTAAAACGCGAGCGTCGCAAACCCTTTCTGCGCAAACCAGGTGGACATTCCCTGCACGTCATCAGGCGCAGGAACGGTTGAGCCCACGCTGTGCGTGACGACAAGGCCCGGATACGTCCCGCCAGGTCCAGGCGCGGCAACGTTGTTGGGCACGGCGAACATCCCGCCCAAACGAACCGGCAGGTCGGTTTCCGGATCCTTGTACGAATCGAAACGCACGTCCCAGACCGTGCAGTTGCTGAAAGTGCGCTGATTGAATCGCGACGCATTCAACGGAGGCACGCCGTAAGGCGCGGGACCGTCGAACACCGTGCCCCAGAAATCGGCGATTTCCTGAGTGCTCGGAGTTGCGGCGTCTGCAAGCGCCCGGGGGGCAGCACACACCGCAAGGACGGCGAGGCATGCCACACGGAACCTGGGCAAGCGCGATCGGACCGACCATTGCGCCAAGCCCCGCCGCCCCATCCGGCACGCGCGCGCAGCCACGGCGCGCCGATAGCCGACTCCTTCGCCGGCCGGAAGCCACGAGCTCCGGAACAGCGCAAACTCAACCAACGTCAGGTTTCCGACCGGCCCAAACACAACATTCCCATCCTCTTTGCACTCCCCACTGCCATCAATGTTCCCCAGCTACCATTGTACCGTGTTCACCACGCCGGGAACAAAAGGCCTATGCGACTCTCGAAGCTCGGAGTGTCTTCTCTCGCCCTGCCTCTTTCGTCCGCGGGTGCCGCTGCAAAACGCTCAAACCTGGCAGAGAACTGCAAGTTGAGCATACGACCTCGCCTAGTCGACGGGTGCTTACGCGGGCCTCGTCAAGAGGGACCCACACTTTCATCCAAAGCAGTATCGAGAATACGGGCCAAGGAGTTGGTTCCCCGCCCCGAATTGCGGGCCGGGGGTTTGCATCCCCCGGCTCCCGGCAGGCTCCGGGGAGTGTTTTCCGTTGCAGACTAACCCAACTCGCGGAGTGAACCGCAGCAAAGTTGAGCCTACCGGTCAGGAAATCCGCAAACCGCCTCCGCCATCCAAACCCTTCCAGAAACGTCGCCAAAAAACCGCGTTGCCCCTGTACGGTTTTTTTTTCGTGGTCGGACGGAGCGTGCGCCCCGCTGGACGCGATCGTGCATCCTGGGGCCATTATGCCTGTTTAATCGCAAACGCTCTGACCTCCGGGAGCCCGTCCGCAGACAGCCTATGTCAAGCTCGATGGTGAAAAACAAGAGTTTCCGTCACGGAATCGCCAGGGATTTTGACAGATATCGCTGACGGCTGTTGAGAAACACCTGTTCTTCGTAGGCCCGTCCGGTCCGCTTCAGGGCCAGGATGATCTTGAGCCATTTGTGCGCCAACGCGCGAACGGCGGCATGGTGCTTGTGGCCGCTCGCCCTGCGTTGTTCGTAGTACGCCCGGGCCCAGTCGCAATGCTGACACGATTTTTCGGCGAAGAGCTGGAGCGTTCGCCGCGCGAACTTCCAACATCCGCGCCGGAAGTATACGGCACGAAACCGGCCGCTCTGTTTCGTCACCGGGGCCGTACCCATCAACGCCCGGGCCTGCTCCACGGTCTCGAAGCGATCGGGGTCCCGTCCCACGCACGCCAACAGCGCCGGCGCCAACACCGAACCGGCGCCGGGCAGCGAGCGATACCAATCAGCCTCGGGAAGCTTCTCAAACGTCTCCGTGATCTGGCGCTCGCGTTCCTTCAGTTCGGTGTTGAGAACCAAGAGACTACCGGCCAGGTAACGAAGACGCGCCGCCTTGGCCTGCTGTAAATGGTCGGGCACGGCAAAAGTCGGTTGCGTCAGCATTGCCTGCATGTCCGCGATGCGGTGCGTCTGGGTGTAATGATGACGCCGCAACCAACTCTTCAGCCTCCCCGGTTTGATGCCCTGGAGCTGACTCTGGGTGGGGAACTCCTGCAGGAACTGCAAGGCGATGTCGCTTTCCAGGTAGCCGAAAATCCCCAGGAACGCTGGGTAATACGCCTTCACAACGGCGCGCACCTCGTTCAGCTTGGCCGTCCGTTCCTCGACCAGGCGGACACGGTCCTCGCACGCGATGCGAAGCGCCACGATCTCCGGATCGTCGGGACGAAGCGGCTTGAGTTGCGAATGCAGGGTGGCCAGGAACATGGCGATGACTTTGCGATCGATCCGATCGCTCTTGTGTCCCACGGCCGAGAGCGACTCGCGGAAACGCTCGACGGTTTTGGGATTGAGCGGGTAGAGGCGATACCCGCGGTCGAGCAATGCCTGCACCCACGCCGCCTGCGTGGCTTCGATGGCCACGCCGATCTCCGCCGGAGGCGCGTGCTTCTCCCAAGCCGCAAACAAATCCGTCAGTCCGGCCACATTGGCCGGCACCTCACCCTCGGCCAGAACATTCCCCTCCGCCGTTCGCAACTCAAAGTGCAGAGCCTCGTCGCTCCAATCAATCCCCGCGAATAGCATTTCCTCCTCCTCTCATTCCGCGTCGTCTCCATCCCATTCTCCGATCGCCTCGCCGATCGGACGGCTCAGGACGCCTCATAGTAGCCCTCGAGGGGCATCAGCCTATGAACCCTCATGCCGCCGAAATGGGCGCGAGGTGGTCGGTCTGCGGAAAGCCCTCGAAGGTCCGGCCTGGCGAGACCTGTCCCCACACCCGGCGAGTTCCAACGCACGCATTTCACAGCACTTCACAGAAAGAAAAAGAACCAAAAAGAAAGAGTACGACGACCATGACGACTTTTGTACCCTTCTGCTACCAACTTACGCTATGAGGGCTGGCCTACGTCGCACCCTGTCGGCCGTTGCCAGGCTCGCACCGCTCGTCTCCCGGGGGGTGAGCGACGGCCGACAGGGACCCGCGCCGCAGGCCAACAGCGAGGCTCATGTCGCCAAGACCTGGGAAGTTGGCGGCATTGGGACGGAGCGGCATCGCACCGCGCCTTCGAGGCCTGGGCGGGGGAACCGCCGGTTTGGTGAAAGACTCGCCGGCCTGCCGTCGCCTGGAGCAAACGAACACTTCTCGGCCAGTCCCGCCACAAGCCGGCGAAGCTGCTTGGAGGCAAGAAGAGGCTCTGAAGACACCGGCACGACCTTGCTGCCGTTCGGGTCGTTCGACGCGCTGAAGAGTTCCGATGGCTCTCCGCAGGATTCGAGCTTTCGCAGCAGCAGGCGAGCACGATCTTCGTCCAATTGGCTCAGGACTCCCCACCGCCGGGTTCGAACGATCGCCGCGAAGAACCCGCACGGATTACGGGTGGCAACGCGTTTGGCCCGCTCCGCGGCGGCGAAGAAGAGCAACCGATCCGCCTCCGTTCCCTTCACAAAACCCATGATCACGGCGCGATCGAACAGGCCAAGAAGTTTCCGAGGGTTTCGCAAGTCGTCTTCAGTGACATGGAAGGATTCTCGACGCCGTTCGGGTTGAATTCCTTCCAGGTCACCAACCGGTCCGGCCGCGGCCGGTTGTTGGTACTTGGATCCAGAACGGAGTTGAAGAGATATAGCGGTGGGTGACAAATCCGTGCATCTTTCGCGGCGAAGGGGTGACAAATCCGTGCCGGTCGTCCGCGACGACGATGCTCTCACCTTCGAGTTTCGTGGCGTCCAATCGAGGCTGGGCCGAAGATTCTCGACTACTTGAGCGCCGGAATCGCGAACCAGCCAGCCTACTTCCTGCAGCAGTGATCTCCCTCGTCGGATGGAACGAATATCCACACCGAACAAGTCGGAGACCCTCCTGGCCGTGCAAGTTCCCGCGATTCGGCACTCCAATGCGGCCCATCGCACCGAACAAAGCAGATGCCCGAACACCGTGGCGCACAGTGCCGGTGTCGCCTTACGCGACAGGTACCGAAGCATCGGTCGAGGTACCGGAATCCGGCGGCGGGTGCCGTTGGTCAGGAGGTCCACGTTGCGGAGGGCGTTCCTCAGAGTGGCCGGAGACTCCGGCGCCAACGATTCCGCGTTCCCGGCAAAGACCAGGCCGCGTTCGTTCGAAGTCACCAGACGAAGAGTTTCGAGTCGGCGCAGCCCGGCCCGGATCGTTCGTTCGCTCGTTCCGCCCATGATAGACAGCAACTCGGCGACGAGTTCCTTTCGCGTCAACACCGCGGGAGATGGACCCGCCCCGCGACGCACCCGCATGCGCCGGGTCGCCTGTCGGCGTTCGTCAACTTCGTGAAGGGCGAGATACACGCGGAAATCGAGGTATTTGAGCAACCCGGTGCGATACGCCCACCAAGCCATGAGGATTTGCGGAACGCCCATGGGCCGGAATCCGCCCGCGGGCCTGGAAACGATACGTGCCTGGGGCTGGTTTACGAATTTCTGGTCATCCATGAGCCTCTCAAGGGTTGCGGTGGGCGAACTAACCACACACCGTAACGAGAGAGGCCGGAAGAGGCGGAACTGCCACAGTGACACGTCATGGCATTTTTGCGATTGACTCGCCCTGTGAACGTGCTAAGCTCCATGTTGTTCACGCTGAAAACCCCGCGTCGGACCGCCGGAATCGACCTGAACCGTTCTGTATTCCAGCTGTCTGCGTCGAGGGGTTTCCTTCTCTCCTCTCTCGCCTATTGTTTCCACGTTCCGCTTCTCAGGATTTGCAGACCCCACGACGCGGAACGTGGTGAACTCCTGTTCACCACCCAGCATATCCGATACACCGATTCGCGCAAGCGGATTCGGCATTATTCCGAAACCCGAATCGAAAGGACGATCATCGTCCCCATCGGCAGCCCTCACGCTTGCATGCAAGCACGCTTGCTGGCGTGCGCGCCGAGCTTCTGTCATGCTTGCAGCGATGCGTGCCATGAAGTTTTTCCTTGCTTGAAACTCAGGGGTCTGGGCATGTATTCGACATGTTCATTTCCGTGGTCAACCAGAAAGGCGGGGTGGGAAAAACAACCTTGGCGGTGCACCTGGCCGTGTGGCTCTCCGAGCACGGCCGTCGCGTCGCACTCATCGACGCCGACGGACAGGCGGCATCGAGCCGGTGGGTGCGAATCGCCGATTCGCGCATCACGGTGATTACGGAGAGCGACGCGGACCGCATCATCGAAGCCGCCACGCTCCTCCGCGAACTTCACGACGTGGTGGTCGGCGACGGGCCGGCGAACCTGGCCGAGGGCACGCGGGCTCTGCTGCTCCTGTCTGATCTCGCCGTCGTGCCGAGCGGCGCCACCGTCCCCGAATTGGAAGCGGCGGCACACAGCTTCCGGATTCTTAGAAGCGCCCAAACCGTTCGCGGGAATGGGCGGCTTTCCGGTTATCTTGCCCTTAATCGGCTCCGAAGCGATCGCTACGTGCTGACCCGTGAGTCGCGGCAGGCCGCCGGAGCGCTCGGTCTGCCGGTGTGCCGATCGGCTCTGCGACTCCGCGAAAGCGTAGCGGATTCACCGGGCCAGCGAAGCGTGGTGTGGCGGATGGGGCGAAGGGCCAGGGAATCGAGCATCGAAATGACCAGCTTGCTGGAGGAGCTTGCGGGCTATGCACTCGCCGCGACGAACCATCAGTGAGGCTTTGAACCTAGCTCAGTCTGCATTTCTGCGACAGCCCGAGAACGGCGGCGGACCGTCGAACGGCACTGCACCAGACTCGATTCCCATTTCCGAAAACGAAGTAGAGCACGCCCCGATCACGCGTCGCCGGTCAAGACCGACACATTTCACGAGAGCGGCGATGCGCAACGCGACGAACGCTGGTCGCCCGGAGCCCCTGCGCTCCGTCACGCTTCGTCTTCCCTGGTCGCTCGCGGACGCTCTCCGCCGGACCTCAATTCATCGCTCCCTGAATTACGTCGAGCCCTATTCCCAGCAGGCCATCGCTGAGGCCGCCCTCCGCGAATGGCTGGTGCGGGAAAACATCGAGGTTTGACCGCCCCTCCAAGCGGGGGATTCGCAGCGCCAGCGCCACGGCGGGGCACTCCGGCCTCACGGTGACTCCAGCGCAGGCCGGCCCCACCACCCACGGGCTCGCTTCGCTCACCCTCACCGCCTTTGAGGTCGGCGACGAGGTTGTCCGCCACCCCATCGCAGCAAAAAGCCCGCCACGCTGCGCGTGTCATGCTTCTTGCAACGCTCCCCACCCCGCCACCGACAACCTCGCCGCCGGCAATGACTTGAGAGTCCATCCACGGTCTTCAACCTGAGGGCGAAAGACCGTGGATGGCCTCTCAAAGTGCGGGGTCCGCACTGATTCGGGCGTCACGGCGAGAAACGAAGTCGGTGCCGCTGCAAGCGCCCGACCGCAACAGATGGAGGAAAAGACGATGGACCTTGTTTGCACACGATGCGGCGAGCCGTGGAGCATCGATCACGTTCTTCATGAGGAACCGGAGTCGTTTGAGCGTAAGGGCGGAGTCATTTTCCGTTGCCCTTCGTGCCCAAAATACGTTTACCACAACGACCGTCAGCGGCACCGACTGAAGCTGATCCGGGAACTCGGAGAGCTCTGCGGCAACGACATCGACGGCTTCGCCGCCACACTCGAAGACCTTGGCTTGTTGTAGATCAATCGGCCGCCGGGTTTGTCCGGCGGCCCAACTCAGAACGGAGGAATGAGACATGAACCTGTTGACGAATGAACTGCGCCAACGACTGCCAAAGCTATACGAGACGCAGGAACAGAAGGACCCGATGCTGCAAGTGAAGTTCTTTGCGCCGTGGACCTCATGGACGTGGTACGCCACGGAGTTTGACGGCAACGACCTTTTCTTCGGCCTGGTCGAAGGCTTCGAGACCGAATGGGGCTATTTCAGTCTCAAGGAACTGGAGGACGTTCGCGGCCCCGGAGGTTTGCGGATTGAACGCGACCTGTATTTCGAGCCAACGCCTGCCAGCCAAGTGGACGGACACCACCCTAACGCAACGCGGAAATAATCACCACGCCGGCCGTAGAGCGGCCGGCTAACACACACACGGAGGAAATATGGAACTACTCACAAATGAAATACGCAGGCGACTACCGAAGCTGTACGCAACGACGACCGACAGAGACCCGGTTCTGCACGTTGAGTTTTTCTCACCCTGGAGCAGTCAGACATGGTGGGCGTCGGAGTTCGACGGCCAAGATATTTTCTATGGTCTGTATGAGCATTTCGACACCGAATGGTGTTTTTTCAGCCTGAAAGAGCTTGAAGCCATTCGGGGACCGGAGGGGCTCCGCATTGTCCGAGACCCGAAATTCACGCCGGATTTTGCGAGTCGGATCGACCGCCGACAGATCGCCCGAATCCGATCGGCGTCTAGGGGTCTTCTGCCCGAGGAGATTCGTCAGCGGTTGCCCAAGCGACCGCCGCCCGGGCAAGACCTGAATCCTGTGTTCCTGCTCAAACTCATCGACGCTTCGCTGTCACGAGCGTGGTACGTTTCCGCCTTCGACGGCGACGACTGTTTGTACGGCATCGTTGAAGACGAGGGCCGTTGGCTGTCATGGGGTTCTTTCAGCCTTTCAGAGCTTGAATCCGACCCTGAGCCGGGGTGCGGCACCGTCGAGCGGGACTTCTGGTTTCAGCCGGCCCTGGCAAGCGAGATCATCAAAGGTAAGCAAGTCACATCGCACCCTACGCGGCATTTGAGCGACCTTGAATGCAACCCCGTGTCTCTAGCGAGTCTGCTTAAACGATTCACCGCACCGGAGCCGGTGGCGCTCGCGACGGACGATGGCATCCAGCGTCTGCCAAGTGAGACCGGGGTTGTCTTCTTGACCAATGAAGAAACGTACGATCATTTTCTCGACGCTCTTCCCCCTCGTTTCATGGACGGTCACTTGTTCTGCTTCGCGGAGGGATCGAATCCCTACACGCTCTTCTTTCGGCACGGCGGGCAGTACTTCGTCCGCAGGTTGAGCGAAGCGGAGACCAAAGAGCTTCGTCGGCTCGCGGGTGATGATTGGCCCTGATGCTGGCAGCGAAAGCGAACACGTTGAATGGATTAACGCCGGTCCGCTCCGGACCCGCAAACAATATGGAGGAACATGGAAAGAGAGAGAGGAGAAAACGGCTACAACGGCTGGATCAACTACGAAACCTGGGCCGTCGCCCTATGGCTCGACAACGACCCGGCAAGCTACCACTATTGGCGTGAGCAAGTCGAACGTCATCGTCAGGGAGCACACGATGATTCGTCCGTCAAGCGCGGGATCATCCCCGCGGAATTGGCGGCACGCTGCAACCTCGCCAATCATCTCAAAGAGGAGGTCTCCAACGCGTCGCCGCTCCAGGAGGCCAGCATTTATGCCGACCTCCTGAACGCCGCGTTGAGCGATGTCGATTGGCTGGAGATCGTGGACCAGTGGCTCAGCGACTAACCGAACGGGCGAGCGGACACTCGCCCATCTACGTCCCCACGGTTTCCGAGTACATCCGCGGAGCCATCGCCCGCGGCGGCTACGCCGTCGATTACGTGGCGAGAAGGACCGGCGTCGCACCATCTGTGCGGCATGGCCTTTTGAACCGGTCCCGGCGCACGATCCCGATCGAAGTGGTCGATCGTCTCTTCGGGTTCCTCTTCCATCATCCGCCCCGGCGAAGGGCACGGCCGTTTACGTAAGTTCTTTCCTACAGTTCGCAGACTCCCGCGTGAAGCGAGCGGCCGGCACGTGTCACCCTACCCGTTCGGACAGGTTCCCCGGAAAGGACCCGCCCGCGACCTCGCCGATGAACCCGCCGCCGAACGGATGCTGTCCATCCGGAGCATCTCGGCACGGGCAGACGGTGGTAGGGACACGACGTGAGGCCCACCACAGGCCGTTTCCTGCAAGAAGATCTCGTAGACTTCGACTTCGACTCGAACCGCGGGACTGGCGGCGCGAAAGAGGTGCCTGTCTGAACTTCGCACCGCGACCCGCCAGCCGGCCACTGCGGAAATTCTTGACTTTTTTCGTCAGCTATCGCTCCCCCCGCATCCCCGCACCCGCTCCGCCCCACGCACCCGCCCAGCCACCACCACCGTCCACCAGCGCCTCCCCGCCGTTTCCCCGCCGCCCACCGCCGCCCCTCAACCCTTCCCCTCCGCCGGTCTATGACAGGTGCGATAGCATCATGTTTGCGTTGGATAACTTACGGAGAGAACATGGGTTAGATACACGAGGACATGTTTTTCATGCACGGGGTTGGCCGCACGAAGCGCGCATTCGGTTTTCGAATTCGGGCTAACGTGCGGCTATGCTAGTGTGTCGACTAAAGCGAACACATGGAGTGGGAACCGTGAAGCGATCGGCCCGTGACAACGAGATCCTCACGACCTTGGCGGTCAAGGTGCGGTTCCTCAGCCTTTCCCAGATTGCCAGGGGATGGTGGACCAAGACCGCCGAACCGGAGATTCACGCCCGCCGCCGCCTGAGCGAGTTTCGCGAAGCGAGGCTTCTTTCCGAGACCGTCGTTCCGGCCTCCCCCATGTTGGACCTCCAAGCGCCGGTCGTGGTTTGGAAACTGGGGCAACCGGCGCCTGATTTCGCGGCCGTCGCCCACACGCTCCTCAACCGTTGGCCTCCGACGCCCACGGTCCGGACCAGCGTGTACGCCGCCACGGAGCGGACCAACAACATGTACGGCGGTCCGTCCAGCGTTCGTCCCATCCACCTCATGCAACTCGACCACGACCTGCACGTCGGAGAGGTGTACCTTCGCTATCTGCGCGATCATTCTGCCTTGGCGGAACGCTGGGTGGGCGAGGACATCCGACCCAAGTCCGGCTATCGACTCAAGGACCCCGATGCGGTCCTGGAGTTTGACGGCGGAGCGCGAATCCATGTTGTCGAGTTCGGGGGACGGTATGATACCGACCGGGTCCGGGATTTTCACAACGATTGCGCCCAGCGGGAACGCTCTTACGAGATATGGTAGACTCGGCGGACATCATCAAGCTTACGGAACGCGACGCGACCATCTTGCAGACCCACTTCGGACGTTTCCGCATCAGCACCATCGAGGCCTTACGCCGCGTCTACTGGGCGGACCACACGGCGGATGCCGCCAAAAAATGGACCCAGCGAATGCGCGCCGGGGAATACCTCCGCGCCGGGGAGCTGGGCGATGGTCGCGAGTTCTTCTACCCGGCTCACAAGACGGTCACCTTGGCGGGCTTTCCCCGCCGGTACACGCGCCCTCCGAAAGGGTTCGACCTTGCCACTTTCTATGGCGTGCTGTCCTTTTGCTGCATGGGCGAATCCCAATATGAGAAAATGTCGACCGACGAGTTCCATCGCCGCTTCGAGGAGTTATGCATCAAGCCCATCGAGCAGACGCGTTACTACCTGGACGCGAACTTCACGGACGAAACCCATCAGCGAAAGAATCGCATCGGCTACGTTCTGGTCGACGCTGGTGCCCGCGTGCTGCAGGTTGTGACCCGCTTTCGACGCGTGATCGGCCAGCGGATTCGCGTACCGCTCTGGCATCAGTGGATAGAACGGGACCGGTTCCTGATTGCCGTCGTCACCTGCGATCCGCACAAGCAACGGCGGCTCCAAGCGGAGCTGTCCGGGCTGCGCCAACCGGTACCCTATCGCATTGAGGTCCGCCTCGACCTGCGAGACGTGATTCCTGTGAGTATTGGCCATGCGGCCGAACGTCAAGACAACCCCTGAACCGCTCAACGTTTCGGAGCTTCCGCCCACGCATGGGATGGAGCTGGACTACCGGACGGAACCACACGCCTTTTCAACGCGCTGCTGGCTCACCCTGGAGGTGCTTGTCGGCGGCGTTGCCATTGCTATTGTCTGCACGCTGCTGCTACGCCTATCCGCCGCCTATACCGCAACCGTTCCATTCGTGCTCGGTGTGCTTTTCGCATCAACGCTCACTGCCATTGTCATGCGGGTCGGGGTCATGATCACCTTCCTGCTGGCCGCGGCGATCGCTGCGCTCATCTATTCTCAATCGCAAGCACCCTGGTTGCTGATACTTCCCGTAGTCGCCATTCCCGCGATCACGATCTGGTTCATAGGCGCCGTCGGAGTGGCCGAGGCGAGCCGATGGCTCGTGCTGGGCCCCTGTATCGGTTTGCTTAGCATTGCCACCAACACAGGATTTTTCGCCGTGCTATTGGTCGCCGGCGTTGCCGTGACACTCACGTGCTGCGAAATGATGACCCGCCATCACAGCCTGTGGCTCCATGCCAATCCGAATCTGCCCAGAGCCATTCGACGACGTTGGCTGGCCATATGGCGCCCGCTGCGCCGCTGGGAGGAGTTTGCCCGATTGGTCGGTTCACTGCTACAGCCTCGGTCTCACAAGAACCAGATGTTGACCGCCGAGTGCGAGGAGCGCACGCGCTACCTGTTCGGGTTTCTTGCGGTGATTGTGATTGTACTTGCCGCGGTCCTGATCTACCTTCTCTGCCGCGATCCGCTCGCGCGAGGAACGCTCGCCGCCACAGCCCTCATCGTCGGCTTCGTCGCGTGGGGCGTGGCCAGCGTGGTGGCGGGCTACGGGCCCGAGCGTCTGCCACTGGCGGTTTCGCTTACTCTGGCCGCGACGGTCAACTGGTTTACCTACAACCTTCATGCCACACAGGCGCCCGGCGTCTTCCGAAGCCCCTATGGAGATTGTCGGCGCCGACGGCGCATGATGCTCCTCGCACTTGGAGCGCTGGCCATCATACTGTTGCCGGCGTCCTGGTATTTTCCCATAGGACCCCAGCTATTGGGTGTTTCTCGATGGCTCGACGCCTCCGCGCAGGTTCAGAAGACCATCGGCGACAGTATTCCCGGGTTCGCCGCCAAGGGAGTTCTTTCCGATGCCGACTTACGTCTCGTTGACCGTGTTCCCCGCAGCGCCCAAGGCACTGTCTACCAACGGCTGCAGGATCAGCGCACCCGGGAAGCCCTCTTGCGCGAATCCTACGCCCGCCTTTTTTCGACGCCCGAGTACGCTGTGCTGGTTCATGGCCGCGCGCTAGTCAGCCTCAGAGCCGATGCCATTCTTTCGGCCCTGCTATCGCTGCTGGCATGCCTGGCGGCGCCCCTGCTTGTATTCATGTCTGCCTTCTGGGCGGTCTCCGCCCGCGTCCTCCTCCATCATCAGCTGACCTTGGAGGGCGTAGACGAGACGCCAGGCCTGTATCATCGCCGTCCTCCGTTGTCACGATGGGCGGCGCTCGTCTCCCGACTGCGCGAATCGCGATTTCGAACGACCGATCAGTTTGGGAGTGCCGTCGCCGAACGGGACCACTTGTTCATTGGCTTCAACGAAGCGGGCGATTACCCGGTTCTCCTGAGCCCCCTCATTCTTGCGCAACATGCCCACATCATGGGAGACTCCGGATCGGGTAAGAGTTCCCTGGGAATTGCGCCGCTTCTGGAACAGTTGATTGAGCGCGGCGACTGCTCCGTGGTTCTTCTCGACCTCAAAGGGGAGATGCCCATGTTTGAGGCAGTGCGGATCGCAACCGCGCGCGCCAGCGCCAAGAAACCCGACGGCAGACCGATGCCGTTTCGGTGGCTTACCAATCAGCCGGGCTTATGCTCTTTCACCTTCAATCCCATCCTGCAACGCGACATGCAGGCCATGACCCCCAGCCAGCGCGCCGAAGTGCTCCTCAGCGCCCTTGGCTTGGACTATGGTGAAGGCTGGAACAAGGCGTTCTTCTCCAGCAACCACCGAAGCGTTCTTACGGCGACTCTCGAGAAAAACCCGCAGTTCCAATCGTTTCGCCACATCAATCAGTTCTTCCGCGATGGGCGCTTTGCCATTCATGCCCGCGATTTCGGGATCGATCGCAAGGCGCGGGAGGAGTCGACGCACCTGTACACGGTCATTCAATCGCTCGCCGCTCTCGATGTGCTGAACATCACCAATGAGTCCGGTGTGGCTCCAGAAGTTCTTACCCATCGAATCGACATGGGTGATGTGGTGCGAGAACCGCATGTGCTTTATTTCGGTCTTGCCGCCGCGTTGGAGCAGAAATCGGTGCGCGAGATTGCCAAACTCGCCCTGCACTCCCTGCTCGTCGCCGCCCTTCGCCGCGGCCACAGCACGCACCAGGTTTATCTGTTCATTGACGAATTTCAACAGGTCGTGTCCCACGATCTGGAAATCGTCCTGCGACAGGCGCGGTCCCACGGCGTCTCCGTGATTCTCGCCAATCAGACGCTGAGCGACCTCAAGGTTGGGGACATCGACATTACACCCACAGTCCAGGCCAACACGCGCTTCCGGCAGACTTTCTCCAGCAGCGATTTGCAGCACCAAAACTACCTGATCGAATCGTCCGGCGAGGCCATGTACGAATTGCTCTCCTGGAAGGTCGATGACCCTAAAGCCTTGCCCGCCCGCGATACGGCGATTCCCGGCGAAGTCGTGTTCGACGTTCACGAGCAAGTCGGGCCGCGACTGCGCCGCAACGACTTGATCGAGACCACCGACCATCCGCTGCGGAGTCTGGTTCAGATCACGCGCAGGGAGGGGTTTTCGCAGTTCGGCGGCATGATGTTCCCGATGCGAACGATGTACCATATTTCACCAGAGACCTATCGCGGGAGGCAGGCAGCCAAGTGGCCCGACGCCGACCAGCACCCGGGCACGATTGTGGCCCCCCTAGCCCGGATATTTCATCAGTGCGGTGAGAATTGCGCGTAAAGAAGGCCTTCGCGTCTGGTATGATAGGGTTTGGTGAGAATCCATCATCCGCAGGCACGGAGGCCGTTCATGACAGAGT
>Ga0187892_10006760_pt1 | contig 16809 bp, 8 predicted proteins | sample MA1701073metaG_FD_139345 | JGI IMG/M metagenome (GOLD analysis project Ga0187892, IMG submission 139345) | Bio-ooze microbial communities from a basaltic lava cave in the Kipuka Kanohina Cave System on the Island of Hawaii, USA - MA170107-3 metaG ... | reverse complement strand
TCGCCCCGGCGCCGGAGCAGACTGTCGTATACCGACTCGGCCTCCGCGTACACGCCCGCCTCCAGCAGGTCGCGCTCCGGTGTCGGCTTTCCGCCCGCCCCGATCGCCGCCTTGGGCACGGCCGGCATCGCCGGCGGCGCGTACGGCCCCGCTCCAAACACCTGCAACGCTCCCGCCGCTTCGCCGAGCATCACCGGACGGCCTCCGCGCTGCAGAAGGAGTGGAAGCAGAACGGTCTCGTCGTCGACGGCCGGCCGGATCGTCCGACGCAGCCCTCGCTCCTTCATCGGCACGCTCCACATCGCTCCGCCCGAGCCGACCACCACGTGCGGCCTCCCGTCCAGCGCGAACGGCGGCGTCATCCGCAGCGCCTCCTCCTCCCCCAGCGGCTCGGCGGGCCCGGGCAGGCCCTCCCGCAGCCGGATGCGATGAAGCCCCCGCTTCAGGCTCGGCACGTTCTTCAGCGCGATTGTGCTGACGTGCCCCACCAGCAGACACGTCTCCGCGTCCTCCCAGTGCACTCCCGCCCCGATGATGCGGTCAGGACACGCACCAGCCTCGCGGAAGAAGCCCCGCTCGTCCCGCTGGAACACGACCAGCCGGTATCCCCACGGAACCTCGTCGGCCGCCTCCGTGTACAGGCGCGAATCCCCGTACCGGTACGCCGGACGCCCTCCCTTCAGCGACGCGGTCCACGTGCTCAGCCACACCATCAGCTTCCCGCCCTCCATCACCCGCACGTACGTCGGGATCGCGTTCTGCAGGTTCCACTCGCAGACCGGCCGCAGCTCGGCGCCCTTCACCTGCCAGAACACCAGCCCGCGCATGTTCCCGTCGACTCCGACGATCAGCTCCGGCTTCCGGTCCCCATCCATGTCGCCGCTCCATACCTCGCCGGCCGCGTACGCCAGCCCCGAGCCGCGCGCATGCCTGACGAGCCTCCCGCGCTCGACCTTCAGCACATGGATCCACCCGGGCAGGCTGCCGCTGCCCCCTGCCGCCACGAGCTCAGGCCGGCCGTCCCCGTCGACGTCGAGCGGCACGATCCGGTTGAGCGGCGGCTCCGTGACCGCCTCCAGCCGCAGCACGTCCGCCTCCTGCAGACGGTCGCCCGCGAACCGGAAGAGGCGGACCGTCCAGTCCTCGGACGCCGTCACGACCTCCGGATCGCCATCCCCTTCGAAGTCCGCCGCCGCCACGCGCCCGCCCGCGGCCGCCCCCTGCTGGCGGGGCAGGAACACCTTCAGCAGGCTCAACGCCTCGCGCGCCTTCGCGCCGTGCGCACCGTCCCTCTCGAGCGAATGCCAGAGCCCCGCCGCGTCCTCGAGCCTCCCGACCTGCTCGCACGCCCGCGCCAGCGCCGCCCGGGTCTCCGCGTCCTCCAATCCGAAGTGCGACGCGCAGAGCGTCGCGATCCGCGCCGCGGGACCGTGCTCACCCGCCGCAAGAAGCGCCTCCGAGAGCCGCAGCAGCGCATCACGCCCCGCTGTCTCCACCCCCTGCTCCAGCGCCACGCCGAACGCGTTCGCCAGATCCGCCCGTCCCAGCGCGTCCCCGCGCTTCAAGCGCTCCTCGCCCGACTTCCAGTACGCCGTCGCCAGCTCCAGCCGGTACGGCGACTTCAGCTCCGCGAACTCCGCCTCCTCCAGCCGCGACGGATGCACGTCCTTCGGCGCCTCGTGCAGCGTCCCGAACTTCTCGCGCCCCAGCTTGATCGCATCCCCGAACTTCCCTTCCTTCACGAGCGACGCGAACCGCGACTCGATCTCACGCTTCGCCCCCAGCGCCTCCCGCACCCTCGCCCGCTCCGACCGCGCCTGCGCGCTCGAGAGCAGCACCGCCACCGCCCCCACCACTCCCGCCGCCCCCGCCGCCGACAGGATCGCCAGCTTCCGCTTCCACAGCCACTTGCGCCAGCGGTACACGCGCGACGGCGGATGCGCCTCGACCGCGTCGCCCTCCAGCCACCGCTCGAGATCCGACGCGAGGTGCCCCGCCGTCGCATACCGGTTGCGCCGCTCCTTCGCCAGGCACTTCATCACGATCATCTCGAGCTCGACGTCGACGCTCGCGTCCAGCCGCCGCGGCGGCGCGATCTCCTCCGACTGCACCCGCTGCAGCACCTCGCTCACGTCCCGCCCCTCGTGCGGCCGACGCCCCGTCAGCCCGAAGTAGAGGGTCGCGCCGAGCGAGTACACGTCCGCCCGCGCGTCCGCCCGCTCGCCGCGCGCCTGCTCCGGCGGCATGTACGACGGCGTGCCGACCACCTCGCCCGAGCGGATGCGCCCCGCCGGCATCGCCAGCCCGAAGTCGAGCACGAACACCTCGAAGTCCCCCGCCTTCCCCGCGACGAACCGCGCGGTCCCCATCCCGCGCTGCTTCACCATGATGTTCTCGGGCTTGATGTCGCGGTGCACGATGCCCTTCTCGTGCGCGAAGTCGACCGCGAGGCACGCGTCCCGCACCATCCGCACGAGCGCCGCCGCCCCCTGCCGCGGCAGCTCCCGCAGCGTCTGCCCCTCCACGTACTGCATCGCGATATACGCCTGCCCCTCGAACTCCCCCAGCTCGTGGATCGCCGCGATGTTCCTGTGCTCGAGGTTCGCCGCGATGTGCGCCTCGCGCTTGAAGACCGCCACCGCGTCGTCGTCGACGAACTTGAGCAGCTTCAGCGCCGCCCACCGGCTCAGCTCCGCGTCCCACGCCTTCCAGACCTCCCCGAACGCGCCCGCCCCGAGCTTCTTCGTCCGCACGTACTTGTGAAAGCGCGCCGACGGCAGCGCATCGCGCACCTCCGGCGGCGCCTCGGCCACCGGCGCTTCGGGCGGGGGCGGCGGGTCGACAGGCGCGGCCGGCCTCGCCCCGCGCGAAATCCTCGGCGGCTCCTTGCCGCCCGGCAGCCGGGCCGGCGTCCCGTGCCCGTGCTGGATCTGCGTGGGGTCGGACGGACCGGACTCGTCAGGGGGTGCGGGCTTGGCGCCCATGAGACAGGATCAGTATACCCCGCCCGCCCCCCGAAGCCCGCAAGGTTCCACGCCGAAGCGGTGGCTCTTATGCTTGACAACGTTTCCCGAGCCTCACTATTATCATCGGTCCACAACATGCCTGGGGAGGACCTTGATGGCTGAAGCGCTGCCTTCGCGCATCGGCGGTTACGACATCCGGCGGCTGCTCGGCACGGGCACGATGGGCGACGTCTACCACGGCGTCGTCGTCAACGCCCAGACGAAAGTCCAGGAGTTCTACGCCGTCAAGGTCCTCAACACGAAGGTCGCCAAGCGGCTCGAGTGGTGCGTCCGCTTCCGCAGCGAGGTCAAGGACCCGCACCTCCTCGAGTACAAGGAGATCGAGTTCGACTCCAAGTACCAGTACTACTTCGTCGCCGACTATCTCGAGGTCAAGGCGGCGTCGCGCGCGGCCTTCCGCCGCGAGCGCTCCAAGGAAATCCTCGACTCGTTCGCCAAGGTCGCGGGCGCGCTCGACAAGGCGCACAAGAAGAAATACATCCACGGGAACATCAAGACCTCCAACCTGCTCGTCCGCCGCGCCGAGGGCAACGTCGCGCAGGCCATCCTCAGCGACTGGGGCCTGACGTACGTCTACGACAAGGAGTACTTCTCCGGCGAGCGCTTCCAGAGCACGTTCCCGTACATGTCGCCCGAACGGATCCAGGAGCTCGTCGGCGGCGTCGATCCGAAGGCGTCGAAGCTCACGGCGGCAGCGGACACGTACTCGCTCACCTGCGTGCTGATCGAGACGCTCACCGGCCAGCGTCCGTTCTCCGGCTGCGCGGGCCTCGACGACCTGGACAAGGCGAAGCGGGAGCAGAAGTACCTGCTGCTCAACCTGAACTTCCCCGTCCGCCACATCAACATCCAGAAGCTCAACGAGATCATCCGGAAGGGTCTGCAGTACGAAGCGGGTGCGAGGTTCGGCTCCGCGGCGGAGCTGGCGCAGGCGCTCGAGGGCTGCAAGGTCGAGTCCAAGAAGGCATAGCGAGGAGGCATCATGGCCCAGGATCGGCGGGTTGACGTCGGCGCGGTGCGCGCGCTGCTGACGGATCTGTACACGGTGCTGAAGAGCGGCGTCGGACAGATCGTCGAGGACCACAAGAAGACCCGCATCTGCAGCGGGTACGACACGTTCGCCAAGGAGCCGGTCACCGGCTGGCTGGAGCGCGCGGGCGAGCGGCTCCGCAAGAAGGAGTACAAGGTCGCGTTCGTCGGCCCGTTCAAGGCCGGCAAGTCCACCTTCCTCTCCGCCCTCCTCAAACAGCCCGGCATGCTCCCCGCCGAGATCTCGGAGTGCACGTTCTCGGTGGGCGTCGTCTCCGCCCCGCCCCCGGGCGAGCAGGAGCACGTCAAGGCGACCTACTACACCGCCGAGGAGGCGCTCCGGAACATCCTGACGCACACGCGCTACGGCAAGCTCTTCGAGTGGGACCGCAACACCCACGGCGAGATGCTCAAGAATTTCGCCGCGGACCGCGCCATCGAGTTCATCCGCGACAGCGCCGAGAAGGCCCTCAACAACCAGAACCTCAAGGCGGAGGCCGACGACCTCTTCGACAGCAAGAAGGGCTTCATCGCCGCCTACAAGCAGTACCGCGACCGCCTGGGCAAGACCCACGTCGACTCGATCGACAACCTCAAGTTCTACGTCCGCAAGGAGGAGGGCATCGGCCACCTCCTGCTGATCAAGCTCGTCGAGATCTTCCGGAACAACCCGGTGCTGATGAAGCAGGGCTTCCAGATCGCCGACACGCCGGGCACCGACTCGCTCAACGAGGCCGCCCGCCAGATCACGCTCAACTACCTCAAGGAGGCCGACGCCGCCATCTACCTCGCCGAGGCGCGCGGCCTGTCCGACAACTTCCAGCGCATCCGCGAGCAGCTCGCCAGCTTCCACAACGACATCCGCGAGAAGATGTTCGTCGTCGGCAACCAGGCCGACCGCTGGGAGGCCAAGGGCATGAAGAAGAGCGGCGGCGGCAAGGCGGAGATCGAGGTCCTCTACGAGAACATCGTCGACCCGCTCCGCAAGCTCGGCCTCAACCCGGACAAGCTCTACTTCACGTCGGGCCGCGTGTCCGAGCTGCACCAGAAGAAGGAGTCCGGCACCCTCCTGGCGGAGGAGGCCCAGCAGTTCGACTCCCTCCGCAAGATGCTCGACGACAAGCTCGAGGCGCTCTCGCCCGACCTGAACCCCACGCTGCTCAAGCAGCTCAAGACCTGCTTCACCGACGGCGGCGTCGACAACTTCCGCAAGGTCATCATCGACTACCTCGAGTACGACATCCAGGTCGAGCGCATGAAGGAGGTCTTCATCGACCTCGACAAGGTCTACAGCGCCCTCGACCGCATGCTCGCCACCGAGCAGAGCCGCATCAAGGACGCGCTCGCCAACGCCATGACCGTCCGCGAGCAGATCGTCTCCTTCTTCGAGAAGGCGCGCGAGAGCTTCCTGGACAAGGTCGCCGTCATCAACGCCGGCGCCCCCAAGGCGGTGCCGGGCTTCGTCAACGCGGCCAAGGAGAAGATCGTCAAGCTCATCCAGGACAACGTCGAACGGATCAACATCGACCGCTACCGGCTGAAGCTGAAAGTGCCGACCCCGGTCAACATCAAGACCGAGGTCATCAACTACTTCAAGAGCGACTTCTCGCAGAAGTTCACCGACATCATCCGCGAGACCGTCGCGCCCGCCATCAACGCCAAGATGAACGAGCTGGTGACCGACAGCCGCGTCGGCGCCGTGGTCGCCCACCTCGCCAAGGAGCTCGGCACCCAGCACGACCGCACGTTCGACCTCATCATCGACCGCTTCACGAACGGCGTCGACCGCTTCACCGAAATGCGCGCGCGCGAGGAAACCTGGGACCTCATGGACACCGAGCTGAAGCCCGAGGGCTTCGACATCGAGTGGACCGAGCAGGTCGAGCGCGGCTTCCGCGACGACTGCAAGGAGATCTTCACGCAGAAGTTCGTCGACTACTGCGGCAAGCTCAACATGACGCTCGCCCGCCACTACCAGGCGCTCATCAAGGACCTCATCCGCGACTTCGACCGGCTCATCGAGGACATCCAGAACGCCATCAAGAAGGACCCGGACAAGGTGACCCTGCCGGTCAAGCTGCTCACCGGCACCGAGGAGGAGTCCGAGGACGAGAAGAAGAAGCGCGCCCTGCTCGCCTACTTCCGGGCCTGGGAGACGGCCAGGAAGATGCGCGGCGAGGCGGCCCCGAACTTCAGCGCCGCCAAGTAAGCGAAGCGAAGAGGAGATGCCCCCATGCGAGTCACGGCCGACCCCATCTACTTCGAGAGCGTCAAGCTCAACACCGGCGCCCGCCGCAGCCTCATCAACATCCTGAACGAGGGCGACGGCGACCTCGAGCTCACCATCAAGGAGATGGAGAAGCCCGACTGGCTCGACCTCGAGGGCATGTACCCCGGCGTCAAGATCACCCTCCCGCGCAAGAAGCGCGTGCCGGTCGTCGTCAACATCAACACCGCCCACAAGTACTTCCCCAAGAACGCGGTGCGCGACGAGAAGGTGAAGTTCATCTTCGACAACGAGGAGGTCCTCCCGATCTCCCTCACCATCCCCAAGGTCATCACCGAGGTCCCCCCCTTCCGCGGCGTCTACGCCGTCGACTTCGGCACCAGCAACTCGTGCTTCGCCTACCGCGGCGGCGACGCCCTCGCCACCAAGGGCCTCATCAAGGCCAAGAGCTCCCCGGAGATCCCCTCGCTCATCTTCTTCCGCAACGTCAGCGACTCCGTCGCCCCCAGCTTCGCCATCGGTAACGACGCCCGCTTCGAGGTCAAGGAGAACGCCGGCGCCACGTACTCGTATCTCATCTCCGTCAAGCGCCTCCTCGGCCAGGACAAGACGACCGTCGTCATGGACAAGCTCGCCGGCACGCGTGAGGGCCACTGGCAGGAGTGGCACGTCGAGGACATCGCCTCCTTCATCATCCGCGACCTCATCGACCGCGCCGAAGTCGACCTCGACCAGAAACTCTTCTCGGTCGTCGCCACCTTCCCGCCCATGTTCTCCCGCGACCGCAAGGAGGCCGTCCGCCGCGCCTTCAAGAAGGCCTTCACCAGCCGCGGCGTCGAGCTCAAGGACGACGACCTCGTCACCGACATGGACGAGGCCAACGCCGGCGCCTTCAACTACGTCTACACGACCCTCCTCGACGAGTTCCGCAAGCTCACCACGCTCACCGAGAAGGACTACGAGCTCCTCTCGTACGACTTCGGCGGCGGCACCGTCGACATCTCCCTCGTCTCCGTCAAGATCACCCGCGATCCCGCCGTCGGCCGCATCAAGATCGCGACCGACCTCCGCGGCCTGTCGGGCGACGCCTACCTCGGCGGCGACAACGTCACCCTCGAGGTCTTCAAGATGCTCAAGCTGCGGTGCGCCCAGGCGGCCGCCGCGCGCCGCATCAAGGAGATCGAGGACCGCAAGACCGCCGAAGCCGCCAACGCCAAGAAGAAGCCGGGCGACGACATCTGGAGCGTCGCCACGAAGGGCGGCAAGGCCGCGGACGACGAGGACATGTTCTTCACGGCCAAGAAGGACGAGCCGAGGAAGAAGGAGGCCGTCGAGGACATCGACCCCGAGCTCGGCAGCGTCGAGAACCGCGACAACCCGACCGTCGTCGACTCCGCGATCCAGACGCTCATCGCCGAGAAGGAGATCGTCGACGCGGCCATCGCCGACGGCAAGACCACCACCGACATCATCCTCGCGCGCGACAAGGGCCCGCGCGACCAGGTCGAGCGCCGCTGGAAGACGCTGGAGGGCGCCATCGAGACGCTCGTCCCCACGCGGTTCGCCACCTACCAGAACGTCGACCCGTTCAAGGAGTCGGTCGCCCGCAAGCTCTTCTACGAGCTGTGGAACGAGGCCGACACCATGAAGGTCCGCCTCTCGCAGAGCGAGGGACGCCCCTGCCAGGTCGAGAGCCAGTTCCGCAAGCTCGCCAAGTACGCCGCCGTCGACCCCGTCTGCTTCAACGAGATCACCTTCGAGCTCGGCCAGCTCGACAAGCGCATCGAGCCGCGCGTCATGGAGACCGTCTCCAAGGCCTTCAAGCTCTACCAGAATTCCCGCAAGGCCCCGAAGCGCGGCATCACCGTCGGCGACCGCGGCGGCACGCCGGAGGAGAAGAACCTCCGCATCCTCCTCTTCGGCAACTCGTCGAACCTCCCGATCGTCAAGCGCAAGTTCCTCGAGGTTTTCCGCTGCGACCCGAGCAGCATCGCGTTCGACAAGGGCACGGCCAAGACGTCCGTCGCCGCCGGCGCGTGCGAGGAGTACATGCTCCGCAAGCAGTTCGGAAAGGGCGGCCTCATCTCCTACGAGCCGACCGGCTTCCTCGACAAGATCCCGTTCGCCATCGGCGTCTTCAACCCGGACCTCCGGCTCGTCGGCTTCGAGACCGGCTTCTGGCCCATCTTCGAGCGCGGGACGCCGATCACCGGCAGCGTCACCGTGTCCGAGAAGACCAACTTCCTCATCCACGCGAACCTCTCCGAGCTCAGCATCTACGTCGACCACCGCGACGGCGCGCCGCCGTCCCAGGTCGGCTACATCGACTTCAAGAACCCGATCGGCACCGTGCAGGTCGACGCGGGCTCCGTCGGAAGCGATGCGAACGCCGGTTCGTTCCGCGTCAAGCTCGACCTGCAGCCGACCCGCGAGATCGTGGCGACGAACCTGCAGACGGGCCAGCAGTACGGCATGGTGGTCGACAAGCACCAGCTGAAGGCCGAGGACAACCCGTTCTCCGGGATCTTCTAGGCCGCGGAGCACGGCGTTGGCAACCACGGGGAGTGCGGTCGGCGTTCGGCAGTCGGGATTTGGGAGTTGGGATTTGGGAGTTCCCCCCCGTGGCCGATGACTTTGCCGGGGCCTCGAAGCGCCTGGTCGCGGCAGCGGAGTCCGCGGCCCGGCACGCCGACCCGGCCGAGGCGCGCCGTGCCCTCGCGGCCGTCGCGCGCGAGCTCGCCGCGTGCATCGAGGCGCTCCCCGTCGCGCACACCGCGCGCCCGGAGGAGACCAAGCAGACCCGCATCGACAAGCCGCCGGTCGAGCCGCCGAAGCCGCCTCCCGTCGAGGTCAGGCCGCCGGCGCCCGCGGGCGGCTCCCCCGAGGACGCCCTGTTCGCGGAGCTCGCCGAGGTCGCGAAGGAGTTCGCCGCCTCCCCCGCTCCCGTCGACCCGGCCGACTACGAGTGGATGGCGCAGGCCGCGCAGGTCTTCCAATCGCAGCCCGAGGAGCGGCTCGTGAAGTTCTTCGCGAGCATCGTCCTCAAGCTCGACGCGCTCATCGCATACGCCCGCTGGACGAAGGGCGCGCCCGTCGACGTCGCGAAGAGCGCCCGCACGAAGGCCATCGCGATCCTCGCGAAGCGCGGCGTCCCCGAGCCGCCCGGCGAGCCGGTGAAGATCCGCTCGAAGTCCCCCGCCGGGACTTCGCTGGGATTCGGCACGCGCCGGCTCGAGAGCTCCGGCGACGGCACCGACGGCAGCGACGCGATCGAGGCCGCCGCAAGGGCCCTCGGCACCGACCCGGCCGGCGACGAGCGCGAGTTCCGCGCCGCCGTCCTCAGGCAGCTTGAGAAGTACCTGATCGAGCTCCCGGGCAAGAACGAGGACTTCGAGAACACGCTCCTGCGGTACTCCGTCAACGAGCTCGACAAGATCGGGGACCCGGCGCGCCCCCGGCCGCTCCTCGCCATCCTCAAGGCGCGCGGCATCAACGAGATCATCGTGCAGATCGGCGCGATCTTCGACGAGAGCTACTCTCCGTCGAAGTTCGATCGCCGGAAGCAGAAGGGCGCGGGGGCCAGGAACAGCATCATCAAGGTGCTCCAGCGCGGCTTCATCGACAGGAAGGGCAACTGCATCCAGAAGTGCGTCGTCGCCATCGTGTCCGACGAATAGGAGGCCCCATGCGCATCGCCGTCTTCGTGGTCCTCGTCGCCGCGCTCGCGGCCGGCTGCGGCTCGTCGGTCAAGGCGCCGTCCGGCGAAGGGCACATCGGCGCCGTCAACCCCAACGGCGCCCGCCTCGTCCTCGTCATCGACCGCTCGGCTTCGATGTACGAGACCGACCCGCGCCGCTTCAACGTCCAGGGCCCGCAGCTCGCCGTCGCCCTCTCGTCCAGCAAGGACAACGTCGGCATCGTGACGTTCTCGTCCGGCGCGGAGATCGTCGCCGCCCTCCAGGAGATGGTCAGCAAGGAGAAGAAGCTCGACATGCAGGACCGCCTGTCGCGCGTCAGGCTCTCCGGCGACACGAACTACGTCGCCTCCCTCCAGGAGGCGGCGCAGATGCTCAAGACCGCCGAGGCGCCCGCCGGCTCGACGGTGATCTTCCTCACCGACGGCCAGCACAACGTCGGCGGCAAGGACAGCCAGGTGCTCAAGGAGACGGTCCTCTTCGCGCAGAAGGGCTGGAAGGTCTTCGTCATCGGCCTCGGCAAGGACCCCGACAAGTTCAAGCTCGCGCGCGAGGTCGCCGTGCGCACCAACGCCGCGTTCTTCCACGTCACCGAGGGCGAGGCCCTCATGTCCGCCTTCCTGAAGATCCTCTCGCAGATCTTCACGTTCGTCGCGTTCGAGGGCGGCATGCGCCCGATCGACGTCCTGCCCGGCACCCGCCGCCTCATGTACCTCATGGTCAAGAAGGAGCCGCAGGCGACGATCGCGAAGCTCCGCCGCGGCGAGGAGGACGTCGACTGGAACGCCGCGCCTAACGCATACAAGTATCCGGTCCAGCACGACCCGAAGGGGGACTTCGAGGCGATCAGCGTCGAGAATCCCGCGTCGGGGCGCTGGGAGGCGGTCATCACCGGCAAGTCGAAGGTCGGCGCGATCCTCGTCCAGCCCGCCTTCTCCATCGCGTTCGAACCCGGGGCGCCGGCCGGCGAGTACTACGAGGGCGAGGAGATCGCCGTCGGCGTGCGCGCCACCGGCCCCGCAGAGACGCTCGACGTGCTCGCGAAGATCGGCTCCGCGAAGGCGACGCTGACCGGCGAAACCGGCGGCGCCGCGGGGGACAGCGCGCTCGACTCGCAGGGCGGCGGCCGCTGGACCGGCAAGTTCGTCGCGAAGCCGTCCACCCCGGGCAGGGAGGACGTCCAGCAGCTCCTCGTGCGCTTCTCGTACGCCGAGCAGGGCGGCGGCACGTGGACCCACGAGCAGCGCGCGACGATCCAGGTCAAGCCCGGCAAGCGCGCCGCGAAGCTGGAGCTTTCCAGCACGTCCGTCGACCTCGGCACCGTCTGGGCCGACGCCGGCGACGCGTCAGCCGAGGTCACCGTTCGCAGCCTCGGCCAGCAGGCCGCGAAGATGAGCGCCCGCGCCGAGCTGGGCCGCGCGAAGGTCGATCCCGCCGAGTTCGAGCTGCCCGCCTCCGGCTCGCAGAAGATCCGCATCACTGTGCCGACCGGCGAGGCCGGCTCCTTCACCGACAACATCGTCATCGGCGGCGTCCAGACCGAGGACGCGATGCGTGTCGTCGGGCCGCCCGTGGCCGTCAAGTGGGAGGTCGTGAAGTTCGAGGGGCCCGCGAGCGTCGATCTCGGCAAGCTCAAGCCGGGCCAGGAATTCAGGGCGCCGGTCGACGTCGCCGCGGGCGGCCGCAAGGTGACCGTCGAGGTCGCCGGCCTCGAGGGCGCGAAAGTCGTCGAGGAGGGCGGGAAGTTCTTCGTCACGGGGACGGTGCCCGCCGGCGCCGACGACAAGCCCTGTGCGGGCGAGGTCGTCGTCAGGGTCGACGGCTCCTCCCTGCCCCCGCGCAGGATCCCCGCGAGGCTCGAGGTCGCCAGCGGCCTCCCCTCGCTCAAGCTCGCCTCGCCGAAGATCGAGATCACGACGTCGGACGACGACGCGTGGGCCGAGGCGACGTGCGAGTTCACGTACGACTTCGTCCGGGAAGCCGCCGGCGCGTTCAAGAAATCCGACCTCGCGGGGAAGACGGGCAAGATCAGCGCCGGCCTCCAGCAGAAGGTCGAGCCGAAGGACGGCTGGGACGGCAAGTCGCTCAAGCCCGGGCAGGCGTACAAGTTCACGTTCAAGGCGTACCTCTCGAACGACACGCCGCGCGGCGCGTACGAGGGGAAGCTCATCCTCCAGGTGAACGACGGGCGGAAGACCCACGACCTGGAGATCCCGGTCACGGTCACGTTCAAGGAGTAGGCCGACATGCGCGCCGCTGCGATCCTCGCGCTGCTGCTCTTCGCCCCGCCCCAGGAGAAGGGCGTCGACGTCGTCTTCGTCATCGACAGCTCGAACTCGATGGCGCGCAACGATCCCGAGGGCCTGCGCGCCCAGTTCATGCAGATGACCGTCGACTTCATGCAGGGCCGCGCGGGCGATCGCGTCGGCGTCGTGCAGTTCGCCGGATGGCACGAGACCCAGGCGCGCAACGTCGTCGTCTTCCCGCTCACGCGCCTCCCCGAGGCGGCGCAGGCGGCCGACTTCCGGAAGCGCTTCCTCGAGGCGGTCGGCAAGGCCGAGATCTTCGGGAGCGCCAGCGACATCAACGTCGCGTTCGAGAAGGGGCTCGCCGAGATCCAGAAGCAGCGCGGCGACACGAAGAACCCGTACTGGGTCGTCGTCATCAGCGACGCCGCGTTCAACGCCGTCGAACCCGACAGGGTGCGCGACGAGTACCGCGCGAAAGCCGCCGAGATGTTCGGCGTGAAGCCGGAGGACGCCGACATCGACCAGATCAACAAGGCGGCGCGCGAGATCTTCAAGAAGGACGTGCGGCCGCTCTACGCGGGCGGCGGGCTGGCGATGAGCGCGATCAACCTGTCGAAGAAGGTGGCCGCCGCGACGTCGGGCCTGCAGGAGATCGTCGGCGAGGGGAACCGCGTCGGCAACCTGACCGAGGCGCCGCTCAAGGACCTCGTCGTCCCGATGCTCATCGGCAGCCCGATGTACTCGGGCGTCAACGGCGGATTCTACGGATACCAGGCGTTCGCGGGAAGCTCGTCGGTCAAGCGGACCGTCCACGTGTACGACGGCGCCCCCGGAACGCGCGTCGTCGCGTTCTCGCGCGGCGGGAAGCTCGACGTGAAAGTGGCGAACCCGAACTCCGTGCCGGGCTTCGACGCGTCGAAGGTCGACGTGGTCGGCGAGGGCCAGTACAAGGTCGTCCATTTCCGCGGCGCGCCCGCGGGCGACTACGACCTCCAGATCGACGGCATCGACAAGTCGGGAGAGGTCATCTCGTACGCCGACCTCGCCTGGACCGCCGACGTGAAGATGGTCACGCCGGCGGAGATCACCGCCGGGCAGGAGATGCAGTTCGAGCTTTCGGTGACGCGCGGCGGGCAGCCGTTCAAGGACGCGGCGCTCGTGCGCCAGCTGCGCGGGCGGGCCGTGGTCAAGTCGCCCAAGGGCGAGGAGCGCCACGACGTGCTGTTCCAGGACGAGTCGAAGATCGTGGCGGGGTTCAAGACCGACCCGCTGATCCCGTCGGGCAGCTACGAGGTCACGATCCACCTCGACCTGGCGCCGGAGGGGATCCAGACGCCGGCGTGGTTCGTCACGGCGCCTCAGACGTTCAAGGCCTCCGCGATCACCGTCCTGGAGGCGGCGTTCGAGAAGGAGGAGGCGTACGTCGGCGAGCCGGTCGCGTTCACGGTGAAGGCGGCGCAGGGGACGCCGCCCCCGGGGCTGCTGTCGGGCGTGCTCATGCGCGGGCCCGAGGGGGAGCAGCGCTATCCGGTGGCGTATCGCGACGGGGCGTGGCACGGCACGGTGCCGACCTCGCGTCCCTCGGAGTTCGAGATCACGGGCGAGAAGTCGCCGCAGTACGCGCTGCGGTCGATGCAGAAGTCGAAGCTCAAGGTGCGGGCGCGCGCCATGCGGCTGTCGGGCGAGCTCGTGTACGACGTGAAGTACCTCGAGAGCGGCGACTACGTGAAGGACGTCGCGGTCGAGGTCGACATGTCGGCGGGCGAGGCGGGGACGCTGGAGGTCTCGGGCGTGCCGGCGCTCTCGATCGACGCGTCGAAGGCGGCGCCGAAGCAGACGGTGAAGGTGAAGCTGTCGCTCGGGACCGGCGAGGTGGCGGAGGAGCTGGGAACGGCGACGTTCACGGCGAAGGTGGGCGGCATCGAGATGCAGCAGAAGGCGCCGGTGCGGGTGCGCTTCATCGACAAGGGGATGAAGCTCTTCATGAAGTATCTGCCCTACATGATCGGCGCGCTGGTGCTGATCCTGCTCCTGCTCTGGTTCCTGCTGCTGGCGCGCTGGAAGGACGAGCAGATCCGTCCGCTGCTGAACGAGAACCTCGACACGCGGCACCTGCTGCTGTCGCTCGGCGGCGGGCGCTCGGCGGTCGGGACGCCCGAGCTGCCGTCGTCGATGAACTTCAAGCTGTCGGGGATGAAGTTCACGTCGCGTTCGGTCCGGCTGGGATCGATGAAGTCGAAGCTGACGGTGAGGTCGGGCGACAAGGAATCGATGGCGCCCTTCACGCTGTCGCACGGGGACGTGATCTACGTGGACCAGGGGGAGAAGTCGCTGAAGGTGGTCTACTTCGAGCACGAGCCGACGCCGGAGGAGCTGAAGGCGATCGCGCAGCGCCTCAACGAGGAGGACAACCTCTACATCGAGGCGGAGTAGGGCCCGCCCGTCCGCCGCGGGCGCGGTAGAGTACGGATACGATGACGTCGGGTATCGCGTGCCCTCGGCGGGACTACCGCTTCTCCCAGAAGGAGCTTGATCCGGATTTCGTGGACTTCAACTCGGTCAACCGGAGGTATCACTACCCCTACCGCACTTACCACCCGTTCCGCAGCGCTTTCGCACAGGTGGACCCGCTACTGACTGGTGGTATCTTCAACGTCCGTAGCAAGACTCACGCTCTGCTCCGGCCGACTCTCCACGCTGACCCCCTTGGTTTGCAGGAGATGCGACCGGCGGCGCCTCCGGAGGGCGGCATAGACATCGGGGCAGACAAAGCTAAGTACCCCTTGAAACAGCAAGTGCTGAGTACCATGCCAGGAACCGGAAGAGGCCTAGGAGGGACATTTGGGACTTTCTCCTCCTGCGACAAACTGACTGATGGCCAGAAAGCGGACGTGAAGAAAGCGCTGGAATCGGCTTACGCGCGAGCACTAGGCAAAATGCCACCAAAGACCGTAGCTCCAGATCCGGCGCATTTCCGGAACAACCTGCTCGAGTGTTTTAGCAAGCTCACAATTGAGTGTGACTGGTGTTGCGAAGTGGACAAGAACACCGGCCAGCAAGTGTGCGGGTACTGGGTCGGTGGCTACACGATCACACTTTGCATGCCGCAGGCGCTGGACGCAAGTGTCTGCGGCGATCTTGAAGAGCTCATATTCGAGGAGGTTACGCACTGCGCGGGCGATCGGGACCCCGGCCGTGGTGGATTGGTCAAGATCGTTGTCAACATGAGAAACGTAGAGGCCTTTTACTTCCCCAAGCCGCCTCCTGACCTTAAGAGACGGCGAGACTTTGAGGAGTACAGGCGGCGCGAGCGTGAGGGCAAGTGAGAGACAGTGTCGCAAATCAGATGGGAGACACGGGCCGGCGACTGAAGGCCACTGCCGCTGTCGTGGTGATCCTTGGGGGGCTCGCGGTTGTTCTGTTCTGCCACTATCAGCTGCAGAGCAGCTACTGACCGTTGCGCTGGATAGACAGATCACCACTTGATCGCCTTGCGGATGTAGGCAACTTCCGGGTGATCGAAGAACGAACGCACGAGTTTCCGGTCCTCCTGGATCACCTCCATGGACGTGCGCACCACCTCCGCGAAGTCCTCCTTCGGATGCAACGGCGCGCGCCGAAAGATCCCCTTGAGGTGCGACCAGACGTGCTCGTCGGGGTTGAGGTCGGGCGCGTATCCGGGGAGGAAGTGGACACGGATGCGGTTGCGATGCTCATGAAGGAACCGCTTCACAGCAGCGGCCACGTGCGCGGGATGACGATCCGTGATGACGTCGAGAGGTTTGGTGAAGTCGTGCAGCATCGCGCGCAGGAAGTCGATGAACAGAGGCGCGCGCAACGTGCCGCCGTAGCAGCGGAACCACAGGCGCCCGCGCGGGCTTATCGCAGAGATCGTATTCGTGCGGCGCCGCGTTCCACTGACGCGCACCACCGGTGTCTGCCCTTTGGCTCCCCACGTCGTGCCGATGGGACCATCCTCGTGCACCCCGGTTTCGTCCAAGAAAAGCAGCGTAGACTGCCGTTTCCGCGATTCCCGCACGATGCGCGGGAACTCGGTGGTCGTCCACCGCAGGACTTCTTCGTCGTCCCGCTGGAACGCGCGACGTATCGGCTTCTGCGGGGTGAGGCCCAAGCGCTCAAGCACGCGCGCCACGGTCGTCTTGTGCAGCACCACGCCAAACTTCTTCTCGATCAACTCCTGCACGAGCGGCAGCGTCCACAGCGCCGGACCGAAACTCAGCTGCTGCGGGTTCTTGCCGATGATCGTCCTCTTGAGTCGATCCTGCTGCGTCGCGGAAAGCGAGGGCTCCCGACCCGTGGCCGGAGTGCTCTCGATCCCGCTCTCTCCCTCACGGCGGTACGCGTCGATCCACTTCCACACCGTCTGGGAGTGGACCTGCAGGCTCCGCGCTACTTCTTGCTGCGTCTCTCCCGCCAGCACGCGACTCACCGCCAAGCGCCTCATCTCCTCAAGCGTCTTGTGATCCAGGCTTCGGGCGTCCCGCGGCTCCGTCACGCTCCTCACGATACCCCATTCGACGTCGCCGCGAAAGTATTAACCCTATATTGTGCAACTATGAGTA
>Ga0187892_10006759_pt1 | contig 16811 bp, 18 predicted proteins | sample MA1701073metaG_FD_139345 | JGI IMG/M metagenome (GOLD analysis project Ga0187892, IMG submission 139345) | Bio-ooze microbial communities from a basaltic lava cave in the Kipuka Kanohina Cave System on the Island of Hawaii, USA - MA170107-3 metaG ... | reverse complement strand
TGTCACCCGGGGAGGATGGTTCTCATGTCTGTGCGCTACATGACCACACGAGTAATTTCCCGTTTCCTGCCCGGCGTCGCCCTGGTGGCGGCGGTACTCCTGACCGTGGCCGCCTGCGGTGGCGGCAATGACCAGGCCTCGCCCTCGCCGGTGACCGAACCGGCCAAGCCCAAGGCGGCGGTCGAGATCGTTACCCCCCAGGGTGGCGCCGAGGTGGCCAACCCGGTGAAGGTGACCATGTCGGCGTCGGACTTCACGGTCGAGCCGGCGGGCCCGGTACGTGATGGCGCCGGGCACTTCCACGTAATGGCCGACGTGGGCTGCGTACCTCCCGGTGACCCCATCCCGCTGGAGACGGCCGGCTTCAACCACTTCGGCAAGGCGCAGACCGAGGCGTCACTCACGCTGGCGCCGGGCAAGCACACGCTGTGCCTGCAGGCCGGGGACGGGGCTCACACCGCCCTCGATCTGACCGACGAGATCACCGTGACCGTGGCGGGCGGCTGAGTCGGATGCATTCGATCACGACGACCTCGCCGGTGGCCAGGACGGCCGGCTACGCCGTCCTGGCCTGGTTGGTGGTCCTGGCCGCCCGGATAGCCATGGATGGGGCAAACGCCACGTGGGGATGGACGCAACCCGCGCAGGGCGCCTACGTCCTCCTCACCTTGGCGCTACCGGTGGCGGGAGCGCTGCTCGTAGTCACCCAGGTGAGGACCGCCCGGACCGTGGAAGGCCTCGGATGGGTGGGGGGCGCCGGGATAGGGATCACGGCATTGGGGGCGGCCGCCGGGTTCGTCGCCTGGGCCGACCCCGTCTGGGCTTCGCTTCTAGCGGTCGGTATGTTGCTGTTCGGCATCGCCATGCTCGGTGACGGCCGGGTGTCACGAGCGCCGGCTCTCGCCCTGACCCCGGCCTTCTTCCCGACGGCGGCGGCCAGCCTGGCCGGATTTCCCGACACGTGGATGTCCGTCCCGCTCGGGCTGTCCGTCCTCGTCTTGGCGCTCGGGCTTCGCAGTCTCCCAGGACGGACATCCACCGTCGCTGCCGTCCAGCCATGAAACGTCCGGGATGGCGATGGTGGATGGTGGGAGCGGCGCTGGTCGCGGCGACGACAGAGATCCTTGCGATTGGCAACCTCGTGTCGCACGACGACGGAGCGGGTTGCCAACAAGGTGGTCGTCTTCGTCGCGGCAACGATCCCGGCCGCTCTGGTGGTCGGCGGTCTGGCCCTGCGTCGCCGGCGACCTGTAATCGCCAGCGCCGCCGTCGCCGCCGGCTGTCTGCCGGGATGCGCGGCCCTCGTGTTCTGGTGGTTCCCGCCGGCGGCCATCGCTGGGCTCGTGTCAATAGCGATCGTGGGCTCCGCCGCCGCGGATGCTGCCCGGAGCCACAAGCTCGCGTGACAAGAAAAGGCGTTGAGGGTCGCGTGTCAACGAACACCAGGACCTCTCGTGTCCGCCTACCGGGAGTATCGCGGTGAACGAACAGCAGCGAAGACATCCGCCACTTGACAGCTCACAGGTTCCTGGGGCCGCAGCCGCCCGCCGTGACACGGCTGTCAATTAGCCCAGCTCCGGCATGGGCACGGGCTGGGGCCGCGGCCGGCAGGTGAGCCATAAACGCCCAGCTCAGAGGCCATATCGCCGGTCGCTCGGCCAGTTGGGTTGGAAGAGGTGCCACTGCTCGGGCGCCCGGCGGATGAGGTCCTCGAGGGCCGCCGCGAGACGGAGGGTGACGGTGGCGACATCGCCGTCGAGGTCGAGGGGCGGCTGGACCACGGCGTGGTGGCCGGGGCCGTCGAAGTAGATCGCCGTCGCCATGAGGGGCGCGCCGAAGCGCTGGGCGAGGGCCACGGGCCCGGCGGGCAGGGTGGTGCGCTCGCCGAAGAAGTCGACCTCGGTCCCCCCGCCCGCGACGTCGCGGTCGGCGAGGAGCGCTACGACCCGGTTGGCCCGTAGCGCTCTCACCACACCCGTGCCCGCGGCGGGGCCGAGCGGCACCACCCCGAAGCCCAGGCGGGTGCGCAACGAGACGAACCAATCGCGGAGCTCCGGCGGTGTGAGAGCCTCGACCACGACCGTCATCGGGAAGCCCTGGGCGACGAACCAGGCACCGCCGACGTCCCAACCGCCGACGTGCGGGATGGCCAGCAGGGCGCCGCGTCCGGCCTCGAGGGCGGCCTCGATGTGCGGCAGCCCCTCGATGCTGAACCGGGCGTCGATGGCCTCGGGCGACAAGGAGCCGACACGGAGGGACTCCACCCAGTACCGGCCGTAGGAGGCGAAGGCGTCGCGCACCGCGCCGCGCCCGGCCCGCGAGCCTGGCGGGAGCCCGCGGGCTCGGGCCTGGTGGCGGGCGACGAGGTCGGCCCGGGCCGGCAGCCCGACGGTCGCGGCACGAGCCAGGGCGCGGGCGGTGGGGAGGGCGACCGATTCGGGCACGGCGTTGGCGGCGAAGGAGGCGGCGCGCATCAGGGCGTAGGGCCGGCGCAGCGGGTCGCGCGCCGCCCGGAGCAGCTCGCGCCACGAGCCGCTGCCCGAGGCCGGAGTCGACGCGCTCAGGGAGGCGGGGGAACCGGAGGGCCGGGCGTCAGGGGCGGGTGCGGTCGCGACGCCAGGTGCCCGACGGCGGCCGCATCAGCTTGCGCTCGCCCGAGCGCCGGCGCTCGCGACGTACCTCCCCCGGGCCGAACCCACCGACGGGACGCCATCCGCGCAGCCGGCGGCCGGCTCGCCGGGCGGCCAGCCCCGGCACGTCGCTGGCTCGGGCCGGGCTGATGACCGCGGCGGCCGCCGGTGCCGACGCCTGGCGCCAGACCATGACGAAGCGCTGGACGGCGGTGACCGTGGTGAGGGCCAGCATTCCCCACAGGATCGGGATCATGATCCCGCTGAACAAGAGACTGGAGCCCAGCGCCAGCATCCGCTCGGCCCGCTCCATGAGCCCGCCGTGGGCGGTGCAACCGAGCGACTCGGCCCGGGCCCGTTCGTAGGAGACGAGGCCCGAGGCGGCCAGCAACGCCATGGGCAGCAGGGCGGCGTGGGGTCCGTGGGAGGAGGCGAGATACCAGGCCAGACCTCCGAGGACGACGGAGTCGCTGACGCGGTCCACGACCGAGTCGAAGAAGGCGCCGCGCGGCGACGTCGTGCCCGAGGCCTTGGCCACGGCCCCGTCGAGCACATCGGGAACAGCCGAGAGGGCCAGCAGGAAGGCACCCAGACCCAGGTGGCCCGACGCGACCGCCACGGCCACGCCGCAGGAGATGACGAGACCCAGCACGGTGAGCTGGTCGGCGCTGACGCCGATCCGCCGAAGGCTGACGCCGACGGGGGCGAGGCCCCGGTCGACTCCTGTTCGGCACCGCTTGTCGAACATGTGGCGTCCAGGGTACCAGCGACGCCTTTCGATCCGGCCCCAGGAGCGCTCGCGGGGCGGGCCCCGGCCGTTCGACGCTGTCCGCGGAGGGGTCGTAGCTTCTTGGTTCCCCGGTTCCCGACGAGCAGCGAGGCGCCCGTGAAGAGCTATCCGCCCGCCAAGATCCGCAACGTCGCCCTGGTCGGCCACAACGGCGTCGGCAAGACCTCGCTCGCCGAGGCCCTGTTGTTCTGCAGCGGGGTCACCGGACGCCTGGGCCGGGTGGACAACGGGACCGCCCTCACCGACACCGAGCCGGAGGAGGTACGCCGGCACCTCTCGCTGTCGCTGGCCGTCACCCCCTTCGAGCACGACGGCCACAAGATCAACCTCCTCGTGGCACCCGGCTACGCCGACTTCGTGGCCGACCTCGAGACGGCGCTGGCCATGGCCGACCTGGCCGTCGTGGTAGTCAGCGCGGTCGACGGCGTGCAGGTGCAGACCGAGGTGGCGTGGAAGGCGGCGGCTGCCCGCAACCTGCCCCGGATGATCTTCATCAACAAGCTCGACCGGGAACGGGCCAGCTTCGAGCGGACCCTCGCCGAGCTGCGTGACCGCTTCGGCTCGGGCATCGCCCCCCTGGAGCTCCCCATCGGCGAGGAGTCCGCCTTCCGTGGCGTCGCCGACCTCCTCACCGACACGGCGTTCGTGTACGACGGCGGCGCCGCACCCAAGTCCGGGCCCATCCCCGACGACATGGCCGATCTCGAGCACCAGGTCCACGACAACCTCGTGGAGGGCATCGTGGTGGCCGACGACGCCCTCACCGAGCGCTACCTCGAGGGCGAGACGATCTCGCCGCGCGAGCTGGAGGACACGCTGGCCAAGGGGATCGCAGCAGCCAGCGTCTTCCCGGTCATCTGCGGATCGGCCACGGGCCTCATCGGGATCGACCGGCTGGCCGCCTTCCTCTGCGAGGTGGGCCCCTCGCCGCTGGACCGCCCGCCGGTCACCGTGGAGGCCGGGAACACGGTGGCGGAAGTGGCGCCCGACCCGGCGGCGGCTCCGCTCGCAACCGTCTTCCGCACGCTGGCGGACCCCTACGTGGGGAAGGTGTCGTACCTCAAGGTGCTCTCCGGCACCGTCCGCAGCGATGCCGTCCTGACCAACCCCCGCAGCCACACGGACGAGCGGCTGCACGGGCTGTTCGTCCTGCGAGGCAAGGAGACCGAGCCGCTGAACGAGCTCCCGGCGGGCGACATCGGCGCCGTCGCCAAGCTGGCCGGCACCCTGACCGGCGACACCTTGAGCCCGAAGGGCACACCGGTGACCCTCGCCCCGGTCGCCGTACCCGAGCCGGTCCTGTCGATCGCCATCCGCCCTCGATCCAAGGGTGACGACGACAAGCTGATGACCGCGCTGGCCCGGCTCGCCGACGAGGACCGGGTGCTGCGCGTGCGTCGCGACGACGAGACCCACCAGACGCTGCTCTCCGGGATGGGAGAGACCCACCTGACCGTCGTGCTCGAGCGACTGGCCCGCAAGTTCGGCGTCGAGGTCGAGACCGAGGACGTGCGGGTCCCGTACCGCGAGACGATCAGCGCGTCGGCCGAGGCCGAGGGCCGGTACAAGAAGCAGACCGGCGGCCACGGCCAGTTCGGCGTGGCGACGTTGCGCCTGGAGCCCGTGGAGCGCGGCGGCGGGTTCGAGTTCGTCGACAAGATCGTGGGCGGTGCCATCCCCCGCCAGTTCATCCCCGCCGTCGAGAAGGGCGTGACCGAGACGATGGCCAGCGCCGGCGTGTGCGGCTACCCGGTGGTCGACGTGCGGGTGACGCTGCTCGACGGCAAGTTCCACCCCGTCGACTCGTCGGAGATGAGCTTCAAGATGGCCGGCTCGCTCGCCTTCAAGGAGGCCATGGCCAAGGCGTCGCCCGTCCTCCTCGAGCCCATCAGCGCGGTCGAGGTCACCGTGGCCGCCGAGTGCCAGGGCGACGTGATGGGGGACCTCAACTCCCGGCGCGGCCGGGTGCAGGGCACCGAGGCGGTGGGCGGCGGCGAGCAGTCGGTGACCGCGCTGGTGCCGACCGCAGAGCTCTTGCGCTACGCCATCGACCTCCGCTCGCTCACGGGCGGCCGCGGACGGTTCTCGGCGACCCACGATCACTACGACGTGCTGCCCGCCCACCTCGTCGACCGGCTAGTCGCCACGGCCGACCGGAGCTGACGTGCGCTGCGAGGAGTGCGGCTTCGAGTACGAGAGCGTGGGGCCCGACGACGCCCCCGAGAAGATCCGGGCCTTCGGTCGTCGCTACCGGGCGCCGCTCACGCGGTTCCTCTCGGGCGAGGACGGTGACGCCGTCGTGCGTACCCGCTCCGAGCCCACGGTGTGGTCGGCGTTGGAGTACGCGGCCCACGTGCGCGACGTGTTCGCCTGGTACGACGAGCGGGTACGCCGGTCGCTCGTGGAGGACCGACCGTCCTACTCGGGGCCCGACGCCGACGAGGCCGCGGCCGACGGCCGCTACAACGAGCAGGACCCCGGAACCGTCGCCGACGAGCTCGCCGCCAACGCCGAGCGCCTGGCGTCGACCTTCGAGGCCGTCGGCGACGACCAGTGGGACCGCGTGCACGTCCGGGGGGGCGAGGAGCGTTCGGCGCTGTTCACCGCCCAGAGGGCCGTCCACGAGGGCAACCACCACCTCCTCGACATCGGTCGGGTGCTGCGCGCCGTCCGCTCGGCGGGTCCACCGCCGGCACAGTGAGCGGCCCGCCGGCCGCCTGCGCCGCGTGCGGGTTGGAGCTCGCTACGCTCGCCCACCACGAGATCGTCGGGCGGCTACGGGTGCTGCCCCGCCGCTACCGGGAGTCCTTCGGCCGCTTCGAGCCCGACGAGGACCGGGAGGCACTCCTCCGCCGGCGTCCCGAGCCCGACGTGTGGTCGGCTCTCGAGTACGCCGCCCACGCCGGGGACATGCTGGACCTGCTCTCCCCCGCCATCCAGCTCATGGAGGTGGAGGACGATCCCACCGTGTACTTCTTCGACCCCGAGGAGCAGGCCGAGGAGATGGAGTACAACACCTGGAGCACCATCGAGGTGCTCGGCCGCATGGAGACCGCCTGCGCCGACCTGTCCTCGGTGATCGAGTTCGTCGGCCGCGACCGGTGGGGGCGCCGCGGCCGGTTTCCCTGGGGCGAGCAGGACATCCGGGCCAGCGCCCTCCAGGCGGTCCACGAGGGTCACCACCACCTCCACGACGTCGACCGGGTGCTGGCCACCGTGCGAGCCGCCGAGCAGTAGCCGCCTACCGGGGCCCGGGCGGGGCCTCCCTCGGGTCCGTGGGCGGGGCCTCGCCGTCGGTGGCGCGAGCACCTTCGGTGGACGCTCCCTCGCCGGTATCCGGCTCGACGGCGGCTGAGGCGTCGGAGTCGCCGGTGGCCTCCCGCCGGGCCAGCTCCTCCTCCCGGCGGGCCAGATCCTCCTCCCAGGCACGGAGGTCCCGCTTCTCGATGCCCTTGGCTCGAGCGGCCTGCTCGGCCTCCCACTCCTCCAGGCGACGCTCGAGCTCCTGCGACCGGCTCAGGTACTGAGGCGAGTCCTCCGGGCCGCGTGGGCGGACCGCAGTCCGGTACGGCACCTCGCGCGCGCCGCCGAAGCTGCGGCCGCCGAACGAGAAGGGCGCCCGTTCGGGCCGGCCCATGATCAGCCAGCTGACGGAGCCGATGACCGGCAGGAAGATCACCAGGAGCACCCACATGCCCTTGGGCAGGTTCCGGCACAGCGACTCGTCGGAGCCGATGACGTCGAAGATGGCGAACAGCCACAGAGCCAGAGCGATGAGCCCGGCCCCTCCGCCCAGATACGGCATGCCCCCCCTCCTGGCTCGCGTCCCGCCCTACTCCGCCCACTCCTCGGGGTTGTCCTCGACGAGGTGTTCGACCACGGCGCCGTCCACCGCGTCCACCAGCACGAACCCCCGCCGCTCGGGAGGGTTCTCGCTGGAGTACAGCAGGATGCGCCAGACCGGGCGGCTGCGCAAGCCCCTCCACCCGAGCTGCCCCGAGGCGTGGCCGACGGGGAAGCCGACGTGGCGGGCGGCGGAGATGAGGGCGTCCGTCTCCCGGACCGCGAGCGGCCAAGCCGTGGCCAGGTGGTAGGCGCCGACGACAGCCAGTACGACGGCGGCGGCCAGGATGCCCGAGTTCACGAGCGGGGTTGCACCCCCGCGGGCCAGCCAGAGGACCAGGCAGACGCCCGCCACCACGAGATACAGCACGCCCGGCCGACGACGGCGGCGGATGTCGGGGAAGGTGTACCGGCCGACGTAGCTGCTGACGTCGAGCTCGTCCGGCAGCTCGTCACCGTCGCCGTGGGGCGCGACGTCGTCGGTGCTCATCCCTGGGAGGGCCAGGCGGCGCGGAGGCGGGAGAAGCTGACGCCGAGGGCCTCGGGCAGCACGCGCGACTCGGCGACGGTGGTCATGAAGTTGGTGTCGCCACCCCAGCGCGGCACGCAGTGCAGGTGCAGGTGCCCGGGCACGCCGGCACCGGCCGACTTGCCGAGGTTGGCCCCGACGTTGAATCCGGCCGGGAGGTACGCGGCGCGCAGCGCGCGTATCGCGTCGGTGACGGTGGCCCACAGCGCCGCGCCCTCGGTGGCGTCGAGCTCGTCGGGCTCGGCCACATGGCGCAGGGGCAGCACCATCAGGTGGCCGCTCGTGTAGGGATAGACGTTGAGGACCGCCAGGCAGTGGTCGTCGCGGTGCAGCACGTAGGTCTGGTCCGCAGGCAACGGGCTGACGACGATCCGGCACAGCACGCAGCCCTCGTCCGCCTCGGCCTTCTCCACGTACTCCTGGCGCCACCCCGCCCACAGCCGGTCCAGGGCCGGCCCGGGGCCCGGTCCGGTCACCGCCGCTCCGCCACCTCGGCCGAGAGCCGCCGGACGAGCTCGCCCACCGGCACCGCCCGCTCCACCTCGCCCCCCCGGGGGTTGACGCCCACCGTGCCGGCGGCCACGTCCTCCTCGCCCACCACGAGGACGTAGGGGAGCTTGTCGAGCTTGGCCCGCCGGATACGCGCCCCGAGAGGCTCGTCAGCCGGCGCGGCCTCGGCCCGCAGGCCCGCGGCCCGCAGCTGCCCGGCCACCCGGCCGGCGTACGCCTCGTGGGTGTCGCGCACCGGCAGGACGCGGGCGTGCATGGGCGACAGCCAAGCCGGCAACGCACCCGCGTAGTGCTCGAGCAGGATGCCCAGGAACCGCTCGACCGAGCCGAACAGCGCCCGGTGGACGATGCAGGGGCGGTGGCGCGCGTTGTCGGCACCGACGTACTCGAGGTCGAAGCGCGGCGGCAGCTGCAGGTCGACCTGGAGGGTGGACATCTGCCACCGACGCCCGATGGCGTCGCGGACGTGGACGTCGATCTTGGGCGCGTAGAAGGCGCCCTCGCCCTCGGCCACGCGGTAGGGCAGTCCGGACGCGTCCAGCGCCGAGGCCAGCGCGGCCGTGGCCTCGTCCCAGTCGGTGACCTCGCCGACGAACTTCTCCGGCCGGGTGGCCAGCTCGGCCTCGAACTCGGTCAGCCCGAACCGGCGCAGCAGGCGGAGCACGAAGGCCAGAAGGCTGGCCAGCTCCTCGGCGAGGCCCTCGCGCGTCGTGAAGATGTGGGCGTCGTCCTGGGTGAAGCCCCGGACCCGGGTGAGACCGTGGAGCACGCCCGAGCGCTCGAAGCGGTACACGGTACCCAGCTCGAACAGGCGCAACGGGAGCTCCCGGTAGGAGCGGGACCGGTGCCGGTAGATGAGCATGTGCATCGGGCAGTTCATCGGCTTCGGGTAGTACGTCGCCCCCTCCATCTCCATGGGCGGGTACATGCCCTCGGCGTACCAGCTGAGATGGCCGGAGATCTCGAACAACGTCGAGCGGGCGAGGTGGGGCGTGTAGACGAACTCGTAGCCGGCCGCCTCGTGCTCGGCGCGGGTGTAGTCCTCCATGAGCTTGCGGACGAGCCCACCTTTGGGATGGAACACCGGCAGGCCGCCGCCGACCTCGGTCGGGAAGTGGAACAGGTCGAGCTCGGCACCCAGGCGGCGGTGGTCGCGCCGCTCGGCCTCCTCCAACCGCTCGAGGTGCTCGACGAGCGCCGCATCCGACTCCCACGCGGTGCCGTAGATCCGCTGGAGCATCGGACGGTGCTCGTCGCCGCGCCAGTAGGCGCCGGCCACCTTCATCAACTTGAACGCGCCGAGCCGGCCCGTGGTCGGGACGTGTGGGCCGCGGCACAGGTCGACCCAGGCCGTACCGGGATCGGTGCCGTTGCGGTACGCGCTCACCGAGCCGCCCGCCGCTCCCTCATCCGGGTCGACGCCCTCGATGATGTCGACCTTGAAGGGCTGGTCGGCGAACCGGGCGAGGCCCTCATCGCGGGTGAGCTCCTCGCGCACGAAGGGCTGGGCCTCGCCGACGATCTCGCGCATGCGGGCCTCGATGCGCGACAGGTCGTCGTCGCTGAACGACACCCCACCGGGGAGCTCGAAGTCGTAGTAGAAGCCGTCGGCGATCGGTGGACCGATGGCGTAGTGGGCGCCGGGGAACAGGTCGCAGACCGCCTGGGCCAGCACGTGGGCCGTGGAGTGGCGCAGCACGTGTCGTCCCTCGGGGCTGTCGGCCGTGACGACGGCGACCGAGGCGCCGTCGACCAGCGCGCTCCCCAGGTCGACCTCGGCGCCGTCGACGGTGGCCGCCACGGCCGCGGCGGCCAGCCGCCGGCCGATCGACGCCGCCAGGTCGGCCGCGGTCGAGCCGGCGGGCAGTGTGCGGGTGCTGCCGTCGGGGAGCCGGACCTCGATGGGGGCGGCGGCCGAGCTCGGCTCGGGGACCATGTCGATGTCGGCCATCCGGCCCCACGATAGGGGTGCGAGCCAAGATGGCTGGGTGGATTGTTGCTTCGAGTACGTCGACGTGCGGGTCGACGGCGACGAGGGGCCGATCCTGGCCGGCTTCTCCGCCTGCATCCCCGACAGGGGACTGACCGCCCTCGTCGGAGCCTCCGGCGCCGGCAAGTCGACGCTGCTCCGACTGCTCAACCGCCTCGACGACCCCGACGCCGGCGAGGTGCGCTACAAGGGCCGCGACGTGCGGAGCTACGACGTGCTGGAGCTCCGGCGTCGGGTGCAGTACGTGAGCCAGGTACCGGTGACCCTGGCGGGCAGCGTCGCCGACAACATCGGGCCCCAGACGGCCTCCCTGCTGGCCAAGGTGGGGCTCGACGCGGTCTTGGCCGACCGCCTCGCCGACCGGCTCTCGGTCGGCGAGGCGCAACGGATGTGCCTCGCCCGGGCGCTGGCGCGCGAACCCGAGTGCCTGCTGCTGGACGAGCCCACCTCGGCCCTCGATCCGGACTCGAAGTCCGACATCGAGCGCTTGGTCCGGCGCCTCGCCGACGAGGGCCTGACGGTCGTGATGGTGACCCACGACCAGCGGCAGGCCACCGAGCTGGCCGACCGCGCCATCGCCGTCGGGACCCTGCCGTGAACGACCTGAGTGGCCGGGTCGGGCTGAAGGAGGTCGCGCTGGCGCTCGCGCTGGTCGCGGTGGCGGCGGCGATCTCCCGGGTGCGCAAGGCGGATCTCGAGCGCGACATCCTCGTCGCCACCCTCCGCTCGTTCGCCCAGCTCCTGGCGATCGGCTACGTGCTCGACTTCGTCTTCGACGGCCGGGGCGCCCTGACGCCGATCGTGCTCGCCGTGATGATCGGCGTCGCCGCGCTGACCTCAGGGGCGCGAGGCCGAAGGATCCCTGGCGCCCGGGCCATCGCACTGACCGCGCTCACCGTCGCCACGGGGGGGACCCTGGGCGTGCTGCTCCTCCTCGGGATCGTCCCCGCCCTGCCCCGTTCGGTGGTCCCGCTCGGCTCGATGATCGTGTCCAACGCCATGAACGCGGCCTCGCTGGTGATGACCCGGCTGCGTGACGACCTGGCCGCCAGCCGGCCGGAGGTCGAGGCCCGGCTCGCCCTCGGCCAGACCGCGACCGAGGCCAGCGCCGGCTGGCACCGCCAGGCGTTGCGCAACGCCATGCTGCCCATCATCGACAACACGAAGGTCGTCGGCCTCGTCGCCCTCCCCGGCGCCATGACCGGGATGTTGCTCGCCGGGGCCTCGCCGTCGGCGGCCATCCGCCTCCAGCTCGTGGTGATGTACATGCTCCTGGGCGGCAACGCCTTCGCCGCCCTGATGGCGGGGCGCATGACCGTGCACCGCCTCTTCACGCCCGACCACCAGCTGATCCGGTCGCTGCGCCGCGAGGTGTAGGCCCTCTGACGGGGGCGTGGCCTCCGCAGCGCGCCGGCCTCGCCGCTCAGCCGAGAAGGCCCGACGCAACGAGGTCGACCTCCCGCACGGGCGCTCCGCCCTCGGCGGCGACGACCAGGGTGGCCTCGCTTCGCCCTCCGAGCGCCCCGGTGACGGTCTTGACCCGGAGGTCGCACGTCCTCCCGGGCCGCAGGGTGACCGCCGTGCACTGGCTGGCATCCACCTCGAAGGCATCGGCGCGGGCGCCCTCCACCTCCACCGACATGAGGTTGAGCGGCGTCGCGCCCGTGTTCTCGACCGTCACCACGCCCGTGCTCCCGCCGACCGCACCGAGCTCGAGGGTCCGGGGCGTGACCTCGAAGGAACCGGCGCCCGCGGCTCCGGAGGCGCCCGTACCGGTCGTGACCGTGCCACCGGGGCTCGTGGTGGCTGTGCCGGGACGGGTCGACGTGGACGTCGTGCCGCCGTTGCCGTCGCCGAGCCAGCCGGCCTGCACCGAGATGGTCAGCAAACCCACGATCGCGGTGACGAGCCCCGCCGCTCCGGTGACGAAACCCGGGACGCTCGACCAGAAGGAGCGGCGATCAGCCATCGGCCGAGCCCGTTGCGAGCCTGATACCCAGCAGGCCGGCCGCCTCGCTCACCCCTCCGCCCCGGCGGGCGGCGTCGTCGACAGCGGCCACGGCGGCCGGCAGGTCCAGGTCGTCGTCCAGCGCGGCGCGCACCTCCGTCAAGCCTCCCTCGCCCGACCCGGCGGCGCGCCAGCGGCCGAGCCGCTCCGCGGCCGTGGGCATCAGGTCGTCGGTCCAGGCCCAGGGTCGGCGGGAGGAGTGGTCGAGCAGCGCCAAGCGGACGGCCATCGGGTCCCACTCGGCGCGGAGGTCGGCCACGAACACGAGGTTGCCGAGGGACTTGGACATCTTGGTCCCCTCATACTCCACCATCGGGGCGTGGAGCCAGTGGCGGACGAACTGCTCGCCCGTCGCGGCCTCCGACTGCGCCGCCTCGCACTCGTGGTGGGGGAAGATCAGGTCGCTGCCGCCGCCGTGCAGATCGATCGTGGTGCCGAGCTCGCGCAGGGCGAGGGCCGAGCACTCGATGTGCCAACCCGGACGGCCCGGGCCCCACGAGGAGTCCCAGGAGGGCTCGCCGGACGCCGAGGGCTGCCAGAGGACGAAGTCGAGTGGGTCGTGCTTGGCCGGGTCTTCCGGCCATCCTCCTCGCTCGGCCGCCAGGGCCAGCATGTCCTTCCGCTCGAGGTGGCTCACCTGCCCGAAGCGCTCGAAGGAGCCGACGGCGAAGTACACCGCCCCACCCGCCTGGTAGGCGTGGCCGCGGTCGAGCACCATCCCGATGAAGCCGAGGATGTCGTGGATCGCCGACGTCGCCAACGGCTCGCTGTACGAGGGGAGCAGCCCGAGGGCGACGACGTCGGCGTCGAAGCGGGCCGTCTCCGAGGCGGCCAGCTCGCGGAAGTCGACCCCGAGGGTGGCGGCCCGGGCGAGGAGATCGTCGTCGACGTCGGTCACGTTGCGCACGCACTGCGTGCGATGGCCGAGGTCTCGCAGCCGGCGCTGGAGCACGTCGTAGAGCACGTACGTGGCGGCGTGGCCGACATGGGTGGCGTCGTAGGGCGTGATGCCGCACGTGTACAAGGTCGCGGTCGGACCGGGCTCGAAGGCGACGACCTCGCCCCGAGCGGTGTCGTACAGCCGCATCACTCTCTCGGCCGCAGGCAGCCGGGTCCTTCGGGCCCCGCCCACGGCGCCGGGCCGGGACCCCGGGTCCGCCGCCCGAAGCTCGGCCTGGGTCCGTCGACCCCGATGCTCACGTCGTCGAGAGGCCCAGCAGCGCCACCGTGGCTCGCGCCCGGTAGCGGACGTTGACGCCGACGAGCACGGCCGTGAGCGCCTCCACCGGGCCGGCGCTGGTCAGGCCGCCGGCATCGAGCGGGCGCAGGTCGGGCATCCGCCGCACGAGGGTGGCGGCGCCCTCGTAGGCGGCCGGGTGGTCGGTGCACACGAGCACGTCGCCGTGCAGGGGCGTGTCGAGATCGGCGACGCTCGCCGCCGGGAGGTGCTGGAAGGCAGCCACGACGAGGGCACTCGGCGCCGCCTCCTGCACACCTGCGGCCACCGAGCCACCCGGCGGCGTCAGCGCGTGGAACCGTCCGTCGACGCGGACCAGCGCGTTGGCCATCGAGACGACGACCTTGCCGACCAGCTGCTCGGCCAGGGTGCCCGCGGTCGCCGCGGTCGAGTCCCAAGGCGTGGCCAGCACCACCAGCGACTCGGCCGCGGCCTCGGCGTTGGTGCCCGGCGTGAGGGGCAGCGCGCGCGTCGGCCAGCGCTTGGCCAGGTTCTCGCACGCCTCGACCGCCCTCGACGCGGACCTCGAGCCCACCACGACGTCGACGCCGCCCGCGGCCAGCCTGGCCGCGAGGGCGGTCCCGGCTGGGCCTGTCGCGCCCACGATCCCCACTCGCATGGCGCCCACAGTGGCACGCCACCGGATCTCGGGCCATATCGGGCCGCCGGTACGCTGCCGGCATCGACCGCCCCACCTTCACGTCCGGGGTGGCGAGCGCCGACCCCCTGCCCGACGGCGTCCTGCTCTGGACGCGCTGCGACCGGCCGGCGTCCCTGCACTGGACGGTGGCCCGCGATCCCGACCTCGCCGACCCGGTCGCGACCGGCCGAGCCGAGGCGCTGGCCGAAGCCGACCACACCGTGCACGTCGAGGTGACCGGGCTGGAACCGGCGACGACCTACTGGTACCGCTTCGATGCCGGTGGCGAGCAGTCGCCGATCGGCCGGACGCGCACGGCGGCGGCGCCCGGGCCCGTCACCGAGCAGGATCGCCTCCGCATCGCGCTGGTCTCCTGCTCGTCGCTTCGTGCGGGCTACTTCGACGCCTACCGTCACGTCGCCCGCCGGGAGCTCGACCTCGTCCTCCACGTCGGCGACTACATCTACGAAGCCGGCCCGCACAGCACGCGCAACGGTCGGGCCGTCCGGCTCGTGGACCCACCGCGGACCTGCGTGACGCTCGACCACTACCGGGCGCGCCACGCCCAGTACCGGCGCGACGCCGATCTCCTGGCCCTCCACGCCCGCCACCCAGTGGCCGTGATCTGGGACGACCACGATCTGGCGGGAACGACCTGGAACGGAGGGGCGGCCGGCCACCACGCGCGCTGGCACGGCAGCTGGACGGCTCGGGAGGCAGCCGCCGTCCAGGCCTGGCGCGAGTGGGTGCCGGTCCGTTCGCCCGATCCGAGCGACCCCCGCCACATCTCCCGGAGCCTGTCGCTCGGAGGCTTGGCCGACCTGTTCCTGCTCGACACGCGCCTCGTCGGTCGGGACCGGCCGGCGGCCTCGGGGATCCGGCCGGTCGCCTTCGTCGGTCGGCGCGACCGCTCGCTGCTGGGTGAACCCCAACGGAAGTGGCTCGACACGGAGATGGAGTCCTCCGCGGCCCACTGGAGGCTCCTCGCCAGCCAGGTCGTGATGGCCCCGCTCGCCATCGTCGGCGTCGGACGCGGCTTCGGCCGTAACGCCGACCAGTGGGACGGCTACCCGGCCGAGCGCCAGCACGTGCTCGAGGGCGCCGCCCGGCGCGGTGACCGGCTGGTCGTGCTCTCGGGCGACTTCCACTCCTCGTGGGCCGCCGAGCTGGGCGCGGGGGTGGAGTTCGTCACGCCGGCCATCTGCTCGACGCCGTTCTCCCGGCTGCTGCTGCCACCCGGGCCCGGCGTGCCGGCTCTGGCAGCCCGGTGGCTGCGCCGCCAGAACCCCCACGTCCGGTTCTGCGACCTCCAGCGGCGCGGGTACGTCGTCGTCGACATCACCGCCGAGCGTGTGCAGGCCGACTGGTGGTTCGTCGACACCGTGCGCTCCCCGGGCGGCGGCGAGGAGTGGGCCGGCGGATGGCAGGTGGCCTCCGGCGAGACCCGCCTCACTCCCGCGGTCGCACCCTCGGACTGAGCTGTCCGGCCGCAGCCCTCGGACGGCGACGGCCTCCTCGACCACGACGTCGAGGTCGGAGGGCACGGCCGAAGCCCAGTCATCGTCCGCGAGGACGACGTCGCGCCCGCTCGCCGCGAGTAGGGAGCTGGCCGGGGCGGCCCGCATGCCGGCGCCGCAGTGGACCCAGATGCCCGGTCGGTCGGCAGCTCGCCCAACCGTCCGGGGAGCTCGTGCAGCGGCACGTGGACCGCTCGGAGGAGGCACACGAGCCTGCGCAACGTCCTCGCGGCGGTCACGCTCGCCGACCTGGTGGCCGGCCGCCTCCCGCGGTCCGTGCGAGCCATGGCCGAGCAGTACAAGACCGACGTCCGTCACTGACGCCGGTCCTCCACCGGCTCCAGTCACGGCACTAGCTCGCCGGCACGGTCCTCGTGCGCGGCTGGCAGTCGTCGCAGTACGCGTTGTCGACCCACCCCAGGCGGACGAGCCCCCCGAAGATCTTGCAACCGACGCAGAAACCGAACGCGGCCTCCAGCGAGGCGAACACCACCATCGCACCGAGCAGCCCCAGCACGATCGTGTCTGCGCCGGACGCGTAGTGGAGCACGACGGTGCTGGTCGTCACGACAGCTCCGATCCCCTGGGCGAAGCGCTTCGGCGAGCCCGCGACCGGTCGGGCCGGCAGGCGGGGCGCCACGATCCTCACCGCGACCTGGGCCAGGGGGCTGAGGCGCGGGCCGGTGAGCACCCGAGCCACGAAGCCGTACGCCAGCGGCCACAGCAGCCACCACGCGCGGGTGAGCAGGATGGTCGTCGCCAGCAGGGCGACGCCGGTGGCCACAGCCCGCGCCGCGACCTCGTTCACCGGGTTGGGGAAGTCGAAGAACCGTCGGCGTTGCCTCACTGCTCCTCCTCGAAGGTCACCAGTCTGCTCGTCATGGGCATGCGGTCAACGTCGCGGTGTACCCGGTGTCGTAGCCGAAGCCGAGCGGCCCGAGGGCGCGCGATCCGGAGAGGCGTTCGCTCCAGCGGACCCACACCCCACGGGTGCGGTCCAGCCAGGTCCGCCGGTCGCGGGTCAGCTGGTCCGCGGTGCCCCGGTGGGTCTCACGGTGCAGGTCGATCACCACCGTGTCGACCACGCGGCCGCCGATGTCGACGGGCTCCCGCCCGA
>Ga0187892_10006758_pt1 | contig 16814 bp, 17 predicted proteins | sample MA1701073metaG_FD_139345 | JGI IMG/M metagenome (GOLD analysis project Ga0187892, IMG submission 139345) | Bio-ooze microbial communities from a basaltic lava cave in the Kipuka Kanohina Cave System on the Island of Hawaii, USA - MA170107-3 metaG ... | reverse complement strand
CGCCTGGACGCCGGTCCCGAACCTGGCCGCCTATGTCCTGTATATCGAGCAGGATGAGCCGGAGTACAGCATCACGGCACGCCTGGCTCCCACGGCCACCAGCTTCGCCGTGCCGCGCGGGTTCCTCGTTGCCGGCACCGAGTATGTTCTGGGCATCGGCACCGTGACGGCCGAGGGGAATATCTCGTATATCGAGAACACGTTTACGACGGCTGAGTAACTCCATGGCTCGACTGCAGGGTGTTGTTCCGGTTTGCTTGGGGCTCGTCATTTCCGGCGTTGCCCCGGGGAGCGCGCACGCGCAAGGCGAGGCGGTGCAGCTCGTGTTCACCGTTCAACCGAGCAAGACCAATTCCCAGGCCATCATCCGTCCGGCCGTGGTGGTGACGGCGCGGGACAGCGCCGGGCGGACGGCGACGGGCTTCGCCGGACGGATCTCGGTGAAGATCGCGGCGGGGACGGGGAATCCCGGGGCGATGCTGTTCGGGCTGACGACGGTGGCGGCGGTCGAGGGAGTCGCCACGTTCCCCAATCTCGCGATCGACGATGAAGGCCTGGGGTACATGCTGTCGGCGCGTGCCACGGGAGTCGCCGGGGCCACGAGCGCCCCCTTCGACATCACCCCCGACCTCCGGGGCATCGAGCTCGTATTCACCGTGCAGCCGAGTGCGGCGGTGGAAGAAGCCCCCATCCGTCCCGCCGTGCAGGTGACGGCGCGGGAGTCCTCGGGTCGCACGACCACCCGGTACTCGGGAAAGGTCACGGTATCGATCGTGCCGGGCACGGGAGACGCCGAGGCCAGACTCATCGGGACGACGACGGTGGCCATGGTGTCCGGGTTCGCCACGTTCCCCAATCTCGTGATCGACCAGGCCGGCGCTGGATTCATGTTGTCGGCCTCGGCGCCAGGGCTCGACGGGACCACGAGCGCGCCCTTCGACATCACACCGGGCCAGCAGGGCCCCGAGCTCGTGTTCAGCATCCAGCCGAGCTCCGCGGCGGAGGAAGCGACGATCAGTCCGGCCGTGCGGGTGGAGGCGCGCGATTCCTCCGGTACCCCGGCATCGGGATTCACGGGGAAAGTGACGGTCTCCATCGTGCCGGGGACGGGCGAAGGCGAGGCCGTCCTGTCCGGGACGACGACGGTCGCCGCGGTGGCCGGGGTCGCGACGTTCGCCGATCTCAGCATCGACAACGCGGGCACCGGCTACATCCTCTCCGCGGCGGCCCTGGGGCTCGCGGGGACCACGAGCGCCCCGTTCGACATCACGCCCGCCGCTGCGGAGGCCGGTGGGACGGAGCCCTCGGCCCCCTCGGCCACGCCCGCCGCCAACACGGAAGGCGAGGATCCGGCACCCGCCGCCGCCGGCGCGGTCCCCACCTTGCGCGCCAGTGCCCGGGCCGGCGAAGCCGCGTCCATCCATCTGGACGGTCGGCTCGACGAGCCGGTCTGGCGGACCGTCGATTCCATCGGGAACCTCACTGCGGTCGAGCCGGAGGAGGGCGGTGACCCCACCGGGCAGACGATCGTCAAGGTGTTGACCAGCCCGAGCGAGCTGATCATCGGGATCGTGGCCCGCGATCCGGATCCGTCGGGCATCGTGTCTTTCTCCATGGCCCGGGACGCCGAGCTCGAGTCCGAAGACCACGTCGTCATCGTGCTGGATCCGTTCCAGGACGGTCGCTCGGGCTATGTGTTCGCGGTCAATCCGAGCGGCGCCCGGTTCGATGGACTGGTCACGACCCAGAGCGGCGGCGTCAACAGCGACTGGGACGCGGTGTGGGAAGCGAAGACCGCGCGCGACGCCACGGGGTGGAGCGCGGAGATCCGCATCCCCATCCTGAGCCTCAGCTTCCGGAAGGACCTGTCGGAATGGGGCTTCAACGTGCAGCGGCAGGTCGAGCGGAACCAGGAAATCAGCCGGTGGTCGGGGATCAGCCAGGACTACGACATCACCCAGACCAGCCGTGCCGGCGTGCTCAAGAACCTGCCGCGGTTCCACCTCGGGTGGGGGCTCAGCGTGCGCCCCGGCGTGTTCTTCAGCGACAGTCGCCCGACGCCGGATCCGGCCAGAGATCGCTACGGGGACTTCAGCCTGGATCTCACGCAGCGCCTCGGGCCCAACCTGGTGGCGTCCGGGACGATCAACACCGATTTCGGCGAGACCGAGGTCGACGCCCGGCAAACCAACCTCACGCGCTTCGACTTGTTCTTCCCCGAGAAGCGGACGTTCTTTCTCGAGGGCGCGGATATCTTCGAATTCGGCCTGGGCCTGGACGAGGAGTTCCTCCTCCCGTTCCACAGTCGCCGCATCGGCGTGTTGGGAGACGAAGAAGACCTCGTCCAGATCCCGCTCGTCGCGGGCGGCAAGGTGCACGGCCGGATCGGGAATACCAATCTCGGCGCGTTGGCGGTGCGCGCCGGCAGGCAGGACAGCATCCCGGGCACGACGATGGGCGTGGTGCGACTGTCGCAGAACGTCCTGGACGAATCGTCCGTCGGGCTGCTGGCCACCATCGGGAGTCCGCACGGGGAAAACGACCGGCTCACGGCCGGCCTGGACTTCACGTACCGGACGTCCGAGTTCCGGGGCGACAAGGTCTTTCACGCCGGCGTGTGGGGCCTGGCCAACAATCGCACCGACCTGCCCGGCCAGAAGTTCGCGGTGGGGGGGCGGGTCGAATACCCCAACGACCTGGTCGACATCTCCGTGACCTACGCCCGGATCGGCGATGGGTTCCAGCCCGCCCTGGGGTTCCTGCCGCGCCACGGTCAGATGTTCGAGGCCGGCCTGGAATTCGGCCCCCGGCCGCAGTGGCCGCTGGTGCGGCAGATGTTCTACGCCTCGCAGATCTTCCTGGTCACCTCGCTGCAGAACCAGTGGGAGACCTTTCGGTGGACCATCCGCCCCATCGACTGGCTGCTGGAAAGCGGCGACCGCATCCGGGTCCGCATCATCCCGCAGGGCGAGCGCCTCGGCGAGCCGTTCCAGATCTCCGACACCGTCGCCATTCCCATCGGCACGTTTCGCTGGGTGCGGTACAACCTGGACGCCGTCCTGGCCGAGAAGCGCGCGGTCAGCGGCGAAATCACCTACTCATTCGGGAGCTTCTACCAGGGAGATCTGAAGAGTGTCATCGGGAGGCTGGCCGTGAAGCCGTGGCCGTTCTTCACACTGGAGCTCACCGGAGAGCGCAACGCGGCCACGCTTCCCCAGGGGGACTTTGTCCAGGAGCTGTACGGCGGCCGGCTGGATTTCAAGTTCACGCCCGACTTCCAGGTGTCGAGCTTCCTGCAGTACGACAACGAGAGCAAGAACCTCGGCACCAACACGCGCCTGCGCTGGACCTTCAACCCGCTGGGCGATCTGTTCGCCGTGTTCAATCACAACATGCTGCGCAGCGACCTGGACCGCTTCGCGTTCGAATCCAACCAGCTGCTGGTGAAGCTGCAGTACACCCTGCGCCGCTAGCGGCCGCTAAAACGAGAACAGCACGCCCACTTCGGGCGCGAAGTCGGTCGCGTTGCGCGTCGCCCCCCACGCGTTGTTCAGCTTCACGACCGCGTGCCGGCCCAGGCTCCACTGGACCTCGGTGAGCAGCGAGATCTCGTCGACCTGATTGCCCTCGATCCCCGCCACCACGCGCCAGGCGGGCGACAGGCGCTTCAGCCACTCGATCGCGTACTCCCCGGCGTCGAACACCCGTTCGGAGTAGGTCGCCGCGGTGCGCACCGTCAACGTCCCCCAGCGGAATCCCCGGGTCAGACCGATCCCGGCGAAGTACTCCCAGTGTTGCGTGCCGATGAGCACCCGGCTCTTCTGCAGCGGGAACACGGTCCCGAAGTACGTGAAGAACTCCGGCCGGTTCTCGGTCTCGCGCTGAAACCGCCAGCGGATCTGTCCCTCGACGTCGCCCAGCCCCGATTCCCGGATGCGGGCCGGCCGGGCGCTCGACGTATCGTCGGCCGACGTCTGGATTTCGGCCGAGATCACCGCCCCTTCGAATTCGAGTGCCAGGTCGCGGGTGACGCCGTAGGCGAAGAAGAGGATCCCTTCGTTCGCGTGGTAGCGGCCGCGATAATCGACCAGCGAATTGCCGTACCCCAGCTCGCGCGGCTTGTACTCGAGGTTCCGGTCCGAGTAGTACTCGTAGAACGGATACACCAGCAGCTCACCCTCGCGCACGTACGTGGCCAACACCGATGTCCGCACACCGGGGCCGCGATCGCGCAGGTAGGCGGGCTCTGTCTGAGCGCTCAAGGATCGACCGGCGGCACCAACCGCCATGACGACGACGAGGACGAATGGACTCAAGATTCCGGCACGCGCGGCGATCATGTCGAGCTCCTTGTCTCTTGCGATCCGCTCACCTGAGTACGATAGCGATTCGTCGCGCCGGTTGCGACTGTGTTACGGCCGCATCAGTGGCAGCGGGCGCTGCCAGAATCGGTAAACGTCTTGCCGGCAACCGGAATGAACTGCCAGCGATAGCCGCCGGGCTCGAGTGTGATCTTGATCACACCCCAGGTGTCGCCGTTGCGCGCTTCGCTGTTGGCGATCGGAGGTCCAAACGGGTAGTGCTTCGCTCCCCCGGTGCCCGCCACGAAGCCGCGAATGCCGCGCGCCGGGTCGGCAACGCCGGCCGCCGTCTGCGGCGCGAAGCGCTCGTAGTTGTGCTCGTGGCCGGACACCACGACCTCCGCACCGTGGTCGTACAACGCCTGCCACAGGGGCGCCGTCTTGGGCGCATTGCCGTGCTCGGTGCCGGAGCTGAAGCGGGCGTGATGCCAGTAGGCGAGCACGCACGGCGCCTGCGCGGCGGCCAGATCTTCGCGCAGCCAGCGTTCCTGGGGCGAGCCGGGCTTCATGTCGATGGCGCTGTTGAGCGAGACGATGTGCCAGGCGCCGAGGTTGTAACTGTAGTAGCCCACTCCCGGCGGGCCGGCTCCGGCGCCGTAGTAGGCGAAGTAGGGCGCTCCGTCCGCGCTGCGATAGTCGTGGTTGCCGGGCGATGGCCGCGTGCGCGCCGTATGGCGGCCCCAGGTGGGCGCGTAACACGACGCGAACTCCGCGGCGCTGCCGCTGCGGTAGACGTTGTCGCCGGCCGTGAAGACCGTTCCCGGAATGCTGTCCAGCAGCAACGCCGTCTGCTCGTCGCCGTCCGACTCGCAGTGGGCGATGTCCCCGGCGCCCACCAGAACGACGGTGTCGGTCGTGAACGCGGCAAGGGCCGTGTCCGCCACGGTCCCTCCCCTCGCGGCCGCCGGCCGCTGGTCCCGTGACGTGCAGGCGCAACCGAGGAGCGGGAGAATCGCCAGCCACAGGATGGGTCGCATCCCGAAGCCTAGGGAGCCCGGGTTTCCGCGGCAATGGTCGAGCGCAGCCGGGCGAATTCCCTCGCCCCACCGAACCCGAAGTACCGCTCGACGACGCGGCCCTGTCGGTCCAGCAGCACCGAGTAGGGCAGGCCGCGGTAGTGATAGCGCTGCTTCATGCGCCCCGCGCCCACCAGAACCGGGAATGGCGGACGAAATTCCCGGATGAAGGCCAGCATCTTGCCGCGGTCCACGTCATCCGAGATCGCGGCAATCTCGAAATCCTCGCGCGGCAGCTCGCGGTACAGCGCGATCATGTGCGGGAATTCCTCGCGGCACGGATCGCACCACGACGCCCAGAAATTCACCAGCGTCACCTTGCCGGCGAATCGCGCCACGGGCACCGTGTCGCCCGCCGTATCCGGCAAGGAAAACTCCGGGACGAACGGCTGGCGGTCGGTCGGGCGGGCGGCCGCGAGCAGGGCATCAGCGTGACGGGTCACCAGACGGCCGCGGCCATCGACCGCCACGGCCGTCTCCGTGGAATCGAGGCGTCGCGTGGCGAGGATCCTTCCGGTGGCCGTATCGATCACGTCCACGCGCAGTCGCAGTCCCGCCGAGTCGCTCGCGCCCAGGGCATACAGGCGGCCGTCCGGACCGAGCACGAGAGCGACGTTGAGGGCGGCCTGCCGCACCGCCGGCTGGCCACTGGAGTCGGTGACGTAGACGGGGTCGGTCTCGTGCGCGATCAGGCCGCGGCTCGCCCGCCACCGCCGCGTGCCCGAGGCGTCGATCTTGAGGACCTCGTCGCGCACCAGCGGCGCGTAATAGGCCGTGCCCAGGCTGTCCGCCGTGACCGCCCCGGCGTTGGTGATCTGGGCGAGGAACGGCGTCGCCGGCACGTGGATCGTCCCGAGCCCTTCCTGCGGCCGGCCCATCGAGTCGAGCACGACCAGCAACGCAGCGTTCGGGAGATCGGGCAGGAGCAAGGGGACCCGGTAGGGCGAGCGCGCCGCGATGATGCGGCGGCCGGCCGCCGCGTAGAGCGAGACGGGGAACGTGCTCTCCCACTCGGCCTGCAGCGCACCCGCGGTGTCCAGCAGCACGCCCTCGCCCGTCTGCTCGGTGACCAGGAGCCGCTGCCCGAAGGCCGCGACGGCGACCGGCTGCCCCAGGGCGGGGCTCGTGATGGTCCGGACCGGATCGAGGGCGCGATCGAACGCCACCAGCCGGCTGTGCTCGGGATCGGCGGCCCAGGAGCGGCCGTCCAGCGCGGCCGCGGGATACCGATTGAAGAAGAGAAGGGTGAAACCGTCGGACTCAGCCGCCCGGCAGGCGAGCGCCGCCACCAGCACGGCGACGGCGCCCCCCGCCGGCGCGTAACGCATGGCGTTCAGCTCGCCGCTTCGACCGTCTCGATCTCGATCGTATGAAGGCCGGAAACGTGACGATGCATTCCGGTGACCTTCACCTTGCCTTCGGCGAACTGCACCAGGCGCGGGTTCTGCGAGTCGGCCGGCTTCGAGCTCACGGGCATGTAGATGGTGCCGTCGCTCGTGAGGATCGCGAGCCCCACGCCCTTGTTGGCGCAGGCCACCGCGCAGGCCTTGTGCGCGGCGCCGGTCTGCTGGTGCGTCGTGTAACAGTTGACGTCGATCACCGTTCCGGTGAGCGTGACCTTGTCGCCCGCATCGTGCGCCATCGCCTGCGCCGACAGCGGCAGGGCGGCGAGCACGAGCACGGCGGCAGCGGCCAGAGTGCGTTTCAGCATGGTGCGCTCCTCTCCATGGAAGGATTCCTTGTACGTACGCCCCGACCGGTTGTCCCGGATCTCGGTATATTCGGCGCCATGACCGAACCCTATCGCGAGCTCGTCGACACGTTCGGCACCGGCTGGGAACGGGCCGACGTGGACCAGATCTGCTCCGTGTTCGCGCCCGACGCCGTGTTCCTCGAGACCCCCTTCAGCAAGAAGGACGTGGGCCTGGGCGCCATCCGCGCCTATTGGCAGGACCTGCCCATGACCCAGGCCGAAACGTCGTTCCGGTCCGGTGAAATCTTCGCCGTCGGGCCCTGGTTCGCCACCGAGTTCCGGTGCACCTTCCGGCGCCGCCGCTCCGGCGAATGGGTCGACGCGCGCGGCGCGATGTTCTGCGAGACCAAGAACGGCAAGATCACCGAGATGAGAATGTACTGGCATCGCTATGCGGGGGGCAGAGAAGAACCGAAACCCTAACCCCTCCGTCTAAGCTCCGGTTTGTTTCTTCACGTACTCCAACGCCCACTCGATCAGTTCTGAGCTACGAGTGCCCATTCGCATCGCTGCGGTCACTGCTTCTTCCTCTGTGAGCTCCTGATCCAGCATCAGGTACGGGATCAGCGTCGCCCCGCATCGGTTGCCGCTGCCGCAATGGTAGAACACCTTGCGCTGTCCGACGTTGGCTCGCATCAGGTCCCGAATGCGGCGCAGCGCGTCGTCGTCGCCGCGGGTGTGCCCGACCGGGATGCACACGTACTCGAGCCCGGCCGCCTGGACCTCCTCGGGCTCGCGCAGCGGGCGCGGCTCCATCGGGTCCCGGCAGTCGAGCACCAGGCGGCAGCCGGCCTGCTTGAGCGCGGCGAGGTGGGGGAGCTGGGGTTGGCCGCCGGTCACGAGCCCCGGGACCGGCTCGCTGGCGTTGGCCACCCCGGCAATGGCGTCGAGCAGCTCGCTCATGATTGCGCCTTCATTATTCAGTCACAACGACGGGGACCGGCCGCACGTACAAGGGAAGGCAGTCGCACGCTCAACGTAGTCCGATCGATCACAGGAGGGAAGGATGAAGGCGATTTGCTCGCTGGCGGTGCTCGCTGTGGCGGGACCGCTGGCTGCACAACAACCCGACAGCGCCATGCAGCGCATGCACCGCATGGGCCCGCCCCCCGGGATGATGGGGCACGTGAGGGGCATGGGGATGATGGAGCCCATGATGCGCGGGATGGCGTTCAACCCCGGGCACTTGCTCGAGCGCAAGGACGCGCTCCAGCTCACGCCCCAGCAGGTCACGCGCCTCACCGCCCTGCGGGACGGGCTGAAAACGGCGCACGACGCCGGTCAAACCGAGGTGCGGACCCACATGGACGCCCTGACCACCGCCATGAAGGCCGCCACTCCCGACACGAACCAGATGAAACAGCACTTCCAGGCGGCGCAGCAGGCCATGGGCCGGACCCACTGGGCCGCGCTGTCCGCCGCCGCTCAGGCGCGTGGCGCGCTCACCGAGGCCCAACGGGGTCGCGTGGAAGGCTGGGTGGATGCCATGCATATGCACAGGCAGCGGATGCGGGAGGGACACGAGCGCCGCCATCCCGAGCGAACTGACCCCCAGAAGGACGCTGCTGTCCACTGAAAAGGACGCTTCGGGTCGAGGGTTGTGGTCAGCCGCCCTCGGCCCGATTCTTGTCCTGGAGGGGAGCAGGCCCTGCAGGAGGACCCTATGGTTTTCGCACTGCTGGCGGCACTGACCGTCAATCCGGCTGTCCAGTCTCCCGATCGAACCGATCCCCCGATTCGTGTCTCCCTCAATGCCGGCGGCGATTTCGAGCGCGGCGATCGCGCCAAAGTCCGGTTGCGCCTGGTCGAGGATGGATACGTGATCGTGCTGCGCGCCGACGTCGCCGGCCGCGTGCGCGTCCTGTTCCCGCTCGATCCCGACGACGACAGCTTCGTCCGCGGCGGGCGCGACTACGAGCTGCCGGGACGGGGTGGGCGGGAAACGTTTTTCGTGGACGACCGCATCGGCGCCGGGACCGTGCTGGCGGCCCGGTCCGACGATCCCTTCCAGTTCGGGCGCTTCACCCGCGGCGATCATTGGGACTACCGCGTCCTCGCGGGCGGAAGCAGCACCGATGACCCCGAAGCGGGCCTCCTGGACATCGTGAGCGCCATGGCCGATTCGGCGCGCTTCGATTACGACGTCGTCGGCTACTCGGTCGACGGGGCGGAGCGATACACCTACCGCCGCTACGGCTATCACCCGTCGTTTCACTTCGGGTTCGGCTATTACTACGGGGCCCGTTACCGCTGCGGCTACTACGACCCGTTCTACGATCCGTTCTTCTGCGACCCGTTCTATTACGATCCGATCTACTATGACCGGGTCTACTACCGGCCGTATCGTTATTCCTGCTGGTCGGATCCATTCTGCTGGGGGTACGGCCGTCATTACGGGTACGCGCCGGCCCGCACCGTCAGCCGGTTGACCTTCAAGCGGCCGACGCCGCCGCCGCCGTTCGTGCTGCCGCGCGATCGCTTCCCGAGGACTCCGGCAAGCGCCGGCGAGCGGACTCCGGTCGTGACCACGGGACGTGAAGCAGCTCGTCGCAGAGACGCCGCTCCTCGGCCGGATGTTACCCCGCAGCGGGATGTCGCCCCGCGGCGTGATGTGTCGCCGCGGACGGTTACCCGGCCGAAGTCCTCCGAAGGGAGCCGGCGCACCGCGTCCCAGCCGCGGGCGTCTTCACCGCGGCCTTCGACTCCGGCGAAGAGCTCCGGGTCGCGACCCTCCAACAGCGGCACGCGGCGCCACTAGCGCCGCTCCGCGAAGCGGGCGACCGTTTGGGCTCTCGTGGTCGAGCTCAAACGGTCGCTGCGCGTTCGGGACGGCCTCGCCATGGTCATCGGCATCATGGTGGGGTCGGGAATCTTCCGCACCCCGGGACCGGTCGCCCTGCAGCTCGGCCGGCCAGCGCTCACGCTCGTCATCTGGGTGGTGGGCGGCCTCATCGCGTTCACCGGCGCGTTGATCTTCGCCGAGCTGGCGACCCGCTACCCCCGCGCCGGGGGGAAGTACGTGTACGCGCGCGCCGCCTTCGGTCCGCGCGCGGGCTTCGTGGTGGGCTGGGTCGAAGGCATCGCGATTTACACGGCGGCCATCGCCGCCATCGGCGTCGTGTGCGGCGAGTACCTGGGCCGCCTCCTGGGTGCCGCGGACGGACAGGTGAAGATCCTGGGCGTCGGGCTCATCGGGCTGTTCACCCTGATCAACCTGAGCGGCGTGGCCTCGGGGAAATGGGTGCAGAACGTTTCGACCGCCACGAAGCTGCTGGCGCTGCTCGCCGTCGTCGTGGCCGCCCTCGCGCTGGGCGATGGCTCCGGTTGGGGCACGTCGCTCGCGACCGCTCCCTCAGGCCCCGCCCTCGGCGGCGCCCTGGTTGTCGCCTTCCAGGCCGTGATCTGGAGCTATTACGGCTACCTGGACGCCGGGAAGATCGCCGAAGAGGTGGTGAACCCCGCCACGAGTCTGCCGCGGATCTTTGTGGGCGGCATCGCGGCGGTCACGGTGCTCTACCTGCTGCTCAACGTCGCGTACTTCCAGGTGCTCCCGTTCGACCAAATCGCGGGCTCGAAGCTCGTCGCGGCCGACGTCATGGCCGCTTTGTTCGGCGGGAGCGCGGGAGCGCTGTTCGCCGCATTGGCCCTGCTCGTCGTCCTGGCGTCGCTGAATGGAAACATCTTCGTCACGCCGCGCGTCATCTTCGGCCTGGCCCGCGAACGGCTCGGGCCCGGGGTCCTGGCCCGTGTCAACGCCGGCGGCTCCCCGTGGGTGGCGATGCTGTTCGTGGGCCTTGTCGCCATGGCCCTGGCGGTGTCGGGATCGTTCGACTCGCTGCTCGCGCTCACGATCACGCTGGTGCTCGTCGTGGACTCGATCGCGGTCTTGAGCCTGCTCGTGCTGCGCACCCGGCTGCCCGGTGCGCCGTTTCGCGTGCCGCTGTACCCGGCGCTGCCGGTGGCGTTCGTGCTCTTGTACCTGGCGCTGTTCGTCGGGGCCGTGCTGGCCCAACCGGCATCGACGGCCATCGCGCTCGCCGTGATCGTGGGAACCTACGTCGTCGGGCTTCTGGGAGGTCGCCGCACATACTAGCTGGGAGCTAACCAACCGCTAAGCGCCTGAGCCTCTAAGCCTCTATCTGTCCGTCTGTCTTCTTGACAACCTCAAGAGCGCCTCCTGTCGCCGCCAGCCCCAACAGCATCCCTCCAATCACATCACTGAAGTAGTGCACGCCGAGGTACACCCTGCTCCATCCCACGAGCAGCGCGATCGCCAGCCCCGCTCCGATGATGACCCGCCGCGATCCCAATCGTCTCTCGCCTTTGGCCGCCAGCAGCGCCATGGTGAGAAACAGGGCCGTGGCCGCCGCCGCGTGCCCGCTCGGGAACGCGAAGCTCGAGGGGACCAAGATCAGCGCCTCGGTAGGGCGAGGGCGGTGCACGATGAGCTTGACCAGGCTGCAGAACAGGAACGCGAGCGGGGTGCCCAGCATGGCGAGGGCGAAGCGCGGCCGGGACGACGCGATGCAGTAGAGCACTACGACGGCCACGCCAACTGACACGACCGGCGCGCTGCCCAGGGAAGTGAAATTGACCGCGACCTCAGTCAAGACACTCGACCGAATGGCCACCATCGCGTTGATCGCGGCCGTATCGATCGGCACCAGCCACCCCAGGGTGACGGCGACGCTCAGCACGGCGAAGGTCGCGAGCAGAATCACGGTCGGTCTATTCACACAAAACTCCTCCCAGTGTGATTCGGGTAGGAGTCATCAGCCGTAGCGGCGGTTCGAGGCGAACTCCATCGCCTAGGGCAAGATAATCGTGCGTGCAGGATAGAACCACTCACCACGCACCACGCCTTTTGTCCAGTATCTTTCCCTAGCCATGCTCCGTCTCGCCATCTCCCAATTCCGTCCCACCAAGGGCGAGTACACCGAGAACCTGGAGCGTATCGGGGCCGTGCTGGGGCAGGCCGGGCTGCTCGATCCGGTCCCGGAGCTCGTCGTGTTTCCCGAAACGGCCACGTCCGGCTACTTCGTGGAAGGCGGGGTGAAGCAGGTGGCGGTGACGGCGGGGACGTTGCTGCAGGATCTCGATCGGGTGTACAGGGCGGGCGGATTGGCGGATGGACGGATAGTGGATGTGGCGGTGGGGTTCTACGAGCGATTTCAAAACCACTTCTTCAATTCGTGCCTCTACGCGACGCTCGGTGGCGGCCAGTCCGTCGTGCGCCATGTGCATCGCAAGGTGTTTCTGCCCACCTACGGTGTGTTCGACGAAGAACGCTTCGTGGACCGCGGCCAGGAAGGCGTACGCGCGTTCGATACGTCGTGGGGCCGCGCCGCGATTCTCATTTGCGAGGACGCCTGGCACAGCCTGGCCGGCACCATCGCGGCGCTCGAAGGCGCGCAGGTGATCCTCGTGCCCAGCGCCTCGCCGGCCCGCGGCACCGGCGTCGATGCCGCGGGCACCCGGCTGCCCGCCAGCATGGTGCGGTGGGAGCGCGTCGTGCGCGGCCTGGCCGAGGAGCACGGCGTGTTCGTGGCACTCGCCAACCTGGTGGGATTCGAAGGCGGCAAAGGGTTCCCCGGCGCGTCGGTCGTCATTGACCCGATGGGCGAGCTCGTGGTGCGCGGGCCGCTCTTCGAGGAAGCCCTGGTCACGGCCGAGCTCGACCTGGAACAGCTCACGCATGCGCGGGCGGACTCCCCGCTACTCGCCGACCTCCAAAGCGCGCTGCCGATTCTGACGAAGGGACTCGGCAAAGACGGAGCGAAGGGGAAACCCGTCAAGCTGCATTTCGATCCGCCCGTAGTCCGGACGAACCACGCACCACCCACCACGCATCCGCCGGTTCACGTTTTCCGTCGCGCCGCCGGCGAGCCGGACCTCCTCGCCATCGATTGCCCGCTGGTGAAGAAGTGGCTGGTCAGTTTCCTGAAGGACGAGATCGTGCGCCGCCGCGGCTTCAACAAGGGCATCGTCGGCATCTCGGGCGGCGTCGACTCGGCCCTGACCGCGTTTCTCGCGGCGGAGGCGCTCGGCAAGGACAACGTCATCGGCGTGCGCATGCCGTACCGCACGTCGAGTCCCGAGAGTCTGTCGCACGCGCAACTGGTCATCGACGCGCTCGGCATCGCCGCGCTCACGGTCGACATCACGAGCGCCGTCGATGGGTACCTGCAGGCGGTCGGCGACACCGATCCCAAGCGCGCTGGCAACGTGATGGCGCGCGAGCGCATGATCGTGCTGTTCGATCTCTCGGCCAAACATCGGGCGCTGCCCATCGGCACCGGCAACAAGTCCGAGCGCCTGCTCGGCTACTTCACCTGGCACGCCGACGACGCGCCGCCCGTGAACCCGCTGGGCGACGTCTTCAAGACGCAGGTGTGGGCGCTGGCGCGCCACGTCGGCGTGCCGGACGTCATCCTCGACAAGCCGGCGACGCCCGACCTGATCCCCGGCCAGGAGACCGAGCAGGACTACGGCTTCACCTACCAGCAGGCCGATCCCATTCTCTTTTACCTGGTCCGCGGCTATGGCCCGGAGGAGATCGTGGCCAAGGGGTTCGCGGCCGCGGTCGTGCAGGCCGTGGAGCAACGGCTCGAGTCGACGCACTGGAAGCGCCGCCTGCCCACCGTGGCGGTGCTGTCGCAGACGGCGATCGGGGAGTTCTACCTCAGACCGGTGGACTACTGATGGACACACGCCATCCCCACGAATCCGAGACGGTGATGTCGGAGCTGATGCTGCCGCAGCACGCCAACATCATGGGCAACGTGTTCGGCGGCGTGATCCTGTCGCTCGTCGACCGGGTGGCCGCCGTGTGCGCCATCCGCCACGCGCGGCGCCAGTGCGTCACCGTGTCGGTGGACAAAGTCGATTTCCGCGAGCCGATCCACGTGGGCGAGTTGGTCACGGCCTACGCGCGCCTCAACTTCGCCGGCCGCACCTCGATGGAGGTGGGCGTCAAGATCATCGCCGAGAACGTGCAGACGGGCGAGCAGCGCCATACCAATTCGTGCTATGTGACCTACGTCGCGCTGGACGAAAATGGCCAGCCGACGGCGGTGCCGCAGATCACGCCGCAGACGCCGGACGAGAAACGGCGCTACGACAGGGCAGCGCAACGGCGAGCCAATCGAGTCATGGAGCGGCGATACGATCAGGGTAGGGGTGAATAGTCGCCCGGCGTCTCCCTAGACGTCTAACCCCTGCGTCTTTCGGAGCGTGACCTGAGAGTCGTCGCGGTCTATGGGGGGGGCGGTGCCAAAGCAGCCGCTCACATCGGTGCCCAGCGAGCCCTCGCCGAGGCCGGGCTTTCTCCCATTCATTTCGTGGGCACATCGTTCGGGGCTGTGATCGGCGCCGCGTTTGCGGCCGGCGCCACACCCGAATCGCTGGCCGCCGAGTTCGCGGGCGGCAGCCGCGAGAAGATCGCGCCTATCGATCTCGTTTCCATCATCAAGGGTGTTTACGCCGACCATCTGATCAAGCCGGGACCATTGAAGGCGCTGATCGCCCGCATCGTTCCCGCCAGGCGCTTCGACCAGCTCGCTGTTCCCCTGTCCGTGGCGGTGACCGACCTGGATTCCGGCGCGCTCGTCGTGTTCGGCGCCGGGGGACGCGGGGATGTGGGGTTGCGGGACGCGCTGTACGCCACGTGCGCCTTGCCGCTCTACTTCGAGCCGGCCCGGATCAACGGCGGCCGCTACGCGGATGGTGGGTTGCGATCGGTACTCCCGCTCGAACCAGCAGCACAGATCCCGGCTGACTTGGTCGTCGCGGTCCACGTCGGCCCCGGCTTCGACGAACAACCTCCCCCAACCTCGAAAACCTCGACAACCTTTCGTCTTCCCCCACTCATCCGCGCGCACGGCGAGTCCGAGCGCATCATGATGGCGGCCCAGGTCGAGCGCACCATCGCCTTGTGGCCCCGAAACGGGCCCCGGCTCCTGGTAGTGCGTGCCGTGAAGGAGAAGGAAGCGACCTTCGCGGTGGAAAACGTCAGCCGCTACATCGAGGCGGGATACCGGGAAACGAAAGCGGCGCTAGGCTAACGGCTGGCGGCCGGCGAACCCGGCCTCGATCTCGTGCCAGTGCTCGATCTTGTCTTCGCCCAGCTTCCAGCACCAGAACACGTCGCGGCCGTCCAGCTTCCCGTAGAAGTCCACCAGGCCGTCCTGGAATCCCTTGAACACACAGCCCACGGCCTCGAGCTCGGCCAGGTAGTTCGTGATGCGGTGCGCGATGTCGTCGATTTGGGTGCGCAGGGCGAGCTGGTCGGGGGACTCGCCCCACTCGGGACGAGACTGGGCGGCGGCGAGCTCATAGCGATAGATCAACTCGCGCCACTCCGGATACAAAGCGGTGATATCCGAAACGATGCGGCGAACGAGAGGGAGAGTCTTCTCGGCTTCGGCTGGGGTGAAGTACTTGATGCTCACAGCGGACAATCTACTAAACCGAGCGGTCGCGAGCCCATCTGGTCCCTGATACCGACGACTGCCATGCGCCTGAACGCCTGAACGTCTATCTGACCGCCTGTCCTCTTAGCCGATGACGATGCCTGCCACTTCTTCGGGGCGCGATATGAATCCCACGACTTTTCTGTTGTTGTCAATCACGACTATCGTCGACCGGATGTGATGATCCGTTGCGTCCAATTGCTTGCTCAACTTGTATCCCTTCATTTCAGTTTCTGGACTGACTACTGCTGTATCCGTCCTCATGTGATCTTCTGCTGAGCACTCCTTCGGGTCGTGCCCCATCGCTACGCATTGCACCACGATGTCCCGGTCCGAGACGGTCCCCTTGTAGCGACGATCTTTGGGATTGTCGATGACGGGAACCACCGCAATGTTCTTGGTGCGCATCAGGGCGGCGACCTCGGCAGACGTGGCGCCGGCCGCGGCGCACAGAGGATCAGGGATCATTACAGACGATGCCAGCAAGTGACCTCCGAAAATACGGTCGCACAGACGGTCAGACAGGCGTTCAGTCGTTCAGTCGCACAGCAGCTGTCAGTTGCGAGTTCCTGAGGAGTAATCTACAGACTGATCACTGAGAACTGCTAAGCGCCTGAACGCCTGAACGTCTACCTGTCCGCCTGCCCGTCTTGCAGTTCGAGACTACAGGGCACTCCGGGCACCTCGGCTTTCTGGCCACACAGACTGTAGCGCCGAGTTCCATCATCGCTTGATTGAACTTCCATGCTCTCTTTCCGTCTTTGGGAACGATCTTGCCCGCGATCGTCCACAGGTCCTTGCTGTCTACCTGCTGCCGCTCTCGGCCGTGGAACACTCTGGCGATCACCCTTGCCACATTTGTATCGACTGCGGGGACCGGCTTCTCATACGCGAAGCAAGCCACTGCACCAGCGGTATAGCGGCCGACGCCCGGCAGCTTGATCAACTCCTCGGGATCATCCGGCACCCGTTCTCCTGAACCCGACACCTGCTTCGCCAGCGCGTGGAGATTGGCGGCTCGGGCGTAGTATCCCAGCCCCTCCCAGGCCTCCCGCACGGCTTTGGGCCGAGCCCGTGCCACTGCTTCGATACTTGAGAATCGCTTGAGGAAGGCGGGGTAGTACTGCTCCACTCGACTCACTTGCGTCTGTTGCAGCATGAACTCGCTCACCAGGACCTTGTATGGGTCGCGGGTGCGGCGCCACGGCAGGGG
>Ga0187892_10006755_pt1 | contig 16818 bp, 39 predicted proteins | sample MA1701073metaG_FD_139345 | JGI IMG/M metagenome (GOLD analysis project Ga0187892, IMG submission 139345) | Bio-ooze microbial communities from a basaltic lava cave in the Kipuka Kanohina Cave System on the Island of Hawaii, USA - MA170107-3 metaG ... | reverse complement strand
CTATCTATCAGATCAATCGCTTTCTCGAATTCTCTAAGTAACTCATCGTCCGTCAGTCGACTAGAACCATGACCTGACTCACAATGAGAGCATGGAGGCATGCGAACTGCAGAGCAGGTACATCCTTCACAATCAGATCCACACTCGTTGGTTTCTTCTTGAAGTCCAATCTCATCTTTACACGTCGAACACCAATAATAGGAGAAAGTTTGAAACTCCTTCAACTCACCAGCATTATGACACTTCGGACAAATCATCGAGATCTCTCCAAAACAGTTCCAAAAAATCCCATTTCTTGGGAAGTTATCCAATAGTCATCAACACGATCAGCCTTAAAAGAAAAAGCGGGCTTGTTTCTAATACTTTTTTTCCAAGGAGAAGGAACATACCACAACTCAATAGTATTGGTTTTTTCTCTATACCAGTAGCCTCGTTCTTTAGGAGCTGCTCTAACTGAAGTAAGTTTACGTTCCTTTTTTAACAAGGCAACCCACTTAGAGTCTCGAATTACCTCTCCTCGTCTCCAATGTCCGTTAGGGTGATAGTTCAGCTCAGCTCTCATACTCAAACCTCTATTTACTCTCTAAAATTGCAGTAGCTAAAGCTACCCACATGGCAAAGCCCAGAACTCCAAAAAATATTGATAAGCTTCCGCCTCCCAACAAAAACAACGCGATCATAATAACTTTTACGAATTGATCAGTAGGGTTGACCACCGTCCACAAAAAATACATAACAAGTTCCGGTAACAGGCCGATCAGTAAAGAAAGCGCCGTGACTATAAGAAATGCGATTAGTTTCATACAACCTCCTTTGAAAATATAGCTTTAGCGATATCTCTGAGTTCTTCTAAGGAAAAGTCGGTCACGCTATAGATATAAGGAAACAAAACGGACTTAACCACGTCTCTAGGAACTTTAAATTCTTCCGAAAGTTCAGTATATAAATCAATCATTTTTTTTCCTTACTTCAATAAACTCAATGTATTCACCTGGTGAAAGTGATGCGACTATTTCTGAAATATTGCTATCAAAGTACACTGAATCCTTCAGTCTGCGAACCGTGAGCACTCTTTTCGGTTTTTTCTTTTTAAACTTACGAAATTGTTTAGGATGGAACTGGTGAGGGTTTCCAAAAAAACCGTCGACATCAACATGAACCCACATGCTTCCTACTTCAACTATAGTCCCAGTGTTAACTGGGTTGATCAAAATATCACCTTCACGCGTGTTCCCATAAACTTTTACTCGATCACCTTTTTCAAATTTCATTTCGAAACTTCCTTCACTTTGACCACTTCTCTAATTCCTCTTTTAGCTTTGTTAATCGACGTTTTTCTTTATTGTTGTATTTTTTCAGTATATCCACGTATTCTTCCTGATATTTTTTAAATAAATCATTAAGACTATCGACAGTTTCCATTAACTCGTTGAGCTGAGATTTATTCATTTTAAAAACCCTCCGGGAATAACCATCTGGCAGTTCGTTCTCTAATTCGATACCATTCTCGCTTGATCTTGTAGCTCCAAATCTCTAACATACTTACGTGAATTCTAGCTCCCAGAACGTCTGGGTGTCCGTATGCTCCACTATAAGTTTTAATTCCAGTACGCAAGCTCTGAATCCTATAAACACACCACTCAGGCCACGAACTTTGAACTCCCGTCTCTACAACTTGAAACGGTTCCAGCTCATCTCCCTGGCTATTAAAGAAATCAGATATATAAACGATCGAATTAAGTTTTAATTGTTTTGGTCTAACCAAAGGTAAAAACGGTTTCATAAATCACCTCCCTTGCCTAAACTCACCGATATAGTGAGAATAGTGTTGCACAAAACACGGATCACCGAAGTTTGACGGGAACATGATAGAGTCTGGACATCCGTCGTCTAGTTTGTTTTCATTGTGGTTGGCGTTAATCGTACAATGCAATAACTCATGAAACATAAACACTTCTCTCATAGCAGCACTCGCGTTGTCAAAGTATTTTTTATCAATTTTAATTTCGTTACGACCGTTCATGTTGTTGTAGCAAATTCCTGCTTGTCCTTTCGGTAGGTCTGTAAGACCGGCGGTAACGTCTCTGATCTTAATGTTAAATCTCTCTTCAAACAGCTTGTAGTAAGGTTCCAACGAACCATCAATCCCCTTAAATTGACGAGTATCTTCTTCGGTCGGTTTAGCGCATCCCGACAAAAGTAGGGTTAGAAGCAGGCATGTGTATGTTGAGTTGTTCATAACAAATCCTTTAAAAAGCGGAGGACACCCAAGGAAAGGGGGTTAGCGGGGTAAAACTTGAGTGCCCTCCAATCGCCTAGTGTTTAGGCGAAATCTTTCCTCCCGACTCCGCAAAGCCGATACGTTTCTCTAAGGCACCAGCTTCTCGTTTCAAATAAGTCACGTAGTCGTTACGCAAGCGGTCCGTGAACGGTGACTTGCGAAACTTCTTAGGAATAAAAAGTTTGTTCTCTACTTCTTGGATTAGAGATTGAATATCTCGAAGCGACATCTTCATTTTATAAACATCATACATAACGGTTAAGCTCCTTCATGTTAATGGTTTTTGGGAAGTGTCTCTTAACAAAACCTGCGAGTTTTGTTTTAGTTTTCTTATCGACTCCGTGTTCGATAGCCAGTTTTTCAAATTTGATAGATAACGCATTTAAGTATAGTCTTTTTCTTAGCATTAAGAACTCATCCCCATCACTACTAGCTTCACCAAATGATCGAACTTCACCTCCGGCGCGGTTTATCATATGGCTTGAAATTCCTTTTTGTCGGAGTACAGCTCCAAGTGCACAAACCTTACAAAGTGAATCCTCTACCCAAAAATTATTATAACTATCTCGTCTTGCGGTGAGAAACGAGCCGTTATTTAGTTTTTCTGTTCGAATTGCTTTTAAAATTTCTCTTCTGGTGATCTTCATTTATCTTCCTTCCCTTCTAAGCGTTTCCATTTACCGGCCTTATAGTGATAAACTCCTTCGATTAATAAAGCTTGTGCATTAAGAGATAGTTGATGCTGACCGCTATTGCCAGCTCCTCCACTAACTCCTGCGTCTCTTGCTACTTTCCAAATTGAAGGCCACTTTCCGTCGTCCTCCGCATCTGCAAACACACTACCTGAAGTTCTGTGTGCACCTCCCCATTCAATTGAAGATTTTACAGAAGAATGAGGAACTCCTATTGCTACTTTTTTGATACTATGTTTTTTACATACTTCTAAAAAGGCATCCGTGTATGTTCCAGCTTCCTTAAGAGACTTTTCTATATTTGTTAGTTGTTCACGCAGTGTTCGTATAACTGCTAATTCTCGTTTAAGGTTCATTTTTATAGCTCCTTATAGTACTTATGGATGATCCTAGCAATTTCTTTAAACTTAATACCACTGTCGTTAAGGTTCGATAATGACTCGGAAGTTTGATAGTCTCTATTAATAATAAAACAACCAGTTCTAGACTTCATCCCAGCCCACGAAACAACTTCTTTGGGTAATGTCTCGAAACTTCCAAGATAACCTTTACTTTTAAACTCGTCCTTACCCGAAATTTCACACAAAACACCAAGACAACAGTAACCAACTTTACCCTTAAGTTTTCCTTTAGTTTGTTTATACTTACCGGAACGTAAAGCCTTGATCCATTTATCTGCTATCGACTTTTTCACACCGACTCCTTTGACTTCTTAATTTGGAGTTTGATATACACTTTAGATCCGGGAACCGCCTTAGCGATCTTTTGATCTAAGGTCAAAGCGTCGTAGACTATCTGACGTGCCTTTGCTTCTTCCTTTCGTTTTTCTCTACGATGGGGTAGATTCGCTCTTGGCATTTTGAACCTCCTTCAATCTCGAACGCTTACGTAAAATCTCTACGGCCTTAGAGTAATTAGTTGGGTGTTGTTCGGCCAACTCTACGTTGCTAGGTCTTTCAGACTCCGGCAAGCTGTTAAAGTATTCTAGTTTCTTCACTAAGTTCTTTAAAGCAGTTGAAGTTTTCATTGTTGAGTCCAATCATGGATTTCGTTGATCTTTTCTTTAGTGCCATTTAAAGTACTAGCTACTCCCTTAGACACTAATTGACCTAGAGCGGTTCCAACTTTGTGCTCAATTGTAGTTTCTTCTGGTTCAACTACTGGGGCCATCAAGTTCAGGTGGTTCTTCATGCTCCGAGCTGCCAAAACCAAGTCCTGACCGCTTAGTTGCATTTTGTTTTCTTTACCGTCGAAGCGACTGATAGCAAACAACTTAGAACGCTCCACTACTTCTCGAATAACCGCTGGAATTTGACCAGCGAGTTCTTTAGCCGCTTCACCGAGGTCTTCAGTTTCGGGAATTAGCCCCCGTCCGTACAGTCTCATGAGTTTCTCAGCAGCTTGCGCATCGGGAGGAGTCACGGAAATCACCGCGTCTAAGCGTCCCGGTCTAAGCATTGCCTTTTCAATGGCGTGTACGTCGTTAGTTGTAAAGATACCGATGAGATCGAACCCTTTGGAGTCCATGCCGTCAATGTTGTTTAAGATATCATCTACTTTAACCGTTCTGGAACCCGACACTACTCGGTCAATGTCCTCTGCGAAGATAACCGCAGGAGCGTATTGACGAGCGAACTTTACCGCGTCTTTAAGTGCAGTAACTCTATCAAGATACACGAAAGTCCACCCGTTAGCCTCAGCTTTCTTAGCGGTGACGTAAGCGGTGAGCGTTTTGCCGGTACCATATTTACCCTCTAAAAGAATGTTTCTTTTCAAAGGAATCTTGAACTTGCGACACATCTCAGTTTTCTCTATTGGCACGAAGAGAGATGTATTGACGAGTTCTCTAGTCTCAGTTGAAAAGATCAGTTCCTCTTCATTTACTCGGCTTAAATCCAAGAACGACGGAGGGTTGTTGAAGTTAAAAGAACCGTCGTCATTAGTTTTGAGTAAAATCGCTTTACCTTTGTAAACGCTATGCTCCTTAACGTAGTCCCTAACTTCTTGAGCTATAGACGCAATTTCTGCTTTTTGTTTCTGGCGAACACTACCAGAGATCAAAAAGATCATACGACCGTCTTTAGGGTGTACGCTAGTTTGTAGCGTTCCGTCGATGCCTGGAATTTGAAAAGTTCCCCAGACAATTTGTATATGAGTGTTGTGACCTACTTCTAGGTTAACCGTTTGGGGAGGTCGGGGACCAAAGAACCCCGGTGTTGGCACGGCATCTGCCCAACCGTAACGCTTTTGTAACACCTTAATGAAAGCGTGAGCACCGTCGAGGGGAAAAGAATCCACCTCTTCGTGAATACTTACGATTGTTTCGTCTTGTTGCATTTTACGGTTCAGGGTATCAATCGCTTCAGGGTAACCCATCTTAGGGGGGAGTATGATTTGAGTACCATCTCGTACAATCTCTACATCTTGTTTTTTTTCTAAGGGTTTTGTTTCCATGTTTTCTTTCCTTTCTGGTTCCTTTTCTGGTTTTGGAAGTGAAGCTCTATTAAACTCAGGCATATCCATCATTACTTTAAGAATTTTTTCTAAATTATTAGCCATTGCTCAAACCTTTTAATCGAAGTCGTTCAAGAACTTTAAGCCGACCGTGGGGTTTCGGTTGGGTAACGTGAGTCGGCACATAGTCCTCAGTAGTTCTGCACAACATACACACCGCTTTGGTAGTCCCAAGTGACGTTCGAAAAATGTACATGTTGTATTGAGTTGAACACTTCAAACAAAGCATCTTTTTACGTTTAGCGAACTTCATGGTGTAATTCCTTTCGCATTAAGAATCTCCGCAACGTCGCCGAAATTCAAATCAACTTCTTCCTCGATGCGAGTAATTAAAGAATCTCCGTCGTATGAGTCCTTAAACTCACTATAATAGCTTAAAACCGCATCTACGTCCTCGTCGTCAAAGCCGGGGACTTGTTCAACGTCACTCTCGTCGAAGTTTTCTTCTTCGGACTCCTCCTCGTAAAGCTCGCCGTATACTGGTGCGGTAACCATGTCAGTAACTTCTTCCAGTACTTTGAACTTACAAACCCGCATCTTTTGACCGTTATAGTCGTTCGGGACTGCAACCACGTCTTGAGGATCAACCTCAACTAACACCAGTTTGCCTCCGTTTGCGAAGTCCTTAGCGTACTCATATCCGCCAACGTGGAACCCATATGAACACGTGTTATCAGGGTTATCGTCCACCAAGTTACGTGGCATTTCTAGCATCGAACCTGGTTTGTTATCAAAGGTCTTGGTGTGTCGGTCTTTAAAGTCCTCAGTGACTCCACGATAACCTACGAAATTGCCATCTTGGGTGATCGAGTGTCCTTTGTTTTCCAAAAACTTAAACAATTGTTTTCGGGAGTTAAAGCTTGGGTTTAACTTAAGCTTTTCCCAAAACTTAAGGAGTGAGTCAAATGGAATATTGGTTTCTTTATATGCCAGAATCCGATCCGAAAGCTCTACAGGCATGGCTTCACCACCTACGTGTAGCAAACCGTCCTTAAGATCAAGACCTTGCTTGGCGAAGTAGCGTTCAGTCTCTACTACCTCGGGAATTTCTTCGAGTTTGTTTTCTCTAATAAGAGCTACAACTTTCTCGAACCTATCATCACCTTGAGCGATGGTTTTAGTTTTACCATCGTAGTGAAGAACCAGAGAACCATTTGTCATTAGATATGTTAGCATTTGACCTCCTTTTATAGTCAACTATATCAATTCTTAGCGTTAATGTAAAGAACTAATTCGTCTGCGTGTTCGGGTTTCACGCGGTTCCAAGCTGAAAAACATGATGCATAAGACGGAACCAGCGGATATTTGTTTTGTAACAACTCCGACAATTCCTTGTCGTTTTTCTCGAAATCACCTAACTCTTTGGCAAGCCAATTCACCACTGACTTGGGCATAACGTCGTCAGAATGTTTTTTAGCATCAACACCAGCATACTCATTAATCATTTTTGCGACATGAGCGTCCTTGATTTTTTTAATAGCTTTTTCTAATACAACCATAGAAACCGTGTTTTCAGCTTTGATAGCTTTAACTTTTCTCAACAACTCAGCACTTGGTTTGAAATTCCTTTTCCACTCCTTATAAGGAACAAAGCTATCCGAACCTCCGATCAGTTCAATTGATTTATCGGTTAGAGCACATATGTTCAAGTTATCGCTATTCATGTGCATCTGAAAGAAGTCCGCCATATCAATTAGTTCTTCTTTCATGGAGTCGAACTTATCGTAAGCAACATACAAATACTTTTGAGCACTGTTTTCGGCATCCGCGAGTGTCGTGGTGCGGGGTGATTTACGGTTTCCTCGAACTTCGTGCACGGTAAACATTTCTTTAGTGCGGTCTGCTTTTTCTTTTGGAACCCGTACTGGGGGAGTATAAGGCAAAGAATACAAATCTTTTGCCCCAAGGTCAGTTGCGATAGTTTTCAAAACGGCTAGGCTATCGCTAAGTTTTAACTCGGGATGTATTACCCGTTTTGTATCGGTATCGATTTTTTCTGCTCGACTAGTGCCTTCTAACAAAATGATTTTATCTTTACCCGACGCCTCTAGATATTGTCTAATGCGGCGGTTACGAACTATTGGGGACTCCTCTTGAACAGAAAAAAACAAAGAATCTAACTCATCGATGCGAACTCCTGTATATCCTTCCTTATTTAAGGTCATGCCGGTTCTTTTGTTTCTAAAGGCTCGGATGTAAGTAAGGGAGACTTTATTAAAGTTACGGCTAATAATGTTTTCGTTTTGGATACTATAGTCACCGTGTTGGTTGTTTTTCGCTTCAGTTTTAAACTTTTTCTCCAGCTCGGAATACGTTGCAATCCAGTCCGCGCTGGTCTTTACTTTAGAGAATTTATCTCGGATATGTTTGTTCACATCCGATACCACGGAGCTGACCACTTTCTCTAAGGCGTCTCTAGTATTTTTAGAGTCCGCAATCGACTCCCGAGATGCTGATACCTCTACTACACCGTTGTCTAGGCGAATAATAGTACCAACCTTTACTTTCTGAATTAGTACTGTAATTGAACCCATTGAATTCGCTAACTGACTCGACAATGGATAAGGAATACCATCGATAACTAAAACCGGAGTACGGTAGTATTGATCGGCCTGAATGAAGTCGGGGAGTTTTTTATTAGGAATTTCTAAGCGACCGATCTTAAGACTCTCAAAAGCCGGTTCAATATCAATTTCAGTCAAACCTTTGAACGTAGGTTTTTCTTCTTCTTTCCAAAAGTATACAGCTCGGAATACCGAATTCTTAAATTCCCTCCAATCGTTTGGTTTTACCGCAATTTGAATTTCAGTGCCATTAGGTTCGGTAGTTTCTTCTGTTGAGATTAAATCCAAACGGCCTTGGTTATTTAGTCCCGTGTGAGCGACGTAACTACGCTTCACTCCGTCAACAAAAGTAACGATAGTGAAAGAGTCGGTATAAGACCATGCAGATTTAGCTCCGATGCCAAAGCCGCCGGTTTGGTTATTAGTGTTTCGCTTAGTAGATGCTCCATACAAAATAAACACCTTAGACATGCGTTCAGAGTTGACTCCGATGCCAAAGTCCCGAACTTTGAACGTCGGGCTTAGTTGATTTGGAACGGTTACAATCATCTTGCGGTCGGTGCCAGACTCACGTTGCGCATCACGACCGTTGCAGATATATTCCTGAACTAGCGTTCGAATTTTATGCTCGTACATTCTATTGCGCAGAATGTCGATGATAACCGAGGCATCACCGATGCCGAATTCCTGTGATGGACTAGCTTGGTTGGTTTCGAACTTGTTCGAGTGTTCAGTCAATTTCATTTTGCTTCCCTTTCTTTATATACTATAGATTAGACTGATTGATATTGTCAACTTTTTCTTTGAAAAATTCAAAGATTTTTAGAGCATCATTATGAGCCGAGTTTGTATCAATGGGAGTGTACGGGGTTAATCGGCTCAAATAATCGTAGGTCAATTGTGAATATAAATAAGAATCTAGTCCAAGAGACGTAGCTAATAAATACATTCCCATCTGAGCGGTTGCTTCTTCGTGGCAAACTCGTCGGTTATGCAAGAACATATTCAACGGTGGAGTTTGAGTTGACTCCATTATAATGTTTTGTTTGATACTATCTCGATTTAATCTATTAGGGTGTCCCGACCAATGTGATAGCTCGTGTAAAATAACTTCCTCTACAGTGCCGAGTGCGCCGAGTACTTTGCCACGCAATACTTCTAAATTATTTATCACTATAACGTCTGCTAAACCATTGTACGCGCCTCTGGTTAAAATGTAAGCCTCGTAACCGAGCGGCATTTCTATAATAGCTTGTTCAATACTTAAAAACCTAGCTCCTGTACTTTTGGCGAACGCTCTAACTTTAGGATCAATGTCTAATGTGTCTAGAATATTCATTGGCTTTGCTCTACTTCTTGATCGTCGGCATCTTGAAAGTAAGTTAGATCGCCCGTATCGTTAGTTAGTATTGGCTGGCATTCAAAACATACTCGATAACGCTGGTCAAAAATTTTATACTTGCGATCAATTTCTCTAATCATGTGTTTTGATTTGCCACATTGTTTGCACAATCTTTTAATTTGCATATAGCCCCTCTTTGCCGATGTCTTTGGTTTCAATTTCCCTAACGTGTTCTTGATAAACATAACTAACACTTTCCTCTATTCTATTTTTAAGATAAGTCTCAGCTTCCGTTCTACTTTTAAAAACAACAACTGAATCAACACTTGCCGAGTCCCAAGGTATAGCTACGATAAATAGTTTCACAAAACTACCTCCGCGTTCAATACAATTGATAGTTCAGTCTCTAAAGTTTGTTTCACATAGTCTTTTATCTTGCGTTCACCGAATGATAAATTTTTATTAGAGTTCTTAAGTATGTTATACACCTTGCTGATTTCTCTTAAATCTCCACTGCGAATAGTCTCCATGTATTCGCGATACCGTCTATTCCACGTCGCACGGTCGTCGTCTTTCTCTACTATGTTGTTAAGATACGATCTAATGTATTTCGCTTCGGTTTTGTTGACGAGCTGCCTCGTGTGTTTACTCAAATCCTCGCTTGGGAGCATAACAACCATGTCACTATCTAAGACTTTCAGAACAGTAAACTCGACAGTTCTACCACGGTATTTGATATCAGTTCGAAGAACTTCCACTATTCCGTGCGCTGGATACATTAGGTATTGTTTTTTCACAAACTGCTCCTTTTAATAGTGATGGTTTTCAGAGGTGATGGTGCCACTTGCGTCTATTGTAAATACACAACCGTCACCATCCGTGGTTTGATACGTGCCAGCGGTTAGGATGCTGAACCTAGTGTTATAGCCGTTCACGTTGTCGGAAAAGCTGGCCAACACCGTGCCATCCGCTAATTTTAAAAACACCTCGTTATGTAGGTTTGGGTTGGTACCGCAAGGGTCTAATAGACCCACGGGAGTGAAAGGTGTAGGCGGAGCGTTTTGACCATCGGTGCCATTAGATCCGTCTTGACCATTGAGCCCGTTGCAAACTACCACGCTTTGAATATTCCCATCGGTCAAATCCAATACTTGGTTATCGTCTAGGTCTACTGCGGTTAGTATCACCGTGCCGCCGTTAGAGCACTGCGAGCTACTGGCCGAAGTCGTGGTGTATATGGCCGAGTGACCGTTGGCACCGTCTCTACCATCCTTGCCGTCTTTGCCTTTGATAGTTTCGTATCGGTATTCAGGTGGAGCGCACGACGCTGCAATTATAAAAATAATTAAAAACGTATAAAATAGTTTCATTCTAACTCCCTAAGTATTTGATCTACTCGTTCTAATATGGCATCCGGTTCGACGTGAAACTCATCACGCCACGCTTCGTTTGATGCTAAGTCACGACTATCCGAAGTCACAAAGCCGAAATTGCTTAGAATTTGACTAAATCTAAGGTCGGTATGGGCTTCGACTAAACCGCTCAGTCTGCGAACTAACAATCTATTCCACGTCAATCTATTCATTTTAGTGCACCAAACTTTGATAGGTTAGATAACCAACGTACACTGATACGCCGATAACCACGATATATTCGAAGAGTCTACTTCTTGACACGTTTTCGCCCTTTCTTTTTAGGTTGAGTTTTTAAAAACAATTGAAGTTCAGAATACAACCGTGACGCTTGTTCAAGAAATATATCTCGTATCACGCCTTGAGACTCGTCTGCAACTTTGAGACTCGTATCTATTAGTATCTGTTGAAACTTAACATCCATAACTCTATTCATTGCATCTCCCATGCCAGTATTCAAACGGTTGATTTTACTGAGTCTACCCCAGCCTTTGTTGTCAAATCTCTATTCACTTGAGCTTTCTTTAGACGCTTCGCTTTCTTAACATGATGCGAACGGTGTTGCTTAGGCGTCAACTCACGTATCACTTTGAAACCCTCATTCCATAAGTTCGCAAGGTGCCAATCCACCTTTTCAACTGAATCAAAACCTATAGTATGGTGTTTGTGTAACCGTTTGAGTTTCATGGTTCAAACTCCTCGACTTGGTTCATTCGTTTTAGTTCTTCACTCAAACTTTCAAAGGAGTTTTTATAGGCGGCGCTTAAGATGCCGTATATCAATACTCCAAATATGATTGGATAAAAAATGTGTCTCATGGTCACCTCTAATCTGGTTGTACAATCTCTAAACTAGAGGTAGGTTTGTCTAACCCGCCTTGAGTAACGAATTCTCTAAGTCTAAGGTATGCGTGACGCAAATTATGTTGTTGTTTATACCGATTAGTAAACTTTTGAGTGACGACATCATAGTCGGCGTCTTGCGCTCCAATCTCTAACCGCTCACGGTCTTGCAAGTCTAGGGTTTTAAACTCTGAAAGCAGCAACGCATCCTCAATAGCTTTCAACACTAATAGTTTGACTGATTTATGCATGGTCTGGCTCCTTGTTTTGTTTTTTAATAGCTTGCTTGAACATTAGTTGAGCATCTTTATATCCATGTTTGGCTTGATACGCGTGATAGTACACATGGTCTATACTAGGGTTGTCTAAAAAATCGTCTGCTTCAGAGTCTATTAAGTATTCTAAACAGAGTACAACGGTCAACTCAATTTCCGAAACCTTTGAGTTATCGGATACTATAACATTTCGAATTTCGCCATCATGTGCCCCGTTTTCGAACGCTTCAATAGCATCCGATACCGTTTGCGAAGTTATAGGCTGTCTCCGTTGACGTTCTTCATTGATATAGTCTGCTAAGTATTTGTGCAAGTGTTTAACCATTGTTAGCTCCGTGTCTGATACCTGTTCGGCGCTCTGCTTCGGCGTACATACTCTTAGGCAACTTTTGTTTTATCACCTCGACTTTAAAACCCAAATCTCTAAGTTTATCGGCGGCTTGTCGGCGTCTTGCCAAACTAGGTGCACCAGGCTCCTCTAATTGGGTTATCCTTTCATTTCCGTGACTCGGAATATAAATATTGATAACCGTTTTGTCGCGGTCTAACAATTCTATATACTCATCGCTTGCAATTAGGTCGGAGCGGGTATTGATAGTTAGTTTCAATCCTTTGGTTTTAATTAAAAACAAAGCAAGTTGACTGAACTTATTTCGCTTGTCTAACCATTGAAAGCTATCCGACAAATTCCCTAAAACAACCTCTTTACATTCAGAGTTATTTATAAGTTTCTCCAAATGAGACGGACACGATGGCACCGGAGTCGGTCTATTCCAACGCGTTCTAAAATCTGAATTGTATGCCCTTTGATAGCCCTTTGAATATACGCTATTATGTACGTCACCGAAGTTATAGGTATCTAAAATCAAAGTATCACCCATCCGCTTGCTGAACTTAGTAGTTAGGTGCGCTATATCATGCCTTGAATACGACTCTTCAAACCGTTTCACGCTATTCGACACGTCAACTCTTAATTGATCTAAGGATGCCGGTTTCACTTCCGTTGGGTTACTTTCGATCGAGTTCGGATTTCGTGACTCCGAGTTAACTAGTTTTTTATTTTTAAAATCAACCGTGTAAAGTTTCATTCAAACACCTTTCACTTTCGGAATATAACCGCAACCCTCAAGGGTATCTAATCCTTGCTTTCGCAAAGCGGCCTTGATTTTAGCCTCTTTAGGTTGGCAAGTATCAAGGCATATGGTCTGTTCAACAAACCAACTCATGATACTCATGCCGTTCAGCTTCGCGCCGCACCTATCACATTTCGTTTTGTTATAAAAATCACTCACAATACTAACCGGCCTTTCGAGTCAATACGAATACCATCCTTGAACTTAATAACCGCTCGGCGTGACCAGTCGTTAGCGTTCAAAGCGCGGCCTAATTGCAACTCCCAATTTCGACTGAACAGATAAACCCCATCCGGCAAGTGTTTGTTTATATGTTTGCGTGTCGTGATGGTATTCCAACCGCCGGTATTGAGGGTTAGCGTGTTATCAGGGTGCAATACAACTATTGAGGTGTTATAAAGTACAACCTCAATACTCCCATCCGAACGCTGATACAACCGCTTGTTAGATGCCAACGGTTTGCCGTCTGATTTGTTTCGAGCGGTGTTAAATTTCGCCAAAGCGTCTTGATAGGTATTCATTTTTTATTTCCCTTTCACGTCTTGGTTATAAAGTTCAATTACTTCACTTTCGGGGAGAGACTCTAAGTGTTCAAGTTGTTTATCTCTAAAAAAGTCGATTAGAGCGCCTAACTCCATTGCATCCGACCAAACTTCAGCTATTCGTTCACGCATCTGATCTAACGTGATACTCATTTTTTACCTCGGGGACATTCGTTTGCGTGACCATTGATTAGGGTTTTACAATTGCAATCGTCACCGTTGCCGTGACTAGCTAAGAACTCGTCAAACGCTTTGATACCGCGTTCGCGCTCAAACTGTTCCATTGTAAAACCTTTGTTAACTAGAGGTTTCACCCATCTATCGTTGTATTCTTTACTAAACATTTTTTTTACTCCCTTTCATTCTTATATGTATTGCATACCGTATGCCAAAGCCAACTAATTGAATTCGTTAGCTTGGTATGGTATTAAAACGTCAAACTTATAGCCAACTGTTTATTTTTTAGATAACACGAAACGAACGCATGTTGATCTATTGGGAATTGACCGTGACGGTGATAGTATTCGACTTGCCCTAAAACTTCGGCCATTAGAATTTTAGCTAACTCGGCGTCACCTATCAGCTCGGCTTGCTTCAAAGCAACGCGGGTTTCGCCCGCTAAACTGAAGTCGGCACCTAACTCAATATGCAACGCATCATGCCATGCCCGCATTGCGAAATTGACGTTAGCGTCACCGTATATGGTTTGATCGGATGCACCAGACCAGACGGTTATAATACCGCGTTTGCGGTATGCATCCGTGAGTTCGGCATATGTTTGGGGTGCCTGTTCACTAACCTCGTACTTAGGTGCTAATCGTAAAATACGCCGATTTAGTTCGGGTATCAAAGTTTTTAAATCCATACGTCAACTCGTGATTTTAACTAAAATAACAAAGCTAACCAGTAAAAACATTAGTACATGTATCATAGTAACCCCAATACGTTAGCTAAGTACAAAGCGAAACTTGCGATGCCAACCAAAGCTAACCCGCGTTCGGCGCTAACACTTTCAATTTTACTAACTCGGTCACTTGAGCTAAATTCTTTATAAACTCTCATAATAACCACCTTTCATCTACTATTGTATACCTTTGACTAATCCAGTCAACTAAAAAATAACTTAATAAGAATGATAACTTAGCTATCATGCCATTGAAAAGAACAGTCGTGACATGTTATAAAATCGGTATCGTCTTCGTTTGCAATGTTATCACTTGAACACTTGGGACACGCATCGGTATCGTCAACTCCGCTATCCACCGCCTTGCCTATAGCTATTAGTTGGGCGCGGGAGTTATCGCGAACGGCTATGCCGTGATGGTCAATAGCGGTATGTACGTAAAAACTATCCGTGTCCAAACGCCTCAAAGCGTCTAACGCCTCGTGATACTCATACCGCAAGCCCTCGACTATTTTATAAACTCCGTTTTGGTATTCCACGTCAAACCTATCACTCATTAGTCTCATTAGTCACTCCCTCAAGAGCTAACATAACCTTGCGAACGTATACACTTTGAACGCTAACCACGCGGCCTTTGTTATAGGCGTCAATGGCTTTGTGTACGTCGCCTTGATACCTAGTCAACTGATACTTTAGGTATTTAGCGGCGTAAAACGCATTGACGTATTCGTTTTGCAAACGCTTCGGAGTTGCCTTAATTCGGTGTTTATAGACCGTGTCCATATAGTTTGCAGTTATCAACTTTACTTGACAAATACCATAACTCGGCGTATCGCCGTCTAATTTCGGTTTCAAACCGCGTCTATAACTCGACTCAACCCAACATACCGCTAAAACCAGCTCACGCGGTACCTCAACGGTATCAGCGGCCTTAATAATGGCATCTATAACCTGCTCACGGTCACCGGCCTTGGCTATCGTGGTGCCTAAAATACCGATTAGTAGACCTATAAAAAACGAAGTGAATTCGAATACCACAACCGTTTTAGTTTTTACTCGTTTTAGCATAATACCCTCTTAATACCTATTGTATTAGATATACTGTTATAGTCAAGTATTAAAAAAACCTATTCCAGCCTCGTCTTTTGATAGTAGGGCGCAAAGGTGCTTTCTTTAGCTAACTCTAATACCTTTTCTTTAGCCTTTTCTTCAGAGTCAACAACATGTTCTAAAATCTCATAGGAGTCATATATAACTCGATACACCAAATAAACATACCTCATTTTTTATAACTCCATTGGGTGCAAACTTCATTAGTCACCGGCATCGAGATTTTTAAGGATATATTGTATTGCATATAGGTTTCGGTGCGCGAAGCGGTGCAAAACCATGAGTCTTTACGCAAGTTGAAGTATTCGGCAGTCGCGCTATCATATATCGCATAGCCGGTTACTCCGACCAAACCGATAACCACGACTAACAGAAACCCAAACATTATTTTGTCAAAACGATCGTACATACTTTCACTCCCTTTCCACGAAATAGTCGTCAAACGTGTTATCTAGTTCGCCGTTTGGGAAAGTTTCCATTATAAAACCCCACGCATCGTCAAAGGTCTTAAAACGGCGGCCTCGGAAACACACGTTGCCAATCCAATCCTTAATAATGTACATTTTACGCAACCCGCTTCAGGTGCTTGCCCTTAAGAACACTGTTCTCATATTCCAGGTGTTCGATCATGCTATCCTTGACGGCGCTTCGAGCTAACAGAAGCTGGCTTAATTCCGTTGCCGTATCGGCTTTCAGCATCTTGGCATCTAACTCCGCCAACATGTTTTTTAGATCACCTAGAGTCAAACCTTTGTATTTCGTATTCATTCGACTAAACCCTACCTTTCAATACCAGTTTATCCTATTGACCATTATAGTCAAGTATTAAATCACTTAAAACAGCATATAAACTGATACTAAGGCCGGAGGAGAGGAGTATAGGGGTATAAGGAGAGAGATTAGTAGTTTTTAGCCCTAATACCAGTTTATATAGTGTTTCAAAGATCAAGGTCACTTTCGCAACCTCTTGTATTAGTACATTGCATATGTGATGCCAAGACCTAACATACTGATTTTACTAATAGGCTATGTGACAATAGGTGTAGAACTTATATACAGCGTATAGTACATATACACCCTATAGGGGTATTCCGAGGGTTTACATAGACTTATATAGCCTTAATACCCTATGGCCTATGGCCCTAAAACGTCACCTATTAGCTAAATAATTAATTCTCTTAGTATAGTGATATACCATCACATATAG
>Ga0187892_10006754_pt1 | contig 16820 bp, 14 predicted proteins | sample MA1701073metaG_FD_139345 | JGI IMG/M metagenome (GOLD analysis project Ga0187892, IMG submission 139345) | Bio-ooze microbial communities from a basaltic lava cave in the Kipuka Kanohina Cave System on the Island of Hawaii, USA - MA170107-3 metaG ... | reverse complement strand
GGTACCTGCGAGGTCACCATGATCCCGGTCCTCGATCAGCCGCTGCAAGCAGTGCGGCTCGCGCGTCACGAGAAGCGCCGCCCGCTTCGGGTCGCGCCCGCCGTGCAAACGGATGGTGACCTCCATGTGAATTTCTTCACCGATCCGCTTGAGACCGAGGATGAGGTCATCCAGGTTGATGCTCAGCTCGCTCAGATCGACGAGCATCGTCATGATGAACAGGCCTTCGACGACCCGCTGCTCGATGTCCTCGATGTTGATGTTGCAGGAGGCGAGGTAGGTCGAGATGCGCGCGACGACTCCCTTCTGATCGTGCCCGATGACGGAAATCACAGCTAAATTCTGCGGCATCGTGAGGGTCTTTCCGCGCGGCTGGCACCTTACGGAGATTCCAGCAGAGCGTCAAACCACTTCTGGCGCTCGCCCGTACTTGGTCAAGGGCGAGCCACCGACCTTGCCCTCCCGGTTGTGGCTCCATCGTATACCGGAGGTATGCCGATGAACTCGCCGCCATCGTGGAACGTCCTAGTTACGTCGCAGGAGGGTTTCGAACGCGAGCTCCGGCGCTTCATCAAACGTCACGGCACCTTCCGCAAGAGTGGATTTCGCAATCTCTTGCTGGGCGAGGTTCCAGACGTCTTGGTGTTCCTCGACACGTTCGCGACTGAGCTCGACGTCAAACCGTTCGCGCGGCCGTGGATCGGACGTGTTCTCCCAATTCACGTTCAGTATCCCGTGGAGCTTGAAACCTTTTGCCCCGACACCGAATCGCACCTCAGCGCGTTGAGCCCGCAGATCGCCGGTCGAAGTTTCCACGTTCGAGTCGAACGACGCGGCCACAAAGGCGTCATGAACACCCGTGATCTGGAGCTGCGCTTCGGCGAGTTCCTGTGGAGCCTGCTCAACAAGGATGGCCGTAGCCCGGTGATATCGTTCGCAGATCCCGAGGTCGTGGTCGCAATTGAAGTCGTCGGTGCGGTCGCCGGCATCGCACTCGTCGAACGCGCGCTGCGCCACCAATACACCTTCGTGAAGATAGACTGATCTGAGCAAGTAGCCGATGTAATTAAAAATTCCTGCGCTTCCTGGCCGCATGAATTTGCATCAGATGGGGCCGTCTAGTAGAGTGTGCCGAGCGTCGACGGTCCCTCCGCACACGCTAGCTCAATTCAAAGAGGTCACGGTAGAGAAGATGAAGAAGGGGTTTGGTGCCCTTGCACTGAAGATTGACAACGAGGACGAACGCGAGGACGAGCTCGCGCTGGATACGCCGATCGAGGACGTTGAGGAGGCGGTAACCGAAACCACCGAACTCGCTCGCGAGTACGAGCTTCCTTCGTACTACTTCCAAAGCGTCGGCGCGACCGCGATGCTGACTCGCGAGCAAGAGATCGAGCTCGCGCAAAAGATCGTTCGTGTCCGCAATAGCATTCGACGCCTTCTGCGTCGTTATCCGCGCCTGGTCGGCGCCGCTCTCCCCACGCACGGCCGCAGTGTCATTCATCCTGCAGACGATTTCCGCGAACGGGAGACCGTCATGGTGCTGGAATTCGCGCGCCGGTTGTTGCGTTCCCGCCGGCGGGTCGAGGTGCGTTTCGGCACCCGCATGCGTCTCAAGGAGTTCGTGCGCCATCTGGAGAGCGGCCTGGCGGAGTACCGCCGCCTGCGCGATCACATGATCGAGGCAAACCTCCGTTTGGTCATTTCGTTTGCCCGCCGCTACCGCCGCACGGGAGTGTCGTTCCTCGACATGCTGCAGGAGGGCACCATCGGCCTCATCCGCGCGGTCGAAAAGTACGATCCGGTCAAAGAGGTGAAATTCGGCACCTACGCCGTCTGGTGGATCTGGCAACAGATTGGGCGGGCCGGCGACATGCACGGCGGCCTGATTCGCACCCCCGTCCACTGGAATCAGCTGCGCCGCAAGGTGGGTCGCGAAACCCAACGCCTGCAGACGGAAAACGACGGCGAAGTCGATCGCGATGCGCTCGCTGAGGCGAGCGGGGTCGACAGCGACCGCCTCGAAACCATGACGCAGAGCTTCCAGTGCCTGTCGTTGGATGCGCCGCTTGGAGCCGATGATGAGCGTACCCTGGAAGAGCTCCTCGCCAGCGACGACAACGATCCCGAGGAAGAAGCCGCGGCGGTCGACTTGACCGCGCAGCTCGAAGTCGCCCTCGCACAACTTCCGGCGCGCGAAGCCGACATCATCCGCTTGCGTTTCGGGACCGGTGACGACAAGTCGCTCACACTGGAGGAAGTTGGACGCAAATACGGTGTCAGCCGAGAGCGCATTCGTCAGCTCGAAGCTCGCGCGTTGCGCCAACTCCTGCCGATTTGCGAGAGCCAAGGGCTGCGCGCCTACGTCAGCTAGCTGTTTCTCTCCGATAGCCGACGATCGACGGTTCACAGTCGACGGTGCGCACGCGTGCTGCTAGGGCCAGGAACCACGACGGTTCTGGCACCTCCCCGCGTGAGTTTAATGAAACTCCTGCTCCCACCGCGGCTTGCTTCATCCCGACGAGGCAGCTAGTTACTGCGCGACGTCCACAAATCCACTGCACGATACGCTGCCTACGAAAGGACACGCCCATGCGCATCGCCGCCCGCACACTGCTGAGCGCCGCACTGATCGCCGCCATCCCGCTTGCCACGGCCAGTGGCCAGGAGCTCAAAACCGAAGACGACAAGGCGCTGTATGCGCTCGGAGTGGCGCTCAGTCGCAACCTCGATCAGCTCAGCTTGACTCCGGATGAGCTGAAGATCGTCGAAGCCGGATTGACGGACGGTGTTCTGAAACGCGATGCGAAAGTGGAGATCAATGCGTACCTGCCGAAGGTGCAGGAATTGATGAAGAAGCGCCAGACGGCGGCAGCCGAGACCGAGAAGAAGGCGTCGCAAGCCTTTATGACCAAGGCTGCGGCAGAGAAGGGTGCCAAGAAGACCGACTCCGGCATGGTCTATATGGAAGTCACACCGGGGACCGGCGAGCAACCGAAAGCCACGGACAAGGTGAAAGTGCACTACACGGGCACGCTCACCGACGGCAAGGTTTTCGACAGCTCCGTTCAACGCGGACAGCCCGCCACATTCCCCCTCAACGGCGTGATCAAATGCTGGACCGAAGGCGTGCAGATGATGAAGGTCGGCGGCAAGAGCAAGCTCATCTGCCCGTCCGACATCGCGTACGGCGACCGCGGTTCACCGCCGAACATCAAGCCAGGCGCCACGTTGGTGTTTGAAGTTGAGCTCCTGAGCATCGAGAAGTAGCTCGATTCGTAGATTTCAGATTGAAGTTCCGAGCTGTAAACAGTGACTCCGGTGCACGCGCCGCCACCGCGGGCGGCGCGCGGACGCAGCGGCGGAAGGGACTCGACACCGTCTGAAATCTGCAATGCGCCTGGAGATTTGCCCGTCGCTGTCGGCGATCGATCCGGCCCATTGGAACGCGTTGGTCGGTGACGGGCTGCCCTTCCTCGAGTGGGGCTGGCTGGCCTCCCTGGAGGATTCCGCATGCGTCACAGCCAAAACCGGCTGGGCACCTCAGCATCTGACGCTGTGGGAAGGTGAACGGCTCGTCGGCGCCTGCCCGCTCTACGTGAAAGGTCACAGTCAGGGCGAATTCATCTTTGATCACGGCTGGGCCGAAGCGGCACAGCGCGGTGGCATCGCATACTATCCCAAGCTCCTCGTGGCAGTCCCCTTCACGCCGGCGGCTGGAGTGCGCCTGCTTGCCCATCCCGACTTCGAACGCACCGCTATCGTGCGCACACTCGGTGAGGCGTTGCGGGACGTCTGCGAACGGAACGCGTTCTCGTCAGTCCATGTGAACTTCTGCGCCGACGACGAAGTTGATGCGCTGCAAGGCCTCGGCTTCATCCAACGCACCGGCTACCAGTTCCAGTGGCGCAATCCGGGCTGGCAGACCTTCGACGACTACCTGGCCGCGTTACGCAGTAAGCGGCGCATCCAAATCAAGCGTGAGCGCCGCGAGCTCGCGGCGCAAGGCATCGAGATCGAAACCCATGCAGGCGACGACATTCCCGACGAGTTGTTTCCGTCGATGTTCCGGCTCTACAAGTCCACCATCGACAAGCTGTACTGGGGACGCCAATACCTGAACGAACGGCTCTTCGATCTGCTCCGGGAGCGCTGGAAACAGCGCCTCTGCTTCATGGTGGCACGGCAGCACGGCCGCATCGTCGCGGGCACGTTCTGCGTCCGTAAGGGACCCGTACTCTATGGACGCTACTGGGGGTGCTTCCAGGATTTCCGCTATCTGCATTTCAATCTGTGTTACTACGCCTCCATCGAGTACTGTTTGCGCGAAGGCATCGCCCGCTTCGAACCGGGGGCCGGCGGCGAGTTCAAATACCTGCGGGGCTTCGACGCCCATCCCACCGAGAGCATGCATCACCTGACTCATCCGGCGTTGGCGCGAGCGGTGCGCGACTACGTGCGGCGCGAGCGCGCCACGGTCGTACAAGAGATCGACTGGCTGGAGGATCAGAGCGCGATCAAGAAGCCACGCCCCTTGTGAATGCGACTCCTTCCGGCCCTACCGGGCGGCTCGCCAGCAATGGCCGCGGAGGCCTGGCGTCAAGCGGAGGCGTCGGACGGATCCGCGACCGGCTCGCCCACCTTGTCCCCGACCTGCGTGTAGGTAAATCGCAGGCCATCCTCGCCGGCGTCGATCTCCACTCGACCACCGTCGCGCAACCGACCGAACAGGATCTCGTCGGCGAGCACGCGCTTCACTTCGTTCTGGATCAACCGCGCCATCGGCCGCGCACCGAACGCCACGTCGTAGCCTTTCTCGGCCAGATACCGCCGCGCCGCCGCCGTGATCTGAATGAACACCTTGCGTTCGTTGAGCTGCGCATCGAGCTGCATGATGAACTTGTCGACGACGCGCTCGATGATTTCCGGTGACAGCGACCCGAATTCGATGATCGCATCGAGGCGGTTGCGGAACTCGGGACTAAAGAGCCGCTCGATGGCCTTGCCACCCTTGTGCGCATTGGACCGCCCGCCGAATCCGATGGCCGCCGCCGCCATTTCCTGCGCGCCGGCATTGGTCGTCATGATGAGAATGATGTTGCGAAAGTCCGCCTTGCGGCCGTTGTTGTCGGTCAGCGTCGCGTGATCCATGACTTGCAGCAGTATGCTGAACAAGTTCGGGTGCGCCTTTTCGATCTCGTCGAGCAGCAGGACCGCGTGCGGGGTCTTGCGGATGCCGTCGGTCAGCAAGCCACCCTGGTCGAACCCGACGTACCCCGGCGGGGCGCCGATGAGGCGCGACACGGTGTGCGCCTCCATGTACTCGCTCATGTCGAAGCGGAGGAACTCGATGCCGAGAACCGACGCCAGCTGCCTCGCGACTTCCGTCTTGCCGACTCCAGTGGGTCCGGCGAACAAGAACGATCCGACTGGCTTCTCCGGCGTCCCCAGTCCGGCGCGCGACAACTTGATTGCCGCTGCCAAGGAGTGGATCGCTTCGTCCTGTCCAAAGACCGACAGCTTGAGATCGCGATCGAGGTTCTCGAGACGCTCACGGTCGGAGACCGACACCGAGCGCGGTGGAATCTTGGCCATGGACGCGACCACTTGCTCGATGTCTCTTGTCCGCACCACCCGCTTGCGTGGACCCGGTCCCTGCATCTGCGCGCCGGCACCCGCCTCGTCGATGACATCGATCGCTTTGTCGGGAAGGTGGCGATCATTGATGTACCGCGCCGAGAGCTCAGCGGCTGAGCGAATCGCGTCACGCGTGTAGCTGACGCCGTGATGCTCCTCGTAGTGACGCTTGAGCCCCTTCAAAATCTCGTGGGCTTCATCCGCGGATGGTTCGGACACTTCGATCTTCTGGAAACGCCGTGCCAACGCGCGATCACGCTCGAAATGGTTCTTGTAGTCCTGATACGTCGTCGCGCCGATGCACCGCAGCTCGCCGGACTGTAGGACTGGCTTCAAGATGTTCGAGGCATCGAGTGATCCGCCGCTGGCCGCCCCGGCGCCCACGACCGTGTGGATCTCGTCGATGAACAGGATGGCGCCCGGCTGTTTGCGGAGCGCGGTGATGACCCCCTTCAGCCGCTGTTCGAAGTCGCCGCGGAATCGCGTCCCGGCCAGCAAGGCACCCATGTCGAGCGCATAGACCTTGACGTTCTTGAGCGCCGGCGGCACCCGTCCTTGGTAGATCTGCAGCGCCAGACCCTCCGCCAGCGCGGTCTTGCCGACACCGGGCTCACCGACGAACACCGGGTTGTTCTTGCGCCTGCGGCACAGTACGCGCGCCGTGCGTGTGAGCTCGGCGTCGCGCCCGATCAATGGATCGATCTTGCCCTCGGCGGCGCGCGCGACAAGCTCGGTCGTAAAGAGCGCCAAGGGATCCTTCCGTGGCCGGCGATGCAGCTCCCCGTCGCCCTCGCCGTCGACATCCTCGGACTCGCCGGCACCTTCCGGCTCTTCGGCAATTTTCGAGACGCCATGGGAGATGTAGCTGATGACGTCGAGACGCGACACACCCTGGTGCTCGAAGAGGTAGACGGCATACGAATCGGGCTCGCGGAAGATCGCCACGAGGACGTTGCGGCCGACAATTTCATCTTTGCCGGCGGACTGTACGTGCGCGGCGGCACGCTGGATGACGCGCTGGAAGCCGAGGGTTTGTTGCGGAGCGCGCTCCGACCCTTCGGGGAGCCGCTCGATCTGCTCATCGAGGTAACGCTCGAGCGCTTGCTTGAGCGCCGGCACGTCACCGCCACTCTGGCGGACCACCTCTGCGACGTCGGCATCATGCAACAAGGCGTACAGGAGGTGCTCGGTACACACGTATTCGTGCCGACGGCGCCGCGCTTCATTGACGGCCAGCGCCAGCGAGATTTCCAGTTCCCGACTGATACGCACCTTAGGCCTCCTCCGCCGTGCAGCGCAGCGGGAACTCGTTCTGCCGCGCCAACCCCTCAACCTGCGCCACCTTGGTATCCGCCACTTCGCGCGTGTAGACCCCTGCCACCCCGATGCCGTTCTTGTGAACATGGAGCATGATCTGCACCGCGTCGGTCTCCGATCGGTGGAAGATCGAAATCAGCACGAAGACCACGAATTCCATCGTCGTGTAGTCGTCATTGTGGAGCAGCACCTTGTACATCTTCGGCTTCTGCAGCTTACGCTGCGTGCGGGTCTTGGGGACTACAACGGTCTCGTCCTCCATCCCAGGGCGCCGCTCGCTCATGGGCTCCAGAATAGCACCCGCCCCTGTACCGACAAGACGCGCGGCCGCCAACTTTTGGTCGACAGACTACCCGGGCCCATGTTAACTCTTTTTGGAGATCGGGAGAGTTCTCGGGGGGAATGCGAACGATGCGACGGGTCCTGTGTGTCACTGTTGGCGTCTTGTTGCACTTCAGTCTCGCCATCCAGGCGGCGGCTGAAGGCAGCGCGCCGTTAGCAGAGCCGCCCAGCGTCACGCCGCGCATCGTCAATGGTCTTTTTACCTCGCTCTACCCCACTACCGGCGTCCTGTTGGACGGCAACAACCCCAACACCGCCAGCATGATCTGTAGCGGCACGATGATCGGTTGCCAGACTTTTCTGACGGCCGCGCACTGCGTCGAAGCCAGCCTCGACCCTGACGACTATCTGGTCTTTCTCCAGCATGCGGGATTCTTCCAGGTCACCAACGTGGCCCTCCACCCCGACTACGATTTTCCCATCGCGGACGTCGCCGTGCTGACCCTGATACCAGCGGTGAACGGCATCGCGCCGACACCCATCAACACCACGGCGGTGCCGCCCTTCGGCACGTCGGGGACCATCGTGGGTTTCGGCCGCCGTGGTGGCCCCAACTTCGACTACGGGCTCAAACGGGTTGGCGCGGTGGTGACCGCAGCCTGCAGCAATGGCATCTCCGATACCACGTCGGTCTGCTGGGACTTCGAGAATCCGCTCGGGAACGCCGGCGAGGACTCCAACACGTGCAACGGCGACTCGGGGGGGCCACTGTTCGTCGACTTCGGTGCCGGCATGACCGTGGCCGGCGTGACCTCGGGCGGAAACTCTTTTACGTGCGAGCCCGCCGACAACAGCTTCGATGCAAACGTCTTCTACTACAGCTCCTGGATCCAAGCCCAGGGTGGTGCCGATCTCAACAACACATCGTGCGGGACGCTGTCTCAGGTCGGAAGCGCCGGAACGCAGGTCACCGATTTCGTCGGCGTGCTGACCTCCGCTGCATCGCAGGCTCTGCACACTATTGAAGTACCGCCGGGCCAGTCACAGCTGCGCATTACCATGAATGGCGTCGACGATGGCAGCGACTTCGACATCTACGTGCGCTTCGATCAGCCACCAACGCCGTCCCTGAACGACTGCGAAGCCGAAGGCCTCAATCAATACGCTTTCTGCGGGTTCGCCAGCCCCAGTGCCGGAACGTGGTATGTGCTCGTCAATCGTTACTTTGGATCGGGAGCGTATCAGGTCACGGCCACGACCTTCGGCGCCGAATGCGGCGCTCCTGGAAGCGAAGGACAGCCATGCAGCGACGGCAACACGTGTACCGCAGGCGACGTGTGCCAAGGTGGCACGTGCGTTGGCAGCCCTCTTGCCAACGGCACCGCGTGTAACGATGGCAACACTTGCACGGCTCCAGACGCCTGCCAGGCGGGCATATGCATCGGCACTGAGGAGCCGCGCACGGACTGCATACAGCCCTTCATATCGGAGCGGGGCTTGCTCCGCATGAAGAAGGTTCCAGGCAAGCCGCAAACCCTCAAGTGGAACTGGTCGCAGGGCTCCCTGACCACCAAAGCGCAGTTTGGCACCCCCACTGTTGCCACCCACTACGATCTTTGCGTCTTCGACCAAGTCGCCGGTGTCGATCAGTTGCTCTACCAGAAGCGGATCTCGGCGGGCGGCACGTGCAGCGGCAAGCCGTGCTGGGTCGAGAATACCAAGGGCTATCGGTTCCGCGATTCCCGCGGCGCCGTTGGCAACATCACGAGCTTGGTCCTCAAGGAGGGGGTCTCGGGCAAAGCGTCGATCAAGCTGAACGGCAAGGGCCCCGGCTTGAATCTTCCCGGACTGCCGCTGGCGCAGGAAAGTACCGTGACCGTGCAGCTGAGCAATGGCGCCACCTGTTGGCAAGCACCGTTCAGCACCAACCGGAAGAACCTCTCGACAGAGTTCAGCGCGAAGCCGGACTAGACAGATGGTCTCGGGTCCCGGGTCCCTAGTCCCTGGTTTGTACTTTCGGGGTCCGGCGGCCAGTCGTTGAAACACGAACCAGGGACCAGAAACGAGGGACCACGGACCGTCTACTTCGGCAGCTCGTCGATCACCGCGAGCACGCGATCGATGTCCTCGTGGGTGTTGTAGAAGTGCACTCCCATGTGCAAGCACCCCTCGCGAGCGTTGATCGTGATCCGTCGCTGGTGCATGGCACCGACGAGCTCGGTGGCGGTCGGGCCGTCGGATGGTGGTGCCAGCAACACGATGCCGGACCATTCGCCGTCCCCGCGCGGGCTCTCGACGCGGTAGCCGCGCCGTTCAACTTGGCCGACGAGGTAGCTGGTGAGCTCGAGAATACGCGCTTCGATACGGCCGATTCCGATGTCCTCCAGAAGCTGTAGTGACTCGTTGAGTGCGGCGATGCCGAGATAGTTGCGCGTGCCCTCCTCGAAGCGGCGCGCCTCGGGGACGGCGGTGCGTTCGTACGGCGCCTCCGGATCATCGGGATCCGCGTCGTGCGCCAGGCTTCCCGTGCCTACGTGAGCGCCTTCCAACTGCGGCAACAGATCTCGCCGGCAGTAGAAAATACCCAGCCCCTGCACCCCCAACATCCACTTGTGCGTCCCGGCGGACAGCAGATCAACGCCTGCGGCACCCACATCGAGCTGGAGGGCACCGAGCCCCTGAATGGCGTCGCAAAACAGCAGGCCACCTCGATCGTGGACGACACGCGCCAAAGCTTCGAGGTCCGCGCGGAACCCGGAATTGTATTGGACGAAGCTGACGGCAAACACGCGAGTCCGTGGTCTCCAGGCCTTCGCCACCATGTCCGGAGTGACGCGCCTATTCTCCTGGCGCAGCAGTCGTGTGGTCACACCGCGCGCTTCCTGGGCCATCCATGGCAGGATGTTCGCAGGATACTCGCCTTGCACGAGCATCACCTCGTCACCAGGTTGCAGCCGCACCGCCCCCGCCGCCCACAAGACACCCTCGGACGTGTTGCGGCAAAACGCGACCTCGGCAGGCTCGCAATTGAGCAGACGGGCAACCCGCTGGCGGGCCGCGTCGACCACCGGGGTGTTGGTGAAGAGCGTCGAGACGATGGCGTTGCGGGACAGTCCGTCGAGACGCTCGCGCAGCGCATCGACACTGCGTTGCGGCAGGATGCCAAGGCCATTGCTGGTGAAATACGCGAAGCGCCCCAAAGCTGGGAACTGTTCGCGAATTGCACGGATCTCATCGTCACCGAGCGGTTGCATCACTGGCCCATGAGATAGTCGATCACTACTTTGACTTGATCGGTCGGCTTCCCCAGGTCGCGCAACGCGGCGGGAATCTCAGCTTGCGGAATCCGGTGACTCACGAAGCGCTCCGCCGGCAGCTCGCCGGCCGCTAGCGCTGCCACCGTCTCAACGACTTCATCGTGTACCGTACCGATCGGAAACACCAAGTCCGTCTCCTTGAGACAGAGTGCGACGGGACGAATCATGATCTCGTCAGTCGTAATGCCCGCCAACACGACGATACCGCCTTGCCCGCCCGGCATGCGAGTCGCCATCTCCATGACCTCGCGCTTGCCGACCGCTTCGAACACGATTTCAGGGCGCCCGCCGAGCGCGTCACTGACGGCGCCGATGACGTCGTCATGACGCGTCGGATCGACCACGACGTCGGCGCCGAGCTCACGCGCCAGAGCCGCACGCGCCGGCGCCGGCTCACTGACGACGATGCGGCCAGCTCCCGCACGGCGCGCCCAGTAGAGGATCGACAGACCGATCTGCCCGGCCCCCAAGATGGCGACGCGCTGCCCACGCTGCAGGCGGCCACGACGCACGAAGTGCAAGCCGTTGGCGAGCGGCTCGCTGATCACGCCATGCAAGCTCGGCAACGACGGCGGTACAAGCACGCAAGAACTGGCGTTGACCAAGATCCATTCGCTGAACCCGCCGCGCGTGTTCGACATGCCGAGCTCATCGCCGAGCGGAATGGCGCGCGTCCCCCGCGACCAGCCGACCACGCCCGGCCCGACGGACTCCACTTCTGCAATGACCTCATGGCCGAGAATTGTTCCCGGTGCAGACACCTGCGAAAGAACTTTATCGGAACCACAGATACCGCAGGCATGCACCCGCATGCGGAGCTCGCCCGCGCCCGGGTCCGGTACGTCGATCTCCCGCAGCTCGAATTGCCCCGGGCCAATCAGCACTTGCGCTCGACTCTTCATGCTTGAGCACCGCCGTTGGCCCCCGTCTACCACGGGCCCAACAGCCTTGCCTAGCGCTGCTCAACCCGAGCGCCGACTCCTCCTTCTCGCGTCGGGCTTGCCCGACGCCCGGCTGCTGACCGCCGTGATGTGTCCACTGAGTACGCCGCCCGGCAAAGCAACGGTCGATGCGTGACCATTCTCGACACGAGTGGTAGACGCCTCGCCGGAGGGACTCATGATCTACCTAAAAGAGATACTCAATCTTGCGCCAGCCAGCCCAGAGACACGAGATGCGTTCATCGCCTTCGCCCAGGCCGATCTCTTACCCGCCTACCCGCGACTCGGAGCTCGACTCGTGGGAGCCTGGTTCAGTCATGCGGAATGGTATGGCCAGATCACGCAGGTGCTGGAATTCGACGACTTGAGCAGCTTCGAGGCATTTCGGAAAAAAGGGCGCACCGACGACCCGTGGCTGGAGTGTCAGCGGCGGGTCGAGAAGTTCGCACCGCAACGTTCCGGGCAGCTCCTAGAGCCTTTCGGACCCGTCTCGCCCGACACCCTGCATGCGGCGATTCAGCAGAGCCGGGATACACCGCTCAATGCCTCACCTTCGCCATACTCGAAGTTGCGCCCGGGAAGATGGCCGAGTTCATCGCCGCTCTTGACGCGGCCAAGGGGATGTTGCCGATCATCGCGGCGTGGCGAGCCGTTGCAGGCAATCCGAACGAAGTGATCGACCTCTGGAAGGGAGCGCTAGGGCAGGAGCCGTACAGCCCTGCCGATGAGCGGACCAAAGCCTTCTTCCGACCTCTGCGGGAAATGGCTCCGCGCGAACGACTGGTAAACCTGTACTCCCTGCCGTACTCGCCGTTGCGCTAGCCAGCAACGCGCGCTGCTGGTGGTGCACCAGTGTCATTCGTGCGGACCCGGCTCACATCGACGCTATTGTAGTTCGGCAGCGGGGTCGGGGTCGGAATCACTATCGGAATCGAGGGCGACGACATGAATTTCGATTTCGATCCCGATACCGACTGCCGATCCCGTGGGAATACGAGGAGTGACGTCAGGGGGCACACGCCCTCGCCCCCTGCCCGCAAATTAGGGTGATGCCCTACCACGCTGCTCGGCAGCGCAGCCGATTGTCAGTAGTTCAGCAGATACACGAGGTCGATCGCCAGGAAGGCGATGATGAGCGTCGCAATGATGAACCAGACGTAGAATTTCTTGGCGCGTGGGCTCACGGCGACGGCTCAAGTCTCCACGAGCTCGCGCACGACCCGCGCCACATTGTCCGCTGTGAAGCCGAAGTGCTCCATGTTGACCTCGCCCGGGGCAGACGCGCCGAAACGATCCAGGCCGATGGCACGACCCCGTTCGCCGATCCAGCGCTGCCATCCAAAGGTCGCGGCGGCCTCGATGGAGACACGGGCCGTCACCGCCCGCGGCAGGACGGATTCGCGATACTCCGGGCTTTGTTCCTCGAACAACTCCCATGATGGCATGGACACCACGCGCGCACGGACGCCCTCTTTGCTCAGGGCCGCCTGTGCACCGATGGCAACGTGCACTTCCGACCCGGTGGCGAGGATCAGGGCTTGTGGTGGTCCGCCGGCAGCCTCTGCCAAGACATAGGCACCGCGCTCGACACCGCTCCCACGCGCCATGGTGGCACGGTCGATCACCGGCAGCTTCTGACGGCTCAGGACCATCGCCACCGGACCCTTTCGATAGCTCATGATCCAGCGCCACGCTTCGGCGGTCTCGGTGGCGTCGCCCGGTCGGACCACCACCAGATGCGGCATCGCACGCAATGACGCGAGGTGCTCGACGGGCTGATGTGTCGGACCGTCTTCGCCGAGCCCGATCGAGTCGTGTGTCCACACGAAGATCACCGGCAACTCGTTCACTGCCGCCAATCGCACCGATCCCCGCATGTAGTCCGAGAAACAGAAGAACGTCGCAGCGTACGGGCGCAGGCCGCCATGATACGCCATGCCATTGACGATGCCGCCCATGGCATGTTCGCGCACGCCGAAGTGCAGATTGCGACCCGCGCCGCTCTGCCCGTCGAACGAGCCACCATCCTTGAGCGCAGTCATCGTCGATCCGGACAGGTCGGCGTCACCGCCGACGAGCCAGGGCACGCGGGTCGCAATTGCGTTCATCGCCTTGCCACCCGCTACGCGCGTCGCCAGCGACTCACCGGTTTTCCACTGCGGCATGTCGGCGTCCCATCCCGCCGGCAATTCATTGCGCGACCGCTGTTGCCACTCGGCCGCCAGCTCGGGGAAGGCCCTCGCATACGCGTCGAAGCGTGCCTGCCAGTCGGCCTGCGCCTTTGCACCACGCTCAACCGCGGTGCGGAAGTGTGCCAGCGCCTCGTCAGGAATGTAGAAGAATTTGTCCGGGTCCCACCCCAGGGTCTTCTTGGTCAACGCGACTTCCTCGACACCCAACGGGCTACCATGGGCTTCCGAGGTGCCCTGTTTGTGTGGCGAGCCGAATCCTATCGTGGTCTCGATGGTGACCAGCGACGGCCGCGCCGTCTCTGCTTCGGCGGCGCGGATCGCCCGGTCGATGGCAGCCGTATCGTGATCGCCGTCGGCCACATGCTGCACGTGCCAGCCGTACGCCTCGTAGCGCTTGCCCACGTCTTCCGTGGAGAACGCCAGCGATGTCGGCCCGTCAAGCGAGACATGATTGCAATCGTAGAGATAGATCAACTTGCCCAGCTTGAGATGACCGGCGAGAGATCCGGCTTCCGAGGAAATACCTTCCATGAGGTCGCCGTCGGACACGATCGCATAGGTGCGGTGATCGACGATGGTGTGTCCTGGCCGATTGAAATGAAAGGCCAACATACGCTCGGCGATCGCCATGCCAATGGCGTTGGCCGTCCCTTGTCCGAGCGGCCCGGTCGTCGCTTCCACACCCGGCGTCAGGAGCCATTCCGGGTGTCCGGGGGTGCGGCTCTCCCACTGCCGGAAGGCCTTGAGGTCGTCCATGGTCAGGTCGTAACCGGTGAGGTGCAGAAGGCAGTAGAGCAGCATGCAACCATGGCCCGCGGACAGCACGAAGCGATCGCGGTCCGGCCAATGTGGGTCGCGCGGGTTGTGCCTCATGTGATGCTGCCAGAGCACGTACGCCATGGGCGCAGCTCCCAGCGGCAGCCCCGGATGACCTGAGTTGGCTTTCTGCACGGCGTCAATCGACAGCGTGCGAATGGTGTTGATGGACAGTAGCCCCAGCGACGTACTCTCTCCGCTCATCTCTCTCCGCCCTTTGTTCGAGTGATGACCACCGCCCTCCTTCACAGAAGAGGCGGTTCGCTGTTCGCTGCTACGCTGTTAGGTTGACGCCTTCCGGAAGAAGAGGAGGTCCTGGTCGCAGTTACCGTAACAGCAAGCAGCCAGCAGCGTAACAGCCTCTTCGTGCCCTGCTTAGCAGAATTCCGAAGCGAGAAGAATCGGGCCGGAGGGATTGCGGTTGGAATGGCAGTCTGTGCATCAAGGGGCAGGAGGATGACATGAAAGAGTTCCGCGACAAGGTAGCCGTGGTGACTGGCGCCGCAAGTGGCATCGGGCGTGCCTTGGCACAACGGTTTGCGCAGGCCGGGATGAAGGTCGTGCTCGCGGATGTCGAGACTGCGGCGCTCGAGGAAGCGAGGCGCGAGATCGAGAGCTCAGGTGCGGCGGCCCTGGCGGTGCGCACCGACGTCTCGCAGCTCGCCGAGGTCGAACACTTGGCGCAGGCGACACTCGATCGGTTCGGTGGCGTGCACGTCGTCTGCAACAATGCGGGCGTCGCCCTGTCCGCACCGACGTGGATGTATACCGTCGCCGATTGACAATGGGTTCTCGGTGTCAACCTGTGGGGCGTGATTCACGGTGTGCGTGTGTTCACGCCGATTCTGCTATCGCAAGCCGGCGAAGGGCACATCGTCAACACCGCCTCCGTAGCCGGAACGATTTCGAGCCCTGGTTCGGCAGCCTACAACGTCTCGAAATTCGGCGTCGTGGCGCTGTCCGAGAGCCTTCACCACGAGCTGACGATGCTAGGGTCCGCGGTACGGGTCTCGGTCCTCTGTCCCGGCTTCGTCAACACCCGCATCCTCGACGCCGCCCGCAACCGGCCGGCGGCGTTGAGCGAAACCGCTCCCAAGGTACCGGGCGCCGACGAACGCGAACAGATGGGACGTCAACTGATCGCCGCCGGGGCGCCGCCCAGCACGGTGGCCGATGTCGTCTTCGAGGCCATTCGCAACGAGCGCTTCTACATCTTCCCGCACCCGGAGTGGAAGCCGTATATCCGCACGCGCATGGAGAACGTGCTCGAGGAACGTACGCCGACGTTTGAAGCGCTCGACGACGTGCTCAATCGGCTCCGCGCCGACAGTTAACGGCATTCCAAAAACCGTACGGGCACCCCTTGTGGGTGCCCTCTTCACGGCCGAGGTGGACACGGCATCGGGCGCGCACAAGACCCGCCCCCACGGATCCGGGTCTTGATCAGACATCAAGCCTTGAGGACCTCACCCAACACGGGCTGAAATCGTGCCATCTGCTCCTCGGTGCCGAGCGAGACACGGAGGTGGTTCGGCATGGAGGGGAACAGTCGTCCGACCAGGAAGCCTCGCTGCTTGAGGGAATCGATGACCGGCGGTACCGGGCGGCGGATGTCGATCATGACGAAGTTGGTGTCAGAGGGAATCGTCTTGTAGCCCTGCTCCTCCAGCGCGGTGAGGAAGGCGGTGCGAATGCGCGCGTTGCGCTGGCGTACCGCCGCTACCGCCGCCTGATCTGCCCAACTGGCGCCCGCCGCCGCAATGCCCACCGCGTTGAGCGAGTTCTGTAACTTCCGCGGTGCCATCCGTTGCGCCGTCTGCTTCGATGCGACCGCGTAACCGACGCGCAAGCCCGCGAGGCCGTAGACCTTGGAGAAGGTACGCAGGACGATGACGTTACGACCTTCCTTCACGTATCGCACGCAGCTCTCGTAGCGCGGGTTGTCGACCCACTCGTGATACGCCTCGTCGACGAGCACTGGGACGTCTGCCGGCACGCGATCTAGAAATGCCCGCATGGCCGCCTTATCAACAATCGTCGCGGTTGGATTGTTCGGGTTGCACACGTAAAGCAGGCCAGCACCCTTGGCACTGTCGAGCATACGATCGAGGTCGAGGCGATGGTCGGTGGTGAGCGGAATCTTGGTGGGCGCGACGGCATCGATCCCCGCATAGGTCACGACCGCTTCAAAGGTGGGCTCGGCCACCACGGGTCCATGGCCGTTGGTGCAGAATACCTCCGTGACGATCTTGAGCGGCTCGATCGATCCGCTGCCCATCACGACCATCTCCGGATCCACGCCGAGCGTCGCCGCGATC
>Ga0187892_10006753_pt1 | contig 16823 bp, 11 predicted proteins | sample MA1701073metaG_FD_139345 | JGI IMG/M metagenome (GOLD analysis project Ga0187892, IMG submission 139345) | Bio-ooze microbial communities from a basaltic lava cave in the Kipuka Kanohina Cave System on the Island of Hawaii, USA - MA170107-3 metaG ... | reverse complement strand
CGATCGACGGCGAGGTCATCCACGACGGCCCATTCCCGCTGCAACGGACGCTGCGCTGAGGATGATGGCGGAACGAAGTCCTGCTGGCCGATCACCTGCTGTGCCGGAACGATGTCCTGCGGGTACCCCACCTGGGGGAGCACCGGAACGATGTCCTGCAGGTCAAGATCTAACCTCGTCACCGAGAGGGCATCAGCCTCGTCCGAAGCGGCAGTGGTGTCCTGGCTCCTTTGGGCCAAGGAACCGGCGAGCAGGACCGGTCATTACCGGAAACGCAGCGCGACGAATCTAGAAATCGCAACCCGAAAGAGGAAGCTATGACCGGTCCGGAGGAAGCCGAGCCAAGACCAGGCTTGGTCCGGATGCTCCAGCGGCCGTCGTTCGGCGACCGGCCGGGTGCAATCCTGGAAATCGTCGGGGACGAGGCTCTCGCCGGCCGCGCCGTCCGGAACCTCCACGCCGTTGTGGCAGAACCGGGCGAGGTGCGGGGCAACCATCTCCACCGTGACCGCACGGAGGTCGTGACGGTGGTCAGCGGCCACTTCCACGCTCGCTTCGAGGAGGCCCGGAGTGGCGCGATGGTCGACTTCGACGATGTGCCGGCGGGCGCTTCCTTCGAGATCCCTCCCGGGGTCGCGCACGCCCTCCGCAACGTCGGCGAGACCGCCGGCGTGCTGGTCTGCTACTCCGACCAGCCCTTCGACCGGCACGACGTCGAACCGGCTCGCCTACTGGGCCCGGCACCCGAACGACCAGCCGGAATCTCCTCTCTCGACACCCCTGGTGCAGGGCGTGCAGCCCGGCCCGCAAGCCCGTAGCGTCGGGCCGCTCGACGGGGAGGACGCGAGGTGCCGGCAGCCGCTGCTCGTTCGCCAGAAGGCTCCGGGCCGACCCGCGAGCTGCGGATCCACGGGGTGGGCGGTTCGCCCGGGCCGAAGATGCTCGGCTACCCCGCCGACTCCGACGTGGTGGTGGTCGGCGAGGGGCGGGGCGGCAGCGCGGTCCTGGCCCGTCGCAGTGACCCGGCGGTCGAGGGCTACGACTGGGGCGGCCTGACATCCAACTCCGGGAGCCAGCCCCTGTGGGTGCTGCTCCTCCCCTTCACGTTGCTCAACGTGGCCGGCTGGATGCACCCGGCGAAGCATGACGCCACGTTCCGGAGCCAGGCGGTGGTCATGCGATGGCTGGTGCACGCGCTGTCCGGCGTGCTCACCGCGGCGTACGTCTTCAACTTCGCGGTCATCCTGGTGGACCTGGTCGGCTACCAGTGGGCCCGGCGGGTCGCCGCGCAGATGGAGGCGCCGGCGCCGTTGCCGGGCGGCGTGGCCTGGCAGCAGCGGCTCGGCGTCGGCCTCGGGATCGCCGCGCTGACGGCGCTGGCCGTGCTGCTGGTGTGGGTGGCGGGCCGCTCCCGGTCGGAGTTCGAGGAGGTCGGGCTGGACCCCGCGCTCCGCGAGGACTCGGACATCGACCCGGCGGCGCCGTGGGGTGCCGACGAGGGCCTCGACTCGCTCGGGTTCTTCTGGCACCCCCGCAGCGCGGGCCGGCGCCTGCTGGTACACAAGGCGATCCTGGCCCTCTCGGTGGCCATGGTCGCGGCCCTGGCCGTCGTCCGCATGAACCACGACGTCCGGCCCGAGACGCTGGACATCGGTGCGAGCCTGCTCGGGCCCACCTACGGGCTGGCCATCCTGCTCGTCGCGGCCCTGTGGGCGGCGTCGGCGCTCCGCCCGCGAGCCGCGGGGCCGGCGGTGGCGGCCACCTTGAGCTTCGCCGCGCTCAACGCGGTGTTCGCCGGCACCGTGCTGCTCGTGGTCAAGCGGCTGAGCGGGTGGCCGGCAGTGGCCGGCCGCGGCGCCCCCGAACTGGTGGCCGGCCCCGAAGCCAGCCTGGTCGACGTATGGGGCGGCGTGGTGCTGGTGCTGGCGGTGGCGGCCCTGGCCATGCTGGCGGTGCTGCGGGTCCGACCCCGGCCGGTCACCGACGTGCCGACGCGAACCTCCGGCCCCGGGCATCCGCTGGACGGCGTCGACGACGCCGGGCGGCGGGCCCTGGCCGGCGCGCAGAGCATGGCCCGACTGGCCCGGCGAGCCCGGCCGATCGCCTTCGGCCTGGCACTCGGCTTGGTCGTCCTGGACTTCGTCTTCGTGTGGGTCCGGCTGGACACGACCTCGTGGGTGGTCGAGTCGCCCCGCAACACCAACCAGTTCTTCTACCGCGTCGGCGCCTACGTCCTGCCCTTCCTGCCCCTGCTCGTCGTGCAGCTCGTCCGGCGGTCGCGTCAGCGGCGCACGATCCTCGGCACCGTCTGGGACGTCCTCACCTTCTGGCCCCGGCGCTTCTCGCCCCTGGCTGTTCGGGCCTATGCCGAACGGGCCGTGCCCGAGCTCCAGGGCCGCATCGCCCACCACGTGCTGCACGAGAAGGCCCCGCTGGTCGTCAGCGCCCACAGCCAGGGCTCGATCCTGGCCTTCGCCGCGCTCGCCCCACTCGGGCCCACCTGCGCGCCGCGGATCGGGCTCGTCACCTACGGCTGCCCGGTGACCACCATCTATGCGGCGTTCTTCCCGGCCTACTTCGGCCCCGCCGCCGTCGAGAACCTCCGAATCAAGCTGGCCGAGCCGGGCGGCGACCTGGTCGGCTGGCGCAACTTCTTCCGCAGCACCGACCCGATCGGCGGGCCGGTGTTCGGAGCGGCCCGGCCGGCCCACGACGTGGAACTGGCCGATCCGGCGCGGCCCTCGGCGGCGGCACCGGCGGCGGCCGGGCCACCCCTCGAACACGACCGGCCGGCGTGGATCGACATCGCCGGGCACTCCCACTACCTGCGCGAACCGGAGCTGAAGAACTGGGTGGTGCGCCTCAAGTCCGCCCTGAACGGCAACGCTTCCCAGCCGAGCGCGCGCTCGTCGGCGTCGGTTGTCATAGGGGAAGAAGCTCGATCGTCGGATCGAGGAGTCGAAGGTCGTCTGGGTCCGAGGTAACCACCCGCTGGTTCGCACGACGCGCGCAGACGACCACGTGGGCATCCACGACGTCGGCGGTGCCGCTGGCTGCGAGCAGCCGGCCGACGTTGGTCGCGTCCACGCGGTCGAGTGGAACCACATCGGTGGTCGGCTGGCGGACCAGGCGGGCGAGACGTGCTTGACGCTCGGGATGCCGGACTGCCTGCGCGAGGGCACTGGCAGGGACGGTCACACGTGCCCGCGTCTCGGCCGCCCGAGCCAGCAGGACCGTGACACGGCGGTCGTTCCGATCCACGGCGATGAGCCCTCCGGCGTCGAGGGTGATTCCGGGCATCAGGCCGCCGAGCCCCGGCGCCGGCTCCGAGTGCCGAGCACGCCATCGGCCCACGCCCGCTCCTCATCGGTGAGCTGCCCGCCGCTCTCTCGCAGCGCCTCGGCGAGCAGCGCGCCCCAGCCCGCGACGTCATCGATCGCCACGGTCACGGCCTGCTGGACGAACCCCGAGACGCTCGATGAGCGGCCGGCCTTCACCAACTGCCGGATCCGGTCGAGCTGCGCCTCGTCGAGCGTGACCGTCACCTTGCGGGTCGCCATACCGATCACCATATCGCTCACGAAGCGGTCGACGACCGGCCAGGACTCTCCGGGGCACCGCGGGGACTTCGGCCCTTCGCGCCTTGTCGGGTATCGATCCCCGCGGCGCGGCCATGAGTGCCGCGGTTACGTTCGGGATGTCCCTCGCCCCGCCCGCGCCGCCCTCGGAGCACCGTGTCGAACCATCGAGAACGCAGACGTCCGCCTTTGGCCACCGAGGTCTTCGACCCCATTACCAAGCCTGCGACAGATGATCCACAGCCGACGATCGCGCCCCAGTCGCCGGCCATCGACGCCCGGTCCATCGCCCGTCTGCAGAGGACCGCCGGGAACGGCGCCGTTGCCGCCCTCCTGCAGGGAACGGTCCAGCGGGCGTTCAAGGAGGACCTCCTGAATCAGCCGTACGCGACGGTGCACACGAAGCTATGCGACGCGTACGAGAACGTCCCGCCGGCGTGGCGGATCCAGCAGCTCATGAACGACCACAACGAGTACAAGTCGTTGGGCGACCTCGCGGAGGCGCTCGGGTTGGCGATCACGGCCCGCCCCAAGGCAGGCACGTCCATCCATCCCACCCTGACCCAGGGCGCCGGGAACGACGCGACCGCGGTCAGGGAGGCGCAGATGAAGCTCGCGTCCTCCCCAGGGGGCCCGAAGAGCCTGGCGAGCGACGGCATCTTCGGCCCGCTCACCGAGGCGGCGGCCAGAGCGTTCCAGAAAAGGAACCGGTGTCCCGAGACGGGGGTCATCGACGCGGCAACGTGGAAGCTCCTCGACGCGCAGGGCAAGAGCAGCGTCGGTCGGGTCGAACGGCAGTGGGAGCAGAACATACTGGCCACCCCCGGCGAGGCGGGATACCTTGCGGCCATGACCTCGAAGTACTCCTACGAGATCACCGCGACCGAGATCCACGTGAAGGTCGGCATCAACTTCGTGGCGGACAGCACGCATCCTCCCGCCGACCTGGGCGCCGTCGTGAGCAAGTGGAAAGGCCGGATCCTCGGCCGGTGGAACCTGTTCAAGGCGGAGAAGTCCGACGGGAGCGCCTCCCGCAACGTGGTGTTCGAGATCGTGCCGTCGGGCGGGAACACCGTCAACGTCATCGACGCCATGGTGGGATCAGATGCCGGAAACTGGTCGGTTCCCGACAACGAGAACGACAACGGTCCCGCCCACGAGTTTGGACACATGATCGGTCTGGAGGACGAGTACCGGAGGGATATCAACGACTACACGCGTCTCCATCCCGCCACCTCGAAGACCGGGGTCGCGTCCGCAAAGGGCGGCTTCTACGGTGGAGAGCAGTACACGAACGAGACGTCGATGATGGGGATGGGTGCCCTGAGCGGACACGCCGACAAGGCCGCCGACCCGGAGCCCCGCCACGTGCGGGAGTTCGTCAGGTACGTGGAACGCTTCCTCGGCGGGCAGTGGGTGGCGAAGAAGCGGTGATCCGATTTCACCGGTCCGGAGGCATGCGCCCGCCGCGGTTCGACGAGTCGCTCGATTTCGGCGACGGCGGGGCATTCTCCCTGTGGCGCTCGGTCGGATGGGCCTCGTCGCCGGCTTCGCCCATCGGTCGCTTCGGCGGGGTACTCACCCCCGGCCAACGCCGGGAGTTGGCGAGCGCAGCTGACGGCGCGGCCGCCGACGGGTCCCGAAGCTGGCCGATCCGGCCCGACTCGCCCGTCGACCGTCTCTGGGTGGTCGGCGGGGAGGCGACGCTCGGGATCCACGACCAGCCGGAGGGTCCGTGGGGCGCGCTTGCGCTCACCCTCCGCGCCCTGCTCCACGACCTGACGGCGTCACCCGTCGCCGCCTTGGCCCTCGAAGCTGCCGACGGTCCCCACCTCGTCCATCTCGGTCCGCAGGAGCTGCCGCTCGACCTCACCGCCCTGACGGTCGAGGCGGTGCACTGGCGGGCGGGGGACTCCCTCGGCCAGTGGAAGAGCGATCTGCACGAGGATGTTGCCGGCGGCTCGCCGGTCCGGGCCGGGACCGGGTGGCGGCTGGCCTTGCCCTTCAGCCACGGGTTCGCCCTCCAACCGGGCGACCGGGTGTCCACCAGGGTCGGTGTCGGTGTCGGCGACGGCGACCGCTGGGTGCGCGCCGCGCTCTTCGACGCCGGCGAGGAAGCCGGCACCGGCGTCGACGACTCCTGATCGCCGCGGGCGAGCCACGGGGCTGGTCGGTGCCGCAGCCGGCGTCTCTACCGATGCTCCCCCGTCCGCCCCGGCGATCGTGACCGGCGCCAGCCCAGCCCCCACGCTGCCGCAGGCGCCGCCTGAATGGCCTCGCCATCGGCTCCCGGCCGGGGCTGGGACCTACGGTTGACCATGACCGAGTTGCCAGAGGTCGTGCGCCGATACCAGGACGCCCACGATCGGCGTGACACCGAAACCGCGCTCGGGACATTCACGCCCGACGCCATCGTCACCGACGAAGGTCACACCTACCGCGGGCCGGTCGAGATTGGGGACTGGCTGTCGCGAGCATCGGTGAAGTTCAACTACACCCGTACGCTGACTGCCTGCGCCGAGGTCGGCGACGACACGTGGCTCGTGACCAACCGTCTCGAGGGAGACTTCCCTGGCGGCGTGGTGGAACTTCGTTACCGGTTCGCGATCTCCGAAGGACGGGTCGCCGAGCTTCACATCGCACCTTGACGCCGCCGGACACCTTGGTCTCCGACGTGTGCCGGCCGGGAGCAGCCGGCCGCACGAGGTCGCCTCGTAGTACGTCTCGTCGCGAAATCGGCGGCCCGCGCACAGTCGCAGAGGCGGCGTCACCCAACCAGACGAACGCGCCACCTGCGACCGAATCACGCGGCGAGCCGAGAGCGTTCGGGGGCGCCACGAGCGGATGCCGTTGACCTTGCCCATCTGCCGGTCATTGCCACGGTGGTCTTCGGCGCCCGGTCCCGCACCGCACCGGCCACCTCGGCGGCTGGCACGCCCTTGATGGACTGCACGACGGCCACGGTCCAGCCCCGGCCCATCACCGCGAATGCGGCGGACGACTTTCCCTTGCCGTGCCCGTGTTCAACAACACGACCTATGCGGCTCGAGCCACCATGCGCCGAACGCTTCCGGCCAATAGAGTGAAACCCGTAGAGAGCAGGGAACCCGGTGTCAATCCGGGACTGTCCCGCAACTGTGACCGGGAAGTCGAACCCAACATGGCCACGGCCCGACAGGGCGGGAAGGCCGGGTAAGGCGTCGATCCGGGAGTCAGGAGACCTGCCTGCACGAGGAAACTCGGTCGACGCGAGGACGGACAACCAACATGGACGTGCAGGTTCGGGTTCGCCGGGAGGACGGGCGGCAGGACTTGGCGCGGCCGGTGTGGCGCTTCGACGCGGCGGTGCGCGCCATCGCCACCGCGCCGCGTGGCGGCGGCCTGGGGCCGCGCCGGTGGGTGGTCAACGCCGAGGTGCCACCGAGCTCCGCCCGGCGTGACCCGGGCGACCACCACCGGCGGGGCCACCGGCCGGGTGCTGCGCCTCGAGCGAGCGTGAGCGCGACCCGGCCGCCACCCCAGCCCGGGCGACCCGTTGGGTGGCGAGGGGCGCCCCCGTGCCATCCCGGCGAGCGGGTGGGCCGATGAGCGGGGCGAGCGGCGCGCGGTCGGCGCTGGGGTTCCTCACCGTGGTGGGAGGGGCGCGGGCGCCGTCGCCCTGCGCCCTCCCATGGTTCCCGGTGGTCGGCGCCGGCCTCGGCGCCACGCTCGGGCTGGTGTGGGTGGCGGCCGCCCACCTCTGGCCGGCTCCGGTGGCGGCCGCGGTGGTGATCGCCGTCGACCTCGCCCTGACCGGGCTGCTGCACGTCGACGGGCTGGCCGACAGCGGCGACGGCCTGTTGCCCCACCTCGACCGTCTCCGTCGCCTGGCCGTCATGCGCGAGCCGGACGTGGGCGCGTTCGGGACGGCCGTGGTCGTGACCGTGCTCGTGCTGCGCTTTGCCGCCCTCGGCGCGTCGGCCGCGTCGGCGCCACTGCTCGCCGGGCTGTGGTGCCTCTCCCGGAGTGTGATGGCACTGGCCATCGCCACCCTGCGCTACGCCCGCCCCGAGGGGCTGGCCTCCGGCTTCGCCCGTTCTGGAGGCGTGCTGGCCGGCGGCACCGGGCTGGTCGCCGCCGCCGGGCTGGCCGCCTGGTGGCGGCCCGGTCCCGGGTTGGCGGCCGTGGGCGGCGGCCTGCTCGGCGCAGGCGCCGTGCTGCTGCTGGCCGAGCGCCGCCTCGGCGGCTACACCGGCGACGTGCTGGGCGCGGCCGGGATGGTGGCCGAGACGCTCGGCCTGCTCGTGGCGGCGGCCCGCTGGTGAACAGCCGGGCCCTCGCCGTGGCCGGCGGCCTGGCCGCCGACGCGCTGCTCGGGGAGCCGCCGGCGCGCTCGCACCCTGTCCGCGCCTTCGGCTCGGTCATGGGCGGCGTCGAGCGCCGGCTGTACTGCGACTCACGGATGGCGGGCACCGCCCACGCCTGCCTCGGGGTGGCGCTGGCCGTCGGCACCGGTGCGGCGGCACGGTCCACCGCGGTCGCCACCTACCTGGCCGTCGCCGGCCGGGCCCTCGGCGATGCCGCTCTCGATGTGGCAAGGGCGTTGGAGGCCGGCGACCTCGACCGGGGCCGCGCCCTGCTGCCCGCCCTGGTCGGGCGCGACCCGGCCGGGCTCGACGAGGCCGAGATCGCCCGGGCGGTTGTGGAGTCGGTGGCCGAGAACACGGTGGATGCGGTGGTCGCGCCCGCCCTGTGGGCCGCCGCGTTCGGGGCGCCCGGCGCCCTCGGCTACCGGGCCGTCAACACCCTCGACGCCATGGTCGGCCACCGCGGCGACCGCTACGGCCGCTACGGCTGGGCCAGCGCCCGCCTGGACGACGCCGCCAACCTGGTGCCCGCCCGCCTGACGGCGGCGCTGGTGGCCGGCGCCCGTCCCCGCCGGGCCGGGGAGGTGTGGTGCGCCGTCAGTCGGGACGCCCGACGCCATCCCTCGCCCAACTCCGGGGTGGCCGAGGCGGCGTTCGCCGCCGCCCTCGGCCTGCGCCTCGGCGGGACCAACCGCTACCGCGACCGCCAGGAGGTCCGTCCGTTCCTCGGCCGCGGCCGCCCGGCGGCGCCGGCCGACATCGCCCGCTGCGTGCGACTTTCGCGCCACGTCACCGTCCTGCTCGGCGCGGTCCTGGTCGCCGGCTACCTCGTGCGGGCCGGGACAGACCGGTGAGCGAGACCGGGCGCCGTCGTGGTCCGGGCGACGAGATGGCCCTGCGGTCGTCGCCCGGAGGGGTCGGCGTCGAGATCCCGTCCGCGGGCCGCCACGGCGGCGACGGCGCCCGCCTGGCCGCAGCCCTCGGGGTGAGCCCGGATGCGGTGCTCGACCTGTCGGCCAGCCTCAACCCGGTGGCACCCGACCTCCGGCCGGTGGTGGCCCGCCACCTCGGCGCCGTGGGCCGCTATCCCGACCCGGCGGCCGCCACGGCCGCGCTGGCCGCCGCCATCGGCGTCGATCCGGGCCCGGTGCTCCTCACCAACGGAGGGGCCGAGGCCATCGCCCTGGTGGCGGCGGAGGTGGGGGGCCACGTCGACGAGCCGGAGTTCGCCCTCCACCCACGCCGAACGGGTGGCCCCCTCTGGCGGTCGAACCCGAACAGTCCCACCGGGCGGCTGGCCGGAGGCGACGAGGCCGCCGGGGTCTGGGACGAGGCCTTCTACGCCCTGGCCACCGGCCGCTGGACCCGCGGCGAAGCGGAGCGGGGCGCGGTGGTCGTGGGTTCGCTGACCAAGCTCTTCGCCTGCCCGGGCCTGCGCCTCGGCTACGTGCTGGCGCCCGACGGCGCCCTCGTCGACCGGCTCCGGCACCGCCAGCCCACCTGGTCGGTCAACGGCCTGGCCGCGGCCGCGCTCCCCGAGCTCCTCGACGGTGCCGACCTGGCCGGCTGGGCGGCCGCCATCGGCGCGTTGCGCGCCGCGCTCGCCGCGCTGCTCGCCGGGCACGGCCTCGACCCCTTGCCGTCCGACGCCAACTGGGTGCTGTGCGCCCGGGCTGCCGGGCTCCGGCAGCGGCTGGCGCCGCACGGCGTGCTGGTGCGGGACTGTGCCAGCTTCGGCCTGGCCGGCCACGCCCGTGTCGCCGTTCCCGATTGGGCCGGCATGGAGCGCCTGGCCGCCGCCCTGGAGGCGACGGCATGAGGCCCGGCGGGCGGCCCCCGGCTTGAGGGGCGGGCTGATGGTGTGCGGCACGGCCAGCGACGTCGGCAAGAGCCACGTCGTCACCGGCCTGTGCCGGCTACTGGCCCGGCAGGGCGTGAAGGTCGCCCCCTTCAAGGCCCAGAACATGGCCCTCAACTCCTTCGTCACCCCGAGCGGGCACGAGATCGGGCGGGCCCAGGGCGTGCAGGCGCTGGCCGCCGGCGCCGAGCCCGAGGTGGCCATGAACCCCATCCTGCTCAGACCCACCGGGGAGCGCTCCAGCCAGGTGGTGGTGCTCGGCCGGCCCGCCGGCCACCTCACCGCCGCCGAGTACCACGCCCACAAGCCGGCGCTGCTGGCCACGGTGCTCGACTGCCTGGTCGACCTCCGGTCGCGCTTCGATGTCGTCATCGCCGAGGGCGCCGGCAGCCCGACCGAGATCAACCTGTTGGACCACGACATCGTGAACCTGCGGGTGGCGGCCGAGGCCGGCCTGCCCGCCGTCGTGGTGGGCGACATCGACCGCGGCGGCGTGTTCGCCGCCCTCTACGGCACCGTCGCCCTCCTTCCGGAGCACTACCGCCGGTTGGTGGGTGGCTTCGTCATCAACAAGTTCCGGGGTGACCCTGCCCTGCTGGGTGACGGCCTGGCCGACCTGGAGCGGCGCTGCGGCGTGCCCACGCTCGGCGTGGTGCCCTTCGTCCACGGCGTGGCCCTCGACGCCGAGGACTCGCTCGCCCTGGCCGGCCGGCGCCCGGCGCCCGACCGCCCGGCGCTGGCCGACGGCCTCGACGTGGCCGCCATCGCCTTTCCCCGCCTGTCGAACTTCACCGACCTCGACGCGCTGGCCATCGAACCGGGCGTCGGCGTCCGCCTGGTCGACGCACCCGCCGCCCTCGGCGACCCCGACCTGGTGATCCTGCCCGGCACCAAGGCCACCGTGGCCGACCTCGACTGGCTGCGGGGCCGGGGCCTCGACCGGGCCGTCGCCGCCTGCCGCCAGCGGGGGGCGCTGGTTCTCGGCATCTGCGGCGGCTACCAGATGCTCGGGCGCAGCATCGCCGACGAGGACGGCGTGGAGTCTCCCCGGGGCGAGGTAGAGGGGCTCGGCTGGCTGGACGTGGCCACCGCGTTCGGGGCCGGCAAGGTCACCCGCCAGCGGCGGGGCACGGCCATGGGCCGCCACGCCACCGGCTACGAGATCCACCACGGGATCACGACCAGGGGCGACGATGCCGCGCCGTGGATCCACCTCGACGACGGGCACGGCACCGACGAGGACGGGGCGGTCGACCTCGGCGACGCCGGCGTCCTCGGCACCACGCTCCACGGCTTGTTCGAACAGGACGGCTTCCGGGCCACCTTCCTCACCGAGGTCGGGCGGCGCCGTTCCAAGACCTTCGTACCCTCCGGCGTCTCCTTCCCGGCCGCCCGAGAGGCGCAGTTCGACCGGCTGGCCGACCTGCTCGAGGCCCACCTCGACCTCGCCGCCCTCTTCTCCCTCGTCGAAAGCGGCTCCCCATGATCCTCGTCCTCACCAATGCCGACACCGCTCGGGCGTGCGCACCCTCGATATCGGAATCCCCTACCAAGGCTGCGACACCGGCAACTCCCCGCCGGTGCCAAGGTGTTCGTGGTCCGTGGCGACGACACGGACCCTGAGGCCGACCGGTGGCAGGCCGAGGCCTATTGACATGAATAGGTGCTTCGTCAAGACTGCCAGCAACGAGCGGTCTGGCGACCCGTCAGTGCTGCGTCCCGGGGGTTTCACTATGGCGATCGCAGGCCGACGGTGTCGTGCCTCGGGTCCGCTGGCGACCGCGATGGCGGTGCTGGTGGCGACGATGGCGTCGGTTTCCCCGGCGGGGAGCCAGGCGCCCCCGGGCCGCCCGGCCGTCGAGTCAGCCCGCGAGCTGACACCGCTGCGCTCCACGCAGCTCCAGCGACTACGCCGGCGGCCGGGTTGGTCGACTTCTCCAATCCACCGCCGACGGCGACCTCGGCGCGGGCCGCGTCGTTCGACCCGGCCCGCTCCCGGCCGATGGACGACAAGACGACGCCGACCCGCAGGTCGTTCGCCAACCCCGACGGGACCCGCACCGATGTGGTGACCGCGCTGCCCACGCGCTTTCTCGAGGGCGGGGTGTGGCGTGACATCGACCGGCGCCTCAAGAACAGCGCCGACGGCGGGCTGGAAGCGACGGCGGCGCCGACTTCGGCGCCGAGGCTGCCCCGCCTGGCCGATGGGCCGACCACGTTTGCGACGGCCGCGGGGGCCGTGGTGATCCGCCATCCCGACGGCAGGGCTGTCGCAGGCGTGAGCGAGGGCGATCTGGTCCGCTACCGGGCCGCCCTCCCAGGTGCCGCTGAGCTGCAGGTGCGCATGATCGGCGAGGGCATCGAAGAGTCGGTCGTGCTGGCCGATGCCAAGGGGCCGCCCTCCTACCTGGTCGAGGTCGTGCTGCCCGCCGCGGTGACGGTGCGATCGACATCGGCTGCCGTCGAGTTGGTGACTCGGGATGGGGCCGTGGTCGCCCGCTTCGGCGACGGGCTGGCCTTCGACAGTGCCAGGCCTCGGGCCGAGGCACCGGTCGACGTCGCCGTTGTCTCGACCAGCGGCAGGGTCGTGCAACTTCGGTTCTCGGTCGTTGCCTCCTGGCTCGCCGACCCCGCCCGGGTGTTCCCCGTTGTGCTGGACCCGTCGTTCACCTCGGGAGTGCTCGGCGACACCTGGGTGCAGGGCGGCCTCGGCCCCCAGGGTTCGGGCACCGAGCTGCGGGTCGGGACTCAGAACGGTGGAGCGACGGTGGCCCGCGCGCTGTTCGATGCGAGCGCCTTTGCCCCCGAGGGCTACACGGTGTCGCAGGCCGTCCTGTTCCTCTACAACACCCAGTCGCCGTCGTGCTCACCCCGGCGCCTCGACCTGCACGGCATCGGCGCGCAGTCGCTGTGGGACGCCAACACGACCTGGAACAACCAGCCCGGCCTCGACGGCAACGGCCCGGTGGCCTCGGCCAGCTTCGCCAAGGGCGGTGGCGCCGGCTGCGGCGCCGACTGGGTGTGGTTCGACGTGGGGCCCACCCTGCGCCGCAACAGCACGCGACTGGAGCTGCGGGCGACCGACGAAGCCGACAACCAGTCGTTCCGCGTCTTCTCGTCATCGCGGGGCGTTGCCCCGCCCATGGTGTGGGTCACCTACGGCTATGCCGGCCTCGGTATCGTCACACCCCTCGGCGCTGGCTCAGGGACGACCACGACGACGCCGACGCTGGAGGTCCACTCGGCGTATAACCAATGGGTCTGGTTCCGGGTGAGTTCCGGCGCCGATGGCGAGTCGGGGATGGTTGTCAACTCCGGTTGGATCGCCCCGTTCAACAAGCGGGCAAGTTGGACCGTGCCACCTGGGGTGCTCGCCGACGGCATGACCTATACCTGGAGCGTGTGGCTTCCTGGGGCCAACGGCGAGCCACCAACGCCCGTGGCCTGGACCGAGCACCTGGAGGTGGATCTGCGCACCGGCGACCGCGACACCAATCCCTTCGACGAGGCCGGCCCGGTGAAGGTGAACCTGACCACCGGCAACGCGCTGGTGACCCACTCCTCCCCGCGCTTTGCCACCGTCGGTGGGGACGTGGGCGTGGGCTTCTCCTACAACTCCATGGCCGCCGCAACCGGCGGGCTGACGGGGTCCTACTACGACGACGCCGATGGCGACCGGGCTCTCGGCCTGGGCCAGCAACCGATTCTGGTGCGCCGCGATGGCCAGGTGTCGTTCGACTGGGGTGTGCAGAGCCCGGCACCGGGCGTGGTCGCCCCTGAGCGGTTCCTGGTCCGGTGGTCGGGCTTCGCCTCGGTGCCCACCACGGGCAGCTACTTGTTCGGCGCCGCCGCCGACGACGGCGTGCGGGTGACGGTCAACGGCCAGGTGGTGTTGGACCGCTGGTTCGACCAGACCGCCGGTGGTCCGAACTACGCCAGCGCCATCGCCCTGTCGGCTGGCGCGGCGGTGCCCGTCACCGTGGAGTACTACAACAACACCAGCCCGGCCTCGGTGGTGCTGTGGGTCAAGGGGGCGGTCACCGAACGAATCGTGCCCGCCTCGTGGCTGACCTCGTCGGCCCCGCCGGTCCCCCGGGGCTGGTCGCTGGTCGCCGGTGGCCCGCTGTCGTATACGCGGGCCGAGTTCCAGCAGGGCTCGGTGGTGCTGCACAGCCCGTCGGGGGTCACCCGCAGCTTTGTGTTCTCCGGCGGCGGCTTTCAGTCGCCGGCCGGGGAGGACGGCGTGTTGGCGCCCGACGGCGCCGGCGGCCTCAGCCTGCACGCCGGAGACGGGCTGGTCTATCTGTTCGACCCAAGTGGCAACTTGACCTCGGCCACCTCCGCGCTCGACGACCGGCGCCCGGCGGCAGCCACCTACACCTGGTCAGCCAACCCGGCCCGCCTCACCGCCATCGGCGACCCGGTCTCAGGCCGGGCCATCGCCTTGCGGTACTCACCCGACCCGGCCTGCCCGCCGCCGCCTGTCGGCTTCGACGCCGTGCCGCCGTCGTCGATGCTGTGCCAGGTGTCCTACTGGGATGGCACGGCGACCATGGTGTTCTACGTGGCCGGGCAGCTGGCCCGCATCGAAGACCCCGGCGCGGTCGTGACCGACTTCGGCTACAGCGCCGGGGTGGTGGCCTCGGTGCGCTCACCGCTGGCCGCCGATGCCATCGCGGCCGGTGTGCGCGCCGACGATGCCACCGCCACCACGGCCATCGCCTATGACGCCTTCGGGCGGGTGGCGTCGGTGACCCTGCCGGCGCCGCTGCCCGGCGCCGCCCGACCCGCCCACAGCATCGTCTACGTGCAGTCGACCTCGGCCCCAGGAGGCTCGGGCCCGCCCTTGGCAGCCGTGGGCGAGACGATCGTGCACATCGCCGGCCAGGCCGAACCTCACGGCTATGCCCGCCGGGTGCGGTTCGACACCGACGGTCGCCTGCTGACCGACGACGACGCGCGGGCCCGGCGCACGACCCGAACCTGGGCCAAAGACGACAAGCCACTGACCCAGTCCAGCGTGGTCGGCAGCACGACCTGGGGCTACGACTCCTCCAGACGGCTGGCCACCTTGGCCACCAGCGCCGAGGGCACGACCGGCCACCGCTACGACGAGGCCATGGCCGGCCTGGCCGCCACCTACTGGGCCAACACCGCCATGGCCGGCGTGCCCCTCGCCCGGGGACTGGGGATCGGGCATGCCAGCGGCGCCGTGTCGACCGACTGGGGCATCACCGGGGTGCCGGTGGCCGGCCTGGCGCCGGGCGCCTGGTCGATGCGCCTCACCGGCGAGTTCGACGCCGCCCCCAGCAGCGAGGTGACCCTGCGGTTGCTGCTGGACGGATGGGCCCGCGTCTACATCGACGATGCCCTGGTTATCGACTCCTGGCACGACACCACCGGCCTCACCTACACCTACACGTTCACCGTGGCCGACGAGCCCGACCGCAACCCCCGCTTGCGCATCGATTACCGCCCCAATGCCAACCGGGCCAGCCTGGCCCTCCAGACCGTCGACTTCCAGTACGGCTGGGGGCTCATGGCCGGCAGCCGGCTGCATCCCCGCTATGACCTGGAGACGACCACCATCGCCCGGGGCGTCACCACCGCCACCCGCTACGCCGACCCCGCCGCCGGCCAGCCAACGGCCAGCGTCGTCGACCCGACACCGCCGCCGGCCTTCCCGCCGCCGCCGGCCGCGCTGAACCTCACCACGGCGACGGACTACGAGTCCGACGCTCCCGGCCACTTCGCCCGCCCGGCCTCCAAGGCCATGCCGTCGGGGGCGGTGACCACCTACGCCTACTTCGGGGCCGACGGGGCATTGGCTGCGGTGGCCAATCCCTGTGTCGCCGGATCGCCGGCGGTCCATCAAGGCGGCGCACGATGGAAAGCCACCGGGCCCGACCCCGACGGGGCCGGTCCGGCGCTGGCCCGGGTGGACGAGTCGATCTACGACGGCGCCGGGCGGGTCATGGCCTCCCGGGTCGGGACGGGGGGCTGGACGTGCACCACCTACGACGCTCGCGGCCGGGTTACGACACGAACCTTCCCGGCATGGGGCGGCGAGGCGGCCCGCACCGTGAGCCACAACTACGCAGTGGGATCCAACCCGCTGGCTAGCTCGGTCACCGACCCGGCCGGCACCATCACCACCACGGTGGACCTGTTGGGCCGCCCGGTCGCCCACAGCGATGTGTGGGCCACGACCACCACCTCGAGCTGGGACCAGGCCGGGCGCCTGGTGGCCACGGCGGGCCCTGCCGGAGCTCGATCGTTCGACTACGACGCCGACGGCCGCCTGATGTCCGAACGCCTGAACGGTGCCGTGGTGGCCACCGCCAACCAGCACGACAGCGCCGGGCGTCTGTTGTCGGTCTCCTACCCGAGCGGGGCCGGCAACGCCGGCAACGCCAGCTTCACCGGCATCGGCTACGACATCGGCGGGCGGGTGACGAGCCGCTCGGTGTCCAGCACCAGCGGTGGGTCGCTGTTCCTCAACTTCGTGGAGCGCTGGCTCGACGGCCGCGTCATGTACGAGGACATCTCCAGCGTGGTGGAGGAAGGCGATCCCCCCGTGCCGCACACCTACACCTATGACCGAGCCGGCCGCCTGGTCGGCGCCCATGGAAGCGAGACCTACACCTTCGCTGCTGCGGGGGGATGCGGGCCGGCGACGACAGCCGGGGCCAATACCAACCGCACGGCCAAGACAGCTGGCGGCGCGACCACCACCTACTGCTACGACCACGCCGACCGGCTAGTGTCCACCAGCGATCCCCGCTTCGCCACCATCGCCTACGACGCCCGGGGCAACACCACCATCTTGGGGACCCAGGTCCTCGGCTATGACGGGGCCGACCGCCACGTCTCGACCCAGGTGGGAGCCACCACGGTTCGCTACGTCCGCGACGCCACCGACCGCATCGTCGAGCGCACCCTCAACGGCGCCACCGTGGCCCGCTACGGCTACTCCGGGGCCGGGGACTCCGCCAGCTTCACCATGGACGCCACCAACGCGGTCACCGAGGCCACCCTCGG
>Ga0187892_10006752_pt1 | contig 16828 bp, 14 predicted proteins | sample MA1701073metaG_FD_139345 | JGI IMG/M metagenome (GOLD analysis project Ga0187892, IMG submission 139345) | Bio-ooze microbial communities from a basaltic lava cave in the Kipuka Kanohina Cave System on the Island of Hawaii, USA - MA170107-3 metaG ... | reverse complement strand
AGGCCACGGTCCAACAGCCGCATGGCCCGTCGCCGCCGTTGCTCCAGCGTCTTGGCCGATCCGTAGGGTCTCATGCGACATGGATCGACGCTTTCCTTACATTACTTTTGCGAAACTCAATAGGGTGCGTCCAGGACGGACCCTACGGCCTTTTAGAGATGCGCGCATGAATCATAAATAAAAGGTTACATTGCTTCGTCTTCGAGGAACACACAACACACCGCTGCCCCGAAGCGGCGAGGAATCATAGCCACGGGTGGAGCGAAGCGGAACCGGTGGAAAAGGGACGAAAATAACATCTCCGCCCCAAAGCGGCGGACGAAGCCCCCGTGCGCTGTTTCGCCACCTCCGTCGGTTCATACCCGGTTACAACCCGCGATGGGACACATCTATTTCCTTTATTGATGCGGGCTCCTCGGGCGGCGTGCGTCTGGGACGCATCGCGCGGGTTCAGTTCGTGTGTGGGCTATTTTTCTTTCTTCTCGGGCGCTTCGGCTTTTTTGGCTTCGGGCATGGCAAAACGGTCATCGGGTATATCGACATTCACTTCGACCTTGTCGAAGACCATGTTCATCCCGCCCCCCATGCCTCCTTGACCCGCCGCGCGGTTCTGCATGGAATGCGCGACCATCAAGCCGCCGATCGATTTGTAGTCACTCAAGATTTGCTCGACCTCCATTTCCGTCCCGTGGCGCTTCATCTTGGCGACGATCTTGACGGGTAAAAAGGTCTCCGCATCCAGGAAGTGGTACTGGACGCTTTCATCTTTCTTGGTGACCTTCACTTTGTAGGCCGACGACCCTTCCACGTCCTCTTTTCCGAGCAGTTCGACCTTGTTCCCCTTTTTCTGATAGTCGACGAGCGGACCGTCCATGTCGGCTTGCTCTTCCATGTCCTTCACCTCGTCCTCGGACATCTTCTCCGGATCGGTCTTGCCCATGAACGGCATGATCGACCAGCCCGTCTTGCCGTCGTAGGCCCGCGTCCCGGTCATGCCCTGGAAGGTGAATTCCATGCGCATTTTGTTGGGCCGCTTCGTTTCCAGGGTCGTCGGCGATTCCATTCCGCCGCCGAAGATCGTCTTTCCGGAGACCTTCATCGTTTTCACGGAGTCGATCTTCTCTCGTCCTCCGATGGCCTTGATGTACCTGGCGATGACCTCATCAACCGTTGGCGTGGCGTCGGCTCCGAAAGTGACCGAACCCGCCAGCAGCAAGGCCGACAGAACGAATCCATACTGTTTCACAGACATCTACAAATACTCCTCTTCACGCAATACCGCACTTATGTTTCCGCAAGGGCCGCTTATCCGGCGATTTCGTGATTGAGTGACGTGGCGACTGCAAGTTCGTTCACCACATCAACCGTCGCCACATCCCCTACTCGGCTGAACTCGGCATTTTCTAAGCGCCAATCCGCTCGATCAAGAGCGTGGATTGTCAAAAGTTGTTGTGGGGGATTCGGTCATTACCGACCGGCCCTTCATCGGCCCACCAGTTTCAGGAAGGCTGCTTCATCGAGGGTCTGAATACCCAGCTCGTTGGCCTTAACCAATTTGGAACCCGGGTCGGCGCCGACGACGAGAAAATCGGTCTTCTTGCTGACGCTACCTGCCGCCGTACCGCCCAGTTTGTTCACCAGGTCCTGAGCTTGTTTGCGGTCCATGCTTTCCAATGTGCCGGTGATGACCACCGTCTTGCCGGCCAAGGGCGAATCGGCGGCCACGTGACGCTTGGGCTGGCTCATATTGACACCGGCTTCGGCGAGCTGGTCGAGGACCTGGTTGGCCGTCTGGCCGGCGAAGAAATGAGCGATGCTCTCGGCGACTTCCGGGCCAACCCCCTCCACTTCCGTGAGTTCTTCGCGAGAGGCTTTTCGAAGTTTCTCCATGCTGCCGAAGTGACTGGCGAGCAACTCGGCCGTGGTGCTGCCCACATGGCGGATGTTCATCGCCGCCAGCAAGCGAGCCAGCGGCTGCTTCTTGCTCCGTTCGATGCCCGCTAGCAGTTTTTCCGTTCGTTTGTCGCCAAAACGCGTCTTAGTGACTTTGACTTCGCCATCGGTGGTACGCTGCTGCTCAATCTCAAGGAAGGGCAGTTCGTCGTGAAGTTTCGGTAGTCTTGTGTAGATGTCGGCGTAAGACCGCAGCCAGCCCTTTTCCACCATCTTCTCGACCATGACCGCACCGAGGCCTTCGATGTCCATCTGGTCCCGGCCGGCGAAGAAAGCGAGCCGTTCCTTGAGTTGGGCCGGGCAAGAGGGATTGATGCATCGCAGATAGACCCCTCCCACGTCTCGTTCCACGCCGCCTTTGCACGCGGGACACCGCGTCGGACGTTGAATGGCTTTGGTGTTTTTTGGCCGCTTTTCGAGGACGACGCTGACGACTTGGGGAATGATCTCGCCGGCCTTTTCAAGAATGACCATGTCGCCGATCCGTACACCCAAGCGATCCACTTGATCGAAGTTATGAAGCGACGCGTGCCGGACGACGGTGCCGCTCAGTTGCACCGGTTCCATCACCGCTCGGGGAGTTATCGTTCCGAGCTTGCCGACCATAAAATCGACCTGCACCAATCGGCTTTCGGCCTGCTCGGCCGCGAACTTATAGGCGATGCACCAGCGCGGGAAGCGGCTGGTGGCGCCCAGCGCGTCGCGCTGATCCAGGGCATCAACCTTGATGACCAGTCCGTCGGTCTCGTACGGCAGATCGTGGCGGCGGCGGTCCCACTCAGGGAGGCGTTCGATGATTCGCTCAACGGAGTCAAGTACGCAGGCATGGGGGCTGATGGGGATACCCCATCGCTGAAAACTCTTGAAGAGCGCGCTTTGCGTGGGTGCACGCAAGGGTTCGACCCGTCCAAAGCCGTAGGCCAGGAACTGCAGCCGCCGGCCGGTCACGTTGCGCGGGTCAAGCTGTTTGAGCGTGCCCGTGGTCGCGTTGCGCGGATTGGCGAAGGTCGGGAGTCCGGCCGCTTCTCGGCGAGCGTTGAAACGCCGAAAATCCTCGCGGGGCCAAAAGACCTCCCCGCGGACCTCGAGAAGGTCCGGAACACCGTCCTCGAGCAGGCGCAACGGAATCGACTGGACCGTTCGGAGGTTGTGGGTGATGTCGTCGCCCGTGACCCCGTCGCCGCGCGTGGCGCCGAAGACGAGGACTCCTTTCTCGTAAACCAGCGAGACGGCCACGCCGTCGATTTTTGGATCCATCAAGTATTGATACGACTCGCCGCCCAACCCCTTGGCCACGCGTTGATCGAAATCGCGTAATTCCTGTTCGTTGTAGGTGTTGTCTATGGATAGCATGGGCACGGCGTGGGTCACGTGCCGAAAGCCCTCGATGGGACTCTCGCCGACGCGCTGGGTGGGTGAATCCGGGGTGATGAGTTCGGGATGCTCCGTTTCGAGCCGTTTGAGCTCCTCCAGGAACCGGTCGTATTCGCGGTCGGAAATGACCGGCTTGGCCAGTACGTAATAGGCATGGTCGTGCCGGCGGATTTCCTTCCGGAGTGCTTCGACCCGCCTGGCTACGGAGCTTGCCATCACCCAGATTATCGCCGAGGTCCGTTGGCTTTCCAGACTGCGACGGACTGTCACCCGCTTCCGGCACCGATGGTTGGCCGCGTTTGAATCGCCCTTTCGGCCATGTCGAAGTAGAGCCAACTCGGGCGGCGGTCTACGACGCCGGAAACCTTGCGACCCACCGCGAGGATCACGTCGTTCCGCCAACGGAGCGGGCAATTCCGCATCGATAGCAAAAGCGGAATGAAAAGCCATTTCAGCAGCCGGCGGACCGGCCCCCGATTCTTCGCCCCAAACGTCAAAACGTCGCTCGGCTCAAGACCCGCGGCCCGACACAGATGGGCGATCTCGGCTGGTGTGTACTCGCGGTTGTGCCGGTTCGTATCGAAACCGTTGTAAGGGGCCCAACCCAGGGGGTGCTGGCCGAGAAGCGCATTGACCAGGTTGGCCGTGCGAACCGCATTCGGCGTAGTCAACACGAAAATGCCGCCCGGTTTCAGGACGCGGTTGACTTCGGCCATCATGCCCATCGGGTCCACCACCAGGTGTTCCAGCACTTCCAGGCAAAGGACGACGTCAAACGATTCGTCTTCATGTGGGAACGAATCGCGCTCCACATCAAAGACCGACATACGCACGTCCGCCCGTTCAGCTCCCCGTACGGGTAGTACTTCGCTTACAAAGCCGGACTCAGGATAGCATGTATTCAGAACGATTCGTCGGTAGCCCAATACAATCTGAAAGAACGGCAGCCAGGCTCTGGAACTGCCTAAATCCAGCAAGGCTGCACGCGGCCCGTGGGGGGGCGGGATACGCCGAAGGGTCTCCCGAAACCGGCCTTGTTCGACGGTCCAGACGGCCTCCAGATCGGCTGGAAAGCCGTTCGTATCGACGCGAAAAAGCACGTCCTTGAGTTGCTCGTTGCTCAGTCGATCCACGGCGTGATTCAGGCAGGCCGGCATCCTACTATTCATCGGTAGTGTTCTTGAGTCGCTCCATGATGTCATAGAAGCCGGGCTTGTATCTCCGCGAGTTGGTTTTTGGTATCATGCGGGATTGAGAGACGAGGAGGATTTGTCGCGGCAGGTCACCACATGGGCGGGAGTCGGACGCCCCCGCGCGGCACCGGAGGTTAATGATGCCCAAACAATCATCGACCTTAGTATTCGGGTTGTTTGCACTGGGTCTGGGGATCGGTCTGGGATATGGATTAGCCGTTTCCAATGGCCGGTCTACGCTTGCGGACAGTGCGTACACCGAAGCCAATAGAACTTCAGCCGCTGAATCGCCGAGGCCTGATTCCCTGCACTTGCGGCAGAGTCCGCCTGCTGTGGCGTCCAGTCCGACTTCGACGGACTTCGGCTTGGGCGACCACCATGTTTCCAAACTAGAGCCCTACCCTCCCGGTGGAAAAGGGGCGCGGACTCCTTTTGATCTCTGGCGTTACGCCGGCAGAGGGTCCAGTTCGTGGGAAACGCCGAGGCTTCCCATGCCCTTTACGGAATGGCTGGCTCTTCATGAGGCACAAAAGCCCAAGCTGATGGCCGACGTGAAGGCATATATGGGCGGTCGATTTCGCTTCTCCGGCGAGGCTCTGCCCGGTACCTACATGTCCGGCGGCAAACCGATCATGAAGGGGCCGGTGGCCGTACTCCCGCCTGGAGTCGCCACTTTTGAGGAGCTGGCAACGCTGGTCCCGGACGAGATCAAGGCACGTGACCTCTTTCCATACAAGCCGCTCTGTCATCCACTTCAAACGACGGCGCATATGCTCTTCCCCGCTTCGTGGGTCAAGGCCCATCCCGAGCACGAGCGGATCGACGTGGACTTTGACATTCCCGATGAATACCTTCCCGAGTTTCCGCCGCCACTTTTTCTCAGCACCCATAAGGAACTGGGCGACGTGGCCCAGGGCCGGGAGATCACCCTCAGCAACTATTACGAAATCTTCAATGGGCTGTTGACCGCCGAACAAATGGAAGGTCTCAAGGAACTGCTCCGTGCCAGCCCCACCACTTGGTTCAATCACACCGAGCACCGGGTCACTCGGGAGCCAAGCGCGGGGGTGTCGTGTTTCTCCTGCCACGTCAACGGCCACACCAACGGAGCGATCGAGCTGGCCCCGGACTCGAGGCCCAATCAGGCGCGTTTGCGCATGGACACGCCGACTCTGCGGGGCAATTACAACCTCATGCAGTTTTCCTCGAAGCGGTCGATCCGCAGCATGGATCATTTCGCCGAAGTGGAAGAGTACTTCGACGGCGACCCAGCCATGATGCAGGCCATCGGGCCGCGCGGGGTGCAGCGGCACATCACTAACCGGATGGGCGACTTCAACGCCATCATCGACTGCCCGCCGGCGCCCAAACTCGATGCGTTTGATCGCTTGATCCCCAGTCTGGCGACCGAGGCGGAACTGCGAGGAGAGGCTCTTTTTTATGGAAAGGGCCGATGCGTGGAGTGCCATACCGGTCCGGCCTTCGTGGATGACTACCTGCACGACCTCAAGGCCGAACGCTTCTACGTGGGCCGTCCTGAGGGGCCAATCAAGACCTTTCCGCTACGGGGGATCAAGGAGTCCCCGCCATACCTGCACGACGGGCGATGTCCCACCCTGCACGACACCGTCGAATTCTTCAATCTCGTTCTGGGCCTCGGTCTGACCCCGCAGGAGAAGGATGATTTGGTGGCATTCCTCTTGTGCCTGTGAGTGCAGCCCGATCAGAGCCGCGGAATTCATGCCGCGCCGTTTCCGCGCCGAGTGAGTCCGGCGGCTCGCGCCTTCGACTGCTTGTTTTGCACGCGGGCGCGCTGGGCGATTGCGTGCTGACCATTCAGTTTCTTCAGTGGCTGCGCGCAGCTCCCAGAGACACGGCTGTCACACTCGCTGCCCGATCGTCCATCGCGAAGTGGGCCAAGCGGCGAGGATTAATAGACGACGCCCTTGCGCTCGACGCCGTGGCCGCCGCCCTTGTCAAAGCGCAAACAGATTCTCCGGGCGATTGGGCGCGGCGGCTTCAAGGCTTTGACTTCGTGGTCAGCTTCCTCGGTGGCACGTCTGATCCCACGGCCTCGGCGTTGGACTTCTTACATCCTAGCCGCGTGATCGCCATTGATCCTCGGCCGGAGCAGCAAACGACGCCGTCCGGGATACACATCACCCATCAATGGGCGCAGGATTTGGAGGCCGGGTTCCAAAGAGCTTCTAACAAAATGTGGGACCGAGTTTCCGGTCGGTCGGGCAGCGACAGGGAAAGCCTGTCCCACGATGTTTTGTTAGAATCTTTAAGGGCCTCTGCAAAGTCCTCGCGTCTCGCAGCCATGACAACCGTCGTCGATGATCGAGCCTTAAGCGCCCCATCTATTTCCAGTTCCAACGATCACGCGCGCTTGTCAGCGCGGACCGGCTTCTCGAAGGGGCCCATCGTGTTGTGCCATCCGGGCAGCGGAGGCCTGGCCAAGTGCAGTCCGTTGGAGGCCCTTGAAGTCCTCGTACGCCAGTTCGCGGATCAGGGCTGGAATACCGCTTGGATGATCGGTCCCGACGAGATGGAGCGATTTGGCCTACCATACAGGTCGCGCCTTGAGCGATCGGGGCCGGTTGTCTACGAAGAGTCGATCGAACGCGCGGCGGACCTGGTTTGCAGCGCGGACCTATACATCGGCCACGATGCGGGCATGACCCACGTAGCCGCAATGGCCGGTGTGCCCACGATCGCGATCTTCGGTCCCACCGACCCTCTGGTGTGGGGCCCCTTGGGTTCAAACTGCAAGATCGCCGCGTTCCCCGCGGAAGGGCAATCCCGCGAAGCATGGGCCTGCGGGATTCTGGACCAAATCAACGCAGGATGAAGAGCCCTTCGGCGACTGTCCGGCGGCGAAATCCTTCCGCGGCCATCCACAGGGAACGTGTCCGGATTGCATCTTGTGTCCTATGGCACGACGATTGAGTGCATGCCCGTGGCCACGCCGGAGGCGCCGGCCAGGGTGGAGATTTCGCGGGCGTTGCCGATCCCGTTGTGGCAACGAAAGCAGACGAAATCGAGAGTCACGGCGGCGCGTTGGAATTGATCCTTCGCCACGGTCGAGCCGTCTTCACGGAACATTGCCTGGAAATTCGATGGCGAGGGATTGATACGGAAAATGTGCGTGCGCGTGTCGCCCATCCGGCCCAGTTGGCCGACGACATCCGCGCCCGCATTGGCCGCGCTTCGCGTGGCGAAGGGCATGTGGCAGCTCTCGCAGGAGAGCGGCTCGCGGTAGTCGCCTCGAATAAACGTCTTACCCTCGTGGAGGGCCATGTTCACGTTGGTATGGCAGACTCGGCAGTCATTGCGAATCGCATTGCCGCGATCGTAGTTAGCCGACACATGCGGATCGTGGCATATTGTGCAATCGAACCCGGTATGGCCGCCGCTGGCCAACAGCTCCGGCCACTGCTCATAATTCAGGATAAAGCCGTCACGGGCAGGGATGACGCCGGCGTCATTGCCACGCGTATGGCACACTCCGCAATTGCTCGCGTCCACGCCGACGAAAATGTCCCGCGCCGAAGGATTGGGGATGTGGTTGGAGCCCGGCCCGTGGCAGGCCTCGCACTGCACGCCGGCCTCCGCCCACGTTCCCAGGAAACCAGGGCGGTTTTCCTCAAACCGTGGGAAGTCCTCGTCAGGCGGTCGCGGCTCAGTGGTATGGCAAACAAAGCACGAAAAGCCATAGGGCTTGGGCGACGTGTCCGCCGTCTCATAGGGCACGAAACCGGGCATCGAGCCGATGGCCGGGAACGAAAGGTTCCATTGCGTGGGAATGCCCAGGACGCCCGTGGTCAAGAGAAACCCGTCCCGGTCGATGAACAGGGCCCGCCGCGTGTAACCGCCGACAACGTACGATATATCCGTCCAATCGAATCCTTCCGGCGGGTTGGGAACCCCCGCCCGGGTACCCTCCGCCGGATAAGTCGGCGGCCCGTCCTCGATTCGGTTGAGCTGGTAGGCGTGCCCGTGGACGTCGTGTTGCGCCGCGATGTCCGGATGGCATGCCCGACACGCATCGGAGCCGATATAGGCGGCGCGTTGGTTCGTCGGATCGGTCGTGTTGTTATAGATAGCCCCTTGATCGTTATTGTCGTCCGCGGGCGGAGCGAAGGCGCATTGCATTCCCCCACACAGGGCCAAACCGCAGCAGATCATCACGGCCCAGTTCCCCATCGACAGGCCGACGAACGTCTGGGCGGTGGCGCTTTCTTTTCGGAGATTGCCGTCAGCCAACAGCCTTATCTCCCGAGACCTCCGGCGTTTGGCCGTCCTTGGCTGGAGCCTCGAAGGGCGTAACCGACAACGACCCGTCCGCCCCCGCCTGTATTTGCTGGATGCGCTGCTCGGCCGTATTCAGAATCTGGCGACAATGCTGGACCATCGCCATGCCTTCCTCGTACTTGGCGATCGACTCCTCGAGGCCGATCTGGCCCTGCTCGATCTGTTCGGCGATGGTCTCAAGCTGCCGCAGGGCCTCTTCGAATGTCAGTTTCTTCTTGTTCATGCGTCGAGGCAAATCCTACTCAAATAGATCGAGCTGGTGAAGGTTGACGACTTCGGACTCAAACTGGCCGTCGGCCAATTCCGTGACGATGCGATCATGGTCCTTCACTTGGGCGAGCGAGCGCAAAACCCGCCGGGCACGCTTCGTTCGCGTGATGGAGAACCCCCGTTGCAGAACGCTTTTGTAGCTCAAGGCGGCCAACCGGCGCTCCAAACCGTTGGTTTGTTCCCCGCATAGGGCCAAACGCTGGCGGATCGTGCGCGGCAGGGTCTCGTGAAACCGCCCGAGCCGCACTTTTTGTTGCTGCAGGAGCCTATTAGGCGAAAATCGGTCCAATCGACGGATCCCCAGCGTCAGCCATCGTTCCGCCAGCGAACCACGCCGACTCTGGGCTCGGTGCAAGCAAGCCTGAGCCCCATGCAAGCGGTTCGTGCACTCCAACAAAAAATGATTGGGCAGGATTCTTCGAATAACCGGTTCCAGCTCATCGAGCCGGCGCCGCAGCCGGCCGAAACGGGCGATTACGTTACGGTGCAAACGGTTGACCAGCTCGTCGAGGATTTGCTCACGGCGGTAAAGCACCGAAAGCGGGTCGCGGAACGGACCGCGTTGAGCCAGTGCGGCCAACCTAACTTGAAGCAACTGGGCGCGGCCGCGGACCGCGCGAGCCAGCCGCCCTTGCCGAGCGCGCAGGTCGGCCAGCACCTCTTCTAGAACCGGAACGGCCAGTTCCGCAGCGGCCGTCGGCGTGGCGGCGCGGACGTCGGCCACCAGGTCGGCGATGGTGACGTCCATTTCGTGCCCAACGGCGCTGATGATCGGAATCCGGCTGACAAAAATGGCCCGCGCCACGACCTCTTCGTTAAAGGCCCATAGGTCTTCGAGTGAACCTCCGCCACGGCCCACGATCACCAAGTCGATGCCACCCAGCCGCTCGTGGCTTTCGTTGATGCGGCCGAGGGCAGCGGCGATTTCTTCCGCCGCACCGGGACCCTGAACCCGAACCGAATGAAACAAGACATGAACGCACGGAAACCGGCGCTGGATCGTGCGAAGCATGTCGGCAATGACCGCGCCCGTCGGACTGGTCACGATGGCGATACGAGCCGGAAAGCGAGGCAGCGGCCGTTTGCGGCTTTCATCGAAGAGGCCTTCCTTGGCCAGCTTCTCGCACAGTTGACGAAAAGCCAGTTGCAAGGCGCCGACACCGCGCGGTTCGAGCTTGCGCACGTAAAGCTGGTAACGCCCGCTGCGCCCGAAGACATCGATGCTACCGCTGGCAGTGACTTGCAGACCATCGTTGGGCCGAAATCTCAATCGCTCTCCGTCGCTGCGCCACATCACGCAAGACAGTTCGCTGAAGACGTCCTTGAGCGTAAAGTACACGTGACCGCTGGCATGACGCTTGAAATTGCTGATTTCGCCCATCACGTGAAGGGTCGGCGGGAGGGCGGCCTCGATAGCCCGCTTGACCAGTGCCGTCACCTGCGACACGGTCCAAGCCCCTGTCAGCGGGAACAGGGTACTCCCTGAGTCGGCTTTGGCCGGGTGTGGAACTCGTGCGGACGATCCGAATCTTTTCATGGGCCGCCATGCTGAAGAAGGATGAATGCCATGCGCGTCGTACCTACGTATTCCACGTGGGGCGCGTTCCGGCCAGGAAGCGAAGCCGCCGAAACAGGGCGTGGCGCCGGGCGACCAGCCGCAGCAAGTGTTGAATCGTAGGCTCGTCGAAGCGGTCGCTGAAGCGCCAGGCGAGCAGGTCTTCTTCCAATTCGAGCCAGCGGCGCGTGCCGGTCAGTTTTCGTTTGCGTCTCGGATCCTTATCCTCCAAGAGGCACCGGACTTCATTCTCGACTCGCTTGAGCTCTACGATGATCCTGCGGTACGAAGTTTCCGTGGCCGAGTCGATTTCACGTCGTTCTTCAGACAGGGCCTCGACTTCGCTTTCATCGGCCAACGAATCCGTGTCACCTGCGTCCTCTTTATGACCGACTGCCGGCGGCCCTTCGGCCGTCGGCTCGTCGGGCTCCCAGGCCCGGGGCGGGGGCATCAGCGCCGCGGGATCCTCCTCAACGACAAAGTGCGCTTCGTAGTCCAGCTCACCGGCCGGCTGACCCTGCACGGCGTCCGTCGATGGATTGAGGTCCTCAAGGGGCGCTGTGCCCGGTTCCTCGTGATTGCTGGAGTGCGGTTCACCGGACATTGATGTCAAACTTCGCCAAGCCAATCTTTCGCGACGCCACGATGATACTGCTCGCGTTTGGCCGGGGCAATGACGTCCGTAAAACCTTCGCTTATGCGATTTCCACTCGCGTGCGGCCATTTTCCAGTACCTAATCTAAAATGAGCGTGCGCGATGCGGCGCTTCTTTCCGAGCCGCGACCGTTAGAGAGCGGGTATGGAACCGCTCGTCGGCGCGGAATCGGGCACGGTGATTGGAGTCACCTGCTCTCTCATGGCCGATGATTACACTGATGGACGAAAGCCCGCCCTATCGTCTCGACATCGGCGGAACGGCCGGCGCCGACGAGCAGTCGTCGCAGAATCCGACCAGCGGTGCCCGCCCGTGGGTCGGCATCCGCTTTGATTGCTGCGGAGTTTATACACGCGTCTATCGCACCCGCGACGGCACGGCCTATCGCGGCCAATGCCCGCGCTGCGGCCACCAAGTCAATCTGCGAGTCGGCCCGGAGGGCACCAATGCCCGTTTTTTCGCGGCAGAATGACTTAGTCTTTGATGGGGCAAGAGAACCGCGTGGGTGGCATGAGGCGCGGGCCGCTGAAAGAAGATCGCGACCACCTTGGGCCGTCTTTCAAGGAGCACTCCCGGTTCCGATGACCGACAGCCCAGCTCTCGACTCATACCCGGCGGATACGAAGTCGCGCCACGGTTTAGCGTGGTTGCTGTGGGGTGATGTGACCGGGCCTTCCACTTACTACCTCTCGCGACGGCTTTTCTTGCGGTTGCTGGGTCTGGTGTACCTGATTGCGTTTGTATCCCTGGGCGTTCAGGTCAGCGGACTAATCGGTCAACGAGGGATCTTACCGGTTGAGTCTGTCTTAAGGGCAGTTTACGAAAACGTGGGCGCGGACGGCTATTGGAAACTGCCCACGCTTTGTTGGCTCTCTGCGAGTGACGTCTTCCTTCATTTTCAGTGTGTCGCCGGGGCCCTGCTGTCGCTTCTACTGATTGCCGGCGTCGCACCGATGCCCGCCCTGTTCCTGCTCTGGGTGCTCTACCTGTCGTTGGTGAAGGCGGGGCAGGCGTTTCTTTCGTTTCAGTGGGACATCCTGCTGCTGGAAACGGGCTTCCTGACGATTTTTTTCGCGCCTCGGTCATGGCTGCCCGACCCTAAGCACGAGTCACCGCCATCGCGGGTTTTCCTGTTTCTTTTGCGTTGGCTGTTGTTCAGGCTGATGCTGTTGTCCGGCTTGGTGAAGTTCTGGAGCCAGGACGGCACCTGGACCCCCTTGACGGCCTTGAACTTCCACTATTATACCCAGCCGCTTCCGGCCTGGACGAGCTGGTACACCCATCAATGGCCCGAATGGCTACAAAAGTCTTGCGTGGTCATCATGTTCGTCATCGAGTTGGCCGTGCCGTTCCTGATCTTCGCGCCGCGGCGCTTGCGGCACTTTGCCGGCGTGGTCTTCGTCGCGTTCATGTTGGTGATTGCCGCGACCGGCAACTACAACTTTTTCAACTTGCTGGGGATCGCCCTTTGCGTTTTGCTGCTCGACGACGCGCTTCTCCTCGCTTGTGCGCGAATCACCCGTGCGAGAATCGCTCGCGCGAGAATCCTTTTTCGCACGGGGCCGCTCGCGGGAATCCTTTCCCGCATACGGCGAGAGGATTCGCCGGATCGACGCTGGCCCGGGCTGATCGGGGTACTTTTCGCCATCCTTATCGTGCCTTGGAGTTTGATCGTGGCCGATCAGCGTCTGCGTCGTTGTCCAGGCTGGGCCAGAATCAGCGGCGGCTCGCGAACGTGGTTCCAGCAAGAGCACCCCGAAGCGACGAAGCGTGTGGCCAACATCATTGGGCAAATCGACGCTTGGACCGGTCCGTTCGATCTGGTGAACGCCTACGGGCTTTTCCAGTCGATGACCACGGCCCGGCCGGAGATCATCATTGAAGGAAGCAACGACGGCAAAGAATGGCTGGCGTATGAGTTTCGTTGGAAACCGGGCGATCTAACTCGCCCACCACGCTTCGCCCAGCCGCACCAGCCCAGGCTCGATTGGCAAATGTGGTTTGCCGCCTTGCAAGGGTATCAGCGGACCCACTGGTTTAGGCCGCTGCTCCAGCGCCTGCTCGAAGGGTCGCCCGAAGTGCTGAATCTGCTCGCAAAAAACGGTTCCGCCGCCCAGCAAGCGTTCCCCGATCGGCCACCGCGATACATTCGGGCGATCGTCTATCAATACCACTTCACCGATCGGGAAGCCCATCGTGCCACCGGTCAGTGGTGGACCCGCGAAAACGCCCGACCCTACTCGCCCGTTTTTCAGAAACGGGATTAACCGTTGAGCCACTACGGCCGTTCAGGGTTGACTGTCCCGTCTTTGATCGCAAGTCAGGCGAATGCGTCGTTTGCGGAAAAGGTCCTTCGACCACTTCCGAGCTCACTTTTGTCATACCCGTTGTTCTAAGGACAGCTCACGACAGTACCGTCATTAACACAATAGGAAACAAAAGCCTGTGCCGCATTGTCCTTTGAAAACAGGATTGACACAACCACAAACTGCCACGGCGCCGACGCGGAGCGAAGCGGCTATGGTCCGGCGGCGATGGGGAGCGGGAAGCAGACTTCGATGGGGTCGAGGTCCGGACCTGTGACCAAGCGGCCAAACAGGTCCGTTTCTGTGACGGCGAGGATTCGATAGACGTTGTTATCCAGAGCAGGATCCAAGTCACTGGGAGGCTGCAATAAATCCTCGGGATCGATCCCAATGAGCGTAGTATAGTGCGCGCGATCCGTCCGCACGACGTTGGGATTCTCCACCGTTTGCAGAATGACACGGTGGGCGGAGTCCTCAACGTCGCTGGCGGGAATCAGACCGTCGCCGGACAGCCAGAACCGCACCGGCCCCGCGAAGCCGGCCGTGGCGGACGCTCCCGATGGGTCGTCGCCGAATCCGCCGCCGTACCAGTCGATCTCCAGGCCAAAAAAGTCCGTCGCCGCGGGGACGGCCAGACCCTGATCCCAACACCAGTAGTTGATCATGCGGGCGCTGCGGATCGCTACTTCCTGCCGTATCCAAATGGGACCGGCCGCCGTGGCGTGGTAGCGCACGTTCTCATGGACGACGTCGGCCTCCAAGGTGAATTGCCGCGGCCACCACTTGTTGGGAATCGCCCCTCCCGTGGCCGGCAAGCGGAGCTGCGTATCCACGTTGACCTGGAAGCCAACCGGCGTGACATCGGCCCGTAGGTACTCGCCGTCGTCGCTGACGCCGCTGATGAACAACTTCACTGCGGCCGAAGAAGGCAGATTGACCAATTGGAGCCGAAGCGGAATCGTGTCCCCCAGGCGCGTCCAAACGGGAAGCGCCGGTTCGGCCAGGTGGATCCGCCGAATCTGCGTTGGGTTCGGGTCATCCCCCGGCCTGTCGGACGGCACCCGCTCCGAGACAAACACGATTCCCGGAGCACGGGTTACGATTTCGGAAACTCCATCAGTAATCAGGCCTACCACGGCATAATCACCGCTGGGGACGCCGGCAGGCACGCCCAAGGTGATTTCGTCACCGCTGCCATCCAGGTCCTCGCCCAAGGAAGCCGCCAGAAGCACTTCGTTTCCGTTCAGGGCAACCGAGGAAACATCGGGATCCAGCAGCAGCGAAATGCGGGCGTTATCGTTTTCGTCAGAATCGAGCCAGCGCACCAGGAAGGCGCCCTCGGCTTCCACCGTTGTTTCCACGAACGGAGCCAACAGCGTTAGAGTCGGAATATCGTTCCCCGGCGCCGGTTGGATTCTCACCGCGCCGGCGGCGCGAGCCGTGCCGGACAACTCACCATCGGTGATCGTACCCACCAGATCGTAAAGCCCCGGGAGCACATCCGCGAGCACCAACACGGCCCGGTCCGCGGAGCCGCCGTCGGGATCCTCGGCCAACGCCGGCCCGATCGCGAACGAACCGGTACCGGCAGCGCCCGAATCCGTTGGCACCAAAGCAAAGGAAATCGTGGCATTGTCGTCGGCGTCGTCATCGCTCCATTGAACGGAAAGTAGCTCCCCGGCCCGGCGTTCGACCATTGACGTCGGCGATAAAATGGAAAGGATCGGCGCCGTATTCCCCGGATCGCGAGTGATTTCCACTCGGCCGGGCGCCACCGAAGTCGTTTGCCGAGTACCGTCGTCGATTTCGGCAACGACGTCGTATAGGCCCGGTTCCACGGCCTGGACGACCACCGACAGACGATCGTTGAGTCCGTCAAGGGCGGCGCCCACGGCGGGTCCCAAAGGCAAAAAGGCCGAATCGTCGGCAGCAAGCGCGTTTCGGAGACCGATTCGTACGACTGTACTGGATACTTCGCTCGCGTCTCTCCACTGCGCGTCGAAAGAACCACCCAACCGGACTGACAGGTTTTGTGTCGGCTCCAATAGCTCGATGATCGGCGGATTCACCGGAACCGGCCGGTCATCGGGGGGATCCGTCGGGGGCGAGGGCGTCGGCGATGCTCCCACGACGTATTCGACCATTTGAATTCCGCCGGTTTGCACCTCAAAAGGCAAGGCACTTGCGGGAAGTGCACGACCGCCATCATCTGTGCCCGAAACCTCGACCATGGCAGCGGGTTCCGGACTGGTTACCGTCGTTACGGTCTTCGGCAAGACGCGAATGAACGCAAGGTGAACCGTGATGGAATCGCGAATGAAGCGGAGCGTGACATCCGCTCGAAAGGTGCTTTCATTGCGAACGCGAGCACGAAAACTGCCGCTGTCACTGGGCTGTTCATCTGTCGGATCGTCTGGCACGGGGCCGTCTGGAGGTGGTGAGCCATCCGTCGGCGTATTGGTCGACCCACCTGGAAGTTCTTGACCGGGCGGATTGTCCGTTGACCCTGAACCGGAGTCGGAACCTAGGGGACGATCACACGAAGCCAAGGAAAGGCCAAGAATCGTAATGACACCCCAATATGAAAGCCGGCTAAGCCTCATCCCTCGACCCCATTGGACGGTTCGTCCGGTGCCGTCAGACTGCGAGTCGGAGTCAGTCGCCAATAACGGTTGCCTTTAGCGTAGTCGAAAAGAAGTGTCGAATCAACTTGATTCGGGCGTCAGGGTGCATGACCGTCCTTGCAGACGGTGAAAAACAAGGCGTATCCGTCTCTCGGAACCGGCCGGTCCCGGAAACTGACTCGGTTTTTGCTGCCAAAAACGCGGTTTTCGCGCGCAACGGCGGTCATGCACCCCGGGCGTCATCACGCCAGCAATTCGGTGTTTTCAGTATCAGGAGCCTCGATTCCACCCGATTCCCCCGGGAAACGGTTGGCACGACCCGCTTGAAGTGTGTTGCTTTTCTTCTTGCAACCTTGCTGATACGCAGAGCGAGGTCGTTTCGCGTGATGGGGCAGCTAATACCGCCAAGAATCGTGCCGAAAAGACAGTCGTTTCTTGCGAGACGCCGATACAAACCCTTGCCGGTGCTGGCAGATTAGCCTTGGAACGACCATAAAACCTCTCGGATGGACTACTTACGCTGGCATAAAACTCACTCGCGCGTCCGCTTCGAGTTGACCGACAGCGGCGTCCCGCCTGCT
>Ga0187892_10006750_pt1 | contig 16831 bp, 19 predicted proteins | sample MA1701073metaG_FD_139345 | JGI IMG/M metagenome (GOLD analysis project Ga0187892, IMG submission 139345) | Bio-ooze microbial communities from a basaltic lava cave in the Kipuka Kanohina Cave System on the Island of Hawaii, USA - MA170107-3 metaG ... | reverse complement strand
GTCAAGGCCGGCCAGCTCGACCGGGCCCTGGCCGGCAAGGAGGCGTGGATGAGCGGGCTGCGGCGCGCCGAGGCCCCCACCCGCTCCCGGGCGCCGATCGTCGGCCGCGACCTGCGCGGCCTGGTGAAGATCAACCCCCTCGCCACCTGGTCCGACGAGCAGATCGCCGACTACATCGCCCGCCACGACGTGCCCACCAACCCGCTCCTGGCGCAGGGCTACCTCTCCATCGGCTGCGCCCCCTGCACCCGGCCGGTGGCCGACGGCGAGCACCCGCGCTCGGGCCGCTGGGCCGACCACGACCGCCTGGAGTGCGGCCTCCACTCCTAGCTCCGCCCGAGCTCCTCAGCCCTGACGCCAACACGACGGGACAACGCCGCAGGTCAGGGCTTCGGCCGCCAAGCGGACGACCCATAGATCAGCGGTCTCCTAGCTCCGCCCGAGCTCCTCGCGAAACGACTCCCTCCCAGGTGTACTCGCGCGAGTTGGTTCGGGTGGGTGGACGACCCCGGTAGCGTGACCGGGTGACCGAGGAGGAGCGAAAGTCGCGCCGGCGGCTCGTGCTCCTGGTGGCACCGATCGTCGCCATCACGATCGCCGGCACGGTCGGCACGGCGCTGCTTCCCACTCTCGCCACCAAGAACCCGCTGCTGCTGATTGTCCTCGACTCTCGCAACCGGATGCTGGTCCTGGCCCGCGACGTACCCGTCGTCCCCTTCGTGGTCGTGGCCCTGATGCGGCGCACCCTCACCGACCCCCTCTTCTACCTGCTGGGCCGCTACTACGGCGAGGGGGCCGTTCGCTGGCTGGAGAAGAAGGGTGGCGGCGGCAGCCTGGTGACCGCCACCGAGTCGTTCTTCGCCAAGGCCCGGTACCCGATGGTGTTCGCCTTCCCCGGCGCCATCGTGTGCGCCCTGGCCGGCCAGACCGGGATGAGCCTGCCCGCCTTCCTCGTCACCAACATCGCCGGCACGCTCACCTCGATCCTCCTCGTCCGGACCTTCAGCGACGCCATCGCCAGCCCGGTCGAAGCGTTGCTCGGGTTCTTCTCCCGCAACCTGGTCGCCACGACGGCGGTCTCCGTCGCCCTGGTCGCCCTCTCGATCGTTCTGAACCGGGCCCAGGGCGGCCTCGAGGCCCGGTCGGTCGATGAGCTCGAGGCCGAGCTCGAACAGCGGGACGCCGGCGGTGGGGAAGCGGACGACCGCGACGACGCCGCCGAGCCCACCGGCTGAGCCGCGGCCGCGACGCGGCGCCGGCGTCAGGTGCCGCAGAGCTCGAAGTGGATGGGGTCGGTGCGAGGGTAGGGCTGGCAGAGGCCGGTCGAGGCCGAGAGGACGGCGAGACGGGGCGCGATCGAGGCCGGGACGTCGATGGCCTCGCCCCACTCGTGCCGGGAGCTCCCCGGCGGCGCCACCGGATAGGGGTTGGACGCCCGGGCCGCGAACAGCGCGGCCTGGGCCGCCGTGCTCCGGCGCCCCGAGGTGACCGGCAGGATCTGGCCCAGGGCATCGTCGGCCCGGCCGATGGCGGCCAGCAGCTCGGCCGACAGGCCTTCACGGCGAGCCCCGGGCGCCGCCAGCTCGGTGGCGAGGACCTCGGCCCGCCGACGGGCCTTGGCTACCGCCTGCACGCCACCCACCTCAACGGTGACCACGGCGTCGGCGCCGAGGACCTCGAATGACACCAGCGCCCCGCCCCGCCCGGCCACCTCCACCCAGGCCGCCTCCGGCCCGTAGGCCGCACCGGCGGCCGCGGCGGCCGCCGCCAGGCGGTCGGCACGGGAGCCGAACACCCCGTCGAAGTCGAACTGGCCGACGCCCCAGAACAGCCCCACGCTCAGACCCACGACCAGCACGAGCGACGTCAACACCGACCCGCGCTGGCCCCGGCGGCGGCCCTCCAGCCCGTTCACGGCCGGACATCCTTGCCCAGCCGCCGCCGCCGTGCTGCGTCGGTAGCATCGGGCACCCGTCGTCGAGGAGGTTCTCCATGGGAGTGCGCGCCTACGTCCTGATCCAGACCGAGGTGGGCAAGGCCGCCCAGGTCGCCGACGAGGTCCGCGCCATCGAAGGCGTCGTGGCCTCCGAGTGCGTCATGGGGAACTACGACGTGGTCGCCCGGGCCGAGGCCGACACCGAGGACGCCATGGGCAGGCTCGTGGTGGGACGCATCCAGATGATCGACGGGATCACCCGCACCCTCACCTGCCCGGTCGTCAACCTGTAGTTCGGAGTGCCGTAACCCCGACGAAACACGGCACGAGTAGCAAGGACGGCGTGGCCGACCTCCTCGACGGGTACGGCGCGCCCGGTTGGGACGAGATGTTCGAGGACGGCGGCCCGCCGCGGCCGCCGTACCGCGTGCTCCACGACGCCCTTCAGACGCTGTCGGGCGACGACTTCGAGCACCGGTGCACGGTGCGCGACCGGGTCTTCCGTGACCAGGGCATCACTTTCTCCCTCTCGGGCGAGGAGCGTCCGTTCCCCCTCGACCTCGTCCCCCGCGTGCTCTCGGCCGAGGAGTGGGACGTCGTCGAGCACGGCGTCGCCCAACGGGTGCGCGCCCTCGAGGCCTTCCTGGCCGACGTCTACGGACCCGGCGCCATCCTGCGCGACGGCGTGGTCCCCACGTCCGTGGTCACCAGCTCGGCCAACTTCCACCGCCCGGCGACGGGTGTGGAACCGCCCAACGGGGTGCGGGTGCTGGTGGCCGGCATCGACCTGGTGCGGGGCCCCGAGGGCCGCTTCCTCGTGCTCGAGGACAACCTCCGCACCCCCTCGGGCATCTCCTACGTCATCGAGAACCGCCGCACGATGGCGCGTGTCTTCCCGGAGCTGTTCGCGAGCTACCGGGTGCGGCCGGTCGACAGCTACCCCGCCCGGCTCCTCGAGGCCCTGCGCTCCGCCGCGCCCCGCGGTCTGGCCGACCCGACGGTGGTCGTGCTCACGCCGGGCGTGCACAACTCGGCCTACTTCGAGCACACCTTCCTGGCCCGCCAGATGGGAGTCGAGCTCGTCGAGGGACGCGACCTGGTCTGCCGCGACCACTTCGTCTACCTGCGCAGCACGACCGGCGAGCAACGCGTCGACGTCATCTACCGCCGACTCGACGACGACTACCTCGACCCTCTCCACTTCCGGCCGGAGTCGCTCGTCGGCTGCCCCGGGATCCTCAACGCGGCCCGAGCCGGCAACGTGACCATCACCAACGCAGTGGGCAACGGCGTGGCCGACGACAAGCTCATGTACACGTACGTACCGGCCATGATCGAGTACTACCTCGGCGAGTCGCCCGTGCTCCCCAACGTCGACACCTACCGCCTGGAGGACCCCGACCAGCTGGCCTTCTGCCTCGGGCGCCTCGATCGGTTGGTGCTCAAGCCGGTCGACGCCTCGGGCGGGTACGGCCTGGTGATCGGCCCCCACGCCACCGACGAGGTCCTGGCCCGAGTCGAGGCCGCCATCGAGGCCGACCCCAGGGCGTGGATCGCCCAGGAGGTGGTGGCGCTGTCCACGTCGCCCACCTCCGCCGGGGGCCGCCTGCGCCCGCGCCACGTCGACCTACGACCCTTCGCCGTCAACGACGGGCGCCGGATCTGGGTGGCACCCGGGGGGCTGACCCGGGTGGCCCTCCGGGAGGGCAGCCTCGTCGTCAACTCCAGCCAGGGCGGCGGGTCGAAGGACACCTGGGTGCTGGCTCCCCCCGAGCGGGCACAGGCCGGCACGCTGACTCCGCCGCGGCCGTCCGACCACGCCCGTGCCGACTCAGGAGCGCCCGACTCGCTCGCCGACCGCGGCGACACCACGACCATCTGGCCGCCCGACCCGGGCCCGGCCTTCGGGCCCAACACCCAGCAGCAGCAACAACAGCAGCAGGAGGCGGGCCGGTGCTGAGCCGCATCGCCGAGTCGCTGTACTGGGTCGGCCGCTACGTGGAGCGGGCCGAGGACACCGCCCGCATCCTCGACGTGCAGCTGCACCACATTCTCGAGGAGCCCTCGGTGGAGGAGGACGCCGCCTGCCGGGCCATCCTCGCCGTGATGGGCCGCTACCCGCCGCCCGGGCCCGTGGACGCCGACAGCGTGGCCCAGCTGCTGGCGTTCGAGACCGCCGACCCGAGCTCGATCGTGGGCTCGTGCAACGCCGCCCGCGAGAACGCCCGCGGCGCCCGTGAGGTGCTGTCGTCGGAGATGTGGGAGTGCCTCAACACGACCTACAACGCCCTGCCCGGCCGGCGGGCGGCGACCTCGGGGACGGGGCTGCACGCCTTCTTCCGGTACGTAAAGGAGCGGGCGACGATCGTCGCCGGCCTGGCCGATTCCACCATGACCCGCGACGACGGGTGGCGGTTCCTCATCCTGGGGCGCAGCCTCGAGCGCATCGACATGACCGCCCGGCTCCTGTCCACGCCCTTCGGTCACCCGTCGAGCACCCTGGCCTGGATCACCGCCCTGCGCTCGTGCTCGGCCCACGAGGCGTTCCTGCGCACCTACCGCCGGGGCGTCGAGCCCGGCCTCGCCGCCGAGTTCCTGCTCCTCGACCGCCTCTTCCCCCGCTCGGTGCACTTCACCCTCGACGCCGCCGAGGGCTGCCTGGCCGAGCTCGATCCGAGCACGGGGCGGGCCGGGCTCGAGAACGAGGCCCGTCGCATCCTCGGTCGGGCGCGCTACGACCTCGAGTTCACCAACGCCGCCGAGCTGATGGCCGACCTTCCCGGGCGCCTCCGGTCGCTACAGGCGGCCTGCGCCCAGGCGGCAGCCGCCGTCGGCAGCCGGTTCTTCCGCCAGACGGCGGCCGTGGGCTGGCAGCTCGAGGGGTCGGCCCGGTCGTGAGGGGCAGGCGCCCGTGAGCTGGCGGGTCGGCATCCGCCACACCTCCGGCTACCGCTACCGCGACGAGGTGACGGATTCCTACAACGAGGCCCGGGTGACCCCGCTCAGCACCGACCGCCAGATCGTGTTGGAAGCCCAGGTGCAGGTGAGCCCTGCGGCCAGCACCTACCGCTACTGGGACTACTGGGGGACCCTCGTCGACGCCTTCGAGGTGCACGGCGCCCACACGGAGCTGGTGGTGACCGGCACCTCCGTGGTGACGACGTCGCCGGAGGAACCGCCGTCGTCGCCGTCGTGGGACGAGGTGGGCCGCCGCCTGCCGGCCGAGCGCCTGGAGGAGCTGCTGGCGCCCACGGGCTATGTGCCCCACATCCCCGAGGTCGCCGACGAGATGGGTGAGGTGGCTGCCCGGGCGTCGCCACGCCACACGGTCGAGGCGGTGATGAGCTGGGTCTCCGGCCGGCTCCAGTACCAGGTGGACGCCACCGACGTGACCACGACGGCGGCCGACGCCCTGGAATTGCGCAGGGGGGTCTGCCAGGACTTCACCCACCTGGCGCTGAGCGCCCTGCGCAGCGTCGGCATCCCGGCCCGCTACGTCTCGGGCTACCTCCACCCCTCGCCCGGCGCGGCCGTGGGCGACGTGGTGGCCGGGCAGAGCCACGCATGGGTCGAGGCGTGGCTGGGGCGGTGGTGGGGCTGCGACCCCACCCACGGCGGTGGCGTCGGCGAGCGCCACGTCGTGGTGGGCCGCGGTCGCGACTACGCCGACGTGCTCCCGCTCAAGGGCGTGTACCACGGAGGACCGTCGGAGGCCCTCACGGTCGCAGTGGAGCTGACCCGCCTGGGCTGAGAACGGCCAGAATGGCGGGGTGCACGTCTCGGCCAAGACCGACTACGCCCTGCGGGCCCTCCTGGCCTTGGCCGCCGGCGACGCCGCCTCGCGGGTGAAGGGCGAGGCCCTGGCCACCAGCCAGGGCCTCCCGCTGAACTTTCTGGAGAACATCCTCACCGAGCTGCGCAAGGCCGGCATCGTGGCCAGCCAGCGCGGTGCCGACGGCGGCTACTGGCTGGCCCGGCCGGCGGCCGACATCACGCTCGCCGAGGTGATCCGCGCCGTCGACGGGCCGCTGGCCCACGTGCGCGGCCTGCGGCCCGAGAAGGCCTCCTACGAGGGACCGGCCGAGCACCTCAACCAGGTCTGGGTCGCGGTGCGGGCCAGCCTGCGCTCGGTGCTCGACGAGGTCACCCTGGCCGATGTCGTGACTGGCAAGCTCCCGGCGCGGATCCGGCGGCTGGCCGCCGATCCCGAGGCCTGGCTCCCCCGCTGACCGCCTGAGCCCGGAGCTCAGCCGACGGCGTGCAGCGGATGGCCGGTCGGGCGGATCGGCCGCACCCACACCGTCTCGCCCTCGGCCAGGTTGTCCGACGACGCCTGCGCCCGCGTCACCTGGGCCCAGGCGTCCTCGCCGTCGATCGACAGGTCGACGCGCACCTCGAAGCCGAGGCGCACGATCCGGGTCACGGTGGCGCGCAGGCTGCCGTCCTCCGGGGTGCGCAGGACCTCGATGTCGTGGGGCCGCACCATCTGGCCCCCGATGCGCGTGACGGGTCCGAGGAAGCCCATGACGAAGTCGTTGGCCGGGCGGTCGTAGAGCTGGTCGGGGCGGCCGACCTGCTCGACCAGGCCGTTGTTGATCACCACGATCTCGTCGGCCACCTCCATGGCCTCCTCCTGGTCATGGGTGACGAACACGGTCGTCACGTGCACTTCGTCGTGGAGGCGCCGCAGCCACTCCCGCAGCTCCTTGCGCACCTTGGCGTCGAGGGCACCGAACGGCTCGTCGAGCAACATCACCCGGGGCTCGACGGCCAACGCCCGGGCGAGGGCCATGCGCTGGCGTTGGCCTCCGGAGAGCTGAGACGGGAGGCGGTCGGCGAACTGGTCGAGGTGGACCAGCTCGAGCAGCTCCCGGACCCGCTTGGCGATCTCGTCCTTGGGTCGCTTGCGGATCTCCAGGCCGAAGGCGACGTTGCGGAACACCGACAGGTGCTTGAAGGCGGCGTAGTGCTGGAAGACGAACCCCACGCCGCGGCTCTGGGGGGACAGGGCGGTGGCGTCCTCGCCGGCGATCTCGATCCGTCCGTGGTCGGGCACCTCCAGGCCGGCGATGACGCGCAACAGCGTCGACTTGCCGCCACCGCTCGGCCCGAGCAGGGCGGTCAACGACCCCGACGGGATGTCGACGCTGACGTTGTCGAGGGCCACGAACGACCCGAACGACTTGCACACGTTGTGGGCTCGGATCCCCATCAGGCGCTCTCCTTCTCCGCGAGGCTCGTCGGCCGCAGCACGTTGATCGCGATCATGGTCAGGATGGCGATCACCGCCATCACGCACGAGGTGGCGTACGCCGTCACCTGGTCGAAGTTCTGGAAGCGCTCCTCGACGAGGAGCGTGACCGTCTGGGTCTTGTCGACCAGCCGTCCCGACACCACCGCGACCGCGCCGAACTCGCCCATGGCCCGAGCCAGGGTGAGCACCACCCCGTAGGCGAGAGCCCAGCGGATGGCCGGCAGCGTGATGCGCCGGAAGGTGGTGAAGCGCCCGGCGCCCAGCGTCCACGCCGCCTGCTCCTGGTCGATGCCGATCTCGACCAGCACGGGTTGGACCTCACGGACCACCAGCGGTAGCGACACGAACACGGTGGCGATGATCATCCCGGGCAGCGAGAAGATCACCTGGAAGCCGAGGCCTTCGAGCCAGCTCCCGACCGGGGCGAAGCGCCCGTACACGAGGATGAGGGCCAGGCCCACGACCACAGGCGAGACGGCCACCGGCAGGTCGATGAGGGCGTTGAGGGCCCGCTTGCCCGCGAACCGGTGGCGGGCGAGCAGCAGGGCCACGCCGAGGCCGAAGAAGGTGTTGAGCACGACGGCGGCCACCGCGACGATGGCCGTGATCTGGAAGGCGTGGAGCACCGAGTGGTCGGCCAGGCTCGACAGCACCGGTCCCAGGCCGCCGGCGAAGGTGCGCCACAGCACCAGGCCGACGGGGAGTACCAGCAGGGCGGCGAGGTAGCCCAGCGCGACCGCCCGCAGCAACAGGCGCGCCCGGCCCGGACCACCCCCGCGGCCGGCACGACCGCCCCTCGGCGAGGTGGGCTCAGGCACGCTTGGCTCCCCAGCGCGACAGGAGGTCGAGGGCGACCAGCACGAGCAGGGCCACCACCAGCAGCACGGTCGAGACGGCGGCCGCGCCGGTGACGTTGTCGGTCTCGATCTGGCCGAAGATGTGGACTGCCGCCACCTGGGTCTTGAAGGGCAGGTTGCCCGAGATGAGCACCGTGGAGCCGAACTCGCTGATGGCGCGGGCGAACGACAACGCGGCGCCGGCGGAGATGGCGGGCAACAGGTTGGGCAGCACGATCCGGCGGAAGGTCGTGATGCGCCCCGCGCCGAGCGAGGCGGCGGCGTCCTCCATCTCCGGGTCCAGCTCGGCCAGGACGGGCTGCACGGTGCGCACGACGAAGGGCAGGGTGACGAACAGCAGGGCCATCACCACGCCCGCTCGCGTGTAGGCCAGGTGGATCCCGAGGGGGCTGGTGGCGCCGTAGAGGGAGAGCAGGACGAGGCCGGCCACGATCGTCGGCAGCGCGAACGGCAGGTCGATGAGCACCTCGACGACGCGCTCGCCCCGGAAGTGGTCCCGCACGAGCACCCAGGCCACGAGGGTGCCGAACACCACGTCGACGATCGACACCACGACAGCTGCCCCGAGCGTCAGCCGCAGGGCCGAGGCGGCCTCCGGGGCGGTGACGGCGGCCCAGAAGCCTCCCCATCCGTTCTCGCCCGCCCGCAGGGTGACGGCCGCCAGGGGGATCAGGACGACCAGGCTGAGCCAGAGGGTGGCCACGCCGACCCCCAGGCCCGGGCCGCGCCCCATGCGGCGCCAGCGGGAAGGACGAGCGGCCACCGGCACCGGGTCGGGCGCCGACGGCCGCTCGCGAGTGTCAACCGCCAACGGAGACACCGATCCCCTTCTCGACGTCGGCCATGATGCTGCCCGCCGGGTCGAAGAACTTCTTGGTCACCGCCGGCCACCCCTCGACGTCGGCGATGGCGAACAGGCCGCTCGGCTGGGGCAGCTCGCGGGTGCTGCTGGCGTCGACGACGGGCCGGTAGCCGTTCCTGGCGAAGATGGCCTGGGCTTCGGGCGAGTGCAGGTACTCGAGGAAGGCGGCGGCCTGCTCGGGGTGCTTGGACGACTTGGTGACCGCCACCGGGTTCTCGATGAGGATCGTGGAGTCCGGCACCACGTAGTCGAGGGGCTGGTTCTTCTGCTGGGCGAAGATGGCCTCGTTCTCGTAGGCCAGCAGCACGTCGCCCTTGCCCGAGGTGAAGGTCTGCAACGACTTGCGGGCGCTGTCGTCCTGCACCGGCACGTTGCGGAACAGGCTCTTCAGGTAGGCCACGCCGTCGGCCTCGGAGCCGCCGCCCTTGGTGACCTGTCCGTAAGCGGCCATCACGTTCCAGCGGGCGCCACCGGAGGTGAACGGGTTGGGGGTGATGACCTCCACGCCCGGCTTGGTGAGGTCGGCCCAGCCCTTGATCTTCTTGGGGTTGCCCTGGCGGGTGGCGAGCACCACGACCGACTCGGTGATCATCCCTTTGTGGGGACCGGCGTTCCACTCGGGCGCCACGATGCCGGCAGTGACGAGCCGGGTCATGTCCGGCTCGAGCGAGAAGGCCACGATGTCGGCCGCCAGGCCGGCGACGACGGCCCGGCTCTGGTCACCCGAGGCCCCGTACGACCTGGTGAAGGTGATGTTGCGACCCTTGGCCGTCTTGCGGAAGGCCCCGGTGATCTCGTCGTAGGCCTCCTGCGGCGTGGAGTACGCCACCAGGGCGAGCTCGGCGGCGGGAAGGGCCTCCCCTCCCTCGTCGGGAGGCGGGGCGTCAGAGGCACCCGAGCCGCAGGCGGCCAGGGTGGCCACGACCAGCAACGCGCACACGACAGCGGGAAGGCGCAAGCTCCGGGAAGGTCTCATGAGGAGAAGCACCTGACTTTCCGTCGACGTCTCCCCCGGGACAGTCGACCTCGCTAATCCGATATTGTCGACTCAAATTATGGACAATATAGGTCAGGGTTCGCCCGGAGGCAAGCACCCCCTTGCGAGCAAGCGGGTCGATGACCAACGCAGGGCCGTTCGGCCCGGCGGCCTACCGGCCGCGGCAGCGGCGGTGGCGGACCGGTTCGGCCAGGCCGTAGTCGTCGGCCTCGCGAGGGTCCCACCGCCCGCCCAGGCGGGCACCCATCGACGCCAGCTGGGCCTCCAGCGACTCGATGCTGGCCGCCTGGCGGTTGACCAGTGCCTCCAGCTCGAGGACGCGCACGGCCATGCCGGCGGCGGCCAGGGCCCGCATCACGTCGCGGGGGCGCTCGGGCTCGACCTCGGTTCCTGCGTCGACCTGCTCGCTGCCTGCGGTGGCGTCCATCGATCCCGTCCTTCGTCCAGAGGGGACTGCGTCCAGGACGTGTATCGGCAGGTCAGGCGCCTGACCTGAGGGTCTTCTCCGGCCCCGGCGTCAACCGTCGCTGCCGGCGGGACCGGGCTCGTAGGTCCAGTCCGGGCGCTTGCGGGCGATCCAGTCGTCGTAGACGGCGCGCCCACCGGACAGGTCCACCAGCAGGGGCAGGGCGAAGTGGTGCGGTCGGGGGCAGCGACCCGCCGCCAGGTGCTCGTCGACCTCGCCCGGGAAGGCGCGCAGGATGCTGGCCACCATCACCTGCTCCTCGACCGCGAGGTAGCAGCGGTTGCCGTCGGTGACCTTGTCGAGCCAGGCACCGATCTCGGCCACGTCGTGGTCGTCGCCGGACCCAGACTCGATGCGCTCGAGGCGTGCCGTGATCTCGGCCGAGCCCAGCTTGCACGGCGGGCACTGGCCGCAGGACTCCACGGCCAGGAAGCGTGAGAAGGTCCGCGCCACGTCGACCATGCAGCGGGTGTCGTCGACGACGATGAAGCCCGCTGAGCCCATGCCGCTGCCGATGGCCGCGAAGCCCTCGTAGGAGACGGCCACGTCGAGGTGCTCGGGCGTGACCACCGGGTTGGCGACGCCCGAGAACACGGCCCTCAGCTGCCGCCCGGCGTGCAGGCCGCTACCCACGGCGTCGATCACCGCCGACAGAGGCGTGCCGAGCTCCACCTCGCCCACGTCGGGGGCGACCACGTCGCCCACGACGGTGCAGACGACCGTGCCCGGGGACTCCAGGGTGCCCATCGAGCGGAACCAGTCGGCCCCCCGGGCCATCACGTGGGGGACGTTCGCGAGCGTCTCGACATTGTTGACCACGGTCGGGTTCGAGCCTGGCGTCGGCCGGTGCCCGGGCTCGCCGGAGGAGGCTTCCCATCCCATCTGTGGCGCGGTGGCGAACAGCCCGTGCTCGTGGGGACCGAACCGCCGCGGGAGCGGGTCTCGGCCTTCGATCACCTCGAGCAGCGCCTTCTCCTCGCCGAAGAGGTACTCGCCCGGGCCCCGCACCACCGTGATGGCGCACTCGGCACCGAGGCCGGCGGCCTGCATCTCGGCCACCGCCGAGGTCACTCTGTCGATCTCCCGGCCGAAGCTGGCCTTGAGAGCGACGAACACCTCCCGGGCGCCCAGGGCGAACGCGGCGATGAGCAGTCCCTCGACCAGCTGGTAGGGGTTGGCCCGCAGCAGGGCCCGGTCCTTGAAGGTGCCCGGCTCGCCCTCGGCGCCGTTGCAGACCAGGTAGTGGGACCCCGGCTGGCCGGCCACGCCGGCCCACTTGCGCCCGGTCGGGAACCCGCCGCCGCCCCGGCCCCGCAGGCCGGAACGCAGAACCTCCTCGATGGTCGCCTCGGGGCCGATGTCGAGGGCACGGCGCAGGCCGAGGCCGCCGGTGTCGGTGGCCAGGTACTCGTCGAGAGAGCCGCTTGGTGCCGCGGGGAGCAGGAAGGGCGCCACGGCCCTCGTTCTAGCCCCCCAGGCGCGCGATCGCGTCCTCGAGCTGCTGCATGGTCATGCGGGTCCGGTTGCTGATGCCGAGCTGGCGGGCCCGTTCCAGCAGCTCGACCCGGTTGTGCCCAGGGGCTTCGGGCTCCGCCCAACGGATGCCGCGGCGTCGGCCCCGCCCGACCAGCTCGTACGCGGGATGCGCGGCCTCCAGCGTCCTGGAGATGCGGCCCTTGGACTCGTCAGGAGCGCGCCGGATCGCCCCCGGCAGGTACCTGACGGTCTCCTTTGGCATCGGACCTCCTCGGGTAAAGGGGAGTTGGTGCCTGCGGGCTTGTTTCCCCCGCGGGTGCGAGCCCAAACCCTACGCGGCCAGATTCCGCGCGATCCCTCGCCGGACCGGCGGTGGATGGCGGGGTGGGGGCGAAGGCACGCTGGTAGGGTCGAATGGGTGTTCGACTGGATCGAGGAGCTCAACCCCGAGCAACGGGCAGCCGTCCTCCATGACGGCGGCCATCTCCTCGTCGTCGCCGGCGCGGGCGCCGGCAAGACCCGCACGCTGGCCTGCCGCGTGGCCCGGCTGCTGGCCACGGGCACGCCTCCGGAGCGCATCCTGCTGCTCACGTTCTCCCGCCGGGCGGCGCGCGAGATGCTCGCCCGGGCCGGTCGCCTGGCCGAGAAGGAGGGAGCCCGCCGCGTCTGGGGTGGCACCTTCCACGCCGTCGCCGCCCGCCTGCTGCGCCGCCACGGCGAGGCCGTGAGCCTGCGACCGGGCTTCACCGTGCTCGACGCCGGCGACCAGGCCGATCTCCTCGGGCTCGTGCGCCACGACCTCGGCCTCGGCGAGCAGGTCCGGCGCTTCCCCAAGAAGGACACCCTCGCCGCGCTCTACTCCCGTGTCGTCGACACCCAGCAGCCCCTCGCCTCGGTGCTCGACACGGCCTACCCGTGGTGCCGGAGCGAGGTGGAGGGCATCCGGGCCGTCTTCGGTGCCTACGTGGAGCGCAAGCGGGCCCGTAACGTCGTCGACTACGACGACCTGCTCCTGTACTGGCGGGCGCTGGTGACCTCGGCGTCGGTCGGCCCCCGGCTCCGGGCGGGCTTCGACCACGTCCTCGTCGACGAGTTCCAGGACACCAACGCCCTGCAGGCCGACATCGTGGCCGGCCTGGCCGGGCCCGGCGTCTCGGTGGCCGCGGTGGGCGACGACGCCCAGGCCATCTACGGCTTCCGGTCGGGTTCGGCCCGCCACATGGTCGAGTTCCCCCAGCGGTTCCCCGGCGCCACCGTTGTCACGCTCGCCCGCAACTACCGCTCGACGCCCGAGATCCTCGCCGCCGCCAACGCGGTGATGTCCGACGCCCGCGGGGGCTTCCCCAAGCGGCTCGCGGCCATCCGGCCCGGCAGCGAGCGCCCGGTCCTCGCCGTCTGCGCCGACGAGCTGGCCCAGTCGGCGGCCGTATGCGAGCGGGTGCTCGAACAGCGTGAGCGGGGGGTCGCCCTGCGCGAGCAGGCCGTGCTGTTCCGCACCGGCCACCACAGCGACGGGCTCGAGCTCGAGCTGGCCCGCCGCAACATCCCCTTCGTGAAGTACGGCGGGCTGAAGTTCCTCGAAGCGGCCCACGTCAAGGACCTGCTGTGCCTCCTGCGCGTGCTCGACAACCCCGCCGACGAGCTGGCCTGGCTGCGGGTGATCGGGCTGCTCGACGGGGTGGGGCCCGCCACCACGCGCCGGCTGATGGAGGAGCTGGGCGTCACCGAGGCCACTGCCCTCCGCCGCTTCATCGGCGGAGGTGGCGGTGCAAGTGGCGACGATGGTGAGGTCCCGCGGTTCCCCGCCGCCGCGGCCGCCGACGTGGCGAGCCTCCGGGCCGCCCTGGCCGACTGCCTCCCCGACGACCAGCCCCCAGCGGCCCAGGTCGAGCGCCTGGCGCTGGCCTGCGAGCCCGTCTTCCGCCGCCGCTACCCAACTACCGCCTCGGTCCGCCTGGGCGACCTCGACCACCTCCGGTCGCTCGCCACCGACTACCGCAACCGGAGCCGGTTCCTGACCGAGCTCACCCTCGACCCGCCCAACGCCACCGGCGACCTGGCCGGGCCGCCCCACCTCGACGACGACTACCTGATCCTGTCCACCATCCATTCGGCCAAGGGCGGCGAGTGGAAGGTCGTCCACCTCATCCATGCCTCCGACGGCAACATTCCCTCCGACATGGCGCTGGGGTCGAGCGAGGAGACCGAGGAGGAGCGCCGGCTGCTCTACGTCGCCCTCACCCGGGCTCGCGACACGCTCGTCGTGTCGTACCCGCTGCGGTACTACGTGCGGCGGAGCGGGCTCGACGACACCCACACCTACGGCCAGCCGAGCCGCTTCCTCGACCCGGCCATCGCCACGTTCGACCGCGTCGACGTCGGCGAGACCACCGTCGGGGCCGATCCGGTCGCCGGGGAGCTGGCCGCCCTCTGGGGATGACCTCCGTGCGGCGGGGCACGGCGCGCGTGGGTTGCTCCGGCTGGCAGTACAAGCACTGGCGGGGCCCGGTGTACCCGTCCGACCTGCCGGTCCGTCGCGCCGTTGGTAGGTACGGGTCGTGACGTGGGGTCCGCGGCCTCTTCTGGATGGCCGAGCGCCTGGAGCCGTGGCTGGCCGCCGGCCACGACGTCTACGCCTACCTCAACAACGACGACTCGGGCTACGCGGTCGACGACGCCCGCTGGCTCGCCGAGCGGCTGACCGCCGCGTCGTAGACCTCGGCTGCGGGACGGGCCAGCACCCGCGCCGCCAGGTCCTCCTTCATGGCCACCAGCTGCTCCTCCTCGGCCTCGCCCTCGGGACCCTTGCGCACGAGGGCGACGAAGTCGTCCCCCACGAAGCCGGGCCGTAGCACCAGGTCGGTGGCGGCGTCGCCCAGGCCCAGGCGGAACACGAAGTGGCCCTGGGGAGCCTCGGGCGCACCCGGACCGGCGAGGTCGGGCACGACCGAGTAGCGCTCGCCGGTGACGGCCCTCACGACCATCTCGAAGGCGTCACGGGCACCGGGCCCGTCGAAGGCGGTCGCCACGGTCACCTCCCGACGTTCGACGGGTCCGTCCGGGGACAGCAGCGGCAGCCCCCGCTCGAGGACCTTGAACCCCAGCGCCAGGCCGCCCACCGACTCCCGGCCGTGGTAGCGGATGAGGTCGTCGAACGTGAACGTCAGCCGCGTGCGACCGTCGACGACGCTGACGGTGGCCTCCTGGGCGGGCGACCCGGCTGCAGTCACATGCCCGCCCGCAGGACGGCGCCGACCACGGCGGCCACCGAGATGGCGCTGGCCACGCCGAGGCTCGACATCACGCCCGTGCTCGACAGCGGCGGGTGCGGCGTAGCCGCGGCAACCGCGGCGCCACCCAGCAGGCCGCCGAGGTGGCCGCCGATCGAGATGCCCGGGAAGAGGAAGGTGAGCAGCAGGTTGATGACCAGCAGGCCGCCAACGTCGCTCTGCAGCACGGCCACGCCGTTGCGCCGCTGGACCACGGCGACGGCAGCGATGATGCCGAACACCGCCCCCGAGGCCCCGCCCGTGATGGCGTCGGGGCTCAGCAGGATGGCGCCGAACGAGCCGGCCAGCAGAGACGCCGTGAACAGCCCTAGGTAGGGCAGGCGTCCGAAGGTCGACTCGAACAGCCCGCCGAGGCGGTAGAGGGCGAGCATGTTGAACCCAATATGCATCAGCCCGAAGTGCAGGAAGCCGGACGTGACGAGCCGGTACCACTCGCCCTCGGCCACGGCCGGGCCGAACAACGCCAGCCGGCCCAGCAGGTCGAGCCGGCCGGGGGTGGGCGCACGCTGGGCCTCCACCGCCAGGAACACGGCCAGGTTGACGGCGATGAGCGCCGCCGTGACCGGCGTCCGAACGAGCGTGCGGCGGAAGGTGGGCCGGCGGATCGACCGGGCGCCCTCCCGGATGCAGTCCCGGCAGTGCGAGCCTACGGGCGCGTCCCGGAGGCAGTCCGAGCAGGCCGGACGCCCACAGCGGGTGCAGGACCGCCCCGTCTCCCGGTCGGCGTGGTAGGTGCAGGTGGCGACGATCCACACACCGTACGGTCCGCCCGCCCGCTACACGCCCCAACTCGCGCCTTTACACCTGGGAGGGGCTCTTTCGCGGAGACCTCCCGGCGTGGCCTCCTACCGCGGCCCCTCACCCCGCCTCGGGGTCGAGCTTGCCGGCGGCTTCGACGGCCAGGCGCTCGGCCTCCTCGGCGATGGTGCCGGCGGCATCGGCCTCGGCCCGCGCCTCGCGGGCCCGCGCCTCCGCCTCCTCGGCGCGGGCCAGGAGTCGCCGGGCACCGGCTCGGGCCCGCTCGGCCTCGGTACGCAGGCGCTCGGCCTCCCGGCGGGCCTCCCGCCTCGCCTGCTCGCGCTCCCGGGCAGCCGCGTCCTCCTCGGCACCGCCGCCCTTCCCGCGATCCCTGCCCCTGGTCGGCTTCCGAACCCGGACCGCCGCCGCTCCGCCGCTGCCGGATTCGAGGCCCTCGATCCCGAAGCCGGACGGGTCGAGCTCGGCCACGAGCCGGCCCCGCCGGAGGAGCTCGCCGGCGGCCGGATCGGTGGCCGCCGCCTGCAGGGTCGCTCGGAGCCGATCGGCCTGGCCACCCTCGCCGCCCAACAGTTCGGCCGCCGCCGCGGCCAGGCGCTCGACCTCGTCGCGCTGGGCCCGGCTGGCCTCCCGCAGGCTCCCGGCGTCGCCCTCGAGGGCCCGCTGCTGCGCCTCGCGCAGGCTCGCCCCGGCCGCCAGCAGCCGCTCGACGTCGTCGGGCTGGCGGCGGGCCAGCTGGTTGAGCGCCCACGCCGCCTTCGACGGCTTGATCAGCTTCCGCACCTCGGTGGCGGCGTCCTTGTCCCCCGCCCGGGCCAGCCCCCTGGCCAGCGCGTTGCGCGCCGCGGTGAACTCGTCGAGCGGCAGGGCGTAGAGCGCGTCGGCACCGTCGGCCACGCCACCACGCTGCCAGAGTGCGCCCAACGGCCGAGAATGG
>Ga0187892_10006749_pt1 | contig 16831 bp, 18 predicted proteins | sample MA1701073metaG_FD_139345 | JGI IMG/M metagenome (GOLD analysis project Ga0187892, IMG submission 139345) | Bio-ooze microbial communities from a basaltic lava cave in the Kipuka Kanohina Cave System on the Island of Hawaii, USA - MA170107-3 metaG ... | reverse complement strand
TGTCACCCAAAAGGATGGGGCCCGAACTCGCGGTACACGATGGTTTGTGTTGTCGTCTGGGGCAGCGCGCTCAGTGACATTGCCCTTTAGCGTCTAATTGGCGATGATTTCGAGGTTGCCGCTGAGCCGCGACGGTGTCTTGGTGAAGGCTAATTATATCCTAATATTGAGTACCTGCCCGGATCTCTCTGGGGCAAAGCGAATCGCGAGATCCTTGGTGGAGTCTCGGGTGTCGGCTTGTGTAAGCATCGTTCCCCAAATCGCATCCGTATATCGCTGGAACGGCGTAATTGAATGCGAGGAGGAGCATCTGTTGATCATTAAAACCCGGGTTGAGTGTTTCCCAGCAGTCAGAGACAAAATCCTGGCGGAACATCCTTATGAACTCCCAGAGGTGATCGCGGTCCCTCTCGTTGATGGGTCCGACAAATACCTCCATTGGATAGACAGCGAGCTTCAGCCGTCCGCATGAGTAAGTCTTTAATGTTCCGCCGTTTAATGTTCTGCCTCGCAGTCTTGAGCTCGGTAGCGCTGGTGGCCAAGGGGGAAGGCATTGGCGCACCCGCGGGGGACCTCAGCGACCTTAAACAAGCACTCGGATTGGGTACCCACCAACAGGATTTTCTGGACCCGGATCAAGCTTTCCGCCTCACGGTCGAAGTCGACACACCGAAAAGCCTGATCGCACGCTGGGAGATCGCCGATGGTTACTACTTGTACAGGGACAAATTTCGGTTTCACGCAGGTGCTAACGTGAGTTTGGGTAAGTTCGAGCTTCCCCCTGGGGAGTCAAAGGAGGACCCGAGCTTTGGACGGGTAGAGATATACCGCGGGACATTCGACGTCAACATACCCCTTTCCAGCGAGGAGCAGAATTCGTTCACACTGGAGCTTGGTTATCAAGGATGCGCTGAGGACGGGATTTGTTACCCGCCGATAAAAAAAATCATCCCTATTAAGCTCGCTGCGGTGGCGCCCTTATCCGATCCCCCCAAAAGAGCCTTTGATAAGAAAAAGCTGTCCCGGCAAGATGATATTGCTCGCGCCTTGGCGGGGGGAGCTCTAGCGACAACTCTGCTGAGCTTCTTCGGCTTTGGGCTGTTGCTTTCCCTTACTCCCTGCGTGTTCCCAATGATCCCCATCCTTTCCAGCCTCATCGTGGGAGATGGGCAACGAATAAGGACGGGTAGGGCGTTTATCCTTTCCTTCCTATATGTGCTCGCAATGGCGCTGACTTATGCCCTTGCAGGGATCATCGCCGGCCTGTTCGGATACAACTTGCAAGCCATGTTTCAGTCTCCGTGGGTGTTAACCCTCTTTAGCTTGGTGTTTGTGCTGCTGGCCTTATCTATGTTTGGCCTTTTTGAGATCCAGCTTCCCGGTCAATGGCAAACGGCTCTCCATGAGCAAGCCCAGCGGCAGCGCCGGGGTACGCTATACGGGGCAGCGGCGATGGGATTCTTTTCCGCTATCATCGTTGGGCCCTGTGTGGCGCCGCCCCTCGCCGGCGCCCTGATCTATATCGGACAATCGGGCAACGCGACGGTTGGGGGCGCTGCCCTGTTTGCAATGGCCCTCGGCATGGGAGCTCCGCTACTCGCTATTGGGACTTCCGCTGGCAAACTCTTGCCGCGGGCTGGCCCATGGATGGAAACGGTGAAAAAAGCATTCGGCGTGGTGTTTCTGGGGCTCAGCTTGTGGTTGCTGGAGCGGATATTGCCGCCTGGGTTAACCTTATTCCTGGCGGGCTTGTTGTTGATCGGTGTCGCGGTGTTCCTGGGCGCCGCCGATCAGCTCGACGGGGGGGCATCGGGTTGGCGGCGACTAGCGAAGGGAACCGGCATTGCCGCCCTGATCTATGGCACTGTACTGATCGTTGCCGCCGCCGGCGGCGGAAAGGAAATATTTCGTCCTTTACAAACCATGGATTTCGCCCTGTCCGGTACGCAAACACCGTACAAGCTCGTATTCAAGCCAGTAAAAGGCGCATCCATGTTGTTGGAGGAGATCGAAATCGCCAAGACCCAGCAAAAACCGGTGATGCTGGACCTTTATGCGGATTGGTGCATCGACTGCAAGCGTTTGGACCGCGATACCTTCTCTGATCAAAATGTGCAACAAGCCTTGCTCGGAACCGTGTTGCTCAAGGCCGATGTGACCGCCAACGATGGACAGGATAGAAACTTGCTCAGAACGCTGGGCGTGTACGGCCCCCCGGCCGTGTTATTCTTCGGTCCCAATGGAGTGGAACGTCGCGAATACCGCCTCGCCGGCTACCTCGGGCCTTCCGATTTCTACTCCCATCTTCATCAGGTGCTCACGCTGTGAAAGCCTGGATGCAGGCGTGTTTCGCGGCCTTGCTTGTAAGCGTGCTTGCGAGCGGGTTTCTTCTGTCTTCTTACCTCAAGGGGCAAGCGTCGGGAGCACCGGCCAACCAAAGTGCGCGGCGCCCGGATTTCACGCTGAACGATCTGAAGAACGCACCACACCATGTCGGGGAATGGGACGGCAAGGTGTTGGTGGTCAATTTTTGGGCGACCTGGTGCCCGCCCTGCCGTAAGGAGATCCCTCAATTTATCGCCTTACAACAAAAATTCGGGACAAGGGGCATACAGTTTCTTGGCATCGCGATCGACGATGCCCAAGCGGTGGGCGAGTTCGTGCAATCGTTGCAGTTTAACTACCCGATCCTGGTTGGGGATCAGGATGCGATTGATGTCGCTAAGACTTATGGCAACCTGATCGGCGCTCTGTCGTACACAGTGGTCGTAGACCGCAAAGGAACGATTGTGCTTACTCACCAGGGTGAGCTTTCCGGCCACCAATTGGAGCAAGTCATCCTGCGTTTGATTTGAAGTGCGCGCTGGCATAGGGATATGTGCCGTTAAATCTTCTGTTCTTAACCGAGCGAAGCAGAAAAATATTGCTTGTGCCTTCAACGGCGCCTAAAATATAGAATCTTGCACCGATCTCCCTTATTTTGTTATTAAAAATTCAAGACGCCTTAAATGGCTCGAATCTTGGTTTTGCACGGCCCAAATCTCAATTTGCTTAGCACACGTGAGACTCGCCTCTATGGCGAGAGCACGCTCGCAGAAATTGACCAAGCCCTGGTTGCTCGAGCGCAAGCGGCGGGACATTCGCTCGAGTGTTTTCAAAGCAATGCGGAACATAAATTGATCGACCGCGTTCACCTGGCACGCGAGCAAGGGGTAGCTTTCATCATCATTAACCCAGCGGGTTTCACCCACACCAGCGTTGCTTTGAGAGATGCTTTGCTCGCAGTGCAAATCCCGTTCATCGAAGTGCACCTATCCAATATATACGCACGGGAGCGGTTTCGGTGCCACTCCTACTTCTCCGATGTCGCGCAAGGGGTTATCACGGGTGTTGGGCCGCAGGGATACGCATTAGCCCTTAAAGCGGCCGTGCACTATTTGAGTTCACATTTATCTTAGTCCGATGCCTAGATGGATATCAGGAAGGTAAAAAAACTCATCGAACTTCTGCAAGAATCGGGGATCGCCGAAATCGAGATCCGCGAAGGCGAGGAATCCGTCAGGATTTCCCGCTATGGTTCGGACAAAAGCCTAGCCGCCGCCCGCACGGAACGAACTGCGAATGATGCGGATGCGGCAAAACCCTCTCGCTTATCACAGCCCGAGGACAAGACCGGCCCTCGCGGGCATATCGTTACGGCCCCTATGGTCGGTCTTTTCTACCGTTCCTCGTCGCCGGAAACCCCTCCTTTCGTGACGATGGGACAGCGCGTCCAGCTAGGTGATGTATTGTGCATTATCGAAGCCATGAAAGTTATGAATCAGATAGAAGCAGACAAGGCGGGTGTGGTCAAAGCGGCACTGGTCGAGAGCGGTCAACCGGTCGAATACGGCCAGCCGTTGTTCGTTATCGAATAGAGCCGCCTTCTACGCGATTTCTCCGTGTTAGACAAAGTCGTTATCGCTAACAGGGGTGAGATTGCACTGAGGATATTGCGCGCCTGCCGCGAGCTGGGCATTAAAACGGTCGCAGTGCATTCCGAAGCAGACCGCGACTTGAAGCACGTGCGCCTCGCCGATGAGTCGGTGTGTATCGGGCCGGCTGCCTCGGTTGATAGCTATTTAAACATACCGGCCGTGATCAGCGCGGCCGAAGTAACGGATGCAGTTGCTATTCATCCGGGGTATGGCTTCCTTTCCGAAAACGCGGATTTCGCCGAACGGATTGAACAAAGCGGTTTCATCTTTATCGGCCCGAGACCGGAGACCATTCGTTTAATGGGTGACAAGGCATCCGCGATCCGTGCGATGAAGAAATCGGGCGTGCCCTGTGTCCCGGGCTCAGAGGGAGTGCTCGGATCCGATGATGATGAGAACCTCAGAGTCGCCCGTGAGATCGGATACCCGGTCATCATCAAAGCGGTGGCAGGGGGAGGTGGTCGCGGCATGAGAGTGGTGCATGGAGAAGCCGCACTTAGAAACGCCATCGCCCTTAACCGATCAGAGGCCAAATCGGCGTTCGCAAACGACGCCGTGTACTTAGAGAAATTTCTCGAAACCCCCAGACATATCGAATTTCAGGTACTAGCAGATAGCTACGGTAACGTCATTCATCTGGGAGAGCGCGATTGCTCCACTCAACGCCGACACCAAAAGATTTTGGAAGAAGCGCCGGCTCCGGGGATCAGCACCGCGTTACGGGAGGAAATCGGAGAACGATGCGTGCGGGCATGCCGTAACATCGATTACCGGGGTGTAGGCACGATTGAATTCTTATACCAGCAAGGTGAATTCTATTTCATCGAAATGAACACGCGTCTGCAGGTCGAACACCCAGTAACCGAGGTGGTGACGGGGATCGATATGGTAAAGCAACAATTGCACATTGCGCACGGAGAACCGCTGGCTTATCGCCAACAGGACGTTACCATTCGCGGCCACGCTGTGGAGTGCCGGATCAATGCCGAAGATCCGGACACCTTCATGCCCTCGCCGGGTACCATTATCCTATACCACCCTCCCGGAGGCCCCGGGATCAGGGTTGACACGCATATTTACGAGGGCTATCAGGTACCGCCTTATTACGATTCTCTCATCGGCAAACTCATTGCGCACGGCGAATCGCGCGAAATCGCCTTCGCGCGCATGATCAATGCCCTGACCGAGATCGTGATCGATGGGATCAAGACCAATATTCCCTTACACCGCGAAATGTTCAACGATTCCGCGTTCCGCGCGGGTGGCATCGATATCCATTACCTCGAAAAGAAGATGGGACTCGTGTAGGCGCTGTGATCCCGGCGACTAATAGCTTGGGTCGACGCGTTATGAGGGCGAATGGGCCTTGCTATCTGGCGTAAGAAGGCAAATCCAGACTACCTAAAATTAAGAGTTCTCGTGCTAAGCCGCTGTCCAAACTGTGCCACAGTGTTCCGCGTTCACGCTGATGACCTCAGCCTGGCGGGGGGAAAAGTCCAATGTGGGGAGTGCGGTGTTCACTACAACGCGCTGAAGAGCTTATGCGACGAAGAAGCGCTTTCGCACCCAAACTCATCGCCGCCTTCTAGTGCGGAGCGTGTTGCGAACACGAAACCGGTGCCGCCAAAGATCGCTGCGGCGCAGGATCTCGGCCGCAAGACGTATTTTGGCACTGGCTCGTCAAAACCGTTCTTAGGCAACGATCCGCCGTTTGCCGCCGTTGCGTCGAAATCATATCAGCCGGGCTCGCGTTGGTGGACAGGGGCAAGCGCCTTGCTTTTTTTGACCCTGCTGTTCCAAGTTTCTTGGTTCAACGCTCGCGAGGTGGCGTTTCAGTTGCCTGTCCTTCGACCCGCCCTGGATAGGATCTGCGCCTCACTAGGATGCGATCTCACGGCGTCGAGAGACGCGCAAGCCGTTAAAATCCTCTCGCGTGATGTGAGAGAACACCCTAAGCTGCAGCGCCTGCTGCTTGTTAACCTGACCCTGTTCAACAGCGCCAAGGCGATCCAGCCCTTTCCGCTATTACAGCTCGATCTCATTGATCTTTCAGGTCACCCGGTCGCGAGTCGCCGGTTTCAACCGCGCGAATACCTCGATGCGAGCGTCAAAGCCGAATTAGGCATGCCCTCAGAAGTGCCGGTTCATGTTGTGTTGGAAGTAGCGGAACCAAAAAAGCGCGCCAAGGGATTCGAGTTCCACGTGCTATAGAGGCAAAAAACACCCCCTTGGCCCGGGGCTAGCACCCTAGACTGCCCGATCAAGCGAAGCGCTAAAAGTTGTTACTTTTGTCGCGAAGCATTTGTGGTTATCATTTCTGTCATCTCGCGAGTGAGCCCGATTGGCTGAACTGCTGCTGAAACGTTAGTGGACAACCCAAGCGGGAGAGAGGGGCCTTGCGAGGATCCGTAAGTTGCGCCAGGAGCAGGCCCGGCGTGCCGCCTAGAACCCACGCGTTGGACCCTAAGTCTGGCTCTTCGGAAGAATTTGTTGGGTAGTCCGAGATGGCAGGTTCGGGTGTCGAAAGCGCGTTTTTTATCCACCGCCCCCCCTGGGAACCCGTATTCTCGGTTCTTCCTACCTGCCAAGGACGCGCCCGGGTTCGCCCTCGCGGATTCGAGTGGAGGAACTATGAAATCGCTCTCGAACAGAGCGTTTTGCTCGTCGGGCAGGTCCTCGGCGGTAAAATCGCTTAACCCGTACCGACGTTCTTTGACAGCGCGCGAGAAAAAGGGGTGTGGTGCCTTTTTTTCGTCAACCGCGAGCAGCAAAGATTGGCATGGCTAGAAAAACGACGATAAGGATCGTGCCCTATGGAAAACCTGCAAACTATTGCCCGTTGCGTGAAAGATTCGGTTCAGGTCTACCTCGAAGATTTGGATGGGCATGAAGGCGGCAAGATCTACCAGATGGTGATGTCCGAAGCAGAACGTCCCCTGCTGGAGGTCGTCATGAATCATGCCGGTGGCAATATCACCCACGCAGCGCAGATCTTAGGGATCAACCGCGCAACCTTGCGCAAAAAGTTGAAAAAATATGACCTAGCGTGATGGGCGGACAAGGATCGTCGGCATCGTGCACCAGCCGGAGCCAGAACATCGCTTGGCGGTGGAGGGATCCATGTGTTCCGCATCGTCTGGTCGACGACGTTGCGCAATTCCCGTCTTGAACCGCGGGTAACAGAGATCCTTTAAGGGCACGTCGATTAATTCGGAGTGCCGGCCCTCAAAAGGACGTGAGGATATGGGTCAATTGCACCTTAAGCGATTGACCCATGGAGCAAAGCAAAAACCACCTTTTGCTTTGCGATTCGATAAATTGCAGGGGTAAGCCATTTATCGAAGTACCTTTAAGCTGGCCGATAGGCGATTGACTACAGAGTTTGGGAGCCATGATCGAACGCGCATTGTTAAGCGTTTCAGATAAAACCGGCATCGTGGAACTGGCGCGCGGGCTAAACGCGCGAGGCATCGAGATCTTGTCGACCGGGGGCACCGCGCGTTTGCTGGAAGACAACGCCATCCCGGTGAGGGAAGTGTCCGACTGCACGGGGTTCCCCGAGATCATGGGCGGCAGAGTGAAGAGCCTACATCCCAAAATCCACGGCGGCATATTGGGCAGACGCGGGGTCGATGATGAGGTGATGAAACAGCACGGGATCCCGGCGATAGACCTTGTTGTCGTCAACCTCTATCCTTTTGAAGCAACGGTAGCACGAGCGGACTGTAGCCCCGAACAAGCCGTTGAGATGATCGATATCGGTGGGCCCGCCTTAGTGCGGGCCGCGGGGAAAAACAACGCTCATGTCACGGTGGTGGTCGACCCGGCTGACTACGCCATGCTGCTGGAGGAAATTGCCGCCAACGGCGGCGACACCGATCCAGTGTTTCGTTATGCGCTAGCCGCCAAGGCGTTCGAATACACCGCGGCTTACGATGCACTTGTCGGCAACTATCTGCGCCAGCAGAACCTAGGCGGACAGAGCGTGTTTCCGAGCACCTATGTCGCGAAATGCACGAAGCGAGAAGAGCTGCGCTATGGTGAGAATCCGCACCAGCGAGCCGCGTTTTACGTGACCAAGGACCCCCCGATCGGAAGCGTTGCGAGCGCCCACCAGGTGCAGGGCAAGGCATTGTCCTTTAACAATATCGGCGACACTGACGCCGCCTTGGAGTGCTCCTGGTCCTTCGAAGAACCGGTCTGCGTGATCGTCAAGCATGCTAACCCCTGTGGGGTGGCTTTGAGTGGATCGCCGTTGTCGGCTTATGAGTTAGCCTACACCTGCGATCCCACCTCGGCTTTTGGTGGTGTCATCGCTTTTAATCGAGATCTGGACGAGGACACCACGCGGGCTATTCTCGAGCGCCAATTCGTGGAGGTCATTGCTGCACCCAGCGTCACCCCCGAGGCCTTGCTCGCGCTTGGCGAGAAACCGCAGATCAGGGTGTTGGCGGTGGGTCAGCGGTTGCTGGCACCCCAGCCTGCACTGACCTTGCAAAGCGTCAATGGCGGCTTGCTGGTTCAGGACCGCGATCTGGGCCAGATCACGCGCAGTCAACTCAAGCTTGTGACCCGCCGGACACCTAGTGAGGCCGAATTCGAGGATCTGCTTTTCGCCTGGCGTGTGGTCAAGTTTGTGAAATCAAACGCCATCGTCTATGCCAAGAACCGCCGTACTCTAGGGATCGGAGCGGGGCAAATGAGCCGCGTCTACAGTGCCCGCATTGCCGCCATCAAGGCGGGGGACGAAGAGTTGCAGGTCAAGGGCAGCGTGATGGCTTCCGATGCGTTTTTTCCCTTTCGCGATGGCGTAGACGCCGCGGCCCAAGCGGGGATCACAGCCGTCATCCAGCCGGGGGGGTCACTGCGGGACGAGGAAGTGATCGCGGCCTCGAATGAACACGGGATCGCCATGGTGTTCACCGGGATGCGGCATTTTCGCCATTAGCCTCAGGCGAACGAGTTTCCGATGGGCTTACGCGTCCTCATTATCGGAAATGGGGGACGAGAGCATGCGCTCGCTTGGAAGGCGGCGCGATCTCCACTGGCCGATCGCGTCTTTGTGGCGCCCGGTAACGGAGGGACGGCCCTGGAACCGGGGGTAGAAAACGTGCCTATTCCGGCCTCGGACATCGAGGCTTTATGCGCGTTCGCGCTGGAGAAAACGATCACGCTGACTATCGTTGGGCCAGAAGCCCCTCTATGCGCGGGGGTGGTAGATGCGTTCCAAGAACGCGGTTTGGCGTGTTTGGGCCCGAACAGAGCGGCGGCGGCGTTAGAGGGATCCAAGTCCTTTGCCAAGGTGTTCATGGCACGCAACGGGATCCCCACCGCGCCTTATGCGGTGTTCTCGGATTTCGCGGCGGCGGCTGCCTATTTGAAGACGCAGCCGTATCCTGTGGTGATTAAAGCCGATGGATTGGCAGGGGGCAAAGGCGTTCTCATTGTCCAGGATCGACACCAGGCCATGGAAGCTCTGCGGGCCCTCATGGCTCTAAACACCTTTGGCGCTGCCGGACACAGGGTCGTGATCGAAGAGTGGGTTGCAGGCGAAGAGGCGAGCTTCATAGTGCTCACGGACGGCGAGCATGTGCTGCCGCTGGCAAGCTCACAGGATCATAAGACCCTGGAGGAAGGCGATCGAGGACCCAACACGGGGGGCATGGGGGCGTACTCTCCCGCCACGGTCATCTCGGAAGCGATGCAGAATCGGATCCTGAAGGAGATCATCGAACCGACCCTGAACGGCATGCAAGCCATCAACCGTCCTTATCGCGGATTCTTATACGCTGGGCTGATGGTCAGGGAGGATGGATCTTGCGCGGTGCTGGAGTTCAATTGCCGACTTGGCGATCCCGAAACGCAAGCTATCCTACCGCGCTTGCAGTCCGATCTGATCGCCCTCTGCCAAGCCGCGCTAAAAGGGGATCTGGTGAGCATGCGCGCGCAGTGGGATCCCCGGTCCGCCTTGGGAGTGGTGGCCGTCTCTCGGGGTTACCCAGGAGAATACCGGAGCGGTCGCGTGAACCACGGCTTGGACCATCACCAAGACCCAGAAGTAACGATTTTTCACGCCGGCACCGCACTGTGCGATGGTGAGATCATCACCGCCGGGGGTAGGGTGCTGTGTGTCTGCGCACTCGGGAATAGCCTCGCTGAGGCGCAGCGAAAAAGCTATCAACGGATGCAGAGCGTACACTGGCCTGGGATGTACTACCGGCGCGACATTGGCCACCGAGGGCTCGTTGGGCGCTTTCGTGGCTCTGAGTGACACCCTCGAAAAGTGGGTCTCCTGCCCATTGTTCCCAAAAACCGAAACCATTCTGGCCATCTCCGCTGTCCATAATCGCGCGATTCGAAATACGGCGCCCTGCTCAGGTGCTTTGAATGTTTCGAGAGATTCGTAAGGCGTGATCAAACCCCCTCTCCGTCCCATTGGATAAAGTTCGCGAGCAGGCGCAAACCGGGGCGCTGACTCTTCTCAGGATGGAACTGCACCGCAAAAAGATTATCGTGCGCCAGCGCGCAGGCGAAATCGAGGATGTAGTCTGTGGTCGCCGCCACTATAGACGGGTCTTCGGGTTTTATGTAGTAGCTGTGAACGAAGTAAAAGCGTGCGTCTTGCTCTATTCCGTTCCACAGCGGATGGGATTTCTGCTGTTTTACTTGGCTCCAACCCATGTGTGGGATTTTGAAGCGGCATTGTGTCCTCGGGTCTAAGGCTCCTACCACGAAACGCACGACCTTACCGGATATAAGCCCCAATCCCGCCGTGCCGCCACCTTCTTCGCTATCGGTGAGCAGGCTCTGCAGTCCTAAGCAGATCCCGAGAAAGGGTTTTTTTCCTATCGCCTCACGCAGAGCTTCGTCCAGCCCAAGGGAACGAAGCCGGCGCATGCAGTCACCGATCGCGCCTTGGCCCGGAAACACCACGTGATCGACGCCTCGCATCTCGCCCGGCGATTGGCATATTCGCACCTGGCCGCCCACGTGCTCGAGCGCTTTGGCGACTGAACGCAGATTACTCATGCCATAGTCGATGAGGGCTATCGTCGCCATGCCTTACAGTGTGCCTTTTGTGGAGGGAACGATGGTGCCACTTCGCGGGTCAGGCTCGCATGCCATGCGCAAGGCCTTGGCGAACGCTTTGAATACGCTTTCGATCACATGATGCGCGTTGCGCCCGCGTATGGTGTCGACATGCAGGGTGATCAGGGCGTGATTGACCAAGCCGTGAAAGAATTCGTAGACCAGATCGACGTCAAACTCTCCCACCCGCGCCCGCGGGAAATCCACCTGGAAGGTAAGTCCCGGGCGTCCCGAGCAGTCGATCACCACCCGTGACAGGGCTTCGTCTAAAGGCACATAGGCATGCCCATAGCGGCGGATGCCGCGCTTCTCGCTCAGTGCCTCTCTCAGCGCTTGGCCAAACGTGATCCCCACGTCTTCCACCGTATGGTGTGCATCCACCTGCAGATCGCCCGCCGCGCGAATCGTCATATCGATCAAGCCGTGGCGTGCCAGTTGTTCCAGCATGTGGTCGAAAAACGGGATCCCGGTCTGAATGTCCGATTCGCCACCGCCATCTAGATTCACGGTCACGGCGATTTCGGTTTCTTTGGTGTGGCGATTAACGCTCGCGGTACGTGTAATCATCTCTGTCTATGAAAGTCAAGTACAATCTCGCGGCCAGTATACATAAGCCAGCCTGCCTCAGGACAGAGCCTTTTCGAAATCGATGACTGGACCGAATTTCCGCGGGATAGACGCGTTGCGATCGGTAAGGGAATATTTGCTCGCCTTGCAAGACCGGATCTGTGCGGCCTTGGCCACCGAGGACGGTCAGAGCGTGTTTCGGGAAGATAATTGGGCGCGCCAGGACGGAGGCGGGGGTCGTACGCGCGTGCTTTACGACGGTGGCGTATTCGAGCAGGCCGGGGTTAATTTCTCCCACGTGTTCGGGGATGGGCTGCCGCCGTCTGCGACCGTAAAACGCCCAGAGCTCGCCGGTTGCCGCTTCCAAGCCATGGGCGTGTCGCTGGTGGTACACCCGCGCAACCCCTATGTGCCCACCTCGCACTGCAACCTGCGCTTCTTTTACGCGGACAAAGGCGCCGAACCGGTGTGGTGGTTTGGCGGTGGCTTCGATCTTACGCCTTATTACGGATCTGACGAGGATGCCCGCCATTGGCATCAGACCGCGCGGCTGGCCTGTACCGCCTTCGGTGAAGAGGTGTATCCGCGCTTCAAGCGCTGGTGTGACGAGTACTTCTACATCCGCCACCGCGATGAAAACCGCGGCATCGGTGGTTTATTCTTCGATGATCTCAATGGCTGGGGCTTCGAGCGTTGTTTTGCCTTCCTGCGCAGTGTCGGTGATCACTATCTGCCCGCCTATTTGCCCATCGTGCAGCGGCGCAAGGCCACGGTGTACGGGGAGCGTGAACGCGACTTTCAGCTCTACCGCCGCGGGCGCTACGTGGAGTTCAATCTAGTATATGACCGCGGCACCTTGTTTGGGCTACAGTCTGGCGGGCGCGCCGAGTCTATCCTGATGTCGCTCCCACCGCTGGTGCGCTGGCAATATGATTGGCGGCCGGAACCGGGAACGCCCGAGGCTCGGTTGTATGAGGTGTTCTTGAAACCCAGAGATTGGATATGAGGGGCAGGGAAGGGGCGGTCTCGGCATCGTGCCGGAGATAAATCACATAGGGCTTGGTGTGGGTTGGCGGACTTCATGATAATTGATCGAGCATGTCCTTCGCCTCTTTCAGGTCGGCCGTATCGAACCCTTCTGTGAACCAGCCATAGGTCTCTTCGAGTCTTCGCCGCGCTTCTTCTTTTCTGCCTTGCTTCTGATAGAGTCGAGCCAAACTCATCACCGCGCGCAGTTGCCAGGACTTTGCTTTCTGCTTTTGGGCAATACCGATGACCTCATTAAGACAGCGTTCCGCCTGCATAGCCATAGTCGGTTGAGCCTCAACTACCCTTCTTCGTCGGTGGCTGATGCCGCCGCGCCAGTTCTTCGCATTGCGCTTCTAGGACTGCGGCGTCCTCTCCCAATCCCGCCGCCACCGTCAGTGTTGAAAACTCAACCCCCGACACGCTTGCCGCTTCGAGCATTCTCTGCTCTTCTTTGCCGAGATAACCGATCTGCTTTTCGATCATTTGTTTGATGGAGTCGGGCACTCCTACTTCTATCTTTTCGATCTCCGTCCGCAACTGCCATACCCCTTCCGCCTTAGCGATCAACCCTTCTGTCACGAGGTAATCGACCGCATTGACCATAAGCCGCCCGGGGTGCTCGATGAGATAACAAAGCACGGCCAAGGCCTTGGGTGGAAGTGCGAGGGCCTCCTCCCCCCGCCAGAGATCTCCGTTACCGTGTCTAGCCGATAGGAGCCAAAAAGAAGCGCGTCATGTGGACTCATCTTCCCTCCCTAGCTCCACGGCAATGCTTACCAAAAAATCACCGAAAAGTCACCGAAATTCCACCGTTTCTTTACGACTTCAAGCTGGCATATCGCTACTCTAGTAACCGATATGGAGGCCTTCAGGGCAAGCAGGAGTTTACTACTATATCGACCTATCCAAGCGAGCGGGCCTTTGTCCTGCAGTTCCACCGCGAGGCGGATCTCGGGGCAGGCCGGTTCCTCGGGCGCATCGAGCATGTCGCCTCGGGAAAGTCAAGCCATTTCCAGTCGCTCGAGGAGCTTACGGCTTTTGTTGTCGAGTACCTTCCTCCACCAGGCCTCGCAGAACGAGGACAAGACCATGACTGAGTTAGCAAAAACAAAGGAGATTGACATGTTGCGAAAAGCTTTCTCAGCCGTCGTCGAAGTGACCCTGACCTTGGTTAATTTCGGCGCTTCCACCGCCACGGGAACTTGAATCAAGGTCGAGCCGCGTGGATCGAGTTAGCGAAGCGGGCGATTACTCGCGCCCGGTAGGTAAGTACCCAAAGGTGACGGACTGCGATTTTTCCGGTGCAGAAACCGATGGTGCCTTGATGGCGCGCGTGGCCGCGGGGGACCGCCAAGCCTTTGGGGTGCTCTACCGCCGTTATGCGCCGATACTAGGACGGTATCTTTTGAGGCTGTTGAAGAGCCGCGAGCTTACCGAAGAGGCGCTAAACGATGTCATGTTGGCGTCGTGGCACAATGCCGGGCGCTTCGATTCCAGTTATCGTTTATCGAGCTGGCTCTTTGGCATTGCGCACAAGAAGGGCCTCAAGACTCTCAAGCGCGCCTCGCGACAGAGTGCCGGGCCCGATGATGGCGAACTCGAGGAACTTGCGAGGAGGGTGTCCCGGACGACGCGTCGGACCACGAAACGCCGGAACAAGATCTGGACCGCCATGAACGGAGCCGAACGCTCGCCAAAGCGATCGCGGCTCTGTCTGGCGAGCATCGCGCCGTGATCGAGCTCACCTTCTTCCATGGACTCCCCTACCGAGAGATCGCGCAGATCGTAGGGGCTCCGGTTAATACCATCAAAACACGGATGTTTCACGCGCGCCGGCGGCTGGCTAAAATGTTAACCGAACAAAGGTGACGGCATGAGCAAAGAAATCACTTCGGCCGTAGCGAACGATCCCCATCGCCACATCATCGAGCGAACCCGACCAACGCAATCATCGTCGACGGCCTAGGCCAGGCTACCGTCGTCGATGACGACTGAAGAGTCAGCTCTCTATACCGTATGGGCTGAAGGTGACCACTCTCGGAAAGGATTTCGCTTCATCCCTTGCCTTGCCTAGAGATTTCCCAGGAGCAGCCAAAAGGTTCAAAGGCACCAGGAAAAATTCTCTGCCAGCTTCTGTTTTCGCGGGTGGCTGCGGTGGAAGAACGCCAAGCTCCCTGGGCTTGAGACGAGTATCCAAGTTAGATCAAAAGGCCGAAGAGATAAGAAAAAAAGGAGCCGGCGTCTTTGCCCGGCTCCCAAATCCTCAAGCGTCTCTGCCGGCCCCTAGCGGTTCCGGATTGGAACCACTAGGGGCCGTAGAGCATCCGAATGGTGCTATGGAAGGCCAATCTTCGTCACAAAGGCATCGGAGTTGCCGCCTTCGTTGTTTGGCTGAAAGCCGTTCGGAGCGCCGTTGTTCGGCCGCGGTAGATCAGGCGAACTGGTCTGGCCGGTTACGTAGGCGTTCCTGTCTTGATCGACGGCAATCGCATTGCCGCTATCATCGGCAAGCCCACCGAGATAGCTAGAGAAGATGGGAGTACCGCGACAGCCATTTAGCAGCGTCACGAAAGCGTCAGAGGATCCATTGAGTGAAGAATCAAGCGCATCGACTGTAGGGAAATTGCTGGATGCAGTTCGCCCAGTGATCCCTAACGCGCGTGCCGAGCTAAGCTGTGCATTGCAAATAGATATCAAATTGGGAATTACCGCGACTCCCAAACCCGTGTCACTGCCGTTCCCACCGAAAGGCGTGAGCAAAAGGTTCAATACCAGCGAGACCGCTCAGACAACCCAGAGATTCGGTATAACGGCGGGACAAACTTTTGGCTGGAGAAAAACGAGGAAGTCAGATCCGATCGCGAGCCCTGCGCTGCCAAATGCGGGCCACCGTGCGTGCCATCGCTTCTTGCTGCAATAGCATGGATTCGACAAGTTTGAATTGCACGCGCGAACGCGCGAGGTTTTGGGTCTCTTTCTGGGTTTTGAAATACACGTCCCCCACCAGATAGTCGGTCAGAAAACGTAGGCCGAGCTCATAGGCGATGCACGGGCCGGCAATGGCTAGGTGCTCCGCCTCGATTTGATTCATCATGCCCTGGGTGGCGGCGAGATAGCCTTCCGCCAAGGCCTCGAAGAACGGCATGTGCATACTCACGTTGGAGGGGTCCAGGGCGTCTTCACCCGCCCGATTAGTAGCGGATCGGACGAGATCTCCGAAATCGTACAGGCTGAGCCCCGGCATGACGGTGTCCAGATCGACCACGCAAAGAGCCCGAGAAGTCTCGGTATCGAACAGCACGTTATTGAGCTTGGTGTCATTGTGCGTGATCCGTAGCGGCACCTCACCGCCGTCCCTCAGGGCTTGCAGGATATTGGCCAGAGCACGATTTCGCTTTGCGAATTCGATCTCGGCTTGGGCGCCGGCCGCCCGGCCACAGGGGTCCTGAGCGGACGCTTGTTGGAAGCGCTGATAATGCTTTGGGGTGTGATGGAAGTCAGGGATGGTCTCTTTTAGTCGCTCGGCTGGAAGGTCAAGGAGAGCGGATTGAAACTCACCGAAACATTTGGCCGCTGCATACGCCTGTTCTTCGGTTTCGAGAGTATCCCACGTGCGTGCTCTCTCTATGAATCGGTAGCTGCGCCAACAATCACCCCTCGGATCGCGGTAAAATGAATGGCCGTCCCTCGCCGCGATCAACTGCAAACAGCGGCGTTCTGCCTCGGGTAACCCGCGTTTTTCCAATACCCTGCGCAGGTGGCGGGTAATGCAGCCGATGTTTTGCATCACCAGCTCTGGTTGTTTGAACATCAGGGGGTTGATGCGCTGCAGTAGGTACCGGAATTCTTCCTGGCCGGCTTGCCTCATCACCACGTAGGTGTCGTTGATGCGACCGTTGCCATGCGGGTGCCCGTTCACGAACGATCCGCGCATGCGGAAACGAGCGGCAAGCGATGCCAGATCAGGCGCCGTGTGGATGGCCTTGGCCTCGGTGTTAAGCGCTTACGATCAGTGAATCGCTATTCCTCGGTTGTCTGACCAACGCAAGGTATTAATCGTTGCGTAAATATGCGCACCCTGTTAGCGGGCTGCGTATCGAGTGAATTCCAGTTGAAAGAAGGAGAGGATGAGGTCAGTGCGCTTCTGGATGGATTGCAGGATGTTCAAC
>Ga0187892_10006746_pt1 | contig 16835 bp, 9 predicted proteins | sample MA1701073metaG_FD_139345 | JGI IMG/M metagenome (GOLD analysis project Ga0187892, IMG submission 139345) | Bio-ooze microbial communities from a basaltic lava cave in the Kipuka Kanohina Cave System on the Island of Hawaii, USA - MA170107-3 metaG ... | reverse complement strand
CCGCCAACTACTCCCCGACGTCCAACTGCTTCGATCAGGTCGAGGTGGCTCTAGGAGACTAACTTATGGGTATTGGGGCTAGCTCCGGGAGGTCGGCCGACACCTCGCCGCCTCCGGCGCGGCAGGCGTCGAAGCTGTGGCGCCGGTCCTCCTTGGGCTGGTTGAGGGTGATGAGGCCATCGGCCCAGCCGCCGGCGCGCGCTCGGCGGTCTCAGGGCTGACCGCGGCGGCGAACAGGGCGGGGGACTGGTCGGGCACGTCCCACAGGCGGGCCTGGTCCACCCGCACCAGGCCGTCGTGGGTCACCTCGAGGAGGCGGGCGTCGCGCGCCGGCTCGTCCGGCCACCGATCGCCGGTGACGTGCTCGTTGACGGCTTCGCCCGAGCCCAGCGCAGCCCACAAGCGGCCGGGGAACAGCACGCCGAGGTTGGCGACGGCCTGGGCGGCGATGACCGTGTGGCAGCGCTGGCTCCACGACGCCAAGTGGTCCGAGCAGATCGCGGCGCCGAATCCCGCCTCCTCGGCGGCCATGACGGCCCGCAGGCCGTCCCGGGGCGACAGTTGCTCGTGCGAGACGTGAAAGCCCACGGTGGTCATGAGGCCAGCGTTCCCCGCCGGAAGCGGGGCCGAACCCTCGCCAGGGGCGGGCGCGGCCCTACAGGAACTTGAAGCTGGACTGGATGTAGCCGAAGGCCGACTCGTTGGACGCCGGGTCGGTGGTGGAGAGCTGCAGCGAGTACACCTTGCCGGCGTGCTTGACGATCGTCGAGTAGTGGGTCGCGATCGACGAGCCGGGGGTCGCGCTGGTGGGGAAGCGGTACGTCAGCCGGACGCCCCGTTCGTCGCCCACCTGGACCGGCGCCTGGGCGAAGTCCTGCCCGCCCTGCGGCGTTAGCTGGCCGATGAGCCGCTCGACGTGTTGCGCGGCCGTGAGGTCGCTCGGGTTGACGCTGACCCGCAGCGATCCCTCGGAGGCGCGGGACAGCGAGTACGACAAGGTGGCGTCGCTGTTGTCGGCGGCGGGCAGCCAACTGTCGGGCACCTCCACCGAGTAGCCCTGCTGGGGGTTGGCCACGAGCTTGTACCCCCGGGCCGCGCCGTCGGCGCGCTGCTCGATGTCCGAGTCGAGGACGTCGCCGCCGCCGCCGGAGCCGCCGTCGGAGCCGGACGACGCGAGGAGGAGGGCGAGCAGGGCCACGACCACCACCGCCCCCGCGGCGACGAACGGCCACTTCCTGCGGCCGCCGATCTTCACGTCGATCCCCTGGGCGCACGTGGGGCAGCGCAGGCCCACGGCGGTGCGGACGTAGCACTGCGGGCAGATCGGCGTGCCGCACGACGAGCACGAAAGCGGAGTCGCCACCTTGTGGCGCGGGCAGGTCAGCGAGGGCGCCTCCGCCGCGGGAGTGGCCGGTTCGCTCATGGCCATCGACGGTACCTTTCCGCGGTGGTCGGGGTGCGGCGGCAATCCGGCGCGAGGCTGTGCCGCCGAACCGTATGGAGCGAAGGCCCGTCCCCGACAAGCTTGTACGACCACCACCGCGGCGCCGCCGCGCGCGTACGACCCGGGACGGTCGCAACCTCCCGCCCCGTCGCGATGAACCCGCCGCCGGTGGTGCGCGTCGTCATCGCCGCCCGACACGACCTTCCGCCATGTCGGGCGGGTCCCGGCGATCCGGCGATCGCCTTCACCCGCGTGACCCGCCTCCTACGGCGTGGCGGTGCGCATCCCGGTGTTCGACGCTCGATGGGGGCACGGCTAGCGACATCATATGATGTCGGTATTGATGAGTGACCGGACCGGAGGATGCCCCGTGCGCACGACCCTTTCCCTTGACGACGATCTCCTCGCCGAGGCACAACGGCTCACGGGTACGCGTGAGAAGAGCGCGCTGGTCCGGGAGGCCCTGCGCGCCCTCATCCAGCGGGAGAGCGCTCGCCGGCTCGCCCGACTGGGCGGGACCGAGCCGGCGCTCAGCGAGAGCCCTCGACGGCGGGCCGGTAGCTCCTGATCCTCGTTGACACATCCGTCTGGGTCGAGCACTTCAGAACCGGGCGGCCCGACTTGGCCCGGCTCCTCGACGCCGGCCTCGTGCTGGGCCACGCCTGGGTTGCCGGCGAGCTCGCCCTCGGTCATCTGGTTCGGCGGAGCGAGATCCTCGGCCTCCTCGGGGCCCTACCTCAAGCCGTGGTCGCCTCACCGGAGGAGATCCTCGTCCTTGTGGAGCACCACCAGCTGCACGGCATTGGGATCGGATATGTCGACGCCCAGCTCCTCGCCTCCGCCGCCCTGACGGATGGCGCGAAGCTGTGGACCGCGGATCGACGGCTCGACGCCGCCGCCGTTCGGGTTGGTTGCGCAACGGTCTGAACCATCGGTCATGTGCGGAGCGACGGTGTCGTTCCGATCGCCGTGCCACTTGTGGCGCGGACCTTGGACCGCACCCCGTGGACCGAACGACGGCAAGCGTGCGCTACGATGCGACGTACCGGGCGCGCCGCCCTGGCGGGCTGGACGTTCGGAGGTCGCCTCCGCCCGCCGTAACGTCGCCGGAGCCGACACCGACCGCGGTGCCGCCTTGGCCGGTCAAGTTCGGGCTGCACGAGCGCCAGATCGTCCCCGCCCTCGATTAGGCGGCCGCCCACCGGGAGGAGGACGAGGAGCGGATCCGCGCCAACGACAACGCGCTAGCCGAGGCCGAGCAGGTGTCGGCGGAGCGGCGGGCAGCCGCGGATGCCGCGTGTGCGCGTGGAGCCGGTCGATGCCGTTCCTTCAGAACCGCGGAGTTCGGGCCTCGTGAGCCCGAGCTCTGCCGCTTGAAAGCTGCCGTCATCGCCGATCTCGCAACGACGCAGCCGGAGTGGAAGCGGAACTCGATCGCGGACTCGATGGCGCGCCGCGCTTCGGAGTTGTCCAGCTCGTACCGCACCGAGGACACTCGGCCCCTCAGACGCAGAAGGATCGCCAAAGTCCGAGTGCGCATTCCAGCGACGCCTTGGCCGCGGCGTGCGTGGCCCAAGAAGACGAGAAAACGCGCAGACGCGACGAATTTGGCCTTCAGTTCGATGCCAGACGAGCCGATGTCGTCGCCAAGGGACTCGGCAAGGGCGCGGACGATCGCAAATCGTGACGCGACGGACAAGGGCAAGGATGGCGGTACTGCAATTTGACCGGACTGGCGCCGGGCGAGAACGGGAGTTCACTTACCTCCCACACGTGCCCGACCTCGGGGCGCTCATCGCGACCTCCGGTGCGACCAGGGTGCTCCTCGTTGGCACGGGCGAGGTCTTGGGACTGCCGGCTCAAGATGTGCGGCTTGCCGCTGTGCCCGCGCCAATCGCCGCCAACGGGACCTATGTCTTCCGCTCGGGCCTCTCCACCGACGTCATGGTCTGCAAAGGCGGCGGCCAACCGACCGAGCAGCTGGCCGCCGACGAGGCCCAGCTCGCCGATGACCACCCGCTCATGCAAGCCCGCGCCTGGTTCGGCTACCTGTGGGATCAGGCGAGGCCGGTCGGGCCCCGCCGGCGGTTCGCTCCCGGTCAGTACGTCAAGGTGGCCGGCACTGACCAGATCGGTCGCATCGAGGAACACGGGCGAATCGACGGCCACAACATCTACATCATCGCCCTCGACGGCCGGCGCCAGGAGGTCGGCGAGGAGGGGTTGGTTTCTCACGACATCGATCCGGACGACGTCGCCAGTTGGCTGGCCGCCGGTCCGGCGACTGCTCGCGAGCTGTCGGTCGGGCTGACCGTGACCAAGATGAGCAACCCGCTCACGGACCACATCTACTCGTTCCTCTCCAGCAAGACCGTCTTCCGGCCCTACCAGTTCCGGCCGGTCCTACGCCTGCTCCAGTCGCAGCGCCAGCGGCTCCTCATCGCTGACGAGGTCGGCCTCGGCAAGACCATCGAGGCGGGTTCGATCTGGACCGAACTCGAAGCCCGGAACAACGGTATGAAGCGAGTGCTGATTGTCTGCCCGGCGACGCTGATACCGAAGTGGCAGGACGAGATGCGCCGGCGATTCGACCGCGACGTCGTCGAACTCGACAAGACGGAGATGGCGAAGCTGGTCCGGCTGCTTCAGTCGGGCGAGGACGCCAAGCCGCACTTTGGGGTTGTCTCCCTCGAACGGCTCCGGAACAAGAGGCTGCTCGGGGACCTCTACGACCTTCAGCCGAGCTTCGACCTGATCATCGTCGACGAGGCTCACTACCTGCGGAACCGCGGAACGCGGAGCAACATCCTCGGTCATGCCCTCTCGGACTGGGCCGAGACCCTCCTGTTCCTCTCCGCCACCCCGCTCAACCTGGGGAACGAGGATCTGTTCAACCTCTTGAACATCCTCGTCGACGAGGAGTTCGGCGACCGGAATACCTTCTGGTCGCAAGTCGAACCGAACCGCCACCTGAACGCGCTGTCGGCTCGGCTCGTGTCCGACGCGGCCGAACCGCGGACGCTCCTCCCGCACCTTCGCGAGGTGAGAAGGTGCGAGCTGGGCAACGTGGTCTCGCGGCGAGCTGAGTTCCAGCGCCTGGAAGGACTCCTCGACCGGCCCTACAGGCTGGATTGGCGGGAGGTCGCGGAGGCGCGCAGCCTCGTGACAGAGCTCAACGCTCTGTCCTCGGTCATCACGAGGACTCGGAAGGTCGACATTCCCGATCGAAAGGCCGTCCGGGAGCCCCGTCAGATCGATGTGGCGTGGACCGAGACCGAGCGTCACTGCTACCGCGTCGTGCGGGCCTGGGCCCGACGCCAAGCGCAGATCAGCGGCGGGCCGCCCGGTTTCGCGACGCAGATGCCACTCCGGCAGGCGGCAAGTTGCCTTCCCGTCATGCGCGATCGGCTGCTGGCGCGCGACCCCGGGCTGTTCAGCAGCGACCCCGAACTGAACGACTTCGACGACGACCCCTGGTCCGATGACGGCACGCCGTCACTGCCGATCAGCGAGATGGACGATCCGTTCATGGAACTCGGATCGACCGATACCAAGTTCGACCAGTTCGTCGCGCACCTCGACGAGGCCCGAAAGCTCGGTTCCGGTCAGGTTCTCGTCTTCTCCTTCTTCCGGGGGACCCTGGCCTACTTGGAGCGCCGGCTGAAGGCGCTCGGGTGGCGCGCCAAGTCGATGCACGGCGGCGTGCCGGTGCCAGATCGGCAACGGCTGATCGACGAGTTCCAAGATGGTGGATTCGACGTCCTGCTCTCGAGCGAGGTGGGAAGCGAAGGCCTCGACTTCCAGTTCTGCAACGTCATCGTGAACTACGACCTCCCGTGGAACCCGATGAAGGTGGAGCAGCGCATCGGCCGCGTCGACCGGTTCGGTCAGACGAACGACAAGATCTTCATCTTCAACTTCCACGTCCCGGGGACCATCGAGACGGAGATCTTCGGCCGGCTCTACGACCGGATCAACGTTTTCCGCGACTCGATCGGCGAGCTCGAGCCGATCCTTCGCGATGAGATCAACCAACTCGCCCGGGACGTTCTCGATCCGAGGCTGAGCGAGGAGCAGATCCGTCGGCGCATGGACACCTTCGAGGTCGCCCTCCAGAATCGACGGAAGGACCTCGACGACCTCGCGACCTCGGACTCCTACGTCGGAATCGACAACCTGCTCATCGAGGGATTCGAACAGGAGACCCGGTCGCGCGGGCGCTTCGTCGGCCAGGGTGAGTTGAGGGTCCTTCTCGAAGAGTCGTTCGCCGAGGGCACGCGTGCCCGGTTCCGCACGGATCCGAAGACTGGTCAACTGCTCTTGGTGGGCGATTCGGCATTGGCGACGAGGGTCCACCGCCATGGCCGCACCGGCACCGGGAGCCTCCACAACCGCACGGCACTGCTCAATTTGCTCCGTGACGAGGAACCCGTTCCCGTCACTTTTGACAACGATGAGGCCAGCCGACGGAGCGTCGACCTGCTCAGCCTGCGGCACCCGATCGTTCGAGCTGCGGTCGGCCAGTTCGCCGAGCTCCCACACGGGATGAGGCGCTTCGCCTCGGTCAGTGTCGAGGAGATGGCCGTCTCCGATGGCTCCTACCTCGTGGTTATCTACCTCGCTCGCACGACTGGCCTTCGACCGAGCCTCGAATTGTGGCCGCTCGCCGCTCGCCTCGAGACCGGAGAGCTTGACGACGACGTCGGCTTCCGGCTGTTGGCGGCCGTCGCCCGGGGAACGGTTCGAGACGGCCACCGGTCACTATCAACACGTTGCAGCGCCACTTGGCGGCCATCGAAGCACACGCCACACGCACTCGGCATCGAATCGAGCAGGAGCGCCGCCGCGCCAACGAAGACCTGGTCGCAGGACGAATCGACACCCAGGTCGCCCTGTACGACGACCGGATCCGCCGCACGGAAGCCACGCTGGCCCATGTGGTGCAGGCCGGCCGGGATCAGAGCCTCCAACGTCTGTACCGAGCGCGGATCGGCAATCTCCAACAGAAGCGGGAGGACATCGTGCGAAAGCTCGAAGACGGTCGGGCTCTTGCCCTCACGCTGCACCCGGTCGCCGTGGCGGTGATGAGCGCATGAGCGCGATCCCGGCCGTACCAGCGTCCGGGCGCTCGTCTCACATCGGCGGCGACGCCACCAGCGCTGAACAGGCGTATGTCGACTGGGCATACGAGCGGCTCGCCAGCGAGTTGAGTGCCGTCGCGGGGCGCGAGAACGTGGGCATCAATCGCCAGGCCTCCTTCGCCCTGTCGGAGATGAAGAAGGAGCGGCTGGGCCGCATTCGAGCGGCGTTGGAGAACCCAAACGGCTTGGTGCGCGGCCGGCTCGACCTGCTCGAGAACGAGACGTACTACATCGGCCTGCACACGGTCTACAGCGACGGCGGAAGGCCGACCGTCGTCGAGTGGCAGACCGACATGGGCAAGCGCTTCTACCAAGCGACGACGACGTTCCCGGCTGGTATCGGCCGGCGCCGCACGATCGCCATGTCGAAACGGCGGGTCACCGGCGTCAGCGACGAGACGCTGACCCCCGGGTTCAACCTGGTGTCCGAGGAACTGAAGGTTGCACCGGCCCCCGTGCGCGTCCAGCGTCGTCTGCCGAGCCCGGACGTGGAGCCCCCCCAACCAGTGGCGGCTGAAGTCGAGTCGCCGCAAGCAGAGATTGCGATCGTGCCGGCCCTCGATCAGCATGTGTTTCCGGGCCCCATCGAGCCCGCCGCGAAGGACCCAGCGGGCGACGAGGAGGTGCGGGCCGCAGACCTCCTCCTCGAAGAGCTGCAGCGCCAACGCACGGGCGCACTCGAAGAGGTGGTCGCCACGATTCAGGCGGACCAGGACCGCCTGATCCGGTCTCCCATCGAAGTGCCTCTCATCATCCAGGGCGGTCCCGGCACCGGAAAGACGATCGTCGGGCTCCACCGTGCCGCCTGGGTGATCTACGAGCAGCGCCGGCGTCTCATCGACCAATCAGTGCTGGTTGTCGGCCCGAACCGACGGTTCATGGCCTACATCAGCTCGGTCCTGCCGAGCCTCGGCGAGACCGATATCCGGCAGGTGACGATCGACGAACTCTCGGTCGACAACCTCTCGGCGACGGACCGCAGCCGGGTGCGCGTCAAGTCAACCGACGATCGCGAGGTCGGACACCTCAAGGGCGACCCCCGCATGGCGGTGGTGGTACGCGCCGCCGTGTGGGCCGGGGTCAAGCCGCTCAGCCTCACGCTCCCGTACGGACGGTTCACGTTGCGGCTAAGCGCCGATCGGGTCGACTCGCTCATCGGCCAGGCGTTGCAGCGAAGCGAGTTCTACAAGGCGGCGAGACGTGAGATGACAGATCTGGTGATCTCGGCGTTCGTCGAGGAGTACGGCCGCCGGGCCGGTGGTTCGGGACGCGCCTCGGAATCCCGTGGGGTGGCCTCGGCGGCGCGCGCAGAACTGACCAAGTCGAAGGTGATCGACCGCATGTTTCCCAAGGTCGAGCCACGGCAGGTCGTGCAGAAGCTGCTGGAGGACCGACGATTTCTCGATCGTGTGGCGACCCAACTCCATCCGGATGAGCGTGCGCTCCTCAATCGGCGCCCTGTGAAGCCATTTGGCTCGAGTTGGACCGCTGCCGACCTGCCGCTTCTCGACGAAGCGGCTGCGCAGATCGGGGGCCCGCCGGCCATATCCGGTCATGTCGTGGTCGACGAGGCTCAGGACCTATCGCCCATGCAGTGGCGGGTCCTCGCCCGGCGATCAAGCCAGGGATCGATGACGGTGCTCGGTGACCTCGGCCAGGCCACGTCGATGTGGTCGGCGCCCTCTTGGCATGAGGTGGCGAAGCGGGCCTTCATCGCCAGAAAGGCCGAGGTCGCCGAGCTACGCCTTGGCTACCGGGTGCCACGGCAAGTCATGGACTTCGCGGCGCCGCTGCTCGACGTCGCCGCGCCGGGGGTACGAGCTCCCCGGAGCTTCCGCACGACGAAACAGCCGGTTGTCCGCTTAACGGCGCGTGACGCCGTGCCTGCCACCGCAGTCCGCCTCGCGGCAGAGCGATCGACCGCCGGCGCGGTGGCGATCATCGCGGCCGCTGAACACCAGGAGGCCCTAACGCGGGCGGTCGCCGGTCTTCCTGGTCCATCCGTTCCGGTCCTGACGCCCGATGGCGCCAAGGGTCTCGAGTTCGACGTTGTCGTCGTCGTCGAACCGACGGTTATCGCCGGGCGCTCCTACGCCGGGCTGCGCCAGCTCTACGTCGCTCTGACCCGCCCCACGAATGAACTCATCGTCGTGCACTCTCGCGTCCTCCCGGCGGGCATCGGCCAGAGCCATCGACCGCCTGTCCCCTCCACCTACCCCAATCCCCGCAACGACGACCCGTGGGACAACGACACGGTGCACTGGCTCCTCGAACAGCCGGGCGGTGAGGACTGGACGCGGGGCGTCCTGATGGAAAGCCTTCGCCGCCAGCCAGGCCAGGTGGAGCGGAACCCGCAGCGAGTGACTGACGCGGCCCGCTTCGCCAAGCGGAACGGTGTCGTGCAGATCGGGGCCCGGCGCGGCGCGGCGACGATCACCCGCCTCCTCCGCACCGACGAGGGCGCGCCTGAGTATCCCGCATCTGAGGAGGCTCGCCGGGCGACGCGCAAGCCGGCCGGGCTTGAGTGTGAGTGAGGCGGAGGCGCTTGCCGTCGATGTCCTGAGCGGCCGCGAGGTGCGCCTCGACCTACTAGGCGGGCCCGTGGCGGGCTCTCAACGGGAGGTCGACGTCGTGGACGCGCTCAGGGGGTACGCGACGATCGATCACTGGCTCGAACGGCACGAGCCCACTCTCGCCGACACGTAACCTCGCGCGTGACTCCCGAATCCTGGGAAGCCGAGGCGTTGGCACGGATCACGGCGCTCGGCGACATCAAGCCGAGCAACCCCGAACGGTGTTTCCGGATCTACGCGGCGACGTGGCGGAACCGGCTGGAAAGGTCGACACCGTGGGACGATGTCGCCAAGAGCGTGCTCGACGGACTGCCCGACGAGACCGACGTACCCCAGAGGCGCGACGCGCGACTCATCGATCGGGAGCAGCTCCGCCGGCTATCGGTACGCGCAGCAACCGAGTCAACCGACGAGGCCAGGGCCGGCTCCTCTACGCAACGATGCTGTGGGGCTCCGGCACGAGCAACGGGCGCGGCCCTCGTTACACCGCCGCCGCCCTGGCTGACCGGCGCCTCCCCTTGGTGCTGGAGCAGACCGCCGAACTCGTGGCGACCAGCGACCTCCACGCGGCGCACGAAACGTTCCGCGTCAAAGGGCATCGGGCCGTCGTTCTTCACCAAGTGGTTCTGGGCGGTCGGCCTGGCCGCCAATAAGGGGCCTCGCCCGCTGATCCTGGACAGCAGAGTTGCGCCAGCCTCAGCGTACTGCGTGGGTTTCGCTGGTCCTTCTACGGACGCGGCGCACCGGGGCGGTACAAGGCATACGTCGACGTGGTCGACGGGTGGGCCGACCACAACCCGGACCGGGCCGAGCAGATCGAGCAGCTTCTGTTCGAACCGCCGCCCCCTTCGCTCCCTAGCCCGTCGGGTGGCACGCTCGCATTCCCTACGATGAGGGTCCTCGATCGACGAGCGGGCGGAGACAGGTTGGAACCTCCTCTCTGGACAGCAGGCGCGTCGCCGTGGGCCCACGAGCGCGAGGCCTTGGCGTTCGTCCAGACGCGCCTGCCCAACCACGAGCCGTACCGGGCGTGGAACAACGTCGAGTTCATCGCCGAGGACGGGTCGGTCAACGAGGTGGACCTGATCGTGGTCACGCCGCACGGGTTCCTCCTCGTGGAGATCAAGTCGTGGCCCGGCGCCGTGACCGGCGACGGCCAGAAGTGGAAACTGCGGCGGCCCAACGGCAACCAGGTGCTCATCGATCACCCGCTCCTCCTCGCCAACCGCAAGGCCAAGCGTCTGCGATCGCTGCTCGCCCGCCAGTCCCCGTTCCGCCACGACCAGCCGCCGTGGGTCACGCCGCTGATCTTCCTGTCCTCGCCCGACCTCACCTGCCACCTCAACGAGATCGGCCGGGCCTCGGTCTGCGGGCGCGATGGCGAGTCGCCCCTTCCTGGGATCGTCCAGACGCTCAAGGACCCGTCCGTCGCCGGCCTGCGAGGCGCCGCCATCAACAAGCCGATCTCGCTCCGCCTGGCCGAGGCCCTCGATCAAGCCGGGCTCAAGCCGTCGAACCGGGGCCGCCGGGTGGGGGACTGGGAGCTGAACGAGCTGCTCGACGAAGGTCCGGGCTGGCAGGACTTCGCCGCCACCCGGCCCCGGATCGGAGCGACGAGACGGGTGCGGATCTACCTGGCCGGGGCGGCGACGACCGCCGAGGAAGAGGAGCGGCTACGCCGCGAGGCCGACCGTGAGTTCCGCGTCGTGCACGACCTGCGCCACGAGGGCGTGGCCCAGCCCCTCGACCTCGTACAGGCCGAGCGGGGGCCGGCCCTGCTATTCGAACGGCAACCCGACGAGGAGCGCCTCGACCTGTGGGCGCCGACGGGCGTCGCCGCCCTCGACTTCGGCGAGCGCATCGAGTTAGTCCGCCAGGTGGCCGAGGCGATCGCCCACGCCCATTCCCGCAAGGTGACCCACCGGGCGCTGACGGCGCGCTCGGTGCTCGTCCGGCCTCCGTCGGGCCCGCACGGCGCCCCCCGGCTTGTCGTCGGCCACTGGCAGGCGGGGGCCCGCGACCTGGCGACGCGGCTCACGTCTCACTCCGACGACGGCGGCACGTCGCTCGGCTCGGCCCTCATCGACCGCCTCGCGGACGCCGAGCAGGTCTACCTGGCCCCGGAGGCATTCAGTGCGGAGGAGCCGGACGGCGCCGCCCTCGACGTGTTCTCCCTCGGCGCGCTGGCCTTCCTCCTCCTGTCCGGCCAGCCCCCTGCCGCCGACCTCGTCGAACGGGAGGGCATCCTCGCGGCGCACTCGGGCTTCGCCCTCGAACGCGCCGTTGACAGCGCGCCCGACGACCTGCTGGCCCTCGTGTTGACTGCCACCGACCCGGTTCCGGCCCGGCGGGGCACGGTGCGTGACGTGCTCGACATGCTGGACAGCGCCCTCGAGGCCATCACGGCGCCGCCGCCCGACGACCCCGGCCCCGACCCCGACCGTGACGGCGCTACCGACCCGCTCACCGCCCACCAGGGCACGCGGCTGGAGGGCGGGTGGGAGGTCGTCCGCCGGCTCGGCAGTGGGTCGACGGCGGTGGCGTTCCTCTGCAACCGCACGGGCAGCCCCGAGCCCGAGGTCCTGAAGGTGGCCAAGGACGAGGACCACGCCGGCCGCCTGCTCGACGAGGCCCGGGCCCTCGAGTCGCTCCGCCACCCCGGCATCGTGAAGCTGCTCGGCGTGGAACGCATCGGCGGCCGCACCACGCTGCGCCTCGCCCCCGCCGGCGATCCCGACAACAAGGCGGGCATGACCCTGGCCGATCGCCTCGACGCCCTCGGCCGGGTGGAGCTTGACCTGCTTGAACGGTGGGGCACCGACCTGCTCGACGTGGTCGATCTGCTGGAGCACGACGGCATTCCTCACCGCGACATCAAGCCCGACAACCTGGGCGTCCGCCCCCGGCCCGGTGACAAGTCGCTGCACCTTGTGCTCTTCGACTTTTCCCTCGCCCGGACGCCGGACTCCAACCTCGGCGCCGGCACCACCGGGTACCTGGACCCGTTCCTCGCCGAGCGGCCGAGCCGGCGGTGGGACCCGGCCGCCGAGCGCTACGCCGCCGCCGTCACCCTCTTCGAGATGGGGACCGGGACGCGTCCGGTCTGGGGGGATGGGCGCACCGACCCTGTCCATCTGTCAGACGAGGAGCCGCGCATCGAGGCCAGCCTGTTCGACCCCGCCGTGCGCGACGGCCTCGTCGCCTACTTCGCCCGGGCCCTCCACCGCCGGCCTGAGGCCCGCTTCGAGAACGCCGACGCCATGCGCCTGGCGTGGCGGGCGGTGTTCGTCACCGCCGCCCGCCCGGTGACCGCCACGGGTGACGACCAGCCCGCCGATGCCCAGCGTCTCGCCCAGCTCGCCGAGGCCGCGTCGCCCTCGACGCCGCTGGCCGAACTGGGCCTGTCGGGCGCCGCCACCAGTGCTCTCGAACGGCTCGGGCTGGGCACCGTCGGCCAGTTGCTGGACTACTCCAGCGCGGACTGGAACCGGGCGACCGGGGTGGGCAACCAGATCCGCCGCGAGGTCCAGCAGGTCGTCGAACGGCTCCGCGACCGCACCGACCTCGACCCCGGCGAGGGCGACCCGGCGGCCAGCATCGACCGGCTGGCCGCCCGCCTCGCGCCGGTGGCCGGGCCCGACCGGGACGGGATCCTCCTGCTGCTCGGGCTCCAGGACCAGTTGCCCCTGACCGCGCCCGGGGGTGCGCCCGCCACCGAGCCGCCTGGCGCGGCGCCGGCGCCGGCCACCGCGGCGTGGCCGACCCTGGCTGACCTGAGCGCCCGCCTCGGACTCGACCGGGGCGCGTACGACGCCCTTCTGGAGCGGGCGCGGGCCCGCTGGCTCAAAGAACCCGCCGTCACGCGGGTGCGCAACGAGCTGCACGCCATCGTCCAACGGGCCGGCGGGGCGCTGGCCGGCGACGAGCTGGCCCTCGCCCTGGCCGCTCACCGCGGATCGACGGCGACGGGCCCCGACCGGCTCCGGCGGGCTCGCGCCGTGGTGCGGGCGTCCCTCGAGGCCGAGGCGAGGCGGGAGGGCAACCGGTTCACCTGGCGGCGGGCCGGCGGGGGCGCATCAGCGGTCGTGGCCGTTCGCACCGACGCCCTCGACGGTGAGGTGCTGGCCGATTTCGTCGCCAGCCTCGGCCGGGAGGCCGACCTGCTGGCCGCCGCCGACCCCCTGCTTGGCCCAGCGGCGGTGATCGAGCGCCTCCGCCGGGTGGCGCCGCCGGCCGGGCTGGCGCCGCTTCCCGACCACCGGTTGGTGCGGCTGGCCGCCGCCTCCTCGGCCACCGCTGCGGTATCGAGCCGGCTGGAGGTGTACCCAAAGGACCTGAGCCCCGAGCGCGCCGTCGTGCTGGCCCGGACCGCGCTCATGGGGCCGGGCGCCCTCACCGAAGAGGACGTGCGCAACCGGGTGCGGACCCGGTTCCCTGACGCCCAGGCCCTCCCGGGCCGTCCCGAGCTCGACGAGCTGCTGAAGGCCAAGGTCGGCCTCGAGTGGGCGCCGGCCGGCCAGCGGGCCGACGGCGCCCCCCGTGCGGCCGGGTTCGGCGTGCCGGACTCCCGGCCGGCGGCGCCGACCAGCCTCACCTCCATCGGCGGGCGCCGGCGAACGGGCACGTCCGCTGACGTGCCCGACGAGGAACGGGAGTTGGCCGAGAACGTCGACGAGCGGCTCCGCCGCCATGCCGCCCGGGGCGGGTACCTCGTGCTCACCGTGGCCACCCGACGTCAGGAGGCGGCCATCGGCGAGCTGGCCCGTCTCGGCGCCGCACCGGTGAGCGTCGACGAGGTGCTCATCGGCTCGCTGCGGGCCCACGCCGCAGCCAGGAACATCCGCTGGGACCAAGCGATTCTGGCCGCGGACGCCGAGGGCCCCGGCGGCGAGCACTGGAAGCGGCTGCTCACGGTCGTGCGTGACGCGGTGGGGCCGGTGCGCGAGCAACTGCTGACCGGCGGTGAGCACGTCGTGATCACCCACCCCGGGCTGCTGGCCCGCTACGACCTGCTCGGCCTGCTCGACGAGCTGCGAGAGCGCACGAACCGCCAGCCCGACCCCGGCCAGACGCTGCGGACGGTGTGGGTACTCGTGCCCACCGACGACCCCGACGGCCCCGTATCGGTGGCCGGTAAGGCAGTGCCCGTCCTGCCCCCGGAACGGCTGGCGCTGCCCACGGCCTGGCTCGACAACGTGCACCGCACCACCGCAACCGCTGGGGCCCGGCCGTGATCGTCAGCGAACGGCTGCTGGCCGACCTCAAGCCGCTGGTGCGGGAACTGGTCGACGACCTGCGGACCCTGGCCGCAGCCGACCCCGAAACGGCGGCGGTCGTTGCCGGCGAGTTCGCCCGGGCCGGCGCGGCGGGACGGACGGCGCTGGCACGGGACACGTGGGCCGAGGGCCTGTACGCCCAGGTCGCGGTGGCGTGGGCGCTGGCCGGCGTGTTCGTGCGCTTCTGCGAGGACAACGAGCTGGTCCCCGATCCCCTGCTGTCGGGACCGGGGAACCGGCGGGCCATCGCCCACGACCACCGCCGGGCCTACCTGGCCGCCCACCCGGCCCACGACGATCGCCACTGGTTGCGGGAGATCGCCGGCCGCTACCGGGCCCTGCCCGCCACCGGCGACCTGTTCGGCGACCACACCCCCCTCTGGCTGCTGGCCCCCTCGGCCGACGGCGCCCGCACGCTGGTGCAGGCTCTCCAGGAGATCGACCCCGCCACCGGCGACCTGCGCCACGACTTCTCCGACCCGGCCTGGAACACCCGCTTCCTCGGCGACCTCTACCAGGACCTCTCCGAGCACGCCAAGAAGGCCTACGCCCTGCTCCAGACGCCCGAGTTCGTGGAGGAGTTCATCCTCGACCGCACCCTGGAGCCGGCCCTGCGGACGTTCGGCCTGCGCGCCACCACCCTCATCGACCCCGCCTGCGGTAGCGGCCACTTCCTGCTCGGGGCCTTCCACCGCCTGTTCGACCGGTGGGCCGACGCCGAGCCCGCCACCAACCGCCGGGAGCTGGCCCGCCGGGCCGCCGACGCCATCGCCGGCGTCGACCTCAACCCCTTCGCTGCCGCCATCGCCCGCTTCCGGCTGCTGCTGGCCGCCCTGCAGGCCGGCGGCGACACCCGCCTGGCCGACGCCCCCACCTACCCGATCCACATCGCCGTCGGGGACTCCCTGCTCCACGGCGACCCGCCCGGCCGCCTGCCCGGAACGCTGGCCGCCGACGACCTGGCCGCCGCCTCGGCCCACGGCTATTCGTTCGAGGACGTGGCCGCGGCGCGGTCGCTCCTGTCCCGCCAGTGGCACGCCGTGGTCGGCAACCCGCCCTACATCACCGTGAAGGACCCGGCCCTGAACGCGCTGTACCGGCTGCGCTTCAAGACCTGTCACCGGCAATATTCCCTAGGCGTGCCCTTCACTGAACGGTTCTTCGATCTCGCCATCCAGGATGCCGACGCCGAACGCTGCGGCTATGTGGGGATGATCACCGCCAACTCCTTCATGAAACGTGAGTTCGGCAAGAAACTGATCGAGGAGTGGGTCCCTGCCCACGACCTGAGCCATGTCATCGACACCAGCGGTGCCTACATTCCCGGCCACGGCACGCCCACTGTGATCCTGTTCGGCCGCAATCGCCGGCCGGTCGCGTCGTCCGTGCGGGCGGTCATGGGCATCCGCGGCGAGCCCTCCAAGCCGGCCGATGCCGCCAAGGGACTGGTCTGGTCGAGCATCGCCGACCTGGTCGACGACCCGGGTTCCCAGAGCGACTTCGTAAGTGTCGTCGACCTCGAACGGGATCGCTTGGAGAGTCACCCCTGGAGCATCGGCGGCGGCGGGGCCGCCGAGTTGAAGGGACTGCTCGATCAGCGTGGATGCGCGCTTGGCAGCCTGATCGAGCACGTGGGATACACAGGCCAGACCAATGCCGACGACGCCATGCTGAATGATCGGCGAACCCACAGGCGCGTTGGGATGCCGGCCAATCTCTTACGCCAAGTGGTAATCGGCGAAGTCGTACGGGATTGGTCGGTGGGCGAGTCCGATTGGGGCTGGTTCCCGTACCGCCGCGAGGAACTCGTCGAAATCGACGCGGAGCCAGCCGCTCTGCGAAGACTGTGGGCTTATCGGTCAAACCTGTGGACTCGGGCGACCTTTGTCAAGATGACCTACCGCGAGGAAGGCCGACCGTGGTGGGAGTGGCACCAGGTCGCTTTGCATCGGCTCAGGGAGCCGTTGTCCATTGTGTTTGCGTTTGTGGCGACGCACAACCATTTCGTGCTTGACCGGGGTGGGAAGGTCTTCAACAGGACGGCACCGGTGATCAAGTTGGGGGCGGGGGCGGGCGAGCGGCGGCACCTCGAACTACTCGGGGTCCTCAACAGCTCGACCGCCTGCTTCTGGATGAAGCAGGCCTTTCACGGCAAAGGCGTTGGCGGCATTGGAGGCGGAATCGGCGACGAAGGCTGGGAGCCCCGCTACGAGCACGATGGCACGAAGTTGCAGGCGTTTCCGCTGCCTCGGGACCTCGATCCGACCACGGCCACATTGCTCGATGGGTTGGCGACGGAGTTGGCGTCGGTCACGCCGGCGGCCCTCGCCGAAGCGGCTACGCCCACCGCCGAGCGGCTGGCCGACGGCCTCCGGCGGTACGACGACCTCCGGGCGCAGAT
>Ga0187892_10006745_pt1 | contig 16838 bp, 13 predicted proteins | sample MA1701073metaG_FD_139345 | JGI IMG/M metagenome (GOLD analysis project Ga0187892, IMG submission 139345) | Bio-ooze microbial communities from a basaltic lava cave in the Kipuka Kanohina Cave System on the Island of Hawaii, USA - MA170107-3 metaG ... | reverse complement strand
CCCTGGTCGGACTGGTACTGGAGCGAGGCCGAGGGGTTGAAGGTGCTATCGCTCGACTCGGCCGTGGTGCCGGCCAAAGTGTTCTGCAAGTCGCTGGAGTATTCGGCGTAACGGCCGCCAGCCGTTAGAGTCCAGCGCTCGGCGAAATGCCAGTCGAGTTGCCCGAACACGGCCGACTGTTCGGCGTTGGTGCGCGATCGAACGACTGGAAACGACGGCGGCGCAATGACCGTGAGGTCGAAACTAGCCTCGACCTCGCTGTCCGAATAATAGGCGCCCACCAGCCAGTCGATGGCGTTGTCCTTGCCGGTCGAGGCGAGGCGCAGTTCCTGCGTGAAAACCCGACTCTCGTTGTTGTTTCGCAAGAGCGAGGGCGCCCCAAACGTGGCGAGGGTGAGGTCCCGCAGCTGGAGATTGAAATTGTCGACATAGCCGCTCGCCGCCGTCAGCGACGCGCCGCCGAAATCATGCGTCAGCGTGAGAGTCGTGATCTGAGTCTCGCGCTCGCGCGACTGGTCGAATTGGTCCGTTGTGACTTCACCTGGGCTGGCCAACAGTCGCAGCCCCTCATCGGCCGTCTTGGCCTCGCTGTAGAGATAGCGCGCGACCACCTGAGTGCGCTCGCCCAGATTGACCAGCGCCGAGATCCGCCCGCCATACTGCTCGATCCCGCCCACCTCGCGGCCGGTGCGCAGGTTCGTAATGAAATCGGCGTCCTCCTTGTAATACCCGGCCACCCGGATCGCCGCCGCCTGACCCAGCGGCAGGTTGACACCCCCCTGCACGTTGTAATCCTGGCCGTCGGCGTCATCACGGTTCGCCAGCGAGGCAATCGCGAACCCGGAGAACTCACCCGGCTCGGGGTTGTTCGGAACGAAGCGCAGCGTGCCGCCCACCGAACCCGCGCCATACAGCGTGCCCTGCGGGCCGCGCAGCACCTCGACCCGCGCCAGATCAAGCGGCTCAACGTTGATGCCACCGAGGCCGCCGCCGAGCGGAATCTCATCGAAGTACGTGACCACCGTCGGGCCGCCGCCCAACTCAACGTCCGCCGCCGTCGCCAGACCGCGCAAGATGACCCGGTTGATGATGCCGCCGGCGTCCACCAAGGACACCCCAGGAACACTCGTGAGAAAGTCCCGATAGTTCGTCCCGCCCTGCCCGACCAGCTCCGATGCGTCGATCGCCGTCACGCTGAGCGGCACTTCCTGCAGGTTCTGCTCGCGCTTAGTCGCCGTGACGACAACTTCTTCCAGCACACTGCGCGCAGGATCCTGCGCATTCGCCACGCCGTGCGGCAGCACGAGCGCAGCGGCCACTGCGATACCGATTCTTCTGCTCATGACATCCCCCTCCGATGACAAATGACCATCGCCATGAAATTGAAGTCGTGAGCCAGGGGACCCAAAGACCATCGATTGCCTGTTAACGGTCGCGACCTGCTAACCTCGAGCGCACGTCGATTCCGGCGATATGCAACGCGGCCGTAGCCCTCATCACGTGCTTCTCGACCATGCTCACGGAGATACGCATCTGCCGCGCGATCTGCGCATGCGAGCAGGCGCCCAAACGGTGAAGAAGAAATGCCTGGCGTGTGCTCGGCCGCAACGCCGCCATCGTTTGCGCGAACAACGCGGCCATCTGCATCGATTCGACGTTCTGCGATGGCTCGCTGCCAGTGTCCGGCAAGTCGACTTCGCTCGCCGGCACCGCGCCACGCATCATGCGTGTGTGCGTGCGGCGAACGCGGTCACGAACGAGATTGGTGGCGGTCTTGAAAAGAAAGGCTTTGACACTGCGGATCTCGCCCCAGCCATCCATGCGCAGCAGCCGCAGGAACGTTTCCTGCGTGAGGTCCTCGGCATCCGATGCACAGTCAGTCTGACGCGTCAGGAATGCGCGCAGTGGCGCGACGAGATCCCGATAGCATTGCGTGATCTCGTCGCTACCGGCGGCGCACATGCGCGCCGCGCGCTGCAACCGCTCGAGCCGGTCAACCGCAACTGCCATCCAATCCCCCGTTTGATCAGCCTTGAGCGCGGCTCTGCAGCTCCATTCGTCGCCTCAGCGGTCGCCAGCCGCTCTGACGCGCTTCTGCGCTATTTGCCAGGCATGGCCGCCGATGACCTCGACGGCGCAGCGCGCAGCGAGTTCGGCTCCGAGACCGTTGAGGTCGAAATCCGGCCCCAGGCAAGCCATGTCGAAGCCGGCGAGCCGCGGCCCCAGGTCGATGGCGAGCCGCAGCGCACGCAGGATTTCCCGTGCCGTCAGCCCCCCCGGATCGGGGTATTTCTGCGCCGGCAGGAATGCGGGATCGATGACGTCGACGTCGAGCGACAAATAGAGTCCGTCGGTGCCGGGCGTTACCGCCTCAACGGCCGCACGCATGCAGACCTCGATGCCCTGCTCCTCAATTTCCTGCAGCGTCCAATAGCGGATGCCCAGTTCCTCGGCCACCTCATGCCACATGTTCGCGTTGCGCAGGCCGCGGATACCGATGAGGGCGAAGTTCTCGGGCTTGAGATAGCCTGCCTCCATGCAGCGCGCCCATTGCGAGCCGGCCCAATAGCGCGGCTCCCAGGAAAGATCGTAGTGAGCGTCAAACTTGATGACCGAGACCTTGCGCTCCCTCTGCAGGGCGACGCTGCGCATGCCGACATAAGGGACGGTGTCATCGCCGCCCAAGACGATTGGGATCGCGTGACTGCCGATCAGTTCGGCAATGCGAGCGGCGGCGGCGTGCAGCGTCACCTCGGCGTCGATCGTGTGGTCGATCGGCATGTTGCCGCCGTCACAAATGGTCACGTGGTCGGCGATGCGGAAGCCGCGGCCGCGCTCCGGGAACAGCCCGCCCGAATGGTCGAGCGAGTAGTAGACCGACTGGCGTCGGATCGCATCGGGCGCTTTGTCGGCGCCGGTGCGGGCATAGATCTGCTGCTGCAGGCTTGCCGTGGCGGGCAGGAACGTAAAACGGTCGCGGATCTTCACGCCCTCATAGGGCACGCCGACTACGACCAGGTCAGGATTCTCCACTTCGCGGTGCGGCGGCGCCTCGATGAAGGTGGGCACGTCGTCATGCAGGACATGCAGTACCCGCCGGTCAAAACGGTGAGGGCTCTTTGCCGCGCGGTCGAGCGCCGTTTTGAACTTCTTTTCGATGGTCATGCTGCTTCAGCGACGAGTTCGAAAACGTAGTTAACGTTAGTTGATAAAAAATTTGACGCCAAGCGACGAATATTTCAATGTTTATGAAATAAAATTGACTAGGAGCGCTCCTAATGCCCCGCCGGCTGCCACCGCTCAACCCGATGCGCGCTTTTGAGGCGACTGCGCGACACGGGCATGTCGGTCGCGCGGCTGCCGAACTCAACGTGACGCACAGTGCCGTCAGCCACCAGGTTGGTGTATTCGAAGCGGCGGTCGGCGTGCGGCTGTTTGACCGGCAGGGCCGCCGACTGACGCTGACGCAGGCCGGGCGGCGGCTGCAGCCGTCCATCAAGCACGCGCTGGATCTGATTACCGAGGCGTGTTCACGCGCCCTCGTTCCGACCATGGAGGGGCGGCTCGTCATCTATGCGCCGCCCGCTTTTGCGGCCAAATGGCTGATGCGCCGGCTGAGCCGCTTCATTGAGACCTATCGGACGATCGACCTGACCATTCTCCCCTACGCTCCCTACGAGTCGGCCAGCCGCGCCTTGGCCGACAGGTCCGATGTCTTCATTGAGTACGGCACTGGTCACTGGGAGCACAAGTGGGTGCGACTGCTCGGCCGCGTCGACTTGTTCCCGGTGTGCAGTCCGAGATTGCTAAACGCTAAACCGCTGCGCGTGCCGGACGATCTGGCACTGCACACGCTGCTGCACGACGACGATGGTACTGCCTGGGCGAGTTGGCTGCTCGCCAACCGAGTCGAGGGCGCCGACTGCAACAGGGGGCTGCGCTTCGGCAATCAAAACCTGACGCTCGACACAGCTATCTACGGCCACGGCGTCGCGCTCGGCGACAATCTGAATGCGGCCGAAGACATGACCGTTGGCCTGCTGGTGAAGCCGTTTGAGTCAAGCGTACCGTCGACCGCGCACTACTACGTCGTCTGCGATCCCGAGAGCGTGAAGACGCCGATGGTGCAAACGTTCGTCGAGTGGCTGCTGGATGAAGTGGGAGTGAGTGGCAGGAGTTTTACGCGAGAAAAGGTCGATTATTAACCCGGCGTGATTGCAATTGACCTACGCGGCGTATTTGATCAGTTCGTGCTCGAAGTACTTGCGAACGCGAGCCGGTGATTTCTGGATGCGGCGCGAGTGACCGAGGAGCTGGCGCTTGAGATCCGCTTGATCGCGTGCGGGGATGTCGCGCTGGATCGCGCCTTTGAGATCGCCGTTGAAGTACTCGCTCGGGTTCAGCTCCGGCGTGTACGGCGGCAGGTGAAACACCTCGATGCGCTTCGCGTTCGCCACGAGCCACTGCCTGACCGGCCTGGCCTTGTGCACGTTCAGATTGTCGAGGATCAGGAATACTTTGCGTCGGGCATCCTTGGTGAGCCGCCGCATGAACACAATCAAGCGCTGCGGGGTGATCCCGCCGGCATAGATCATGAAGCGCACCTTGCCCTGGTTGGTCACCGCCGCAATCAGCGACAGGCTCCTGCGGCGCGCCGGAATCTTGATCAGCGGCGTCTGACCGCGTGGCGCGTAGCCGCGGTGGCGGCTCTCGTCGGAACGCACGCCGGTCTCATCGCCCCAGCAAATCTCGACCTTTTCCCGCTTCGCACGCGCGAGAATCTGCGGATACTCCCGCGCCAGCCACGCCTGGACCGCCTCCTCGTCGCGCTCGTACGCCCGCCGTGCCGCCTTCTGCGGCGTATAACCCCAGCGCGACAGATACTCGCCCACCCCGCGAATCGACAGGCGCACACCGAAGCGAACCCGAATCAGCTCGCGAATCGCCACCCGCGTCCACAGCGCAAACGGCAACTGCAGCTGGTCCGGGAACTTCCCGCAGATCAGTCGCTGCGCCTCGCGTTCGTCGCGTGCCGACAGCGCCCGCTTCGAGCCCTTCGGCCGGCCACCGCGGGGCAGCGCTGCCAGCTGCTCCGGTCGCGCCGACAGCTTCTTCAGCAGCGTCGAGCAATAGGTGCGCGCGTAGCCCGTGATCGCGCTGATCTCCGCCATCGTCTTGCCCATCGCACGCAGCTCGACCACCTGACGCCGCAGTTCCAAACGGGCATCGGTGCTCGCGCGACGACGATCTTTCCTCGCCATCGTCGCAGTATGCGCACTTCCAGGCAGCTGTCAATTAGTTTTATGCCGGGTCAATAGCTCGAAAATCTCGCTGCGCGCGTCAGGACCCGGCGATGAGAACGGCTCGCCGTTATCGGCGTTCTCTCCGGACCCAATCGTGCGGAAGTCGGCGGATTGTCGTGTGAATTCCTGTCCAACCCCTGCGAAGTCGGCGCCTGTGTTTGCGAAGCACGCCGTTACGGCGCAACCTGCTTGACGATGCGGCCGCCTTTCATGACGAAACGCACCTGCTCGAGCGTGCGGATGTCTTCCAGCGGATTTGCATTTACGGCCACGATGTCGGCGAGTTTGCCGCGCTCGAGGGTGCCGACCTGATCGGCGATGCCCAGAACCTGCGCAGCATTGACGGTCGCGGCGCGCACCGCTTCGGCGTTCGACACGCCCAACCGCACGAGCTCCGCGAACTCGCGCGCAGCATCGCCGTGCGGAAAGATCGTATCGGACCCGAAGGCAGTCTTGACGCCTGCCGCAAACGCACGGCGTAGGTGCTTGTCGCGCGCCTCACGCAGGGCGCGGCCTTTGGCAATGCTCTCCGCGGGGAAGCCCATCTGCGGCCCGTTGTCGATGATGTAGTTCGCCACGTAGATCGTGGGCACCAGACACGTGCCACGCTGCGTCATCAGGGCGATGGTTTCGTCATCGATGAGGGTGCCGTGCTCGACGCAGTCGACGCCAGCCCTGACCGCCGCCCTGATTCCCTCGGTCCCGATGGCGTGTACGGTGATCTTGCGGCCCAGACGATGCGTCTCATCGACCGCCGCGCGCAGCTCCTCCTCCGTGTAGGCCGTATGATGCGGATTGTCGCCCGCGGACATGACGCCACCGGTCGCCGCCACCTTGATCCAGTCCGCGCCGTATTTGACCTCCTCGCGGATCGTGCGGCGGATCTCGTCGGCGCCGTCGGCAACGCGGGTGGGTACTTCGATTTGCAGGTCAGCCGCCAGCGCGTTGAAGTCGCCGTGACCGCCGGTCGGTCCCAGCAGGTGCGGCGCGACGAACAAACGCGGGCCGATCGCTCGGCCGCTCGTGATCGCGTTGCGGATGGCCACCGTCGCGTAATAACGATCAAAAGCGCCCACATCGCGCAGCGTCGTGAAGCCCGCTTGCAACATGGTCTGGGCGTTGTGCAGTCCGTCTAGCGCGCGTTCGGCGCTGGAGCGACCGAGATCGCTCCCGGTCAGCGAGTCGGGGTTGATCTCGATGTGCGAGTGCAGATCCATGAGACCCGGCAGACAGGTCATCGACGCCAGATCGACTACTGCGGCACCGGCCGGTATTGGCGCGTTGCCGATCGATTCGATGCGCTCGCCTCGAATGACGATCGTGGCCGGCCCGCTGGCGCGGCCTGCCACGACGTCAATGATCCGACCGCAGCGCAGTGCTATCGTTGCCTCGTCGGCAGGTGCTGCTGCGGAAACCAGCATCGCGGACAGAAAAAGAAGAATCGGGTAGATATTCGACGCGATCGGCCTGACCGTACTCATTTTTCTAGCGCCTCACGCTCTGCATACTGCGTTACTAGACGCAGCACACGACCGACACCTCAATGGAGGAGGCGGATTGCGATTGCGTGCACGAGCAAGACAACCGTGTCTCGCGCTCACAGATTGTTTTCAGCGGCCCGCTAGACCGAATCTCTTCCAGGACGTTTTGCCCCAGAACACATTCGCCGGGCACAGCGACCACGGCACACGGAACCAGCGGGCCGTTACCAATACGCCGCGAGACATTGGAAACTCTGGAGCGTTTCACGTGTTACCCTGGATGAACGTAACATGATGAATGTCGCCCGCAACCGTGCGCGACGGCTAGCAGCTCGGCCTGCAATCAGGCCGAACGGCCTTTCGCCTCACTGGGCAAAGCCTCTGTTCACAGCCCCATACCAAGCTGCTGCAGGGTAAAGGCAAGCCACTCCGTGTCGCGCGCGGCCTGAATGGCCTTATCCGTTGCCCAGCCGCCGTGCCCTGCGTTCTCCCACACATGGAGCAGGATGGGCGTGTCTGCAGCATTGGCTTCCATGGCGACATAGCCGGTCATACCGTGTCGGATACAGCGGCCGGCCGCGACGCAAACAAGCTGACAAGAACGAAGCTCACCAAGCCTGCGGCCAGACTGAAGTAGATCGCGGTGTAAGCGTCGATGCCGTCCTTGACCATGAAGGCCACGGCCGTCAGGCAACCGATAATCATGCTGACCGTGGCTCCGGCAGGAGTGGCCCGTTTCCAGAAGATGGCGCCGATCAGCGGGACGAACATGGCGCCGACCAGCAGGTTGCAGGCCAGGGTCAGGGCGCTGAGGACATCGTCAACCCATAGCGCGACGATCAGCACGAGAGCGCCGGTGAGCACGATACACAGCCGGTTGAGGGCCACGCTCGAGGGCTTGCTGCCACGCAGTTTCGGCAGCAGATCTTCCGTCAGCGTACTGGATGCGGCGAGCAGGCCGGCACTGGCAGTAGACATCATTGCAGCCATGGCGGCGGTGATGACCAAACTGCGGATGCCATCTGGCAGCGCCACGTTAATGATCGCGGCGAACGCGTTATTCACGTCCTCCAGATTCGGCAGCAGGACTTTGGCGCACATACCGATCAGCGCTGCGGCCAAGCCATAGATCACGCAATAGATACCCGCGACACTGCCGGCGTACTTGGCTACGCCGGGACTGCGTGCGGTGAATACGCGCTGCCAGATGTCCTGGCCGATCAAGATACTGGAGGTGTAGATCAGGAAAAACGAAATGACGATGTCATACCCGATGCTGGTAAAGCTGAAGGCGCTGGCCGGCAGCTTGACCACCAATTCATCCCAGCCGCCTACGCGGTGCAGCGAGATCGGCAGGAGCAGTAGCATCAGACCAATGGTCTTGATGATGAACTGCGCCATGTCGGTGAAAGTCAGTGCCCACATCCCCCCAATCGTCGAGTAGGTCACCACAAGGCCAGCACTGAATGAGACTGCAAGCCAGAAAGGAAGGTCAAAGAACACTTGCATCACGGTGCTGATGCCCAGGGTTGAGACCACACCGATCATTGCCGCATAAGCGAACATGATCACGGCGCTGACATGACGGGTTATTGGGTTATAGCGGCGCTCCAGTACCTGGGTGACAGTGAAGATGCGCAGCTTGAGGAGTGGTTTGGCGAGCACCAGGTTCAAGAGGATAATGCCTACGCCAATAGTGGCGCACAGCCAGAAGCCAGAAATGCCATGCACGTAGCCCAGCCGCACGCTGCCGACGGTGGACGCGCCGCCAAGGACAGTCGCGGCCATCGTACCCATGTACATGCCCGGGCCGAGATTGCGTCCAGCAACCAGGAAATCTTCCTGCGTCTTGGAGCGACGCATGCCGAACCAGCCGAGTATCAGCATGCCGAGCGCATACATCACTAGAACCAATACATCCAGGGTCATCGCAGATCCCCATTGATCCAAGCACGCCAGGCATCGTCGACGTGCACCCAGTCACAGGATTCTTGAATCTTTCTCTCTGAACATCCGCGCTGATCTTCGTCAGACGCATCGTGGCGGCGCCGCTCAACACCTGGTTCAGCATCCGCTCGGAAAATTCGTCACTGACATTTCTCTGAACCGGATGTCACGACCACGACCTACTGGTGCAGAGATTGTTTAGAAAGACGGAGGTCGCGTTTCGACCTTCACGTCCATGACCGGATCTGTGTTCATGAGGTGCTCGATGAAATAGTCCCAGGTGCGCTTGATGACGTAGCCGTCGCCACCCACTGCGTGCGTCCGGTTCGGCAGATAGACGAGATCGTAGGGCTTGTTGGCGCGCGTCAGCGCATCGACGAGACGGAAGGCCTGATGTGACGGCACGTTTTCGTCCAAGTCACCATAGACGATCATCAAGTGTCCGGCGAGGTTGCCGGCCAGGTGCGTGATGTCCAGCTTCTCCCAGTTCGCCGGAGCCTCCTCGAGCTTACCGCGATAGCGTGTGCCGTCGGCGTATGCGGGCGGGCCGATGAAGTCCTCAAAGCCCGGGTACATTGCCGCGTAGTCGTATACGCCCGCACCCGAAACGGCGACCTTGTAGAACTCCGGGCGGCTCAAGACCGCCTGCGCCGAGAACGTGCCACCCCACGACCAGCCCTGGACACCGACCCGCTCGAGATCGACCTGCGGGCGCCATCGGGCGAGCTCTCGGATCGCTGCGATGTGATCGTCGATGCCGACCTGAGTGAACTCGGTGTATCCGGCATCGCGGAACGCACGGGAACGCGCCGGTGTGCCACGGCCGTCGACCCTCACTGCGGCGAATCCGAGGCGCGCCAGCGCGCTAGCTTGGCCCAACGAGCTCGCCGAGCCGCCGCGATACGCTTCGATGAAGTTGCGCGGCGTCACGAAGACCTGTGGCCCGCCATAGGCCGCATCGATGACGGGACAAGTCTTTCCTGAGTGATCTGGGCGCGGCGCGTAGAAGACCGCATACAGATCGGTCGTGCCGTCGGCAGCCTTGACGCGCTCGCGCACTGGCGGCTCCCAGCCGGCAGCGAATAGCGCGGTCGCGTCCGCACGTTCGAGTTCGGCGATAACAGAACCGTCGCGCGTCGAACGCAAGGCGGTGACCGGCGGTTGATCGACGGTCGACCAGGTATCGACGAACACGCCCGTGCCCACGTGGATCATGGACGGACGCGGCGCAGTCCCGAACAGCCGCGCGGTCATGGCAGTCGGGGGCGGATCGAAGTGGTGATCCGCGTCTGGTTCGGTCAGGAGTTTCGCGTTGCCGCGCGCATCCAGACTGCTGCGGTACAAGTGGCGATAGTAAGGGTCGCGTCCTTTTTCGCGCCCACCCGCGCTGAAGTAGATCTCGCGGCGCACTTCATCGATGGCGTGAATGTCGTGCACGAGCCAATCGCCGCGTGTGATCGCGTTCTTGAGGCGCCCGGTCTGCGCGTCGTACAAATATAGCTGCCCCCAGCCGGTGCGTTCGGAGAACCAGATCAGTTCGGCGCCGTCGCCGAGTATCCGGACGTTCGGCCGGTTGTACTCGACCGTGTTCAGCTGGACGTGCGTGGCCGAGGACTCTTCAACCACCTTCGTCAGTCTGCCGGTGGCAAGGTCCAGCCGAAAAACAGCCACCGATTTCGAGCCGAGCGTGCGGGCCAGAAGGAACGCCTGGCTGCGACTGCGGCTCCAGTCGAGCACCAGACCATCGAGCGCGCCGGCCGCATACCCTTCTGGCAGGTCGATCGGCACGCGCCGCCCGGTCTTGAGATCGAACAGGAAGTAGTCGACTCTCAGCGGCACCCGATCACCGGTGAAGGCGGTACGCACCTCATGGACGAGGGGGCGCCGTGAACCGTCGGTGGGCACCCACTCCACGAACGCGTTGACCGCGACCTTGCGCTCGTCGGTTCGCGATGCAATCAAATAGCGCCCATCCGGCGACCACGACGTCTCGAACGGCGCGGTCACCACACCGTTCTTTCTGCGCACGATGGTCGTCAATGCATCTTCCGGCAGCTTTCCCCAGGAATAGAATGGCGCACCATCTGTCGTCAGCTGGCGTTCATGGGCGCCGGTCGCTTCGCGTACGAACAAGTTGTCATCGCGAGTCAGCGCGACCCAGCGCCCATCGGGGAAGGAAGCAGGCCGGGGTCGGATTTAGGCGTGTCCACCAAGCGGCAACGCGGCGCCTTCAGCTCGCAGGCGACCGTCTTGTCGCCAATTCGGCCCGACAAGTGCGAAAGATCGTCGCTGAACTCCACATCGGACAGTGACCCGAGCGCTCCCTTGCCGGCATCCGGCTGACCCACCGCCTGCGACAGCGCGATCGCAAGGTTGGCGTGATCGAACAAGGGCGACTTGGCGCCTTGGGCCGTTACGACGACGAACTCCGCACTCCCATCAACGTCCCGCCGATACCAGAATCTTCCGGACTCGCCGATCCAGTGCGGCTGCACGGACTCGTTGCGGACGAGTCCCTGCAGGTTGCCTGCGAGCAGTCGCGTTGCCGCCTCATAGTCAGCCGCTGTTGGACCCGTCGCCGCGGCCGCATGAGCAATAGCAGCCAAGATAGTGAAACTTATCCCGAGCGCCACATGGGTTACTGCGCGGCTCAGGAGCGATTCGTTCCGTTGTAGAGGCATGCGGGTCACTGTTTGGTCTTAGGTGGAGCCAGGTTGCGCGCTCGCGCGCCAAGGAGCCCAGCCGATTTCAGAGCGCGGCCTGCATGAGCCAAAGGACGCAGCAGCGCCGCAGATCCTCAACGCTACAATTCTGCAGCCGCCCACTCCTGCCCGACGACTGAAAGTTACCGTCAAAGTAGCTGTCGCCGAGCATCGAGCCAATCGATGTGCGCGCGTTCAGCGGCGCCGCGCGCAATTCTCCGAAGGTGCCATCACCGAGCCGGTATCCCTGTAGCTGCACGCACAGCTCTGTTGTACAGCCCACGCTCTGCAGCGGCATCGCCAAGAACTTCCTATCGATCACCGGTCAATTTCGACCTTCGCTGTCGGCAGTCTCGCGCGGCCCGGCCAGGCGGTGAGGAATTCTTGTCCTCGTGCGTCTCAATGGTCAGCCATCGGGCAGGGACGGGCCGTCATTCACGACGGCGCGTGGGCGCGACGTTCATTTACGTACTTAGACAAGACGTTCATTTAAAGATCGCGGTGACCGCGCTATCGGCTGGACGTTTTCCGGCCCGGGAGGTCGATCAATGTCGAATGCTCTGCCCAGCCACGCGCAAGTAGTGATCATCGGCGGCGGCGCAATTGGCTGCAGCATCGCCTATCACCTGACCAAACAGGGCTGGAAGGACGTGGTGCTACTTGAGCGAGGTACGCTCACTTGCGGCACCACTTGGCACGCCGCCGGGCTGGTCATGCAGTTGCGCGCGACGCTTACGATGACGGAGCTGTGCCGCTACAGCGCGAATCTCTATGGGAAGCTCGAAGGCGAGACAGGCCAGGCGACTGGATTGCGGCGCAACGGCAGCCTTCCGATCGCGCGTACGCCTGAACGATTCATCGAGCTCAAGCGCTTGGCATCGCTCGGCAAGTATTTCAGTGTGCCGGTGGAAATACTGAGCCCGACGGACGTTCACGCCTACCATCCAATGATCGATACCGATCGGATCGTCGGCGCGCTGTTCATTCCCGGAGATGGCCAGACCAATCCGATCGACACCACCATGGCGCTGGCCAAGGGCGCCCGCATGGGTGGCGCTAGAATTTTCCAACGCACGACGGTCCTGGGCATTGAAGTCGCGCAAGGCACAGTACGAACTGTGCGCACGGATCAAGGCGATGTCACTTGCGACAAGCTGGTCCTGTGCGCCGGACTGTGGTCGCGCGACATCGCCCGCATGGCCGGCGTCCATGTGCCACTGTATGCGTCCGAGCATATGTACGTCACAACCACGCAGATGGATGGGGTCAAACCCAACTTGCCAGTTATTCGCGACACTGACGGTTACGTCTATATCAAGGAGGATGCAGGCAAACTGCTAGTTGGGGCCTTCGAGCCGCGGGCCAAGCCGCTGCCGGTCGAAGATCTCCCGGAGAGATTTGAATTTGGCGAATTGCCGGAGGACTGGGATCATTTTTCGCTGCCCATGTCCAAGGCCATCGAGATCGTTCCAGCGCTGGAAAACGCGCAGATTCGCCATTTTTTGAACGGGCCGGAGAGCTTTACGCCAGACAACAAGTTCATCCTGGGTGAAGCACCCGAAGTAAAGAATTTTTTCGTGGCTGCCGGCTTCAACTCGCAAGGCATTCTGAGCGCGGCAGGCGTCGGCATGGCGATGGCCGACTGGATCGTGAACGGCGAGCCGCAGATCGACCTCTCCGAAGTCGATATCAGCCGCTTCGCGCGCTTCCAGGTCAACCGCCGTTACCTCAGAGAGCGCACGCGGGAGAGCGTTGGCTTGCTCTATGGCATGCATTGGCCGTTCCGGCAGGTGGAGTCGGCGCGACCCGCGCGCCAGACTGTCCTGCACGATCGTCTCAGGTCGCGCAATGCCTGCTTCGGAGAAACGGCGGGATGGGAACGCGCCAACTGGTACGCGCCCCAGGGTGTCAGACCGCGTTACGAATACGCCTATGGCCGCCAGAACTGGTTCCCGTATGTCGGCGAGGAGCACATGGCGGTCCGCGAGCGCGTCGGCATGTTCGACCTATCATCCTCCGCCAAATTCCAGGTCGAAGGCCCGGATGCGGAAAAGGAGCTACAGCGGCTCTGCGCCAACAATGTCGGCGTGCCGGTCGGGACAATCGTCTACACCCAAATGCTGAACAGCCAGGGTGGCATCCAGGCGGATGTCACAGTGTCACGACTGTCCGAACACAAGTTCTGGGTAATCACAGCCGCCGCCAATCAGGTCCGCGATCTAACGTGGATCCGGCGCAACCTGCCGCCTGCCGCACATGTGGCCATCGCCGACATAACGTCCAGCTATGGCGTCCTGTCGGTGATGGGGCCGCGATCACGCGAACTATTGGCGAGCCTCACGCCGAGCGATCTCGGCAACGCCGCTTTCCCCTTCGGAACGCTGCAGGAAATCGAGATCGGATATGGCATGGCCTATGCCTTGCGCATCACATATGTGGGCGAACTGGGTTGGGAGCTCTATATTCCGACCGAATTTACCGGACCGATCTTCGACCTGCTCGAACAGGAAGGCCGGCGTTTTGGTTTGCGGCTTGCCGGGTATCACGCCCTCGATTCGTTGCGTAGCGAGAAGGGCTATCGCCACTGGGGTCACGATATTTCACCGGCTGATACGCCCCTGGAAGCCGGCCTCGGCTTCGCCGTCGATCTCGCGCGCGACGTCGAATTCATCGGCCGGGCAGCCATTGAGCGACAGAAGCAGGAGACGCTCAAGCGCCGGCTGCTCCACTTTCGGATGAACGATCCGGCACCGATCCTGTTCCACGGCGAGCCGATGTACCGTGACGGCAGAATCGTTGGTCGGATCACCTCGGGCAGCTATGGATATGCGGTCGGCACGTCGGTCGGGATGGGCTATCTCGAATGCGCCGATGGCGTCACTGCGGACTTCGTCGAGACAGGCGCCTACGAGATCGAAATCGCCGCCGAACGGTATCCTGCGAGCGCATCCCTTCGGCCGTACTACGATCCGACGTCAACGAGGATTCACGGCTAGTGCTTGCACAGCGCCTTCCTGCGCCGCCTGAGACTGCTGCGGCCATCGGGCTCTCCGTACCGTTGAGGACGGACATACACATACTTACATGTGTGCAGCGGTCAGTAGCCAGCTGAGCCGCGACTGGTCGGGCTTGGTGATCGCTTTGGCCATCGCTGTCCTCGGCTTGGCTTGCCGTCGGGGCGGTGTCGCTCATTGCTCTCAATGAACGATCCCTTGGTCGGAAATTACCTCCCGAGATTTCGCACCTAGAGTCGCAGCTTGAAAAGGCGTTAGGAGTACCGTCACATGTCTACACGATTGAACATCTCACGCCGCAAAGTACTGGCCGGTATGGCAGCAGCAGTCGGCGTGTCTATTGCTGAGTCATCCGTGGCAGTGTCGCTCGGAGGTTCCAAAGGTGCGACAGCCAGCCGACGCAGGGATGTGATTGTCATCGGCGCCGGCGTGTTCGGAGCCTGGACTGCTTGGCACTTGCTCAAGCATCGCAAGAATGTGCTGCTAGTAGATGCGTGGGGCCCGGCGCATGCGCGAGCTTCATCAGGTGGTGAGTCGCGCATGACTCGCACTGCTTATGGACAGGATGATATCTACACGCGATTCGCATCGGAGTCGCTCGATGACTGGCGCTGGTTGTCCGAACGCGCAGCATTGCCGATTTTTCACGCAACGGGGGTCTTGTTCATGTTTCCGCGGGTCGAGCCCTTTCTCACGCAGACGCTCGAAGTGCATCATCAGTTGCACATCCCAATCGAGACACTCGAGCGCTCGACACTCGAGAAGCGCTATCCGCAGATCGCTTGGGACGGCGTGGAGATAGCGCTGTATGAACCGGACCGTGGTGCGCTGATGGCGCGGCGTGCCGTGCAAACGCTTGTGCAAGAATTCGTTGCCGCTGGAGGCGAGTATAAGCAGTTATCGGTGCTGCCGCCGAAGGGGGCAGCGTGCTTCACCGCGCTGACAACGACGAGCGGAGAATTGCTCAGCGCCGAGCATTTCGTATTCGCCTGCGGGCCATGGTTGCCGAAGGTGTTCCCGGACGTGCTCGGCGGAAGGATCTTTCCGACGCGACAGGAAGTCTTCTTCTTCGCACCGCCCGGGGGCGACACACGCTTTGCGCCCGGGCAGTTGCCGGGCTGGGCAGACTTCAATGAGGGCGACATCTACTACGGATTCCCGGATCTAGAAGCGCGTGGCTTCAAGATCGCTCACGACCGGCATGGTGCGCCCATCGACCCGGACGTCGGCGACCGCACCGCGTCGCAAGCGGCACTACAGGACGTTCGTACGTACATGCAAGGTCGATTTCCCATCCTTGCGCGTCGTCCGCTGGTGGAGGCGCGCGTCTGCCAGTACGAAAACAGCTCTAATGGCGACTTTCTGATCGATCGACACCCCGCTTGGGGAAATGTCTGGCTGGTCGGCGCAGGATCCGGCCACGGCTTCAAGCACGGGCCGGCCGTGGGGCGATACGCTGCACGCCTGGTCACCGGGCAGAGCGGAAGTATACAGCCTCGGTTCAGTTTGCAGAGCAAAATGACGCAGCAACAGCTGGGCTTCCGCTGATTTTCCTGACACCAAGTTCGGGTGAGATGGTGAACTTGGAGTGTCAGATGGGGAGTCGGAGGTTCACGTCGGAGTTCAAGCTCGAGGCGGTCAAGCTGGTCGTTGACCGCGGTGTTCCGGTGAAGCAGGCGGGGCGCGATCTCGGGGTGCATGCGAACGTGCTGCATCGCTGGATCAGGGCCTATCGGGAGCATGGCGCGGCGGCGTTTCCGGGTCACGGGAAGATGCGGCGGGAGGATGCCGAGGTGGTACGACTGCGACGCGAACTCGCGCGCGCCCAGGCGGAGCGCGACCTCGAAAAAAAAGCGATCGGCTACTTCGCGAAGGAACCGAAAAGGTTTGCGTTCATCGCGAAGCATCGGGGGATCTGGCCCGTGCGGTGGATGTGCGGGGTACTCGATGTCTCGCACGGAGGTTTCCACAAGTGGCTGCGCCGGCCGGCGAGTTGGCGCAGCCGCGAGAACCAGGTACTGCTGCCGCAGGTGCGGGCGAGCTTCGAGCAGAGCGATCGCACCTATGGCAGCCCATGGGTGTCGCATTGCCTCAGGAGAATTGTTACCTGACGGCAGTGTTGCCTCAGCCCAGATGTTACCCATGAGCGTCCCTGCCAGCATGTCGCCTTCACCCTGGGGGAGACGACATGGACAGCAGAATGACGCCCACGGCGCGGGCCGAGCTCGCCGACGCCATCCGCCGACGCTATCGATCCGCTGGCGGCAAATCCGGTAGGTGATCGAATGGCCAATGAGGTCATCCAGCGGACCGGGCTCGCCGTCACCAGCGAGCCAGGCATTCTCGAGGTCGCGCTCGACGATGCCGCCGCGCTCCAGCAGCCGACCGATG
>Ga0187892_10006743_pt1 | contig 16840 bp, 12 predicted proteins | sample MA1701073metaG_FD_139345 | JGI IMG/M metagenome (GOLD analysis project Ga0187892, IMG submission 139345) | Bio-ooze microbial communities from a basaltic lava cave in the Kipuka Kanohina Cave System on the Island of Hawaii, USA - MA170107-3 metaG ... | reverse complement strand
GTCGTCCCGCAGCGGCGAGGGGAAGAACGGCAGCAGCCAGAGACAGGTGACCCCGAGGTCCTGCAGGTAGTCCAGCTTCTCGATCAGCCCGAGAAAGTCACCGACGCCGTCCCGGTTGGCGTCGTGGTATCCGCGCACGTGCAGCTCGTAGATGATCGCGTCCTTGTACCACAACGGATCGCTGGCGCTGCCCGGTCGCTTCACGGTCGGCCCTCCGGTGCGGTCCACGGTCAGCCGGCGGGCGGCGAGCGGCGCACGACCACCACAATCGCCTCGCGGCGCGCGGGGTCGGCAAAAGCGGCGAAGCGGCGGAACTCCTCGCGCCGGCCGGCCGCCACGGCCCGGCCGAGGTCGGCCGTGTGATCGGTGAAGAACTGGAAGGGGGTCGTAGCGCCCCATTCCTGACCCATGAACAACAGCGGCGTCTCGGGCAGCAGCAGCAGCAGCGCCGAGGCCGCGCGCCAAGCCGCGAGCTCGATGCCGTGGAGCAGGCGGTCGCCCGTGGCCCGGTTGCCGATCTGGTCGTGGTTCTGGAGGAAGATGATGAAACGCTCGAGGGCGAGGCCAGTCGCATCGGTGCCGCGCGGCGCGCCCCAGTAGCCCGCGTGCTGGCCGCGGTACAACCACCCCTGCCGAGCGGTGGCGGCAATGTCGGGAGTGGAGCCGGAGCAATCGGCGAAGTACCCGTCGGCATCACCGGCCAGCGCCCGGCGCATCTGGTGGTGGAAGGCGTCTGACCATACGGCGGCCGCGCCCCGGCCGCCGAGGGACGGCCTCGACCACGAATTCTCGGACGGGGCCGTTGTTGGGGCCGTCGTAGTTGAAGCTCTCCCCCCACGGACTGCGGTGGCGGCGCGAGACGTACCACGGGCTGAGCGCGCATCCACCAGGGCCCGGAGGTCGTCGGGGGCCCCATAACAGCGGGCCGGCGCGAACCGGGCGACGCCGTCATACCCCCAGTTCCGCTGGCCGGCGAAGTCGGCAACAGGCATCAGTTCGACCGCCGTGACGCCCAACTCCCGGAAGTAGGGCAGCCGCTCGATGGCGGCCCGGAAGGTCCCCGCCGCAGTGAAGGTGCCGATATGCAGCTCGTAGAGGATCGTGTCGGCGAGCGTGCCGCCCCGCCATCCCGCATCCGTCCAGGGAAAGGCACCGGGGTCTTCGACCCGTGATGGCCCATGGACGCCGTGCGGTTGAAAGCGCGAGCCGGGATCCGGGATGAGGCCGCCGCCGTCGGGCCGGAAGCGGGGGTGCGCCGCCGGTTCGAGCACGAGGTCCATGGCGGCCACGTCCGGCGCCCACACCTCGAAGGTGGTCCGCCCGTCCCGCCAATTGGCGCCCAGGGTGGCCCGGCCGCGGCTCACGTGGAGCCGCGCCGCGGGCCGCGGAAGGCCACGACGGCGAGCGGCGGGAGGGTGATGTTGAGCGACGCGGGCCGGCCGTGCATGGGCAGCGGCGCGCTGTCCACGCCGCCGAAGTTGCCCAGGCCGCTGCCGCCGTAGAGCACCGCGTCGCTGTTCAGGATCTCTTCCCACCGGCCCTCCACCGGCACGCCGACTCGATAGTTGGCGCGCGGCACCGGCGTGAAGTTGCAGGCAAAGAGGATCACGTCGGCCGGATCTCCCCCTCGCCCGCGCCGCAGGAAGGTCACGACGCTGCGCTGGTTGTCGTTGCAATCCACCCATTCGAATCCGGCCGGGTCGAAGTCCACTTCGTGAAGCGCGCGGTGGCCCCGGTAGGCGGTGTTCAGGTCACGCACCCAGCGCCGCAGCCCGCGGTGCAGCGGCCGGTCCAGGAGGTGCCAGTCGAGACTGCGGTCGTGATCCCATTCGGCCCACTGGCCGAACTCACCGCCCATGAACAGCAGCTTCTTGCCCGGGTGGCCGAACATGTAGCCGTAGAGCAGGCGCAGATTGGCGAAGCGCTGCCACTCGTCGCCCGGCATCCGGCTGATCATCGAGCCTTTGCCGTGGACGACCTCGTCGTGCGAGAAGGGCAGGACGAAGTTTTCGCTGAACGCGTACATCATGCTGAAGGTGATGCGGTTGTGGTGATAGCAGCGGTAGACCGGATCCAGCGCCATGTACTCCAGCATGTCGTGCATCCAGCCCATGTTCCATTTGAAGCCGAATCCGAGCCCGCCCAGGTACGTGGGCCGGGAGACCATGGGCCACGCCGTGGACTCCTCCGCGATCACCGTCACGCCCGGATGCTCGGCGTGGACCCGCTCGTTCATGTGGCGGAAGAAATCCACCGCCTCCAGGTTCTCGCGTCCGCCGAACCGGTTGGGGATCCACTCCCCGGCCTGGCGGCCGTAGTCGAGATAGAGGCAGGAGGCCACCGCATCCACGCGCAGGGCGTCGATGTGGTAGTACTCGAGCCAAAAGAGGGCATTGGCGATCAGGAAGTTGCTCACTTCGGTGCGGCCATAGTTGAAAATGAAGGTGCCCCAATCCGGGTGCACGCCCTGGCGGGGGTCGTCGTGCTCGTACAGATGGGTGCCGTCGAAGAAGCCCAGCCCGTGCGCGTCGCGCGGAAAGTGCGCCGGCACCCAATCGAGAATCACCCCGATGCCGCGCCGGTGCAGGGCATCCACCAGGTGCATGAGCTCGTGCGGCTCGCCGAAGCGACTGGTCGGCGCATAGTACCCGACGGTCTGGTAGCCCCAGGACCCGTCGAACGGATGCTCCGTGACGGGGAGCAGCTCGACGTGGGTGAACCCCATCTCGTGGACGTACTCGGCCAGCTGGTGGGCCAGGTCGCGATACGTGAGCCAGCGGTCGCCATCTTCCGGAACCCGGCGCCAGGATCCGAGATGGACCTCGTAGATGGACATCGGCGCCTCATGCAGGCGAGTGGCGGCGCGGGACGCCATCCAATCGGCGTCGCCCCAGTCGTAGCCATCCAGGCGACACACCTTCGAGGCGGTCTGGGGGCGGATCTCCGCCGCGAAGCCGTACGGATCCGCCTTGTCCATTCGCAAGCCCCCGCGCGGGCCCTCGATCCGATACTTGTACAGCGCGCCGGGGCCGATCCCGGGGATCCAGGTCTCCCAGACGCCCGCGGCCCCTCGGTTCGTCATCGGATGGGTCCCGGGATTCCAGCCGTTGAAGTCGCCGATGACGGCCACGCGCGAAGCGTTCGGCGCCCACACGGCGAAGCGCACGCCGGGGGCGCCGTCGGCGTCGACGCAATGCGCGCCCAGCTTGTCGTAGGTGCGGTAGTGGGTGCCCTCGGCCAGCAGGTGCAGGTCGAAGTCCGTCAGGAGGTGCGTGGTCACGAGGCCCCCCCCCCTCCCCAACCGCCCGGCGGGGCCGGCGTCAGGCGGAACGCCACCACGGATCGCGAGGCGACATCGTAGCGGTGGTCGGGCAGCACGTGCGCACGATGCCAGTCCGGTTGCGCGGTGTCGAGGATCCGTTCCCAGCGCGCGTCCGGGGCGTGCGCCGGCAGCACGAACCGGACGCCAGCGTCGTGCGCATTGAAGCCGAGGTAGAGCGTGTCGCCCGTGATCGGGTCACCGGCCTCGTCCTGTTCGTGCAGGTCGGTGCCGCTGAGGCGCACGCCGAAGGTCCGCACGAAGTGGGCGTTCCAGGCCGCGTCGTCCATCTCCTGGCCGGCGGGCGTGAACCACGAGATGTCCTTCACGCCGTGCCCGCGGATCGCGCGGCCCTGGAAGAAGCGCCGGCGCCGGAGCACCGGCTGTGCCTTGCGCAACCGGATCAGGTAGCGCAGGAAGTCGAGCAGATCCTGACCGGCCGGATTCAGCTGCCAGTGGTACCAGCTGAGGGCGTTGTCCTGGCAATAGGCGTTGTTGTTCCCGTGCTGGCTCCGGCCCAACTCGTCCCCTCCACAGATCATGGGGACGCCCTGCGAGAGCAGGAGCGTCGCGATGAAGTTGCGCGTCTGCCGCTCGCGCAGCGCCACGACCGCGGGGTCGCCGGTCGGACCTTCGACGCCGCAGTTCCAGCTCAGGTTGTGGTTCTCGCCGTCGGCATTGCCCTCGCCGTTGGCTTCGTTGTGTTTCTGGTTGTAGCTCACCAGGTCGCGGAGCGTGAAGCCGTCGTGGGCCGTCACGAAGTTGATGCTGGCGTAGGGCCGCCGTCCGCTCCAGCCGTATAGATCGCTGCTGCCGGCCAGCCGGGTCGCCAGCTCCGACGCCATGCCGCCGTCGCCCTTCCAGAATCCGCGCACGGCGTCGCGGTACTTCCCGTTCCATTCGGCCCAGCCCACCGGAAAGTTGCCTACCTGGTAGCCGCCTTCACCCAGGTCCCAGGGCTCGGCGATGAGCTTCACCTGCGAGAGCACCGGATCCTGGTGAATGATGTCGAAGAAGGCGCTGAGCCGGTCCACCGCCTCCAGTTCCCGCGCCAGCGCACTCGCCAGGTCGAAGCGGAAGCCATCCACGTGCATTTCCAGGACCCAGTAGCGCAGGCTGTCCATGATGAGCTGCAGGACGCGCGGGTGGCGCATGTTGAGCGTGTTCCCGCAGCCGGTGAAGTCTTCGTACCGGCGCGGCGCGCCGGCGACCAGCCGGTAATAGGCGACGTTGTCGATGCCGCGCAGCGAGAGCGTGGGGCCCAGGTGGCTGCCCTCGGCGGTGTGGTTGTACACGACGTCGAGGATCACCTCGAGCCCCGCGGCGTGGAGCTTCCGAACCATGGTCTTGAACTCGCGCACCGAGCCCGTGGCGCTGCGCGTGGTCGCGTACCGGCTGTTGGGCGCGAAGAACGCGCTGGTGTTGTAGCCCCAGTAGTTGGTGAGGCCCCGGTCCACCAGGCGCCGCTCGTAGGCGTGATGATGCACCGGCATCAACTCCACGGCGGTCACGCCCAGGCGCTTGAGGTGGTGAATCACCGCCTCGGAGGCCAGTCCCGCGTAGGTCCCGCGCAGCGCCTCGGGCACGTCGGGGCGCTGCACGGTCAGGCCCTTGACGTGCGTTTCGTAAATGATGGTCTCGTGCCAGGGAACGGCCGGCGGGCGGTCATCGCCCCAGGTGAACGCGGTGTCCACGACCGCCGCCAGCAGGCAGGACCCCGCGCTGTCGCGCTCGTCATAGGAGAGGTCGGCGTCGGGATGCCCGACCTGATAGCCGTACAGCTCGTCGCCCCACGTGATCGTGCGGCCGATCGCCTTGGCATAGGGATCGAGGACCACCTTGTGCGGGTTGAAGCGATGCCCGGCCTGCGGGTCGTACGGCCCGTGGACCCGGTAGCCGTAGAGTTGGCCGGGGAGGATGCCTAACAAAAACCCGTGCCAGATCTGGTCCGTCTGCTCCGGCAGGACGAGACGCACGGATTCCTGGGTCGCCTGCGCCGAGTCGAACAGGCAGAGGTCAACCTGGGTGGCGTGCTCCGAAAAAATCGCGAAGTTCACGCCCAGACCGTCCCACGTGGCCCCCAATGGATAGGGGCGACCCGGGCGCATCCGCATCGCTCCTCCCGTTTCGCATTCCGGTGCACTCGCTCGGATGCCGGAAATCGCAATCTAACCCGTTATACTTGAGGGAGAACCGCTGCCGTCCAGCGCCGGCGCGCGCCCACCGTTCACCTCATCCACCACCCGCGGGAGGAAATCGGATGCCCGACCCGATCACGCTCCCCGATGAGACCGTCCGACAGATCGAGCGGCTGGGGCCGGTGGACTTCATCGTCGGCGTCGCGAGTCACAACAACGCCGGCACTATTGCCGCGGTCGTGCAAGCGGCGGTGGCGGGGCTGGAGCAGACCTGCCCGGGCGCGCGGGTGGCCGTGGTCCAGGCCGACATCGGGTCCCAGGACGCGACGGTGGAGCGCGCGCGGGCGGCTATCGGAGACCGCATCGTCCAGGCGCCCGTCGCCGTCGACCGCGTCACGCGGCTGGCGCCCACGCTCGCGGTGCGTGCCGATGCCCTGCGGGTGGTGTTCGCCATCGCCGAGCGCCTGGGCGTCCGGGGGTGCGCCGTGCTCGAGCCGGATACGGTTACCGTCGCCTCCGACGGGGTGCCCCGGCTGCTCGGGCCGGTGGCGGCCGACCAGGCCGACTTCGTCGCGCCCTGTTACACGCGGCATCGCTTCGCCGGCGCCATCACCACCAGCATCGTGTACCCGTTCGTCCGCGCCGTGTACGGCAAACGCGTCCGCTATCCGGTGGGAACCGAGTTCGGCTGCTCGCGCCGGTTGATCCTGCGCTATCTCGGGACGGACATGTGGAAGACCGATGTGGCGCGACTCGGCATCGATATCAGCCTGGTGATCCAGGCGCTCATGAGCGGGTGGCGGCTGGCCCAGACCAATCTCGGCGTGAAAACCGAAACGGCGGGCGACGGTCTCGACCTGTCGGGCACCCTGGCCCGGGTGCTGGGCGCCTTGTTTCTCGAGGCCGAGCGCACGGTGGCGGTGTGGCAGAAGGTGCGGGGATCGGAAGTCGTCCCGGTCACCGGCGGTGACGGATCGGTGGCCGTGGAGCCCGTGGTCCTGGATGCGCAGCGCGCGCTCGAGTCGTTCCGGCTGGGCGAGCGGAACTTTCGGGACATCTGGGCGCCGGTGCTGCCGCCGCTGGCGCTGCTCGAGCTGCAAAAGCTATCCCGGCAGCCCGACGCGACCTTCCGCGTTCCCGACGCGCTGTGGGCGCGGATCATCTACGACTTTGCCCTGGCGTATCATGCCCGGGTGATGAACCGGGATCACCTGCTGTCGGCGTTCACGCCGCTCTACTCCGGATGGTTGGCTTCGTGGATCGGCGAAATGCAGTCTGCGGCGGATGCCGAAGTGGACGCCCGCATCGAGCGGCTGTGCGTGCGGTTCGAGGCCGAAAAGCCCTACTTCATTTCGCGGTGGCGATCGCCGGACCGGTTTAGCCCGTGACGACGCGCCCGCTCAGGATTGGAGGGTTTCATGTGGGACGAGGTTAACGACGCTCTGCGCCAATCGCTCGGCCGCGTGCTCACCAGTCTCGCGAGCTTCCTCCCGGGAATCGTCGCGTTCCTGGTGTCGGTGCTGGTCGCGGCGGCGATCGGCTGGCTGCTCGCCGCGATGTCCCGCCGCGTGCTGCGCTGGCTCAGGTTCGACACCCGGCTGGAGCGCGTGGAGCTCGACATTCTGGCGGAATGGGCGCCGTCGCGCAGCCCGACTCTCCTGGTCGGCCGGCTGGTGTTCTGGACGGTGTTGCTGATGGGCGCCCTGGTCGGGATCACCGCCCTCGATGCGGCAGGCACCTCCACCGTCACCGGGCGCCTGTACACGTTCCTCCCGAATCTGTTCGTCGCCGCGATTCTCTTCGCAGCCGGCAGCATCCTGGCGCGCCTGCTCTCGCGCGGCGTGCTCATCAGCGCGGTCAATATGCAGCTGCAGTCGGCCCGGCTCATGAGCCTGGGCGTGAAGTGGCTGGTGCTGGTGTTCACGGCCGCCATGGCGCTCAACCAGGTGCACATCGGCGGCATCGTCCTCACGCTGGCGTTCGGCATCCTGTTCGGCGGCATCGTGCTGGCCATGGCCCTGGCCGTCGGCCTCGGCTCCAAGGACGTGGTGAGCCGGACCTGGGAACGGCAGGCGGAGAAGCGGCCCGAGGCCGCCGCAACGGTGCCGCACCTGTGACGCGGGCGCGCCGCCCCCAGGAACCGGCGCTCCCCGCCGAGGGGCGCCGCCGCGTCGCCATCGAGCGCGTGACGCCCGAGGTCGATGCCGGCCGCTATCCCATCAAGCGCGTCACCGGCGAGCACGTGTCGGTGGAGGCCGACGTCTTTGCGGATGGCCACGAGGTCGTCGCCTGCGTGCTGCGGTGGCGTCCGGCGCACGCGGAGCATTGGGCCGAAACGGAGATGCAGCCGCTGGGCAACGATCGCTGGCGCGCGTCATTTCCGGTTGAACAGATCGGCACGTATCACTACACCATCGAGGGGTGGGTCGACCGGTTTCGCACCTGGCGCACGGATCTGGTCAAGCGCATCGAGGCCGGGCAGGACGTGGGCGTCGAGCTGCTCGCCGGCGCCGCCCTCATCGCGGCGGCGGCGCAGCGAGCTGCGGGGGCGGACCGGGCGGCGCTGGAAGCCCATGCCCGGCAGCTGCGCGACGCCGCCGGCGTGGCCGCCGGCCGCGCGTTGGCGCTCGACGACGGGCTCGCGGCCCTGGTCGACCGTTATCCCGACCGCAGTCTGGCCACCCGGTACGGGCGCGAGCTCGCGGTGCGCGTGGACCGCGAGCGGGCCCGCTACAGCACGTGGTACGAGTTCTTTCCCCGGTCGGCCGCCTCCGCACCGGGCCGCCATGGCACCTTCGCCGACTGTGAGCAGCGGCTCGACTACATCGCGGGCATGGGCTTCGACGTGGTCTATCTCCCGCCCATTCACCCCATCGGCTCGAGCTTCCGCAAGGGGGCGAACAACAGCCTCACGCCCGCCGAGGACGATCCGGGGAGTCCGTGGGCCATCGGATCCGGCGCAGGCGGGCATACGGCGATTCACCCGCAGCTCGGTACACTGGCCGACTTCGAGCGGCTGGTCGGGCGCGCCCGCGAGCTGGGCATGGAGATCGCGCTGGACCTGGCGTTCCAGTGCACGCCGGACCATCCCTGGGTGACCAGCCATCCCGACTGGTTTCGCCACCGGCCCGACGGCGCCATTCAGTACGCCGAGAATCCGCCCAAGAAATACCAGGACATTTATCCGCTGGACTTCGAGAGCGCGGATTGGCGCGGATTGTGGAGCGAGCTGCGGGCGGTCGTGCACTACTGGGTGGCGCGGGGCGTGCGCCTTTTCAGGGTGGATAACCCGCACACGAAGTCGTTCGCGTTCTGGGAATGGCTGATCGCCGACGTGCAGGCCGCCGAGCCCGACGTGCTGTTTCTCGCGGAGGCCTTCACCCGGCCCAAGGTGATGTACCACCTCGCCAAGCTCGGCTTCAGCCAGTCGTACACTTATTTCGCGTGGCGCAACACGGCGGAGGAGCTGACGGCGTACTTCACGGAGCTGACGGGGGGAGAGGTGCGCGAGTACTTCCGCCCCAACCTGTGGCCGAACACGCCGGACATTCTGACGGAGTATCTCCAGTTCGGCGGGCGCCCGGCGTTCGCGGTTCGGCTGGTGCTGGCGGCGACGCTGGGCGCCAGCTACGGGATTTACGGGCCGGCCTTCGAGCTGGCCGAGCACGAGGCGGTGGCGGCGGGGAGTGAGGAGTACCGGGACTCGGAGAAGTATCAGGTCCGGTTCCGCGATCTCGACCACCCATCCAGCCTGCGGCCGCTCATCACGCGGATGAACCGGATCCGGCGCGCCAATGCGGCGCTGCAGCGGGACGCTGGGCTCACATTTCATCCGTCCGACAACCCGATGCTGCTGTGCTACAGCAAGGCCAGCGCCGATCGCGCGAACGTCGTCGTGGTGGTCGTCAACCTGGACGTGCGCCACACCCAGGCCGGCTGGGTCGATCTCGATCTGGCGGCGCTCGGCGTCGCGGACGACGAGCCCTACCAGGTCCACGATGCGCTGGGCGACGGGCGGTTTCTCTGGCAGGGGCGGCGGAATTTCGTCGAGCTCGATCCGCGCGCGATGCCGGCGCACATCTTCCGGCTGCGGCGCCGGGCCCGGACCGAGCAGGACTTCGACTACTACCTCTAGTCGCCGGCGACGCCACTCCCACGCTCCGGGCGGGACGGCTAAGTTCCTCCGGCCTGCTCCGACCGGGTAGCTCAGTTGGTAGAGCAGCGGACTTTTAATCCGCAGGCCCCGGGTTCGATCCCCGGCCCGGTCACTCTTGCAGCTTGCAAGTCCCACAACGCCTTTCCGCCTGTCTCGTGTCAACGTTTTGTTGATGCCCGGGGAGTGGTTGTCTAGAGGTTGATTAGCCTGGGACACGCCGCCTATTATTTACGCTCGCACACCTCTCAAGGCACTCGGCCCATGGTACGGTACACCGCTGCAGTTGCCGGAGTCGTAGCTGGCTCCCTGCTCCTCCTCCTGGGTGCAGGGCAGCCTCTGCAGGCTCAAGTCATCGGCACACAGTGTTGGAACAACAACGGCGTCGTACAGTGCAACTCGCAGGCCGGCATTCTCTACACAGGGCCATCGGGCTGGGATGTAGCCGCAAAGAGCTTTGCTCAAGCGTTTGCGCAATCGTTCGAGCAAGCTCGCGCACTCCGCGCGCAACGCCAACAGCAAGCGCAAGCAGCGATTGATCGCGCAGCCACAGCTACTGACGTGGAGCGGGAAGCGGCAATGCGCCGACTTTTCATGGAACGTGTTAGCGCCGTACTTCAGCATCTGAGCGACAGCCTCAGGATCTTCGGGGAGGCGGGCCGTCGCTTCTTGGAAGCCACTGGTCCCTCGGTAGCAGATCTCTACGTTGTCAATCCGCTAGCCAGCCGCGAAGAAATAATGGGGGCTCTGTGGCCTCACTTACAGAAGGTCGGCAACGACTTCACGGCCTACGTTACTCGCGTTGCCCCCCCGAACAAGCCAGCGGTCGACAGTCTGGGGTTGCACCCGGATGAGTTACAGCTCCTCGTTGCGGCGCTCGGGCCAGTGACGCAAGACGCCTTCATGTTGAATCCGGATGGCACAGCCGCGGACTATCGTGCAGCGATTGATCCGCTGCTCAAGCGCGCGAGAGTTTACTTCGACTCCACACGAGCTGCCGTAAAACCGCGTTAGGAGTGGGTTAAGCCAGTGCTACTCACCTAAGCAAAAGAGCAAGGGGCCACAGGTCCTCGTTGTGCTCGAAGCACCGTGAGGGGCTGCCTAAGAAACGCGATTAGGCACTGGCCGTCAGTTCGAAGCGTCGGTTAGCCTTCAGCACGCCCTGTCTGCAGCTCGAGAGCAGCCCGAATGAGTTCGATGGCACCGGCCGAGTCGCGCCAAACCAAGTCAGACGATACGTGCACCGTGTAGATCCCGTGGGATAAGAACCGTGTATCGCGAACGGCGTCTCGCTCCTGTTTGGCAGCATATTCCCGGCCGTCGATTTCGATGGCGACTTTCGCTTCCGGGCACCAGAAGTCAGGAATGTAGCCGTAGACAAGGGACCGACGCCGGAACTTGAACCCGCTGAGCTGTCTCCGGCGAAGCAGTTGCCAAAGGCGCTTTTCGGTCGCACTAGCTGTACGTCGGAGTTTACGGACTTGAGTGTTCTTGCGAGGCGAGGCTTTGCGACGCACCATAGCGAGATAAGCTAGGCGCGCTCGACGCCCAAAGGATAGAGTGTCCACCAAATTCTTGTTCTACGATCCGGAGAGAAGCCCCAACCCGGCGCTCGAGGTTGGCAAGAGGTACCCAGCCGAACGTGACCAGACCAAAGCCCGTGGCAACTGGTTGCTACAGCTCGGGAATGGCGAAACTATCTCCGCGCATTCGCGTGACCTCTGCAATCAGCGTGACAAGCTGGAATCTAAGCTTGCAGAGCTCGCACACCACGTTATTTACGAAGCCGCAATGTTGCTTCACGCATTCGATGATCGCAGCCGGCGCACCTCGTACACTGCTTGGTTCGTTCACTATCGAAACCTTATCCTATTTTTCCGTGGAAAGGGTCACGATGAGGATGAGGGGTGCGCGCAGGATTTTTTTGCGGATCCGCTAACTTGGCACGAGAAACGCCGAGCAGTTCCACTACCGTCTGACCCCGTCCTGTTGAGTGATTTCGAGCAGGCGGCCAACGAGCTTGCTGTTCATCTTTCCTATAATCGGAGCGAGTTTGTCGACCCGGCAAAGCCCCCTAACGCAGAGCTCACAGCGTACGTTCGGCGACTGGTGTGGAGTTTTCTCGACTCCGTCCCACCTGACAGGAGAGCTTGGTTTTCATCAGCCGCCATGTCCCAGCTTCTTGGACAAAAGCCAGCCGTCTAACACGCGCTTGCACCTGCCGGGCACGTCCGTTCTCAAAGGAAGCCCATTGAGTTGTGCGCAGCTGCTATCACTGCACGTTCAAGCGTCTCGGGGCACTACCTCTTGAGTGATGGGCGCGACACAAAGCGGATCGCTGTCCCCCCGATTGTTCCCTGACCACTGGCGACCATGCGTCCTCATCGTGCAACCATGGTAGCGTTTGTCCATTGATGATGGTCGATGGTCTTGGGTGCGTGTGAGTGCGAACTAGAACTCAATCCGACTCAATCCGAAGCCCCCATGGCCGACCGCTGAGCAGACTCGCCGCCGCCCACCGCTGAAGCGTCTGGACCCGCCTGCACGTTGGTGGTCGTGTTCGATTGGCCGGGCAAGAATCACCGCTCCGGCTCCTGTGCCGGTTCTGCTCGAACAGGGACACTCTCGTCGAGCGACTCAATCATCGCGAGCAACTCTGCCGCTATTGGTCGGTTTGCGTGTTCGTTCGGTAGAACGGTCCACCATTGTCGAACCTCAACTGGAGGCCCAACCAACGCTTGCCAGAAGAAGATGACGCCCCCGATTCTCTTGTTTTGCTTCGGCTGGAAGGACCGTTGGATCAGCGAGGCCCACGCTTGGGAGTTTGCGGTGACGTCCGTCATATCAATGGCGAGAAGGTTATGGGCATCCCTTGAAAAGTGATGAAGTTCCGCAGCGAGCAATCTTCTGGCTCGAGCATCTTGGACTGGTACGCGGACGATGCCAGCGGACACAACTGAGCCGTCAATTCCTCCTGCGGCTGCACCCAGCACAGGACGGCCACCACGAGGAGCGAAGATGGTGGGCCCCAGTTGAAGCGGGATTGAAGCCGGACGACGAACGAAGGTGCCCAAGCCCTCGAACTCCACTGGATCAGGGCCCGAGACTCGAGGGAGCACATCGAGAACTGCTGCTGAGGTTTCCGGGCCAATGTCAGTGTCGAGCAACACCTCCAGGACTGATCCCGTGACCCTATCGCGTATGGTCTCAGCTAAAGCCTGTATGGCAGGCTGTATGGAGGTAATCGCATCCGCACGTTCGGGAGCGATCACTTCGCAGTAGACTTGGGTACCTTCGTAGTCAACCGCTGTGTCGAGGACCGTCGATCCGAGTTGCGGCTCGATTTCGGGTCGAAGGTTGAGGCGCGTAAGAGCTGCCGCAAATCTCAGTTCCGAGAAAGCACTTCGGTCACCGCGCTGGATCCTCGGCAGCAGCCTCTCGAACCCCGGTAGGTCCTCGCAGGCTCGAAGGTCACGACCAAGAACGATTGCTGGCAGAATGATGCCAGGACCTCTGCCGGGAGTTGCCACGAGCGTCTCGACGTGATTTGGGCAGAGTCGCTGCAATGTGTCGAGCGCTTCAGTGACTTCTCTCTCCGAGAGGCGCGGTGGGCTCCCGAGGAACCACTCGCTAACGAACGTGGCCCAGGAGGATCCGAATACAGGAGGTAGAGTCACGGGTGTGAGAGCAATCTCCGTCGAGGGTTACGCCGAGAACAGGGGCAGTTGGACAAACCACGGGACTTGGGCTCGGTTCGACGGGTTGAGTAACACAGTTGTGGCTCGCGTCTGAATACCCAGCGTCTACACAATGAGTTGGGACATCGTTCACGGTTGGGTCGAGCACAGCGCCCTGGGTATCGAGGGATCGATCGATAGGTAAGGGCCACGGTATATTTGGCGTGGGAGAGATTTCTTGCAAATGCGGTGGCGACGCGACGAAGCGATTGGGACGTTCTATCGGCTCGCTCAGGATTTGGTCCAGGAATTCAAGAAGGCGAACGTGCTGCCACTGTCGAAGATCCCGGCTGACTTCGGTACGCACCCTCGCCAAGTGCTACGCGAAGCGAGCCGAGTGTTCGCACCCCTAGGGAACGACTTCATCTTTTCCGCAAACGAAGCCGCCTTGCGCCTCGACGAGTACTTCGAGACAGTCGAGGCATATAACGGCGACCCGCGGGGCCGCGACGGGGCTGATCGCCTCATGTCGGTGCAGACATCGCGAGAGCAGGTGGGGCGAAATTTGGATCGAGCGAGCCTCCTTATCTCCGACGACCTTCGTTGGAAGTACGCAGACGGGAAGGACCACGACTTCGGCGTGTTGTGCGCGCCACCACCGGGTTTGCTGTCCGGGGGATTAGACAACCAAGTGAGCGTGCTGTGACAATAGCCGTTTGGTTGCCGCGCTGCTGGACGTGAAGGGCGGGGCGGGTCGGTCGCGTTGGGAGGTACAGGAAGGCCGCCTGCGGTTCATCGCCGCACCGCGAGCCGTGGTCGTCGTGTCTACCTCTCTGTCTCACTATAAGCTCTGCCAGATCGTCTTTAGCAAGAACGACGGCAGCGTGTTCGTGACGTTCCCGTACTTTAAGCGAACTGAGGGGATCGTGAGCCGCGTGGTGATCCCCGCCGGACTAAAGCCACCCTACACGTTGAACCTGACCGAGCACGGTCGCACCACTTCTCACTTGGTGAAATTCTCCCACCATTCGAGCGGAGAGGCGTTGTTTTCGCAGGATGGGAAGGTACGCACCGAGATCCGCCGCGCGTCCTTCCCCCTCACGGGCCCGATCGGGCACCTATTCGAGCTCCACGCCTTCTGGCTAAGTGGGTTCGATCTGCTCGAGCCCGCGAAGGCGAAGGGTGGCCGTCCCTACCTTCGCTTCATCTTCGAAGGTGAGCCTCCCCCCGGCGTCGTCATCTCCGGGGAGTGGCGTCGGAAGCGCGACATCGAGGACAACATGGAACCACGCGATGGGATCGCGGGCCCGCGCGCGAGCTTCCGAAGGCGGAGCACCGGCGCAGAGGGGCAAATGCTTTTCCTCGGTCAGCCGCCGGGGTGGCCGCTCCGAGACCACTTGCTTCTGATCGAGTGCTACCGGACGGACATCCCGAGGGGCCTGGGCGACGACCCGCTGCTCGTGTTCATGGGCGGCTGGGACCCGCACGAAGTGCCAGACGCGAGGGTGCCCATCGAGCAGACGGGCTGCCTCGCTTGCCTCTATCCGGCTGCGTCGCCGGAGGAACTGTCTCGGAAGATCGGCTCCATCGACTTCAAACCGGCCCCGGACAACTACTAATCTGCAGGCCCCGGGTTCGATCCAGCGCCAAGATCCTTGAGCGACGCAGCTCGCTGCCGCCTCGATCCTGAGCCAACCCCGCTCACCGACCATGGGACGAACCGTGGGACGTGCGCTCGGGACGGCTCGGGTCGGACTGTTATACTTGGTACAGCTTGTCCTGGCGGGAGTACAAGCCGTGCTGAGTGAGCGCGAGTTGCACGACTGAGCCCGAGTCGGACACGTTCTTTTAATCCGCAGGCCCCGGGTTCGATCCCCGGCCCGGTCACTCTCGCTGTTCCGGGTGGAATGGACGCAGGGTCGCAAACACTCCCGCGTGGTCGGACGGCCACAATCCCGACGGCGTCCGCTCACCCGGATCCGCTCCCAGCAACGCCGCATCGATGACCCTGGCGGCGCCCCGAAAGAACACGTGGTCCACCCGGTGGCTCAAGGCGGACGTCGCGTTGCGCAGGTCCGCCGCCTGGCAGCACGTGAACCCGGACGCGCCGGTCCCGGCGGCACTCCAGCCATCCACGAACCCCGCGCTCGTCAGTGCGCCATACGCCGCGGTCGTCGTGTTGCCCGGGTCGGAGTTGAAGTCCCCGGCCACGACCAGCGGCAGATGCGCGTCGCACCACGTAGCGAGCAGCTCGTTCACCTGGTCTCGCTGCAGCCCCAACAAGCTCTCGAGCTCCTCGGTTTCCAGGTGGGTGGTGGTGAACCGGACCGTGTCTCCGTCGATCACCGCGTCGATGGAGGCCCACCCGCGCACAACCGCGATCCCCCCAAACGAAAACCGCGCCCGGAATGCACCGGCCCGTGGGTTCACCGTGGCGATCCCCGCCCGCGCCAGGATCACGTCACGATCCTTGAACCGCACGTCGTCCCCATTCGCGCTCGGCAGCTCGATGTCCGCGTTGGTGGCCGCGACGACCGCCCGGTACGCCAGCCCGCGCGCCTCCAGGGCCGCCAGCAGGATGGCGAGATAGTCGGCCACGGTCTCCGTGGCGGGCTCAGGACGCGTCGTGGACTGGTCACCGGGTGACTGGACCAGCCAGTGCGCGACCTCTTGCAGTCCGATAAGGTCGGGGTTCACCGCGGCGATCCTATCCGCGATCGCCGCCGCGCGCTCGGCGAAGTTGGTCTGAAGCACCTGCTGGAACCCGGCCTCGACGATGGCGGGCCACTCGGTCGAGTCGGCGAGGAACAACGGCCGAACCGGGGCGCCCAGGTAGACGTTCCAGGACAGGAACGAGCCCGCGACGGGCCGGGCGCCGCCGCCGTACTCGCAGACCAACGGCGCGCCGGGTTCGGCACACGCCGACTGGGCGAGGATCACGATCGCCGCACTGGTTGCGGCGCCGAGGCGCCGCGGGACTTCCATGCGAGCCTAAGATGCGGGAGGCCGCCCGAACCGCTATCCCCGCGCAGGACTTGAGCCTGCGCGCTCCCGCGCTGCCGCTGGCCCGGTGGGCTTGGCGCGACTCTTGCGACCTCCTGGCAATCCCGGAATGTTCACCCCGCGGGAGGGGAGGCGCGTGAGGGCTACATTGACCGCCCTGGCCGATGCTGCCCGGATCGGCGCCGGCGACAAGCTGCACCTGAAAGGCGTCTTCGACACCATCTTCGCCGAGGCCTTCCCGGCGATCCACGGCACGATGGCCCTGGTGGTGCGCCTCCAGCTCGATCCCAGCGACCAACCCGGGCGCTATCACTTCGAGATCGATGCCGGGCGCACCCATGCCGTCCTGCCCTTGCGCGTGCTCGCGAGGACCGTGTGACCGACCCCACTCACCCCACCCACCCCACCCACGCCGGCCCGGAGCCCGAGACGCTGCTCACCGAGCTGCTGCGCCCGGGACGCGTCACCGGCGGGCTGGAAGTCGCCGCGCTGCTCGAAGCGTGGGGCTTCGAGCGCGGGGGCCGGGTCGACGCCGTGGAACCTGAAGAGG
>Ga0187892_10006742_pt1 | contig 16841 bp, 16 predicted proteins | sample MA1701073metaG_FD_139345 | JGI IMG/M metagenome (GOLD analysis project Ga0187892, IMG submission 139345) | Bio-ooze microbial communities from a basaltic lava cave in the Kipuka Kanohina Cave System on the Island of Hawaii, USA - MA170107-3 metaG ... | reverse complement strand
TCACCATCAAGGCCAACACCGTGCGGCTGGATTACACGGCGCGGAACGGCGAGAAGTATGTGCTCAATCTGATCGACACGCCTGGTCACGTGGACTTCGCCTATGAAGTGTCGCGCTCGCTTGCCGCCTGCGAAGGCTCGCTCCTCGTCGTCGATGCCAGTCAGGGCGTGGAAGCCCAGACGCTCGCCAATGTTTACCAGGCCATCAATAATCACCATGAGATCGTGCCAGTTCTCAACAAGGTCGATCTGCCCGCCGCCGAGCCCGAGCGCATCCGCCAGCAGATCGAGGATGTGATCGGCATTGACGCCTCGGGCGCCATCCCGATTTCAGCCAAGACCGGTCTCGGCGTGCCCGATGTCCTCGAAGCCATCGTTCACCGTCTGCCTGCTCCCAAGGGCGACCGCAACGCGCCTCTCAAGGCGCTGCTGGTCGATAGCTGGTATGACACTTATCTCGGCGTCGTAGTGCTGGTGCGCATCATCGACGGCGTGATGAAAAAGGGCCAGAAGGTCAAGCTCGTCGCCGCCAACGCCGTCTATCAACTTGATCAGGTCGGCGTCTCGCGGCCGAGGCGGGAGATGGTGGACGCGTTGGGGCCCGGCGAGATTGGCTTCTTCACCGCGTCGATCAAACAGGTGGCCGACACTCGTGTGGGAGATACCATCGTCGAGGACAAGGCGCCGCCGGTGACGCCGCTGCCCGGTTTCCGTCCCGCGCAATCGGTGGTTTTCGCCGGCTTCTTTCCGGTCGATGCGGCCCGATTTGAGGATTTGCGCGAAGCCATCGGCAAGCTTCGCCTCAACGATGCAAGCTTCACCTACGACATGGAAACATCAGCCGCGCTCGGCTTCGGCTTCCGGTGTGGGTTTTTGGGACTTTTGCATCTTGAGATCATCCGTGAGCGGATCGAGCGCGAGTTCAACGTCGATATTATCACCACGGCACCTTCCGTTATCTACAAGGTGAACCTCCGCGATGGCCGCCAGATCGAGTTGCACAATCCGGTTGACTTGCCCGACCAGACATTGATCCTCTCCATCGAGGAACCGTGGATCGAAGCCACTATCCTGGTGCCCGATGAGTATCTCGGTTCGATCCTCAAGCTGTGCGAGGACCGGCGCGGACGGCAGAAGCAGCTCACCTATGCGGGCTCGCGCGCCCTTGTGGTCTATGACCTGCCGCTCAACGAAGTAGTGTTCGATTTCTATGATCGTTTGAAGTCGGTGAGCCGGGGCTACGCCAGCTTCGATTACAAGATGGTGGGCTACGAGGAGGGCAATCTCGTCCGCCTTGCCATCCTCGTCAACATGGAGCCGGTCGATGCGCTAGCCATGATCGTGCACCGGGCGCGGGCGGAACAGCGCGGCCGCGTCATGTGCGAGAAGCTGAAAGACCTGATCCCGCGCCACATGTTCCAGATCCCGATCCAGGCCGCCATCGGCGGCAAGATCGTGGCTCGCGAAACGCTCTCGGCCTTGCGCAAGGATGTGACCGCCAAGTGCTACGGCGGCGACATTACCCGCAAACGCAAGCTTCTGGACAAGCAGAAGGAGGGCAAGAAAAAGATGCGCCAGTTCGGCAAGGTCGACATTCCGCAGGAGGCCTTCATTTCTGCGCTTAAAATGGACGAGAACTGAGGCTGGACGGTAGTTTGGAATAATTCTAAGAACATTCCGAACCCAGCCGAGTGATCCCTTGAAGAGCTTTTCCGACCTGACCGAACAGGAACTCCTGGCGCTGGCGATTTCCAGCGAAGACGACGACGCGCGGGCCTACGCCCACTTCGGTCATTCCCTGATGGAAACTTATCCGGCTTCTGCGAAGGTCTTCATCGAGATGGCCGAGGAAGAGCACGATCACCGGCGCTGGCTCACCGAGCTTTACCAGAAAAAGTTCGGCGATTTCATTCCGCTGATCCGGCGGAGCGACGTTCAGGGCTTTGTCAGGCACAAGCCCGCGTGGACCATTGGCAGGCTCAATATCGAGGAAATGCGAAAGCGGGCCGAGGTGATCGAATTCGAGAATTACCGCTTCTACAAGCAGGCGGCGGAACGCTCCGCCGATCCGCAGGTGAAGAAACTTTTGAACAATCTCGCCGAAGCGGAAAAGGGACATGAGTCCCTGGCGGGCAGGCTTGGCGATAAGCATGTAACGGCCGACGCCAAGATCGAGGAGGGTGAGGCCAAGCGCCGGCTTTTCCTGCTCCAGGTAATCCAGCCGGGACTCGTCGGCCTCATGGATGGCTCGGTTTCCACATTGGCGCCACTCTTCGCCGCCGCGTTTGCAACCGGCAGCACATGGGAAACGTTCCTGGTAGGTAGCGCGGCATCGGTTGGCGCCGGCATTTCGATGGGATTTGCCGAAGGCCTCTCGGACGATGGCAAGCTGACGGGGCGCGGCCACCCGCTTATTCGCGGTGTGGCAGCCGGCATCATGACCGCAATCGGCGGTCTCGGACACACGCTGCCCTATCTGATTCCCGATTTTAATACCGCGACCGGGCTGGCGGTCGCGGTGGTGTTCGTGGAACTCTGGGCGATCTCCTGGATCCGCTACAAATACATGGATACGCCCTTCCTCAAGGCGGCATTCCAGATCGCGGTGGGCGGCTTTCTCGTCTTCCTCACCGGCATCCTGATCGGCAACGCCTAGACCATAGCAAAGAGCCGGCAGGGGCCGCCTGTGCCGCCGCGGATTTTAGGCGCGCCCACAAACAAGGTGGCTCCCGTTGCCGGCAGCGCGCCGAGATTGGCGACGGCTTCGAGTCCCCAGCGGCCGGTCGGTAGCCATCCATAGTGAGTTGCAAAATCGGGCGAGGCGCCGAAATCGAGCGACAGGGTATCGACGGCGATACCGATCGCATTCCCGTCTTCGATCAGCATCTTGGCGGCCTCGAGATGAAAGCCGGGGAAATGCCGCACCTTGTTGTCGTCCATGTTGCGGAACTTATCCGTGTCCACATGGGCGTCCCATCCTGAATTCATTGCTACGCAACAGCCCGCCGGCAATGGGCCGTTCGCTGATGTCCAGGCCTTGATGTCATCAGGCGTAATCTGCGCGTCGGCGTTGGCGGTGGCTTTCTCGCGAATGTCAATGACGGCGAGCGGCACGATGAGATTTTCGACCGGAATTTCCGCAACGCTCTTGCCGTCGGGCGAGAAATGCAGCGGCGCATCCATGTGCGTGCCCGTGTGCTCGTTGATGCGCAATTCGAAAAGATTGAATTTGTGCTCGGCGTAAGTGAACTTGGGCTCCATGAAAAGTTGCTGCTCTCCGAAATAGGTCGGGAATTTCGGATGCAGTTCATGGGTCATGTCATGAGCCTTGCCCGTGGCCGTCGCGGCAAACGCACGAACCGGGTTGCTTGCTGCCGCAGCTACGGCGGTCGCAGCCGCGGCAGCGCCCAGGAAAAACCGCCTCCGGTCAAGCATCTGATCCTTGACGCTTTCCATGATGCAATGATGACACATGTGATCCTCCTGTTTGCTGACAATCGGAGGAGAAAGCCTATCACACTTCCTACCGGAGGCCAGCCGGTGTCAGGCGAGCCGGATCATTCCAGCCCCGGCGACGATGAGCAGCGCCCCGGCGATGCGCCCGGCCGTCACTTGCTCTTTCAATACGCGCATCGACATGATCATGACGAAAAGGATGCTGGTCTCGCGCAGCGCCGCGACTGCGGCGATAGGGGCGTTCGACATGGCCCAAATGACGATCCAGTAAGCAGCCCCCGACAATAGCGCGCCGGCGACCCCGTTTCGCCAATGGGGCGCCACGGCGGCAAAAATCCCCGGTCCGCGGGTCACCAGGGCGTAGATCAGCATGGAGAAGCCATCCAGAATAAATACCAACCCCGCATAGCCAGTAGGCGAGCCCGAGGCGCGGCCGCCAAGCCCGTCCACGACCGTGTAGGCGGCAATGAACACCGACGTTCCAAGCGCAAAAAACAAGGTAAGCCCGTCGAGCTTGACCCCTCTGCGGCCCACGAAACTAACCAGCCAGATGCCGGCGACGAGAATGCCGATGCCCAAGATGCTGGCGGCGCTCATCTGTTCGCGAGCCACGAGCCAGATGACGATGAGCGTGAGGAGGGGTGCTGTTCCGCGCGCGATCGGATAAACCTGGCTCAGGTCGCCGGTGCGATAGCTGCGTACCAGGAACAAATTATAGCCAAGATGCAAGAAGCCCGAAATCAGCGCATAAGGCAGGCTCGCACGGCCCGGCCAGGCGAATAGGGCGAGCATCCCGAAACCCATGACGCCCGTCAGCAACTGAATCAGAAACAAGGATAAAAAGCGATCGAGCTTCAGCTTGACCAGGACATTCCAGCCCGCGTGCATAAAGGCAGCGGCGATGACGGCAAGAAATACGTTGGGATCCAACAGGCGTCTCCGGGCACCGGAGATGCATAGCGCCGGTTAAGCCGCAGCGCCAGCGCCGGCCTCAGCAGCCGGTGCAGGTGAGCGTTGCCGACTGGCGCGGGCGAAGTGCTATTTCCTCGCTCATGGTGAAGCTCGTGGCGCCAAGGATCATTTCACCCAGAAACGTTGCCATGAACGGCGTGTAGGTGGTGCATACCACCGCAACGATGACATCGTTGCCGTCGGTCATCAGGTTCGTCAGACCAGCCGTTGAGGGCATGCTGCAGGCAGCGCCGCCGGAACTTTTCTTGCTCCACTGATTGGTAATGGTTCCGCTGACGTCTCGGAACTGATACACTTCGACCCGGACATTGGCGATGGGCGTGGGCTTCATGACCATTTCAGCCGCATCGAAATAGCCTGTAATTTCGGCTCCGGTCACAGTCGACTCGTTTTGGGTGACAAGATCGGCGATGACGCCCGCCGCATAGGTGACCTTGCGATTAAGCGAAATGAGCGACGTGAGATCGACGAGGCCGAAATAGAGGAACAGCAGGAACGGCATGATGAAGGCCATTTCGATGGCGGCAACACCGCGGCTGTCGTTCCGGAGGGCAACAAGTTTGCGGATCATGGAGCTATCCCCGCTCAGAAGGGTTCGTTGCGGAAGATCGCAAGGCCGTAAACCCGGCGAGCCTCGCCATTGTTAATATTGCCGAGGAAATCCATGAAGGGGAACACGAAGTCCCAATCATAGGTGGCGACCACCGTCGTTGCCGCGAGCTGGCCCCCGGGATTGAACACCACGGGATAGGCCGAACCGCCCGAGCCCGGACCGATCGTCAAGGGATCGGCCATTGTGGTTTCGAGGCTAGCGAAGGTCGCCGCGTTGTTGACATAGACCGTGACCTTGCCGTCACAGTCGATAATGAGACTGACACTTTCGCAAACGGTTGCTTTGAAATCGGCCGCGCTTACCAAAAGCGTGCCGTCCGTCGTTGAAGCCTGGCCGGTTCGAACTGCACGGGCGGCTTGTTGAGTGGCATTCTGCAACACATATTCGGTGAACAGCATGAGGCCGGTTTCGAAGAGGGAGCCGATGACGAAAAAGAAAGGCCCGCCCACCAGCGCGAATTCGACCGCCGACGCTCCAGCCTCGGAACTGGCCAACCGGCGGAGCTTCTCCGCGCACGATGATTTTATTCGACCCCACATGCCGTGCTCCCGAAAATGGCTCCCGGGTCCGGGCGCCGAACCGCAGGCTTTGCCTTGAATTCAGGAATGAAACTATCAAGAGAAGTTTTCGGCGACGTGAAAAACTTCATTCGAGTTTTAGGGAATCCGTTACCGGGCTATTCATACTTGTGGCGGACCGCTGGCGCGAAAACCCCGGCAAGCCGGGGGTTATTCTTCGTTGCTTAGATTCACTGGGCTGGTGGCGGCTGGTTCGCCTCAGCCGATTTCTGCCCGGTGGCAAGGCCGATCTTGTCCTCGTTCCGCTTTTGCACTACGTCCTTGAAGTAGTCCGGCTGGTCGCCGACATGCATAATCACCTCGCAATCTCCCGCGCAGACATAACTCTGGAGCGATCCGGCCTTAAACAGCGACACATTGTTCCGGCCGCCCAACTGGACGTCGACTTCGAAATCGGCGAGTTGGTCGCCGTCCTCATCGAGAACGATGACATTGGTGGTGCCGAAACTCCGGCCATGGAGGAACACCCTACGGCCCTGTATTGTGGCATCGGCGATACTCGGATTGCCGACGACGACGACGCCGGGTGCCCTGGCCAGGTCGACGATTTTCGACTGATCTGTGTAGAGGACCAATGGCTGGGCGGCGGCGGCCTGGCCCGCGCCACATGCGAACGATACCAGGAAAAGAATTCCGGTGAGGCTGTGTTTGATGGTCATGGCTCTCGTTTCTCCGCCGGTGGGTTCAGCCTAGCTGCCAATTGCAAATCGAAGTCTTTCGCATTTGAACGGTAAATGGTGAATGTTGCATTAAGCTGTGGTCGAATCCGAGTGGTGGAAGCAAAAGCCGATATAATTGCGAAAAGTAACCCCTTCGGGAGCAAACCGGTTTTGGCCCCACCGTTCCTCTAAAAATATCCAGAACTTATATTCACTTCGATAACCGACATCGATGTGGGCTGGCCGGTTTAACGATCTTAGCGAACGGATTTACTTGCCATTAAAAGGTGGCCCGTAAGGTCGGCGTCATGGTTCAGGGAAAACGGCGCATCAAGCACCGTGTGTTGAACCAGGTGCTGTAAACCAACTGGAGTAAACAATGACCAAGTTTGTGCGCTTTATCAAAGACGAATCCGGCGCCACCGCCATTGAATATGGCCTGATCGCCGCCGCCATGGGCGTTTGCCTTATCGCCGTCATGCCGCTTATCACGGCCGCTCTCACCACGCAGTTCACGGCGCTCGGAACCGCGATCTCCAGCCCGTAACCTAGCGTCTGCGCCGCAAGATTGGCGCAGGTCTCTAAAAAAAATCCATCGGTCCTCGGGCCGGTGGATTTTTTATTGGGGGCGCCTGAAGCGGGGCAGCCAGGGTTAACCCGCTCTTAAGCGCTCGCGTGGGAGGCTGCGCCGGGTTGCGTGGGTCTGGCGGTACATGATTCAGTTTCTTTCGATAACGCTCTTTCCGCTGCTGATGATCACCGCAGGTGCGGGCGATGCGCTCTCCATGCGCATCCCGAACTGGCTGACAGCGCTCATTGTCATTGCATTTTTCCCGATGGCCTTCATGACGGGAATGCCGCTCGCCGGTTTTGGACTTCACATTGCGGTCGGTTTTTGTTTGTTTGCGGTGGGCTTCGCGCTCTTTGCGTTCGGGCTATTCGGCGGAGGCGATGCCAAGCTTCTGGCTGCCGCGGGCCTTTGGCTCGGTTGGCCCAGCCTGGTTCAGTTCCTGGTGATGACCGTATTCGCCGGCGGCCTGCTGGCCCTGGCGGTAGCCGCTTGGTCTTTCGCCAAAATAAATTCCGAAATCCGTGAAGGCTCGGTGTTCAAGCGCTTTGCCGCCGTCAAACCGAACGTTCCATACGGCTATGCCTTCGCCATCGGCGCCATTCTGGCCTTCCCGCAGAGCTGGTGGATGCCGGTTGTGAACTGAAAACGAGCGGAACCATGAACAGGGTTAACACAAATTTGACCATTCCCGCCGAGAGTAGCCAAGCGGCGGCTCGCATGCCTGGGGGTAAGGAATAGCCAATGAGTAAGATGCGTATTGTCGTTCTTGGTCTGGCCGCCGGATCGGCTGTCCTTGCCGGCCTCATGGCCAAGGGAATGATCGGCGGAAAGCCCGAAACCGAAGTCGTCGAGATCAACAACGTGCCGATGATCGAGGTCTTGATCGCCGCCAAGGATATGGCGATGGGCGAGAAACTCATCGAAAGCACGGTCAGCTGGCGCGAGTGGCCGAAAGGCAACGTCACGGCCGCCATGATCACCAGGGACGAGCAGCCCGAAGCGCGCGAGACACTGCAATCGGCGAGAGCCCGTCTGCCGATTTTCGACGGGGAGCCCATTGTCGAGAAAAAATTGATCATGCCGGACCAATCCGGTTTCATGAGTGCCATTTTGCCGAAGGGCATGCGCGCTATTTCCGTGGCGATCTCCGAGCGTTCGGCGGCGGGCGGTTTCATTCTGCCGAACGACCGCGTCGACGTGATCCTGACCCGCAAGCTCGATGATCCGAAAACCAATCAGAAGGTCGTGAAAAGCGAAACGGTGCTGACCAATGTCCGCGTTCTCGCCATTAACCAGACCTATCGCCAGGAAGCGGGCGAAGACAAAGTTACCGTGACCGAAGGAAAAACCGCAACGCTCGAGCTGTCCCCGCTCCAGTCCGAGGTGATCTCGATGGTTGAATCAGCGGGCGAGCTCTCGCTTGCCTTGCGGTCGATCGCCGAGAACGGCGACAAGGGCCTGGACAGCGGCGGGCCGAAGCTCGCCGACAAATACGCGAACCGGCGGGGGCCAAGCGGCGGCGACCGCCTGTTCGTCCGCTACGGCATTGAAACAATCACTTCCAGCCGCTGAGGCAGAACGCCATGTTGCTTGATCGCGTCACCCGCTCCTTGATGCTCCCGGCTGCCAGCGCTCTGGCTCTGGCCCTGGTCCTTGCTCCCGCGGTATTGCCCGCCGCGCACGCGGCCGACCTCGATTATTCGCGGACCGGAGCCGCGGAGGAGGGTCATTTCGTCCGCATCGGGCTTGGCAAGTCGATCGTCATCCGGCTTCCGGCCGACGCCAAGGACGTGATCGTGGGCGACCCTGCCATTGTTGACGCCGTGGTGCGCTCGAAAGACACGGCTTATCTCTTTGCCCGTGCGGTTGGCCAGACCAATATCTTTTTCTTCGATGCGCAGGGCCGGCAGATCATGAATGTCGATCTGGAAGTTGCGCTCGACATGATGGCTTTGCAGAAACTGATCAAGCGCACGAGCCCGGGCTCGCGCATCACCGTCGACACCGTCGGCGGGAATGTGGTGTTGAATGGCATCGCCGTCAATGCGGTTGAGGCCAAGCTCGCCGAGGATCTCGCGGCGAAATTCGCCGGCGACGCCGCTAAAGTCGTCAATGCCATCAAGATCGCCGAGGGCGATCAGGTGATGCTCAAGGTGCGCGTCGTTGAGATCAACCGCAGCGTCCTCAAGGAACTCGGCATCGATATCGAGCAGCTCGCCTTCGACGTTGGGAAATTTGCTTTCAACTTATCAAGCTTTAATGCGGTCGATCCGCTCGTCGGTTTGGGTGGTGGAGGGACCATCGGTGGCACCTTCGGGAATGCGGATTTCTCCGCTTCCTTTCGCGCTCTGGAAACCGAAGGTTTGGTGCATACCTTGGCTGAACCCACGCTCTCCGCTGTATCTGGGGAATCGGCGAAGTTTCATGCCGGCGGCGAACTTCCCTACCCCGTTTGTACAGGCACCGGCATCGACCGGGATTGCGGCATAGAATTCAGGGCAATCGGCGTAACTCTGAACTTCACCCCCGTCGTTCTGTCGGAGGGTCGTATCAGCCTCAAGATCAGGACGGAAGTCAGCGAAAGGGGGGCGGACGCCCTCACAGTCGGCTTGTCCTCCTATCCAACGATTGATTCTCGTCAGGCGGAAACTACAGTCGAACTACCCTCCGGCGGCTCCATGGTGATGGCGGGTCTGATCAAGAATGTCACCCAACAGGAAGTGGACGGCACGCCGGGCCTCAAGAATTTGCCGGTTCTAGGTGCGCTTTTCCGGAGCCAGAGGTTCCAGCAGGACACCACGGAATTGGCGGTCATTGTCACCCCATACGTCGTGAATCCCGTGCACGAGAGTCAACTTGCGACGCCTGGTGATCGCCTCAACTATCCAACCGACCGGCAAACTAACCTCTTCGGCCGCCTTAACAAGGTTTACGGCACTGCCGGGAATCATCCGGACGGCGTCTATCATGGCAATATCGGTTTCATCATTGAGTAGCGTGCGGGGATCATCATGCAGAGAAATATCAAAAAGCACGCTTTCACCCGAGTTGTCCCCGTGATCGCGCTTCTGTCGACCGCGCTTCTTTCGGGCTGCAGCACCAATACCGCCGTCCTGGAGGACGATTATTACGTTCCGGCCGCGCATTACGAGAACTATCCGATCAGGGTGACCAATGTTCCGGTAAAGCGGGGTATTTCCGTGAAGGCGGGAAGGCTCACTCGGGAGCAGATCAATGCCGCCACGAATTTCGCGGCTGATGCGCGCAACAATGCCCAGTCCAAAGTCACCATCCGTTGGCCTGCTGGCGGCGGCAAGGCGGGCTTGGCGGCCCAGGACATCGCCGAGATCTTTGTCGAACAAGGCGTGCCCAAAACGGCGATTCGCGTGACCTCTTATCCAGGTAACGCCTCGTCACCCATTCAGATCAGTTACCTGCGCAAAGTTGCGGTGACCGGAGAATGCGGCGACTGGTCTGACAACCTCGCCAATAATCCGGACAATACTTTTCATGTGAACTATGGCTGCGCCACCCAGCACAACATCGCGGCAATGGTTGCCAATCCCGAAGATTTCGAGCGGCCGCGCGCCATGTCGCCGGTGACGGCCGCCAACCGCACGGCCGCCATGACCCTTTACTACAAGGCGCCTGAAGCCGCGGCGGCCAGTTCATACACTTCCGCCGATCCGGCAGCCGCTGCGGGCGCCGACAAATGAAGGCGGCTGATCCAGACCACGATTTGGCAGGACCGACAACATGATGAATACCGCATACCAGACCGGCGCTCCTCAGTCCAACGGCGAACATGGGCTCGTCGCCCTCGTGCCGCGCGTCAACATCCAGGCCTTCTGCGACAATCAGCAGACGGCGGAAGCGATGCAGGCCGCCGCCGCCGATCGCCGCATGTCGCGAGCGCATGTGTCCATCCAGCTTGGTGGCATCATGGCCGCCGCCCAGGTTTATCAAACTCAGGCCACGCCCAACGTCCTTCTCGTCGAGTCGCACGGCTCTCGCGATGTCATTCTGTCCGAGCTTGCGCAGTTGGCTCACGTTTGCCAACCCGACACCAAGGTGGTTGTCATTGGTCATCTCAACGACGTGATCCTCTACCGCGAGCTGATACGGCAGGGGGTCAGCGAATACCTGGTCGCCCCGCTGCACCAGATACAGATCATCGAAACCATCGCCGGACTGTATACCGATCCCAAATCCTCGCCGGTTGGCAAGGTTGTGGCCTTTGTCGGCGCCAAAGGCGGGGTTGGCTCAAGCACCATCGCACACAACATCGCCTGGCAGATGTCCAAACGCCACGCCACCGACACGGTGATCACCGACCTCGATCTTGCCTTTGGCACCGCCGGCCTCAACTTCAATCAGGACACCTCCAGCGGCATGATCGATGCCCTGGGACAGCCGGACCGCATCGATTCGACGCTGGTCGACCGTCTTCTGACCAAGCTCGGCGATAAATTAAGTCTGCTAAGCGGGCCGGGAGGCGTCGACCGGGAGATCAGTGTCGAATCGCATGCTGTTGAAACGATCCTCGCCGCGATCCGCAGCAGCGTGCCTTGCGTCGTCGTCGACGTGCCTAACATGTGGGCGCCATGGATCAAATCCACGCTGATACATGCCGATTTAGTGGTGATCACGGCAACGCCCGAGCTGGCCAGCCTGCGCAACACCAAGAATCTTCTCGACATGCTAAAGCTGGCGCGGCCCAACGATCCCCCCCCCAAGATCGTTCTCAATCAGGTTGGCATTCCCAAGCGTCCGGAGATTTCTGCCGCCGAATTCGGCAAGGCCATCGGTGCTGAACTGAGTTGCATCATTCACTACGACGGCCAGACATTCGGCACGGCCCAGAGCAACGGTCAGATGATATTCGAGGTGAATGCGAAATCGAAATCGGCCGATGCGCTTGCCGCGCTGGCGCAGATGATCGCCGGCACTGAAAAACCTGCAAAGGCCGGAAAGTTCGCACTGGGCTCGATCTTCGACAAGCTGCCGTTGCTGAGGAAGAAGTAAAGAATGTTTGGCAAACGCACAGACGATGTCCAGGCCAAGGCGGGAATTACGCCCTCGGGGCAGCCCGCCGCCTTCCCCGCGGCTCTTGCCGCGCCGCCAACGGCCATACCCGACTTGCCGCTTCCCTCTTCCGCCGGCTTCGGAGCGCAGTCGGCCCGTGGCGCGAACGGCCCGCAGCCGACGCCCCAGGCCCTGCCGCGCAAAGCCGAAAACATTCATTCCAATCACAAGTCCGAAAATTACTACGATATCAAGAGCACAATCTTCAACGCGCTCATCGATGCCATCGACCTGACCCAGCTGGGCCAGCTCGACCGCGATGCGGCCCGTGACGAAATCCGCGACATCGTCAACGAGATCATCACGCTCAAGGACGTGGTGATGTCGATCGCCGAGCAGGAGGAGCTGCTCGAAGACATTTGCAATGACGTGTTGGGTTATGGTCCTCTCGAACCGCTTTTGTCGCGCGACGACATCGCCGACATCATGGTCAACGGCTCCGGCACCACCTTCATCGAGGTCGGCGGCAAGGTTCAGAAAACCGGCGTGCGCTTCCGCGACAACGCTCAGCTTCTCAATATCTGCCAGCGCATCGTCAGCCAGATCGGCCGCCGGGTTGATGAATCAAGCCCCATATGCGATGCGCGCCTTCCCGATGGCTCCCGTGTCAACGTCATCGTGCCGCCCCTGGCGATCGATGGTCCAGCTCTCACCATCCGCAAGTTCAAGAAGGATCGCCTTAAACTGCCGGACCTGGTCAAATTCGGCTCGATCACGCCGGAAGGCGCGACTATCCTCGAAATTATCGGCCACGTGCGCTGCAATGTGCTCATTTCAGGGGGTACGGGCTCCGGCAAAACCACCCTGCTGAACTGCCTTACCGCTTACATCGATCTCGACGAGCGCGTCATCACCTGCGAAGACGCCGCCGAACTCCAGTTGCAGCAGCCCCATGTGGTGCGCCTGGAAACCCGCCCTCCCAATCTGGAGGGCGAAGGCGAAATCACCATGCGCGATCTGGTGAAGAACTGCCTGCGCATGCGGCCCGAACGCATTATCGTGGGCGAGGTCCGCGGTCCGGAGGCATTCGACCTCCTTCAGGCGATGAACACGGGCCACGACGGGTCGATGGGCACTTTGCATGCCAACACGCCGCGCGAAGGGCTGTCACGCCTTGAATCGATGATTACCATGGGTGGCTTCACGTTGCCGTCCAAGACCATCAAGGAAATGATCTGCGGTTCGATCGATGTGATCGTCCAGGCTGCGCGCCTGCGTGACGGTTCGCGCCGCATCACGCACATCACCGAAGTTGTCGGCATGGAGGGTGAAGTCATTATCACCCAGGATCTTTTTGTTTACGAGATCGTGGGCGAAGACGCCAACGGAAGAATCATTGGCCGTCATCGTTCGACCGGGATCGCTAGACCCCATTTCTGGGATCGCGCCCGCTACTTCAATGAAGAACGCAAGCTCGCCGAGGCGCTGGAAAAGGCGGAAGCGCGCAACGAAGATTAAGTACGGCTGTGAAGGGACCGATCTGAATGTTCTTCGGCGAGGATATCACTCAACTGGCCTTCATCGCCATGGTCGTCGCCGCGGTGGGCGGCGTGGTGCTGGCGCTTCTGTATCCGCTGCTCTCGGGCAGCGGAGCTTCAAGGCGGATCAAGGCCATCAGCGAAGGCCGAAGGAATTCCGGGACACAAGCCGCGGCGGCCCGGCGGCTCGATGGTCAAAAGGATTCCAGGCGCAAGCAAATCCAGGAAACCTTGAACCAGATCGAGGAGCGCCAAAAAACCGTGCGCAAGCGGCGGATGTCGCTGCGTATGCTCCTTATGCAATCCGGCCTTGACATCCCGCCCAGGCATTTCTGGTTCCTCTCCCTTGGCGTCGGCATGGTCTTTGGGGTCGTTCCGTTGATCTTCGGCATCCCCTGGTACATCGGGGCTCTCGCCAGCATCGTGGGGATTTTTGGCTTTCCGCGCTGGTTCCTGAGTTTCCTGCGCCGCCGCCGCCAGAACGTGTTCCTCAACGACTTTGCTGACGCCATCGATGTCATGGTGCGCGGCCTCAAGGCGGGCCTTCCCGTCTCCGACGCCATGCGGGTTATCGCCGCGGAATCCGGCCCACCGGTGGGGCCGGAATTCCTGGAAGTGATTGAAGGCCAGCGTGTCGGCATCGCCATCGATCAGGGCGTTGAGCGCATGTACGATCGCATGCCGCTGGCCGAGGTCAATTTTCTCGGCATTGTCATGGCCATTCAGTCGAAGACAGGCGGTAATCTGTCCGAAGCGCTCAACAATCTTTCGAAGGTGCTGCGCGACCGCAAGAAGATGAAGGCGAAGATTCGAGCCGTCAGCCAGGAAGCGAAATCTTCCGCAGCGATCATAGGCGCCCTTCCCTTTGTCATCATGATCGCGCTGACCCTGCTGAACCCCGACTATCTCAGCCCGCTTTTCAATACCAGCTCCGGCAACATGCTGCTGATGGGTTGCGGAATATGGATGCTGAGCGGAGTCCTGGTGATGCGCAAAATGATCAACTTCCAAGTCTAGGCGGAACTGCCGTCAATGTTCGAACTATTCAAAGGCCTGCTGCAGATCGAGACGATGATCACCCTTCTCACGGGAATGGCGGTCTTCGCCACCGTTCTCACGGTCGCGGCTCCGCTGTTCGACAATGACAAGCTCAAGGCTCGCATGAAAGCGGTCGGCCAGGAACGCGACAAGCTGCGTGCGGCGCAGCGCTCGACCCTTCTCGCCAATGAAACCAGGCTGCGCGACAAGCCCAAAACCGATCTCATGTCGCAGCTCGTCGAAGCCCTCAATCTACGCCGCATTTTCGAAGCCGAGGATTCGCGCGATCGCCTGCGCCAGGCGGGCTTGCGCAGCGAACGCCATCTCGTGGTGTTTCTCGCGGTGCGTTTTGTCGTGCCCATCATGCTGGCGGCTTTTGTCTTCATTTATTCCTCGACGGTCTTTGCCGACCGGCTCGGCCCGTCCATGCGGCTGGTCGCCACCGCCGTGGGGCTTGTGGTTGGTTATTATCTGCCGAACGTGCTTCTGAAAAACCTCGTCAAGCGCCGTCAGGATTCGATCAAGAAGGCGTGGTCGGATGCCCTTGACCTCTTGCTGATCTGCGTTGAGTCCGGCATGTCGATCGAGCCGGCCATGCAGCGCGTGGCCCGCGAAATCGGCACCGCGTCCGTCCCTTTGGCCGAGGAACTGACCCTTACGGTCGCCGAGCTTTCTTACTTGCAGGAACGCCGCAAAGCCTATGAGAACCTCGGCAAGCGCACGGGCCTCCCGACGGTGAAATCGGTTGTGACCAGCCTTATCCAGTCGGAGCGCTATGGAACGCCGCTGGGAACCGCGTTGCGTGTGCTGGCCCAGGAAAATCGCGACATGCGCATGTCGGAGGCGGAAAAGAAAGCCGCTGCCCTGCCGCCAAAGCTGACCGTGCCGATGATCCTGTTCTTCTTGCCGGTGATCTTTGTGGTCATTCTCGGACCCTCGGTCATTCTGGTCATGAAACTCCAGTAGGGGGCGAGGCGCGGGGGCAAGCCGCGCTTTATGCTTCCGGGCAAAACAAGGGCGGACTGCTAGCCTTGTTCGCCTTTTGCGAGCTGCTGCCAGGTATTTGGCTGCGACAGCATCTTCTGTAAATATGCCATGTTGGCCTCAACCTGGTCCGGCGGAAGATCCTCGCTCGCAATCTTCCGCGCCTCCTCGAACCGGCCCTGCAATCCAACGACGAGGGCGAGATTTTGGCGGATGCGCGGTTGGGTGGCGGCCTTGGGCAACAGGGAAGCCTGGCGGAGGGTGGCCTCGGCTTTGCTTAAATCGCCCTGCAACGCATGGGACATACCCAGGTTATTTAAGACGCTCAATTCGTCCGGCCGCAGGGTAAGCGCCTTCGCGTATGCCGTTTGGGCTTTTTCGTTAAGCCCCTGCTGGTCATAGGTCGAGCCGAGCGCTGAATGCACGCGCCAATCGGCTTCAGGCGTTGCCGCTGCTCGCTCGAGGATCGGCAAGGCCTCGGCTGACCTCCCAGCCTGCGCCAGCTTCTTGCCATGGAGAATGGCAAGCTTGGAATTCGCGGGGTGGGTCCCTGCCAGTTGTTTCAAGACATTGAGCTGCTGCTCCGTTTGCCCAATGGATTCGAGGCCATTGGCGTAGGCCAGGCCCTTGCCGATGTTGCTGGGATCCGCCTGCCACGCCTTGCCAAGCTTGGCGGTGGCTTGGAATGATACCGGCGCGGTTGAAGCGGTGCTCATGGTATCGAGCTGTTCGAGGCTGGCATTGTTTTGCTGACAACCCGCGAGCGCCGATGATGCGAGAAGTAGGGCCCACACCAGCCGGCACCGTTGCCGGGACGGAAACATCCCCATGAAAAGCTCCCCGAAATTGCGCTGCAATCATGGAAGGGGAGTGGTCAATAAAGCATTAACCATACGCCCTGTCCGGCTATAAGGAGGAAAACGATGGGGGAGATTTATATTGGAACCGGGGAATATTCTGCTGCCTGCGGCGGCGAAAGCCATCGCCATTGTAGCCACAACAAAATCGGGATGGCCGGCCGTCAAAATGGCACTTTCGGCCCAGGCGCGAGCCTGGGCGGAGGCCCGGGGTTTCGCGGGCGAAGCAGGAAAGCACATTTTGATCCCGGATGCCAAAAAGGCCGTGGGTCAAGTGATTGCGGGTGGGAGCGATGACGCCGCCGCCGATCCCTTCGCGCTGGGGCGCCTGTCGCACGCGCTCCCGTCCGGGATCTATGGATTTGGCAATGGTGTGGCCAATCCCCGTCTAGCGGCGCTTGGCTGGTGTCTCGAAGCCTATGCTTTCGATGCCTATCGCAAGCCTGGGCGCGAACCGGCCCGCCTGATATGTCCCGTGGGAGTTGAACGTGCCGAAGTGCTGCGCGCTGCTGAAGCAGCGTGGCTCACGCGCGATCTCATCAACACGCCCG
>Ga0187892_10006741_pt1 | contig 16842 bp, 11 predicted proteins | sample MA1701073metaG_FD_139345 | JGI IMG/M metagenome (GOLD analysis project Ga0187892, IMG submission 139345) | Bio-ooze microbial communities from a basaltic lava cave in the Kipuka Kanohina Cave System on the Island of Hawaii, USA - MA170107-3 metaG ... | reverse complement strand
TCTATCGCTCTTCGACTTCAATGCAGGCACACTGACAAACCCGGATGGGATCACGCTGAGCGGACTATCGAAGATCGACGCCGAGCACGACATCACCGTCAACGGTGAGCTGAGCGTGACCGTAAACGGCGGTGACGGCTTCGCCACGGAAGCCACGCTCGATGTTCTTCCAGGCGAACTCGTATCGGTCGAAGAGATTCAAATCGGTGGCACTCAGGCTTGCAAGCTCGTCGTGCTGCTTGGCGGTGAAGTCGGCTCGGGTGACGCCGTGCTGACGACGGACGGGGACATCCCCTGAAGGAGTCGGTGCGTCCACGCACGCTTGGAACACGTGCTAGTCGGTCGCCGATTCGCTGCAGTTTGCGCAGCCACGACCCGCAAGCATGACTCTCGCCGGCCACGACCCAAGCTGGAGTTCGTCGTAACACGCGTAACGGATTGTGTTGCCAGACCAAGTGCCGGCAACGATCGCCGGCTCAACATTTGTAAAGGATGAGACTATGAGAAGCTTCATCGTAACGATTGCCGTGATTGCGCTTCTGGTGCTGCCCTGTGGCAAGGCCGACGCGACGACGTACTACTTCACTGGCGCCGCAGCAAACGACCTGTGGACGAACCAGGATAATTGGAGCACCACCTCCTGCAGCAGTGGAGTGGCAAACGCCCTTCCCACCGCGAACGACGACGTCGTCGTATGCGAGGACGTTACCGCCGAGGTGACCAATACCAATAGCATCTCCAGTGCCTATGCCCGAACGGTCACGGTCCAATCGGGCGGGCATATCAACATTCAGCCGACGTCGAGTTTCGCCGCGACGCTTACACTTGGCAGCGGGAGCTCCCTGCTGACTTCGACGCTGTCCACTGCTGGGATCGTACTTAAAGATGCGGTCGGCAGCAGCAATAAGGCCACACTGGCCTTCGTGTCGGCTGACCACACGCTGGTCACGGAGGGCGGTACCACCAACGTTTCCGGTGAGGACAACCTGGCCGAAATCACAATTGCGGACGACACAACGCTGACCGCCGATCGCATCCTTATCCAAGGCGCCTTGAAGATCATCGGCGATGGCAAGTTCGTCTCCGAGGGCTCGGTTGTCGAGTCCATCAACGAAGGCCAGCTCCTCCTGGTGCAGCCATACGAGTTAGACGATTTGGTCGCCGCGGACGATCGCGAGCCGATCTGGCGCATCTATGGCGCTGGGACGTTGCAGTTCGGCTCGGGAATTTCTGTGGTTACGGGTGGTTCGCTGGTGGGCGATTTCTTCATTGGCGGTGACCCGCTGGGCACCATCATTGTCGATGAACCGCTGACTACCGCCGGCATGCTTGATCTGTCCAGCGGAGGCACGCTGGTGGTCAATCAGAGCTTGACCATAGGGAGCAGCGGCAACGCATCCAGTATTGGCGCTGGGACAATCGAAGTGGCCGCCAATAAGACGTTCACGTGTCACTAACATACAAAGTGTTCGGGTGGGCGGGCGCAGTGCCCGCCCACCTTCAAGGCAGAGTCGCATTCAGAGCGCCGCGAAGGTCGCGCAGGTCGACATCCCCGTCGCCGTCTAAATCACTATTGGCGAAGCCCGGAGGGTTACAAAGCCCAGGTGAGCACACACCGGGGCCTCCTAGGCACTCCAGGAGGAGCAGAAAGTCGGCAAGGTCCACGTCTCCGTCTGCGTCCAGATCGGACGCGTGTTGCGGTGTGGCGCAGTTCTGATTCCACAGAATGGAGAAGGAGTCGCTACCGAGGTCGGCGCTGCCCAAGTCCACGTTGCCGTCGCCGTCAAGGTCGCCGGCGGCAATGAACTGGACGTCCCGTCCTGTCCCATAGGAACCGCCTGCCATCAAGCTCCCGTCACCGGATCCCAAGAACAGGGAAATGGCATGACGAGTTGCAATAACGACGTCCAAGTTGCCATCGGAGTCGGCGTCGACGGGCGCAATGGCCCCCGCATCCCTGCTTCCTTCAAGCCAGTAGACGACCGGTGAGTCAAACTCTCCAAAGCCGACATTCATCATCGTTGTAAACGTGATTGCCTGAGTGGTAGTGTTGTCGCTTGAAACAACCAGATCCAGATCGCAGTCATCATCCAAATCAGCCAGCGCTGCCCTCGCGGCCTTCGGTTGAAATTCGTATATCGGTCCGGGAATGAACGTTCCTATTCCAGTGCCCCACATCAACAGGACCTGAGGGCCTCCGAGCTGGGTAATCGCAAGATCAGAGTGTCCGTCGTTGTCAACGTCGCCGGACACGATGAAGTACGGCGAAGGCATGGGCACCTCGATGACGATGGTGCCTTCGAATTCCCCGAATCCCGAATTCACGAACAGTGACAGGCTATCGGACGATAGGTTGGTCACGATCGCATCAGAGTCGAGATCGTTGTCGACATCTGCAAGTGTCACGTACCTGCTGCTCAGTCCGTTTGTCGGGTAAAGCGTGGGGCCAAGCAAGTTTCCATCCCCGCTGTTAAGAAATGCGGCCAGAAAGCCGGGGGTCGACGAAGTGATCGTCTCAGGTCCGGCAAGGACGATATCCCAATCGCTATCGCCATCCAGGTCAGCGATCGCCATCGAATTCGGGTAAAAGCCTTCGACCGCGTAGTGCACGGGATTCGAGAAGCCGGCTTGCCCCAAGTTTAGCTCTACGGCCAAGTTCGGCATTGGGTCGCCTGGGCTCAGAACCACAAGGTCGAGATGGCCGTCGTTATCTAAGTCCAGGAATTCGATTTGAGACGCATCGACCCATGGGTTCGGCGTTGGCGGAGCAAAGGGATCAACGGCCGGTTGCTCAGTAATCACCGCACCTGTGCCATCGTTGAGCAGGGAGCACAGCTTTTCGGTGGTGGAGCCGAACGCGAAGACCGCCAGGTCGAGGTGAGCATCCACGTTGACGTCGGCCACGTGAACGACCCTAGGTCTCTCGTCAGCAAACACCATCTCTATGTCACCAAACGTCCCATCGCCTTGATTCTTCCAGACAGGTAAGAAGTCCACGGAACTCGTTAGCCCGCCGGCCAAGTCGAGGTCGCCGTCACCGTCCAGGTCGCCGAGGGCGACCGTCGCCGGCTCGTAGATGCCGCTTTGCTCGCCGGGCACGACACTGAACGTCGTAGGCGCGGCGAACGTGGCGTTGCCGTTGTTCTTGAGGACCGAAATCACGTCCGACGCGAACCGGGCCGCGATCAGGTCGGCGTCCAGGTCGCCGTCTATATCGCCGATCGCAACAGCCCAGACGGAGCCGCCGGATGGAAAGGTCGTTTGGGGGGCGAACGTGCCGTTCCCGTTGTTCTTCAGGATCGACACGCCGGTCGAAACGGGTACCGCCAGATCGATGTCCTGATCACCATCGACGTCGCCCACCGCCAGATACGGTCCGCCAAACGCCACAAGCAACACCGAGAAGTCCGGGATGTTGGTCACGGCATAGCTGACCTGGACCGCCAATGTGCCGTCGCCGTTGTTCTTCAAGATGGACACTGTATTGGCCTGGCCATTGGCCACCGCCAAGTCCAAATCCGTGTCGCCGTCCAGGTCGGCCATCACCACCGAGCGCGGTTTGGTTCCTACGGCATAGGGTACGCGCGTGGGGAAGGTCGCGGCTCCGGCGTTGATCATGACCGACACGGTTCCGGCGATCACGTTGGTGATCGCCAGATCGTTCAGTCCATTGCCGTCCAGGTCGCCAATCGCCACGCAACTCGGGAAATCGCCGGGATCGTAGACGGCGTCAGCCACGAAGACGCCGTCGCCCTTGTTGAGCAGCACCGACACCTGCGTGGCCGGATTCAGCATCGGGTCGGGCCAGGCATAGGTAGCCACCGCATCGACATCCCCATCCCCGTCCAGGTCACCGACCGCGCCATCAACTGGCACCAGGGAATTCAGCCCCATAAGCGGCGCGAAGGGGTTGAGCATCACCTCCGGGTTGCCAAACAGCGGATGCCCGTCGCCGTCGGCATCGGGCAGACAAAACGGCGTCTCCGCCGTCGCCGCGGCCACGCCCAACAGCAGCACAGCCACCCCGCCCGCCAGTGCACGTTTCGCGGACATGCGCTCACCTCCACCCACCAGTATACCACCGCCCGCCCGCCCGCGCCTGAGCTGCCCGCCTCCCACAAGACCTGGACAGCTTCGACATCGCTGCTCGCGGTCGATTGGGCACGCACGCATCCGTCGCTACGATGGGCGCGGCATACGGCTTCGGCCGCGACGTAGTGTGCTGCGTCGCGGTAGCCGCAGAGACTTGGAGGCGATGCCGATGCTTGATTTCGTCGATCACACCGTGAGGCGTCGCCTGTGGCTGGCGGTCGCGACGCTTGGCTTGGTGCTGCTGGCTGGCTGCGGCCGGCCGGCGCATCGGCCGGGCGAGTTGTTGCAGCGCAGCGGCGACGAGATCGTCGTGTGCGGCCAGCTCTATCACACCGGCGCTCCGGTCGTCTTATGGATGGACCCCGGCGGATACGACGCCTACCGGGTCGAGCGGCGCTTCGCACCGATCGAAGAGGCCTCCTGGGCCAAGTCGCAGTCCAAGGACCTCGACACACCCAACCGCTACGACATCCGCAAGGCCAAGCTCACGCCCGAGCAGCTCGAGCAGGTCCGCGGCGGCGGCTGGCCGCTGGCGCTATTGCCGGATTCCGTCGATCAGTTCGTCATCCACTACGACGTGTGCGGCACGAGCCGGCAGTGCTTCAAGGTGCTGCACGACCTGCGCGGCCTGAGCGTCCACTTCATGCTCGACATCGACGGCACGATCTACCAGACGCTCGACCTCAAGGAGCGGGCCTGGCACGCCACCACGTCGAACCATCGCTCGGTCGGCATCGAGATCGCCAACATGGGCGCCTACGGTGCGGGCGAGAAGGAACCGTTCGCCCAGTGGTATGCCACCGACCCCGACGGCAAGACACGCCTCACGATCCCCGCTTCAATGGGCGACGGTGGTGTCCGTACGGCCGGATTCGTCGGCCGGCCCATCCGAAACGAGATCATCACCGGCACGATCAACGGCCGCTCGCTCCGGCAATACGACTTCACGCCGCAGCAATACGAATCGCTGGCCAAGCTGACCGCCACGTTGTGTACCATCTTCCCGAAGATTACGCCCGACTACCCGCGCGACGCCGACGGCCAGCTCATCAACGACCGCCTCCCCGACGATCAGCTAGCCGCCTACCAGGGCCTGATCGGCCACTTCCACATCCAAAAGAACAAGGTCGATCCCGGCCCGGCCTTCCAATGGGATCGGCTGGTGGCCAACGCCCGTACGTTGATGGGCGGCTCGCCCGCGAGCCGGCGCCTCGCCAAGCGATGATCGCACACCGAGCCAAGCGAGCTTACCCTCCGGTAGCTCGGGGGCCGGTCGAAGGCGATCAGAGGGGCCGTTGTGTACATGAAGGGGCCGCTCGACCTCACCGGCGAGCGCAGCGCCACTGCTCCGGGAGGACGTCCGATGCTTTCAACGTACTGCGTTCGACTGCGAAATCCTGACCAACGCCAGCGAGTTTGCGCACACGCCGGCGGCAGCATCGCAGCGAGTCTGGCCATTCGGCCTCAAGAACCGCGCGTTCGAGGCCGATTCAGGCCAGATTTCGCACGAGTTCATCACGGAACGGGCGCATTTCGCACCGCTTTTTCGTCCTCGTCAGCCGCCTGCCGACGCGCGCGGCCGCGAAACACGCGGTTGGAACGCCGCCATCGCGTCCTTGAGCGGCGTCAGCCGCGTCGGCTCGCTCGCCGGCTCGCGCCGGTTAGCTCATCGTCACCGCTACGGCTACAATCGGCCGGTGGGCCGCCGATGCGTGGCGGCCGGGTAACAGGAGACCGTGTCATGGCTGACGAGCAGCAGGGCGGCAAGATTCACGTCGATTCCGATTGGAAGGCCGAGGCCCAGCGCGAAAAGGAGCGCCTGGCCGAGCTCGAGCAGGAAATGGAGCAGCGCGGCCCGCTGCCCGAGCCGAGCTTTGCTGAAGTGCTCGACATGATCGCCATGCAGGCTGCCATTGGGCTGGGTGGCTATCAGGGTCCGGGCGGCCAGCGCATCCCGCCCGACCTGGCCGCGGCCAAGCACTACATCGACATGGTCGAGCTGATCGAGAAAAAAACCGCCGGCAACCTGACCGAGCAGGAGAAAGGCATGCTCGACCGCGTGCTCTACGAGCTGCGCATGCGCTATGTCCAGGCGGCCGGCGCCAGCGCAGCCCGGACGACGTAAGACAGGGTTCAGGGTTCAGTACGCGGCGCCCCGAGCCTTCGGCTCAGAACCAAGAATCCTGAACCCCGAACCCTGAACCCTCTACCATGCTGATCCCGATTCGAACCGAAACCCCGATCCGCCGCACGCCGTGGACCAACTATGCGCTCATCGCGCTGAACGTGCTCATCTACGTCGGGCTCGATTGGCTGCCATCGCCCGCACTGGCCCAGCTGAAGCAGGCCCTGATGCTGGACGCGAGCTGGCCCAGCCTCTACCAGTTCTTCACCTATCAGTTCGCGCACGGCGACATCATGCACCTGCTGGGCAACATGCTCTTTCTTTGGGTCTTCGGTAACAGCGTCAACGCCAAGATGAACCACCTGCCGTTTCTGCTCTTCTATTTAGCGGGCGGGATCTTCTCCGGCCTGGCCTACGCGTGGAATTCGGACGCACCGCTGTTGGGCGCCTCGGGCGCGATCGCGGCCGTGACCACGGCATACTTGGCGCTGTTCCCGCGCAGCCACGTGACGGTCCTGGTGTGGCTGTTCTACTTCGTCCAGACCTGGCAACTGCCGGCCATGGTGCTGATCGGCCTGAAGGTCATCCTGTGGGACAACATTCTCGCGCCGCGGATCGCCTCCGGGCCGAGCAACGTGGCCTATGAAGCCCACCTGGCCGGGTACGTGTTCGGGTTCGCCGCCGCCATGGTCATGCTGCTGCTGCGCGGGCTGCCGCGCGATCAGTTCGACATGCTGGCGCTTTGGGACCGCTGGAACCGCCGCCGCGCGTTTGCCGCCGCGATGTCCGACCCACCGGCACGCGCTCAAGCACAGTACGGGCGCGTGGCCCGGCCGGTGAGCGGAACCGGCGCGGCCAACGCCGCGGAAGAGCGGCAGCTCGACCAGGTATCGGACCTGCGGCTCAGAATTGCCGAGGCCTTGGAGGCCCGGCAGGTCCAGCCCGCCGCCAGCCTGTACGAGCAACTGGTCGGGCTCGATCCCAAGCAGTGTCTGTCGGCCCGCAGCCAACTCGACGTCGCCCGCGCCTTCTACGAATCGGGCCGCTTTCCACAGGCCGTCGCCGCCTATGAACGCTACCTAGCGTGCTATCCCGACGCGCGCGATATTGACGACGTTCGCCTGCTGGTCGGTATCATTTACGCGCGTGATCTGGTCCGCTTCGAGTTGGCAGAAAAGTTCCTGGCGGCTGCGGCCGAGCGCTGTCCCGAGGGACCCCGGCGCGAGCAGGCGCTGCGCTGGCTGCACGACGTGCGCCTGGCAAGCCAGCGATCGGGTTGAGAGTGATCGCTCGGTGCCGAACTCTCGACTTTGGAATCTGAACTTTGGAATCTGAACTCTGGTCTCTGAACTCTGGTCTCTGAACTCTGGTCTCTGAACCCTGAACCCTGAACCCTTCACGCATGCCCGAGCTTGCGTATGTCAACGAGGTTTTCGGCCCGACCGGCGAGGCGCGCGTCTCGATCGAGGACCGCGGCTTTCAGTTCGCCGACGGGGTGTACGAGGTCATCGTTTCGTACGACGGGCGCCTGTTCCGGCTCGAGCAGCATCTGGAGCGGCTCCAGCGAAGCTGCGATGGCATCCAGATGCCATTCGACGTGGCGGTGTCCGGACTGGCCGGCGTGATCGCTGAAGGCGTGCGGCGCAGCGGGTTTCCGGACGCGATGGCCTACGTGCAGGTCACGCGCGGAGCCGGGCCACGCTCACATCAATACAGCCCCAGCCTGACGCCCACCGTCGTGGCGACGTTTCGACCCAGGCCGATCACATCCGCGCGGCTGGCAGACGGGGGCGCGTCGGTCCGCACGGTGCCGGACGAGCGCTGGTCCAATTGCCACATCAAGTCGATCGCGCTGTTGCCCAATGTGCTCGCCAAGAACGCCGCCGCTCGCGACGGCTTCGACGACGCCCTGTTCGTCGGCCCCGATGGCGACGTGCGCGAGGCCACCACGGCCAACGTCTTCATGGTCAAGGCCGGCCAGCTCGTCACGCCGCCGTGCTCGAACCGCATCCTGCACGGCGTGACGCGGGCCTACATCCTGGAGTGCGCCGCGCGCGCCGGCATTCCGTTCGTCGAGCGTCCCGTACAGCGCGCCGAGCTGACCGCGGCCGACGAGATCTTTCTTTCGAACACGACGGCCGAAATTCTTCCGGTAACGAAGCTCGATGCGGCGCCGGTCGGAGCGGGTGGGCCCGGCCCCATTACCCGGGCGCTCCAGGACGCTTTTCGGGCCGGGATTCGATCAGCGGGCTGACGGCGCGCCGCGGCGCCCGTACCCGCGCCGCTTACACCGTTTTGAACGATGGCCGGCGAGTCAGCCCGTCGGCGGATCAATGGCTTCGCTGCACGAGAAAGTCCGACATCATCAGCAGGCTCTCACGGGCCGGGCTGGAGGGCAGCCGTTGCAGTTGTTCTTGCGCGGCGGCGACGTAGCTCTCGGCCGTGCGCATGGCGTAGTCGACGCTGGAAGTCTCGGCCAGGAGCTGAGCGACGTTCATGCCCGACGCGGACCGGCCGTTGTGCAGCAGGCGCGCCAGCTCGCCGCGCGCGGCAGGCGCGGCGTGCGCCAGGGCGTGAATGATCGGCAGCGTCGGCTTGCCCAGGTCGAGGTCGCGGCCGACGGTCTTGCCCGTGTCGCGCTGCGTGCCGGTCAGGTCGAGGACGTCGTCGACAATCTGAAACGCAATGCCGGCATTCAGCCCAAACTGGTTGAGGCACTCGACGGATTCGTCATCGGCGCCGGCGTACTTGGCGCCCAGCAGGCAGCAAGCCGCCGTGAGCGAAGCGGTCTTGCGGCGAATGATCTCGAAGTACTCCGCCTCGCCGAGGCGATCGTTGCCGCGGTGGTGGATCTGCAGCAGCTCACCCTCGCACACCGTGTTGGTCGTGGCGCCGATGAGGCGCGAGGCGAACTGGCTCGACAGGCCGCTGCACAGGTGGAAGGCGTGGCTGATCAGATAGTCGCCCAGCAGCACCGCCGTCTCGTTGCCGCTCATGGCGTTGATGGTGGCGTGGCGCCGGCGTATCTCCGACTCGTCGAGCACGTCGTCATGAACCAGCGTGGCCATGTGGACCATCTCGACCACGGCCGCGAGCGTGATGTGCTCGTCGGTCAGGCCGGCCGCCCCACGACTGGCCGAGCCGGAGAGCAAGACCAGCGCCGGACGCAGCATCTTGCCCCGGAAGCGGATCACCCGCTCGCACAGGTTGTTGACGAACGCCAGCTCGCTGAACAGCTCGTCGGCAAAACGCCGTTCGACCGTGGCCAGTGCGGGTGCGATCGGCGCGTAGAGGTCATCCAGAGGCACCGCGTGCGGAGGCCGGTTGAGTGTCGAGGTAGACATTGAGCGCTCTCAAACCACAAGCGTTGACCGCACCCTCATCGTAATGGGCGTCGTCGCCGGATTCCAAGTGCTTTCAAAAGTTTTGAAAACTCGGGTGGCCAGGGCTGCGCCGAGCCGGTAGCCCGACCGGCGAGCGGATCCCGATCGCTCGCGGCCCGAAACCGGATTGGGCGACGGTCTGGACTCGTCAGTTTCCCCGCGCTCGCCGACCACGCACTCGGCGACGTCGGTCGTCGCCGGTACGCTAGCGCCCCATGTCCTCTCTCGACGAATCAGGTCAGGCGGGTCGAGCAACGAACGCATCGCCGTTCGAAGTGCCCAGCCTGCTGCCTGCCGCGGTGGGAATCTGCACGGGCATCGCCATCGACGATGCCGTCATGCCCGCCGCCTGGACTTGGGTCGCGCTCGGCCTTGGCGCTGCGGCGATCATGTTTGCTGGCCGATTCGCAAGGCGCCGCGCGGCGGCCGTGCTGGCGCTGCTCGGCGCGGCGCTCGGAGGTGCGAGTCATCTGGCACACGTCCGCCGCGTTCCGCCCAACCACATCGTCCACGCGAGCAGCCCGGAGCCGATGCTGGTGCGTGTGACCGGGCGCGTCGCGAGCGAACCGATCGTCAGCGCCGGCAGTCGAGCGCCGTTCGCGGCGTGGTCACACGCGACCGCCCGCACGACGTTCGTGCTCCGCTCCGAGTCACTGGCCACAAACGATGGCCCCCGGCCTGTCCGCGGACACCTGCGGATCACCGTTCGCGAGCCGTTGTTATGGCCGCGCATGGGCGACAGGGTCGAGTTGGTCGGGCGCCTTTACCGTCCGCCGCCGCCGAGCAACCCGGGCGAGTTCGATTGGGCCCGCTGGAATGCGCGGAGCGGACTGCACGTCGGATTGAGCTGCGAAAATGCGCTGTGCGTTCGCCCGTCGGGCGACGACGTCGCTGGCGGAGCGATTCGCTGGTGGGGGCGCCTCCGCGCTCATGTGCGCGGGCTGCTGCTCGATTCGGCCGTGGCCTCGCACTCGCCGGACGCGTCACTGCTCGAGGCGCTGATCCTCGGGCAGCGCGCGGGTGTCGATCCCGAGCTGGACCAAGCGTTCGTGCGAGCCGGCTGTGCCCACTTCCTCGCGGCCAGCGGGTTCAACGTGGGCATCCTGGCCTCGGTGATCTGGGGGATCGCCCGCGTGTTCAAGCGGACGCGCCGCGCCTGCGCCGCATGGGCGATCGCCGCGATCATCGTGTACGTCCTGGCAGCCGACCCGCGGCCGCCGATCCTGCGAGCGGGCGTCATGACCGTCGCGGTCAGCGCCGCACTGGCCGTGCGGCGGTCGGTCTCACCGCTGGCCGGGCTGATTCTCTCGGCTGCACTCATTCTCGTTTTTCAACCCGGCGCCTTGTTCGACGCTGGATTCCAGTTGTCGTTTGCCGCCGTGCTGGCGCTGTTTGTCCTGACACCGCCGATCGCTGACGGCATCCGTTTCGGTCTGCTGCGCGAGCGCCCACACGATCCGCTCGACCCGCGGCCGGTCCAGCAGCAGCCGCTCAGCCACCGGGCGGCGCGGGCCGTGCGCGCAGCCGTCGCGTACGGCGCGGCGGCCCCGCTGGCGGCCTGGCTGGGCACGCTGCCGATCACGCTGGTACACTTTCAGCAATTCTCACCGTGGGGCCCGTTCAATTCGCTGATCCTGACGCTGCTCGTGTCAGTCGTGACGACGGTAGGTTACGGCAAGGTGTCGCTTACGCTGCTGATTCCCACCGTGGGCGACTGGCTCGGCCGGCCGCTCGATGCGATGACCGTCATCTTGGCTCGGCTCGTTCGGGCGCTGGCCGAGCTGCCCGCCACGGTCGTGTCGTGTCCGTCACCGCCGACGTGGCTGACGCTCGTGTACTTCCTCACACTCGCCGCGTTGGCCGCCCGTTATCACGGCCGGTGCGGCAAGCATACCGTTTGGGTTAGTGCGGCAGCGCTGGCCGCTGGCATCGCGGCGTGGCTGGGCTGGCCGAAGTCATCCGACCGGCTCGCCGTCACGGTCTTCTCTGTCGGCAGGGCGAGTGCCACGGTGATCGAGATGCCCGACGGGCGCGCCTGGCTCTACGATTGCGGCTCGGAACGCGGTGACGTGGGCGAGTCGCTGGTCGCACCGTACCTGCTGAGCCGGCGGCACGCGCGACTGGACGCCGTGATTATTAGCCATCCGAATCTCGATCACTTCAGCGGCGCGCCGGCCGCGATCGATCGGCTCGGCTGCCGCCGCGTGCTGCTCAGCAGTCACTTCGCTCGTCTCGCTCCGCCCGGCAGCCCGGCCGAGCGGCTGCTCGAACTATTTTCCGGCCGATCGATATCGGTTGACACCATCGCGTCGCCCGATCACCTTGGCGGCTCGACTGACGTGCAGTGCGACGTGCTCTGGCCGCCGCCCGATCAGCCCTTTGAGCTCAGCGCCAACGACGCCTCGCTGGTTATCCGCGTGCGCTACGCCGGCTTCTCGATCCTGTTCACCGGCGACATCGAAGAGGCCGCCCAGCGCTGGCTGATCGAGCACGCGGATCTTCGCGCCGATGTGCTGCTCTCACCCCATCACGGCGCCGTCGAGCCATCGACGAAGGCGTTCGTGGCGGCCGTCGATCCGCGCTGGATCGTGCAGTCGGCGGACCGCTCAGACCCAAATACGCACAGCAAGCTGGGGTCCATCATCGGCCAGCGCGTGCTCCTGAACACCGGCGACGTCGGCGCCGTGACGATTTCGATCGACCTTGCCGGCCTGCGCGTCACCCCGTTTCGTGATGGCGTTTCGCCGTAGACGCCGCGCTACGGGACTTTTCTTCCGGCCAGACGGAGCGATAATGATGCCGGGCGCGCGGACGTGCGAGCGATCGCCCGACTTGTGGAGGACGCAAATGGACGCGCGGCAACTCTGGGAACGGTATCGAAAGCATCTGTGCGTGTGCGAGTCGATCGGGCTGCGGCTCGACGTTTCGCGCATGAACTTCCCCGACGGGTTCTTCGAGTCGAAAGCGTCGATAATGCAGCGGGCGTTCGAGGCGATGACGGCGCTGGAGAAAGGCGCCATCGCCAACCCGGACGAGAAACGCATGGTCGGGCACTACTGGCTGCGCGTCCCCGAGCTGGCGCCCGACGCGGCCATCACCAAAGCCGTGCGCGACACGCTGGCCGGCATTCACCGCTTCAGCGATCAGGTGCACGGCGGCGCGATCAAGTCGCAGCGCGGCGCGAAGTTCCAGAATGTGCTGGTGGTGGGCATCGGCGGCTCGGCGCTCGGGCCGCAGTTCGTGGGCGAAGCGCTCGGCCGCTCGAGCGACCCGATGAAGCTGTTCTTCTGCGACAATACGGATCCGGACGGCTTCGACCGCACGCTGCAGCAGATCGGCGATGAGCTGGGCGAAACGCTGACGATCGTGATCAGCAAATCGGGCGGCACGAAGGAGACGCGGAACGGCATGCTCGAGGTCGAGCGGGCCTACACGGCGGCTGGCCTGACGTTCGGCCGTCACGCGGTGGCCGTCACCGGCGCGGGCAGCGAGCTCGATCAATACGCCCAGAAGGGCGGATGGCTGGAGCGCTTCCCGATGTGGGACTGGGTCGGCGGGCGCACGTCGGAGCTGTCGGCCGTCGGCCTGCTGCCGGCCTGCCTGCAGGGCATCGACATCGACGCGATGCTGGCCGGGGCGCGCGATACCGACGTAGTCACGCGCTCGCGCGACGTCGCCCGCAACCCGGCGGCGCTGCTGGCGCTCATGTGGCATCACGCCGGCGGCGGGCGCGGCGCCAAGGACATGGTCGTGCTGCCCTACAAGGACCGCTTGCTGCTGTTGAGTAAGTACCTGCAGCAGCTTGTCATGGAGTCGCTCGGCAAGGAGCACGACCTGGACGGCAAAGTCGTCAACCAGGGTATCGCCGTCTACGGCAACAAAGGCTCGACCGACCAGCACGCCTACGTGCAGCAGCTTCGCGACGGCGTCCACAACTTCTTCGTCACGTTCATCGAGGTGCTGCGTGACCGGGCCGGCGAGTCGATGGCCGTCGAGCCGGACGTGACCAGTGGTGATTATCTGACAGGTTTCTTCCTGGGCACGCGTGCCGCGCTCTTCGAGAAGGGCCGCGAGTCGATCACCGTGACCGTGCCCGATGTGAGCCCGCGAACCGTGGGCGTGTTGATCGCGCTGTATGAACGCGCCGTCGGTTTCTACGGCAGCCTGACCAACATCAACGCGTATCACCAGCCGGGCGTCGAGGCCGGCAAGAAGGCCGCCGGCCGGGTGCTCGATGTCCAAGGCAAGCTGCTGGCGTCGCTGCGCGGCTCAAAGGGCACCGCCCGGACGGCCGATGAATGGGCCAGTGCGATCGGGGCTGCCGATGAGGTCGAGACCGTGTTCAAGGTGCTCGAACACATGGCCGCCAATCCGGATCACGGCGTGTCGCGAAAGCCGGGCGCGACGGTGTTTGACGCCCGCTATGAAGCACTGAGAAACTGAGAAACTGAGGAGCGTCATCAATCCCCTCAGTTACTCAGTTGCTCAGTGCCTGATCGAATCGAAATAGCTGTCCGCTTCGATGGCCCGTGTAGGCCGGCCTATCGAGGAGGGGAGAATCGGAAACTCGTCGATGTTTCACGCCGAGCTCGTTGAGGGCGACCTCCCGAAGGTCGTGCTGCGCGATTCCGAGGCCGACAGCGTCGTCGAAGCGGCGCCGGCCCGCGGCGGGCTCGTGACGCGCTTTGCGGTCGCGGGCGAGGAACTCCTCTACCTGGACCTGGCCACGCTGATCGATCGCTCCAAGAACGTGCGCGGCGGCATCCCCGTTCTCTTCCCGATCGCCGGCAAGCTGACCGAAGGGTGCTATACCGTGGACGGCGTACCCTATGCCCTGCCGCAGCACGGCTTTGCCCGCAACGGCGAGTGGACGCTGGTCGGTGTCCGGGCTGACGAAGCCGCGGCCGCGACGTTTCAGCTCACCGACGACCCGGCCCGGCGCGAGGTGTTCCCGTACGAGTTCGAGTTCCGCCTCGACGTGGCCCTGACCGGCGGCCGGCTGATCCTGAGCGCTGTGCACCGAAACACCGGCGAGCGCACGCTGCCGCTGCACTTCGGCTATCATCCGTACTTCGCCATCCCGCAGGCCGCCAAGGCACGTGCCGTCATCCAGACCGATGCAACGCGCATCTTCGATAACCGCACCGCCCGGTACGGCGTGCTCCGCGATGCCGCGCCCGAGGATCCGCAGGCCGATGCCGCCGACGAACTGGTCCTGGTCGGCGTCGACTTGACCGTCGATGAGCTCGACCTGCACCTGCTCGACCATCAGGCGCATGGCACGTCGCTCTCGTTCCCGCAGCGGCCCGGCACGCTGCGGCTCAGCTGGAGCGAGCATTTCCGCCACTTCGTCATCTGGACGCTGCGCGACCGCGACTTCGTCTGCCTCGAGCCGTGGACGGCGGCGGGCGATGCGCTCAACACCGGCAAGGACTTGATTCCAATCGCGCCCGGCGAGAGCGTCGCCACACAATTCGAAATCGAATGGCTGCCCGACGCCAAATGAGCCGCCCGGCGCCGGTCGAGACTCACGGCTCCGGCAATGGTGCGGCTCGCCGATCGCCGTGGCTCGTACGCCCGGTGCTGATCGCGGCGGCGATTCCGTTGCTGGCGCTGATCGTGCTGTACGTCACGGACGCGCCGCTCGGCCGGCCGCGCTTCGTCTATCCGTACTCGCCGCTCGCTCCGATCTACCTGCTCCGTGCGATTCCGGCCTTGCTCTTGATCGTGCCGCTCGTGCATGGCGCCCGGGCGCTCGCGTCGACCGAGGCGGCAATGCGGCGACGCGGCTTGCTCATCGGCGCTACAACCGCTGTGCTCATCGGCGGTTGGTCGTTCGCCGCACCTTATCGATTTCGCGGACGGTACTTGTTCGAGATGCAATCGCCTTCTCACGACGGCGCGTTCCTGCTTGAGGCTCATGCGTTGCATCACGACCAAATCGTCACCGCCGACCGCGCGCCGGTGCTCGGCGCGGACGAGTATGTCCGGCGATTCCCCGAGTTGCTGAAGCGCACCCCAGTCCAAATGCGCGGGACGCGCGTGCTGAGCAATCCGCCAGGAATGACAATGCTCGCGCTGGCCGCGATCAAGGTGCTCGACCGCGTTCCGCTTGCGGCCCGCCTGGTACAGCGCTGCCTGCCCGGCGCTCCGCTCGAGGATGCGGCATTGATGGAATGGTTTACGCAAGGGCTGAGCGTGGCGTCACTGCTGCACGTCATTTGGATGCTCTCGCTGCTGCCGGCATACGGCCTGGCGCGGTTGTGGCTGGCGCGCGCGCCGGCGTTGGTCACCGGTCTCGCGATGGTCTTCAATCCGGCCACTGTGAACTTCACACCGGGCAAAGACGCCGCCCAACTGCTGCTCGTGCTCGCGCTGCTGTATCTGTGGTTCGCGGTGGTAGCGCGGCGTAGTCTGATCTTGGCTGTCCTGGCCGGCGTGGTCTGGGTGATCGGAATGCTCTTCAGTCTCGTCTTCGCCTGGATCGCCCTGGTCGCCGCGATTTCCAGCCTGTGGGTTGCACGACGGGACCGGCGGCGCGTTCTCGATGTGGTGCTCCATGCCGCGTTGCCCGCGGCGATCAGCGCCGTCGTGGTCATGCTGCTGGCCTGCGCGGCGCTGCGATGGAACGTTGCCGCCACGTTGTACGCGGTGGCGGCACGATACGGCGAGCTGCAGGGCGATATCATCACCCGTCCGCTGCTGTTGAACCTGATCGGTCTGGGGCTGTTCGTGCTGTTCGCCGGACCGGCGCTCTGGACAGCGCCAGTTATCCTTTGGCGCCAGCGCGCCACCGACGAGGCCGCCCGCCTGGGGCGCGTGATGCTCGTTTTGACCACGATCGTGCTCTCGTACACGTACATGTTTGCCAACAACGCCGAAACGCCGCGCCTGTGGATACCCTTCATTCCGCTGCTCGTGCTGGGCGTCGTGCTGCAGGCTGACATATTCCGCGCACCCGGCCGTGAAGGGAGCGTGCGCGTGCTGCTGGCGCTGCTGGCCATCCAGGTGGCGGCTACGCTGGCTCATCGATCGCTGCTCGACGTGCGCGAGACGGAGTTGCGCGCGCTCAGCGGCCGCGGGTACCTATAGCCTGTACGCTCGACTTGACCTTCGTCATGCCCGCGCCGCGTAGCGCAGGCGTCTCGCCTGCACGTACCGCAGGCCTCTGGCCTGCGAGTCTACGACGGCCGTGCGTCGCGCTCCACGCGCGGCCGGGACTCCGGCGCGACTCGCAGGCGG
>Ga0187892_10006740_pt1 | contig 16844 bp, 15 predicted proteins | sample MA1701073metaG_FD_139345 | JGI IMG/M metagenome (GOLD analysis project Ga0187892, IMG submission 139345) | Bio-ooze microbial communities from a basaltic lava cave in the Kipuka Kanohina Cave System on the Island of Hawaii, USA - MA170107-3 metaG ... | reverse complement strand
TTCGTTGGTCTCGCGCTCATTGCGGTCGCTCTCTCCTCCGCAGAGGCGGCGACCACTTTCTACGTGGACAACTGCGGACACGACACGTGGTGCAACGGGCAATCGAGCGCCTGCTGGAACGGCGTTTCCCAGAGTCAAACCTGCGCCAGGAAGACCATCCAGCAGGGGATGAGCCTGGGTCTGGCAACCGGTGACGTGATCGTCGTCGCCCCGGGGACGTACACGGGAACCGGCAACCGTAACCTGGTCTTTCCGCAGACCGGCGGCGTCGCAAACGCCATCACGGTCAAGTGCGTCTCGTCAGCCGAGGATTGCATCATCGACGTTCAGGGAAGTAATCCCTGCAATAGCAGCGCTACGCAGCAGCACCGCGGCTTCCTGTTCGACAACGATGACGCGAGCAACGCGTCGGTCGTGGATGGATTCACCATCAAGAACGGCTGCGTCTGGTCCGGGCAATACGGAGGCGGTATCTACATCCATCACTCGGAGCCTACCATCCGCCGCTGCATCCTGGAGAACAACAAGGCCCGTTGGTACGGGGGCGGCATCGCGCTTCAGGGCAGCAGTCCCACGCTGGAGTATTTTCCACTCATCGAAAGCTGCATCGTTCGCAACAACAACGCCACGCTTGAAAGCACTCTCAATGCGGGCGGCGGCGGGATTTTTGTCGGCGCGCATATGGACGCATTGGTGAGGGACACGGTTATCTCAGGGAACCAGTCGGCCCGGGACGGTGGAGGAATCTTCTGGGGAGTCGGCTCCGACACGCGAATGATCGGCTGCATCGTCGAGAACAACACCGCCGCTCAGGGTGGCGGGGGCGCGTACATCGAGCAGGTCAAGCACTTTCCAAACATCGACGACATTCCGCTTGAGCCAGGTCCCAGTCCTTACATACTGCGATCACGGATCGGGCCGGACAACTCCGCCACCAACGGGCGTGGCGGGGGCATTTGGGTTAATGATGAGTGAGGCGGCAACACTACTCCGGTCGGCATGTACATCGAAAACTGTACCATCATTGACAATCATGCGAATGCCTCCAACGGCGGCGGGTTCTCTTTTTTCGGTGGGATTAGTTCGGGAGGCTTAGAACTCAAGCCGCGCGTCGTCAACACCGTGTTGGCGGGGAATACCGCCGGGTCAGGAGGGGCGGTGCACATTGAGAATTACGTGATCGCGGAGTTCGCCAACGTCACTGTCATGCACAACACGGTTTCCGGGGGAAACGGAGGAAGCGCGATCTACTTTCAAGGGCAGAGAGCATCCACGGTGAACAACTCGGTCCTCTGGTATGACGCCGTGGGCCCGGCGGAAAGCCAGGTGCGCGTTGGGACTTCATCGAACGACCTGCTCACCGTGAAGTGGAGCGACGTGCAGGGTGGTTTGCCTTCGGGCGTGATCAGCAGTAACAACGTCGATCTGCCATCCGATCCTTCGTTCGTCGATGTGGACGGCGCCGACAACACCCGAAGCACTTACGTGGATAACGACTACCGGCTGCAAAACGAATCTGTGTCCAATGACCGGGCGAACGTGACGCTGGTCCCAACCGACGACTTGGATCTCGACGATGATGGTCTCGACCTGGAGGAGAGGATCCCGCTGGATCGGGATGACTATGACCGCTACGTCGACGATCCGCCCGGACCGTTCAACGGCGTGCTTGCAAGCGGGTATACGGAGTAAGTCGATATCGGTGCGTTTGAGTTCGACTCCTGCACGACGGACGACGACTGCGAGGACGACGACGATCCCTGCAACGGCGAGGAAACGTGCCAATCCGGCAACTGCACCGTCCTCCTCGACGATTGCAACCTCAACGGCACGGACGACGACTGCGAGATCGCGGCCATCACCACGTGGGAATCCGTGGTCACGCATGGAACGCAGACTATCACGCGGGAAATCGCTCAGGGCGGTACGTTCAGCGAGCCGCGAAACGGCGGCGTGAGCAAGCTGCGGCTAACTTTCAGCAGCCCGATCAAGGCCAGCTCCGTCAGCGCCGCCAACGTGGTCAAGTGTGGGAAAGACGCGAGCGGAAACCCCGTCGATTTGAGCGACATCACCGTGACTACGACGGTCCTTTCGGGGAACACGGCCGTGGACATCAACTTCTCGTCGACCCTTGGCGACTATGCACGGTATCGCGTCCGCCTCAACGGCGTGCAAGACTTGGCCTGTCACACCATCACGACGAACAACGAGCGCATCTTTACCTCGCTGTGGGGGGACGCCACGGGCGATCTTCGTGTCAACGTGACCGATATCGGCGGGGTGCGCTCGCTGGAAGGCACAGGGCCGCCGATCAATCCGGGCGCCACGAACGGCGTGGCACAAGTGCGCTCCGACGTAGAGACGAACAACCAGATTGATACGGCGGACACGGCGTTGGTGACCTCCAAGGCGGGAAACGACGCACGGTTCATCACCGATCCGACCTGCCCGTAGCCCGGCCATGCGCGGCCTAGGTTGCGATTAGGCAAGAACAAACTAACTCCGCCGGCGCGGGCTCCTTGTCCGTGCCTGCCGGAGGTTTTTGTTCAGCGTGGGTGCCACTGCTGTGTCAGCAGTGGTGCTCGATCTCGTTGTAGGTGCCACCGCAGCGTCGGGCACTTTCTCTTCGTGCCTCCGTGGCTCAGCATCAGTCCCGTCATGCACGGTTCCCAACCCTCTACGGCTTGCCCCGGGCGACGGAGACCGGCGAGACGATGGTGAACGGCCGCGAGACCTCATCCCCGCGGTTGGCCAGCTTGTCCTCGACGAAGACTTTTAGCACGTACTCCCCGGCGGGAAGCGTGGGCGGTAGGGTGATCCGTTGGGCGAGGAAAAAGTCCTTGCGCCGCGCCCGGCAGCGGTCGATGATCTCCGGCTCTTCGCGCTGCCAATGGGATTCGCCCCCCGCGGAGAGGACCTCGAGGCGCGTGGCCAACCGCGTTTCGTGGAAGCCGTCGTCCGTCGCCTTGGCGTGCAGGTTGGCGATTTCGCTGTAGACGATCGTCTGGATCGATCGGCCGGCGACGAATTCCTCCCCCGCCATTTCCTCATAGACCCCGAAGGTGACTACCTTTCGGCACAGCGCCAGGGCCAAGACCTGTGGATCGGCGCGCTCGCGGACCGCCTGATAGAGCTGCTCAGTTCTTTGCAGCGCTTCCTCCGCGGGAACGAGGGGGTCCGCCCCCGCGTTGCGAATGGCAACGCCCGCTTCAATCAAGGCCACCGCGAGCGAGCGAACCGGCTCGGAGAGCGCAGTGGATACGCGCGCCGCCTCAGCGTCATGATCGAACGCGAGCAACGTCATACGCAGTCGCCACTGCGACGGCCAATCGTTGCTGGTCTCCGCCTCGGTGCGAAGACGAGCGATGAGCTTTTCGGAGAGCATCAGCCCGTCATCGGCGCTCGTGTCGAGGGGGGCATTCGTCGCGTTTGCCTTGGGGGGCTCCGCCGCTGTGCCCTTCGGGGCCGCGGCCTCCGTCGTGCGGATGGATATCGACTGCACGGCGGGAATCGCCAGGGCGGGCCTGGCGGCGCCCGAATCCGGCAGCGTTACCTGCGCATTGGCGAACGTCTGATCGAGCGAGGGTCGAGCCCGCGCCTCTTCAGGCGCCGGCGCCGCTGATTCCTTAGTTTGGCTTCGGCTGTGCTGTGCCGCGGCGCTCCCCGGGGCGGACTGGTACTGTTGCGTGCGTTCGAGAAACTCCTCCACCGCCGCCAGCGAGGTCTGGTGCTTCTCGTCCGGATCGGAGAACGGCGCTGCCGCACTTTGCGGCGCCGCTGGTGCCGCGGAGATCGCCGGCTTTGACTTCGCGGGCGCCGTAACGCACCCCGCAGCCACAAGGCCTATGACGGTGAGGCAAAGAAGATGGATCTGCGCCACCCCGCGAACGTGCACATCCCTGCGCTCCATGTCTACTTCCCTTCGTGGCTGCGTCGCTTCGTCGCTAAGCGTCTATCCCACCCTGGCCCGCGGGGCCGGCAGCCTGGTGGCGAATCTCACGATGAGCTTCTCCACCGCCACCTCCACCGTCGAGCCGCCCGTCTTGCAGGCCACGTCGGCCTCCAGGAGCGCGTGTTGCAGGCTCTCCAGGCGCGGAATGGTCATGTGCTCGATCTGTCTGCGAAGAGCGGAAGCATCGGCGAACATGCCCATCGACTTGGCCGTCGACGCCAAATCCGCCCCCGCGTCGAACGCCCGTCGCAACTTCGACAAACGCCGCACCGCCCACGCCAGGCCCCCGATCGCCCGATGCGGGGCCGCCCGGTCCGTCACCCATACCTGCTCCCAGTTTCGCAGCGCCCCGCTCGCGTCGCCCACGGACATGGCGTCCACGACGGCGAACACCTTCTCTTCGCGCGACTGCCCGGTGGCGGTCTCCATGTCGGCGGGGGTGATCTCTGTCCGCGCGCCCACGTACGCGGCCAGCTTGGACAGTTCCGTGGCCAGCCAGCCGGGCGAATCACCGATCAGCTCGCGGAGCATCCGCGCCGCGTCGTTCGACACCTTCTTGCCATACGCTTCATTCGCCCGCCGCACGATCCAGCTTTGTAGCGGCCAGCCCTTGAGCGGCTCGCATTTGATGACTTCGCCCTGCTTGTCAATGATCTTGTAGAGCTTCGTGTTCCCCGGCATCGAATCGCATAGCAGAATCAGGCACCCCTCCGCCGACGGCGCGGCGCAGTATTTCTCGAGCGCGGCGCGATGGGCGCTGATGAAATCATCCGCGTCATCCACGATCACCAGCCGCCGCCCGCCCAGAAGCGAGGTCGTTCTCACGTCATCGAGCACCGCAACGCAATCGGCGGCGTCGCCCTCCACCCGCGTCGGGCCCAGCGCGTCCATGTCCTCGCCGGCGGCGCGGATTACCTCGTCCAGCGCCGTCCCGCGCAAGAAGCGGTCGGCCCCGACGATGGCATACACCGGATGGAGCGCCGTCTTCGTCATTTCGATTCACGCTTGGGTTCGCGCGAGGTATCAACCATCATCGCCAACCGCTGCCGTGCATCGGCGATGACGCCCGTGGCTTTGGGGTCGATCTGCGTCGCCCGCGTGTAGCAATCCCGGGCCAGCGCCTCGTCCCCTTGATACACCGCGATGTCCCCCAGGTTCATCCACACCTCTGCATCATTCGGATTGTATCGCAGGATGGTGCGAAGTCGCTCGGCCGCCGCGGGCAGATCGTTCTTTTCCTTGTAGACCATCGCCGATCCCTGCAGCGCCGCCCGCAGATTGGGGCTTTGCTTCAGGGCAATGTCGTACGCGCCCAGCGCCCGATCGTAGTCCCCCACACGAGCCAGCATCCCCGCCATGTCCGCGAACGCCTCGGTGCGCTGCGGATCGAGTTTGATGACTTCCCGTAGCCGAGCGATTCCCTGGCTGTACTCGCCACGCTCGCGATGGACGATCGCGTCGGCCATCAGCTTGGCGATCCGCTCCCGGGCCCGCTTCGAACCCGCGAGCGTGGCATCGTCTGCCGCCGCCGCAGGCGCACCGGCTATCGGAGGCTGGACTTCCGCGCCAGGCGGCATGCGGAGTGTTGGAATCTCGACGGTCTGCGTTTCACTGTCGACGCGATGCCCGCCTTGGTCGCTCACCGTAATTCGCAGCGCCACGGCGCCCGTCACGCCTTCCGGCAGGCGCCAGTCGTAGCGTCCCGTATTCGCCAGCGGATCGGCGCTGACCGCGAGCCAAGCCGTATCCGGCGGCCGGCAATAGGCGATTTCGACAGGACGCGACGTCAATTGCGTGTCGATCGCCGTCCAGCGAATCTGAAGCACCGTCTCCCCGAGGGAGCTGGTGGTGCGCGGCGGGTGAAGCTGCACCACCGGCGGCGTGAAATCGACCATGACCCGTTGTTGCGGCGGCGTCCCCTGCGCCGGGACGGCGCTGGACGCCCCGGTCGCATTGGTCATCACCAGCAAGAACCCGAAGGCCCCCTCGTCGGGCGCGTGGAATGGGAACGGCGACTGACGATCCTCGTCCAGCCCGTAGTCGTGCCACGTCTGGCCGTCATCCTGCGTATACCAAAGCGCGACCGCATCGAGCGGCAGTGCGTCTTCGTTGACCTGATACTGGATGTCGAACGTCCGCGTGCGGACCCGTGGGGTCTGCGCGGAGGTTGGAGCAGGCGCCGCCGCGCCGATCAGCGCGAGAGCGAGAAAAAGGCATCCATGCCGCATGCGAGTGCGCCAAAAACAGACTTAAGGCCCAGCCTCCCGTGCCGGGCCGACGGTCATATCGGATGCCGTCGTAAACGGGCTATACGAAATGAACTTTGCGGGCTGTACGCGCCGGAGTTAGCTCGCCGGGCCGATTCGCAGTGCTGAGAGCCCTGTGCGAACACCTGCGATCTCGCTGAAACGTCCGATTGTGAAGAAGTCCGTAACGTCCCGCTAAAACCGATGCTAACTACTTGTCATTGCGTATGTTACGTGATAAATCGAGGATCGAATGGTATGAACTCAACAACCCGATTTCCAGCCGCCCGACCGGCATGGGGCGATAAAACGGCAGTTCTCTAGCCGCCAGAGCCGATGAGGGGAATAATAGTGCAGCGGCCGGGGGTGTCCCGCCCCTGGCTTCGCCGTAAGCGTACTGTAAGCGGGGTTCTTTCCCGACGAGCAAGCGAATAGATCGGAGCGTGGGCAAAATGCTGGAATACGATCGGCTGAAGGAGCGGGTGGAATCGGCGGCGGACGACGTGGGCAAGGCGTCGGGCGGGAAAAAGGATGCGGGCACGCGGGTGCGGAAGATAATGCAGGACGTGAAGGACACCGCCCAGACCATCCGCAAGAAAATCCTTGAGGTCCGCTCCACGCCGACCACCTAAACCGAGCCGCAGGCTTCAGCCTGCGCGAAACCCACCGTGCTCAGCGAGCTGCCGTGGTCGCATGGTCAAGCGCAGCATGCCTCGATCCGGTTCCTGCCCAAGCCGCATTGACGCTACACTACGCTAATGCCGCCGCCCCTCTTGATCGACCTCGCCGAAGTCGACCTCAGTCGCGTTGAACTCACCAAGCAGGAGATCTATGGGCGCCTCCCGCATCGCTACGAGTTCGAAGTTCTGGACGGCGTGTGCCTCACTGATTTCGAGCGCCGCCGCGTAGTGGCCTTCGCCGACGTTCGCCCCGACGCCTGGTGGGTCCGCGGCCACGTGCCCGGCCGCCCCCTCCTTCCCGGTGTCATCATGTTGGAGATGGCCGCCCAGACCTGCGCGGTCATGGCCAAGCTGCTGGGCAACGAGTCCTTCATCGCCTTCGGCGGCGTAGAAGAGTGCAAGTTCCGCGAGACCGTCGTCCCGCCCGCCCGACTCTACATCCTCGGAGTCGGCGTTGATTACCGCCCCCGCCGCATCGTCTCCGACACCCAAGGCGTCGCCGATGGCAAGATGATCTTCGAAGCCCGTATCACCGGCCTCACTCTGCCGTAGGAATGTGGCTTACGCCGCGTGTTGACCCGTGGGGCGCCGGCGATACGCTCGGCGCGTATGTCTCTCTACGTCGGCACGAGCGGGTATTCCTATAAGGAGTGGAAGGGCACGTTCTATCCCAAGGACCTGCCGGCCAAGGCGATGCTCCGCTATTACGGCGAGCGGTTTCGCACGGTGGAGATCAACAACACGTTCTACCGTATGCCCACGGCCTCGGTGCTGGAAACGTGGGCGGCAGCAGTCCCGGTCGATTTCAAGTTCGTGCTCAAGGCGTCGCAGCGGATCACGCACATGCAACGGCTCAAGGATGTAGGCGACTCGATCTCGTATCTGTTCGAAACCGCTGGGGCGCTGGGGCAGCGACTGGGACCAGTGCTTTTTCAGTTGCCGCCCAACCTAAAGAAGGACGCCACGCGGCTGCGGAGCTTCCTCGCCCTGCTGCCGCGAGGGCGGGCCGCGCTCGAGTTCCGCCACGCCTCCTGGTTCGACGAGGAAGTCTTCGGTCTGCTCCGCGATCGTCAGACGGCGCTGTGCATCGCCGAAGCCGAAGACGGCGTGGAGGTTCCTTTCGTATCCACGGCGGCCTTCGGGTATCTACGTCTGCGGCGGCCCGACTACGGGGATGAAGAGTTGATCGAGTGGGTGGAGCGTGTCCGACAACAAGACTGGCAGGATGCCTTTGTCTTCTTCAAGCACGAGGACGAGGGCAAGGGTCCGCAGATGGCCAAGCGCTTCTGCGAGTTGGCCAACTAGAGCACCTCACTCCAAGCGGCAGTGAGCAGCCAAGAAGCGGCCCGGATACCAGGCCGCGCTCGTTGATCGAACTACTGAGGCATCAGTGGCCTACGCCGAAGGAGAACCCGCCACCATAGTGGCTGTGGCCGTGGTGACGGCCATAGCCGAAGCCGACGCTGAAGCTCGACGGCCGGTAGTATCGCGGATAGTGATACACCGGCGCGTATGACCGGTACACGGGCGGGTAATAGGCAGGGGCCACATACGTCGGACGGTAATAGCTGACCACCGGCGGAGCGTAGTAAACCGGCGGGGCCACATAGACCGGCCGGTAGTAGCTCCGGGCGTAATACGGATACGAACCGCACGAGTAATGCCCCGCTTCCGCTTTGGGGGCGGCCAAGCCCACCACCGCGGCAACGGCCGCAGCAGCAACCGTCATCTTCGAGGTTCGTGTAAGCATCTTCGTCTCTCCTTTTGTTTCAGTCGCGGCCTGTATACGGCCGGCCGCGATTGGGTTCTCTTAGTCGGACGCGAGCAAACGCACGCGCTCCCAAACTGATAGACATCCGCCGCAGGGGCTGGTTAGGAAGCTGCCGCAGCCCACATGAGTGTATTATTGGACCTTGCGGGTTATCAGGTGGCCTTCTCGCCAGGCGCTGCAGGATCGCTCGGGCCGGCAGCCTGCGAGCGATAGCGAACGTACTCCACCACTGCCGGGATCAACGATATGACCACGATCGCAAGCACCACGAGCGAGAAGTTGTTCTGGACGATCGGTAGCCCGCCGAAAAAGTAGCCCGCCCCAACGCACACCGCGACCCACAGGATGCCGCCGAAAATGTTATAGGCAAGGAAACGTGCGTAAGTCATCGCCCCGATTCCGGCGACAAACGGCGCGAAGGTGCGGACGATGGGCACGAATCGGGCGAGGACGATGGTCTTCCCGCCGTATCTTTCAAAGAAAGCGTGCGTGCGATCGAGGTGTTTTTTCTTGATCCATCGCCCGGTGTGGCGGCGGAGAATGTGGTCGCCGAGGTACTTCCCTACCCAGTAGTTGACCGTGTCGCCCAGGATCGCGGCGACGGAGAGGATCACGATCAGCGCCAGGCCGTTCAGCGAACCCCGACCCGCGAACGTCCCTGCCGCGAAAAGCAGCGAGTCGCCGGGGAGGATCGGCGTGACCACCAATCCGGTCTCCGCGAACACGACCGCAAACAGCACCACGTAGGTCCAAACGCCGTACGCCTCGATCAAAGCGGCCAAGTGGTGGTCCAGGCGCAGGACCCAATCGGCAAGTTGCAAGAAGAACTCGATCATTCTGTCCGTCCCGCGGAGACCAATCCGGGCGCATCATAGCCGAGAAACCTATCGATGACTCCGTGAATGACGTAGATCACGGGGGTGATCAGGATCGCGATCAGGACTTTGTAGGTGTAATTGCCGACCGCAATCTGAAGGAACTTCTCCCAAGTCAGCTCGTAACCGGGCGCTTGAAGAATGCTGGGTAGGCGAAAGCCGATGAACAGCACGACGAACGTGTCCACGAATTGACTGAAGATCGTGCTCCCCGTAGCGCGAAGCCAAAGCATTCGACGCCCCGTACGCCGCTTGAGCGCCTGAAAGATGAGCACGTCAAGGAGTTGGGCGATGAGAAAAGCGGTCAGCGACCCGAGGATGATCCACATCGACTGTCCGAAGACGCGACGGAACGCCTCATCGGAGATCGGCGAACTCGACCATGCCGGCACCTGGATTTCCACGAAAAGAACAAGGAAGGCATAACTAATCATTGCGACGGCCAGTAGGGTTAACCTTCGGACGCCGGCTTTTCCGAAGTACTCGTTAACCAGGTCCGTGGTAATAAAGACGACCGGCCAGGGAATCACGCCAATGGAAAGGACGACTTCGGCCAAACCGACCCAGCCAAGTCCGGGAGCGGGCATCGCAAAGAGCTTCCCGCCGGTCAACTCGCCGAGGATGGCGTTGGTGAGAAAAAACCCACCGAGGATGAAGTAAACCCAATCGCGTCTGGTCATCGGCAAGCTGCACGCTCCCTCACCGCGATCGACCGAATGCTGCCAACCAATTCCTAAAGAGGGGGGTCACGAGGATCTCGCGGCCCGGCGGGCCAGTCTCGCCGCGGCGTTAAACGCAGGCAAGTATCTCCCGTCCGGCTCATCAAGCGCCTGTTGCGATCGACCGATATCGCCAAGAAGGTGCGCTAGGCACCGGCGAAACAGCCATGGCGCGACGCACTCACCCGGCAGACAGGGCATCAGCACCCGCATCCGGCACATGCGCGCCCGGCAAGGTGCTGATGATCGCTTATGCCTTTCCGCCCACCGGCGGGTCGGGTGTGCAGCGCTCGGCGAAGTTCGCCAAATTCCTTCCGCGATTCGGGTGGCTTCCAACGGTGTGGACGGTAGGGGAGGCCGACGGCCTACCGCGAGACGGAACGCTGTGCGCCGACCTGCCGCCCGAGGTCACGGTCTGTACACAAGGCTCAGGGAGCGGTGTGGTCGCAGTGCGACGCACGCTCCGTGGATTCGTAAACGCGCGGGCCGGCGAAGGGCTTGCGGGGATCGCGTCACGTTTCGCCAAAGCGGCGAACTGGCGAGTGGATCAGTGGATCGGTGCAAGCCTCTTGCCAGACGATTGCATCGGCTGGGCCCGTCGCAGCGTCGGGCCTTTGCTGCGGCGGCTGCGCACCGGGTCATTCGACGTGCTGTACTCTACTTTCAGCCCGGCCTCGAACCACTGGCTTGCCCTGGAGCTAAAACGGCAGACGGGCCTTCCGTGGGTCGCGGATTTCCGCGACCTGTGGACGGACGATTGCCGCTATCGCGAGAGTTCTCCACAGCGCCGCGCAGCGCATCGGCAGCTCGAACAACAGGTCCTCGAGCAAGCCGACATCGTCATCGGTGTCACGGAGCGGCAAACGGCCATTCTCGCCGACCACGTACCCGGGCAATGCGATAAGTTCCTCACGATCACGAACGGCTTCGATCCGGAAGATTTCGCGGACCTAGAGCACGCCGGCCCGCGTCGCGACGATGAGTTCGTCCTGTCCTATGTAGGGCGGTTCGATCTGTCTCGGACCAGCGAGGAGTGGTTCACCGCGTTGAAGGCGTTCGTGGAGAGGATGGGTGCGCAGGGCTCGCGCTTTGTCTTCCGCGTGGTGGGGCATCTCAACAAGACGGCGCAGGCGAAGCTGCTGGCGACCGGGGCGCGGTGCGAGTTCGTCGGCTACGTGCCGCACCGCGAGGCCGTTCGAGCCATGTGCGCCGCGGACGCGTTGCTGCTCTATAGCCCCACGGGCCCGAACGGAGACTCGGTCATCAACGCGAAGCTGTTCGAGTATCTGGCCTCGCGGCGGCCGATCCTTGCGATCGGGGCCAAGGGCGGCGAATGCGAGCGGATCGTGCGGGCCTGTTCCGCGGGACTGACCGTAACGTTCAACGAGCGGGCCATCCTCGCGGCGCTCCGCAGGTTATTCGAGGGCTGGAAGATCGGCGAAGCCGTCCCCGGCGCTCGGCCCGACCGGCTGCAGCCCTATACGCGCGCAGAATTGACCCGCCGCCTGGCAGAGGCGTTCGATCACCTGATCGCACGGCGGCCTATCATTGGTTTCGTTCCCGCCCGGACGGCTGAAGCGTGCGCTCCATGAGCACGCCCGTCGTCTCCGTCGTCATTCCAACGTACAACCGGTCGCCCCTGTTGCCGCGAGCTGTTCAGTCGGTCGTCGCGCAGAGCTTCACGGACTGGGAGATCGTGCTCGTCGACGACGGCTCGACGGATGATACGCCGCGGCTCGCTCAACAATACGCGGGGAAACTGGGGGACCGATGGCGCTACGTGCGCCAACAGCATCGCGGCGGCAGCGCCGCCCGAAACCGGGGGATTGACGCTTCGCGCGGGCAGTTCATCGCATTCCTGGACTCGGACGACGAGTTCGCGCCGAACAAACTTGCTCGCCAACTCGAGCTGCTGGAACACTGGCCGGACTTGGGTTTCGTGTACAGCGATTTCTCATTCGTCGACTTCGACGGCGTGAGGCACGCAAGCGCGTTTGACGAGAAATTCCCCATCGCGCGGTCCGTCACCCGCGTAGTCGTCGCACCCGCGCTGTGTGAGTGCACGGGCTTGTTCGACATACTCCTTCGCGGCTACTTCATCGCCACGATCGTGGGGCTCGTCAGGCGAAGCGTGCTAGGATGCGGCATCCGGTTTGATGAACGCCTGTCGTACGCGGAGGAATGGCTTTTCTTCTTGAGGGTCGCGCGGCAAACGCGAGCGGGATACGTGGACGAGCCGCTGTCCCTTCACCACTACACGGCGGGGAGCCTGGCCCGAACGGACAAGCAGGCCAACGTCGAGCGATACGGAGACGTCCTCCGTGCCATTCTTCGGCAGTTCCCAGACCTCAGCGCTGCGCAGCGAGCGACGGTTCGCGCCAACCTTTCCGATGCGTCGCGCCAGCTCGGGTATCGAGCCGCAAAAGAAGTGCGCCGGGGTGACGCGGTGCGATGGTTCTTTGAGGCCACCTGCCAGCGCCCCACCCTCACCACGGTACGAGAGTTGACCCGGGCAATACTGAGCCTCCTCCGCCCGCGAGGCAACGGCCCGCGAGCCCTTCCTCATTCGACCCTCGATCTCGCCCGATAACCACGATGCGCCGCTCTGCCGGCGTGTGGCTATGCCCGCGATCCTCGAACGGAAGACCGAGACTCTAGTAGGCGTCGCGCCCGCCGGGCCGGCGGTCTGGGAACGGTTGTGGCGCTTGCCGACGCCCGCCTTCAAGGACGACTGGCTTCTCGCGCGTGAGCGCATCAGTCCGCGGTTCAGACGAGTCGTTGAGTTTCTCGAGTCTACCTTCGGCGAGTTGACTGGACTTCGAACCATCGAGTTGGGCTGCGGGCGCGGCGATCTGTCCGCATTGCTGGCACAACGTGGCGCGCAGGTGACGCTTCTCGATGCCAGCGGTGCGGCCCTGGGGCAGGCCCGCCGACGCTTCGAACGGCTGCAGCTTCACGCGGATTCTGTGAACGCGGATTTGCTGGCCTCGCCGGGACCCCTTCGCGAGCGGTTTGACGTCGCCCTCTCGTCCGGAGTCATCGAGCACTTTCGCGGCAGTGATCGGATGCGAGCCATCGCGGCGCACGCGGCGTTCGTCCGCGAGGGCGGCGCCGTGGCCATCAGCGTGCCGAATGCATGGTGCTTGCCGTATCGACTCTGGAAACTCTATCTCGAAATGCGCGGATGCTGGCCCTACGGCCTGGAGATTCCTTACAGCACGAGGGAGTTGCGGGGTTGCGCCCAACGAACGGGGCTTTCCGTCGTCGTCATTGCCGGCCTGGGGTTCTGGCAATCGGTAGGCGATCACTGGGTGCGGGGTGTGATGCATCGCCACGTGGACTGGGTGGAGCGCGCGGGCCCCCTGGACCAGGCCTTGGGCATGTCCTTGCTGCTGCTCGCCTGCAAGCCACGCAAGACCGTCACGCCCGCGACTCTTTCCAAAGGGGACAGCGCCTCGGCGAACGACATCGTCGAACGCCATTTCGAGCGCCGCGGTCTGGGATGCGAATTCGAGATGGAGGCCGACTGGATTCGTGCCCATCTGCCGCGCCATGCCAAACGGGTCATCGACTTGGGTTGCGGCGGAGGGGGCCTTTTTCCGACGATCGGCGGGCAAAGAGTCATCGGTGTGGATTACGAGCCGCGCGGGTTGTCGCGCACGCGGAGCAGATTCCCCGGTTCTGCGCTGTTGTGCGCATCGGCCGCGTCGTTCCCCTTCGCTGAAAGATCCGTCGATGCCCTGGTCCTTCAGCACGTGATCGAGCACTTGCCCGCGGCTCAGGACGCTGCCCGCCAGTGGTTGGGCGCGCTTCGTCCCGGTGGAACGCTGCTCGTCCTCACGCCGAATGCGGGCTTCGTCGATCCCACGATCTTCGATGATCCCACCCATGTTCGCCTCTTCGCACGCGATGACCTGGCGGAACTAATCCAAGGCGCGGGGTTCGAGATTGTCGATCTGAGAACGCTGGGTTTGCCCTGGTTTCGCAAGTATCAAGCGATGCCAGCGGGCTGGCGTCTGCGGCGATGCGTAACCAGGCAAGCCCGTGCGCTCTCCTGGGCGCCAGGTCTTCGCTGGCGGGGCCAGACACTGTGTTGCGCGGCGCGGAGGCCGGACCGCTGATGGACCGTCCCCTTCGGGTACTCGTTGACGCGCGGGTGCTGGTCGGGCGATTCTCCGGCATCGCCCGCGTGGTGACGCGCTTGATCGATGAGCTGGCCCGACGGGACGGAATCCGAGTGATCGCGCTTTGCGGCGCGCACTCGCCGGACGCCCTGTCCACGCGCCACCCGATCGAGGTGATGGAGTCCAGTTTCAGTCGCGCCGATCGCACGCCCTATCGTCGATGGCGCTGGGAGCAAGCCCATTTGCCGGAAGCGATCCGCCGTGCGAAAGCTGACGTCTATCACGCCACGTGGAACAGCGGGATTGCAAGAAACAGCGGCATTCCCTGCATCCTCACGATCCATGATCTGATCCCCTGGGATGATCCCGCGAGTCACTTTTCGGGCTTGGCCGACGAATGGTGGTATCGACATGCCGTACGCACATCGGCCCGCCGTGCAGCCTGCGTGACGACCGTCAGCGAGCACGTTCGCCAAGACGTGCTGGGCCGGCTTCGCCTGCCGCTACAGAAAGTGGTCCATGTCTCCAACGGCGTGGACATTCCGACGGCCAGCCAAGCCGCGCTTTCCAGTGGCCTACCCTACGTACTCTATGTCGGCGGCCACGAACGCCGAAAGAACCTCGCGGGGTTGTTCGCAGCGATGCAGAGATACTGGGAGCGCCACGGGCCCACCCTGGAATTGAGACTCACCGGTCGGGCGGACACTCTGTCGCAGGATGCCGCTGAGGCACTCCTTCGGCTACCCGGGCATGCGCCGGTTCGCTTCCTGGGCGAGACTGATGACTCGGAACTCGAACGGCAATACGGCTCAGCGCGAGCGCTGCTTCTCCTATCCCGCGCCGAGGGGTTCGGCTTGCCCGTGCTGGAGGCGATGGCCCATCAATGCCCGGTGATCGCCGCCGCGCGCTACGCACTTCCTGAAGTCGCGGGAGACGCGGGCATTCTCGTCGATCCGGGTGATCCCGCTCAGGTCTGCGACGCCGTCTTTTCGGTTGTTCATCCGTCGCAATTCCGCGACGACCTCGTCGCGCGGGGTCGCAGGCGTGCGGCCAAGCTCACTTGGTCGGCTGCGGCGGATCGCTTCCTTCAGATCTATCGGAGCGTGTGTTCCCCCGCACCCGGCGTTGCCAAGAGCCCTGCACGGGCCGTGTTCAGCGAGCCCCCGCAGGAGGCGGGCCGCGAGCCGGTCCACGCCACTTAGTGGTAGTGTCCTAATTAGGACACTACCCCACTTAGTCCCCAAACTCGACAAGGCCGGTCCATCTGCGATAATGCGGGGCTCGGTGTTGAAGCGGCCGAGAGAATCGGTGCGTTCGGCGGCCAGTCCGGCGACCTCGGAAACCGACCTCCGTGATGAAAAGAGGATGAATGCAGCCTGAATCGCTAGTACAACTGGTCGGCAGCGGGAACACGACCACAGTCGAGGAGGAGTGGATGCGCCTGGTCGAGTCGGCCGAGGTCACACCCACTGAGCTACGCGCCTACCAGCCGGTTCTCACAGAATTGTGCCGCGTGGGCAAGAACACTCTCGCCGAAGAATGGGCCTGGGCTGCCGTCGAGGCGATATCCACTCGATTCTCGCCGAAGGAAACGCTCAGCCTAGCGGGGTCCTTTCTGTTGGCCCTCGGCGACAGCAAAGAAGTTCGCCAACAAGTCGCGGAACTGTATCGGTCGGCGTATTCGAGCGTCCCAGCGCTGGACTTGTTGTTGACCGAGGCCGGGCTAACCGGCGCCCGGCCCGTCCGAAGGGCCCTGCGGACGCTCGATGTATGTCTTGCCCTCAAGGAGGGTGACTTCATCGCGGCGCGCGACCACGATGAAGCCGCCCGCGTAGCGAAGATCGACTGCGGTACGTGGTGGTTTACAGTTGAACACGCCGGCGGCGCGGAGAGTTTTGGCTCGGTCGACCTGGCGGACCGTTTCAGGCCCGCCGAGCCCGACGAGTTCCGCGTACTGCGTCATTTTGAACCCGACAAGCTCCGCGAGCGGTTGGAGAGTGACCCTGTCCCGCTCGTAATCGGCCTCTGCCGAAGCCGCGGCGGGTCGATGACCAGCGAACTTCTGGAGTCGATCCTCTCGTCCGACCTGCTCTCCGAAGAGGAATTCAAGAGATGGTGGTCGCGAGCGCGTGCGGCGTTGAAAAAGCACCCGAACGTGCAGATTGAAGGACGCTCTCCCTACACCATCAGCTACCTTGAATCGCCCGTCGCTCATGACGACGCCCTTGCCCCGGAGTTCGAAAAGGCCCGCGAGCCCCTGGCGCAGATGCAAGTCGTCGAGAATTATGTTCGGGATTGCAAGGGTCGCGGGGCGGCGCCCTCGAGCCAGGGGCTGCGCCAATGTTTCGAGCGTGCATCGGCGCACGCGCAGGAGCTATCCGCACGGCACGCCGGGCGCGCCGTCCTGGCCTTTGCGGCGGCCGGACGAATCGGCGAACTCGCGGGGGCGAGCGCGCCGTGGGACGGACTGATCGAGT
>Ga0187892_10006739_pt1 | contig 16847 bp, 18 predicted proteins | sample MA1701073metaG_FD_139345 | JGI IMG/M metagenome (GOLD analysis project Ga0187892, IMG submission 139345) | Bio-ooze microbial communities from a basaltic lava cave in the Kipuka Kanohina Cave System on the Island of Hawaii, USA - MA170107-3 metaG ... | reverse complement strand
GCCTTTCCAATCGATCTTGATTCCCTACGAACACGAGATCCTCACCCTGAGACGGCAGCGTCCGCCTATGGCCTTCGCGCGTATTGCTGAACTCCTCATGGAGAAGCATCAGGTTCCGATTCAGCGGGCTGCGATCTGCAAGTTTGTGAAACTGCGCGCGCGATGGAGAAAGAAGGAAGCCCGAGAGAAGCTGCCTGCGCTCAGGCCTTGCAACTCAGCGCAGACTCGTTCATCTCAACCTGACAGCGCCCGAACGAGACCACGGACTGACTCTGTTTCACACAACCCGGCAGGATTTGAACCCCGCCAGCCATGGCTCGGCTGGCAGAACGAAATGCCTGCTTCACGGGAGAAGAAGCTCACCACCTTTACACCCAGCAATGAATACAACCTCACCCGCCTCACACCGGAAGAGGCGGCTACCTACGTCGAACAACTGAGACGTGAACGAGAAAAGAACGGAGGATAGCCATGTCATGCACCCTGTTTTTCACAGCCGGCGCCAAGGGAGGTTCCGGCAAGACCACTGCAGCAAAGTTCCTCATCACCTATCTGCGGGAACACGGAGAGCGTCCTCTCCTGATGGACCTGGACGATGAGAACCACACCCTGGCCCGGTTCTTTCCCGACGCTTTACAGATCAACCTGCACCAGGAGTTCGCGCAGGATGTGGTGATTGAAAAGGCCTTGAGCGGTGAATATGAGTTCATTGTGGCAGATCTGAAGGCCGGAATTGGGCACGAGGTCCTAAGATGGTTCACGGCTCTCCCCTTCGAGGAACTGAAGGAGCGAGGAGTTCGACTGGTTTGCCTGGGCTCGGTCACCAGCGCACCCGACAGTGTGCAATCGTTCTTGAACTGGGCTGCCGCGCTCGCTCATCACGTTGATTACGTCGTCTTCCGCAACCTCAAGGACGGGGACAACCTCTACGACTACGACCAGACCCGGCAAGCGCTGGAGTTCCGGGGCACTTACGACCCGGATCAAGTCACCCTGGAGAAACTCTCTCCTCTCTACCAGACGGAACTGGAGATTCGCAAACTCACAATCACGGAAGTCCTAGGTCTCACCGATCACACTTCCAGCGAGGAACGGATCGGACCAATCTTGTCCCCGCTGCTGGCCCGAGCTCGCTTGCGAAACTACCAGCGTCGAATCTACGACCAGTTCGACCCCATCATGCAGCGACTCTTGTCGGAAAAGGCAGTAGCGTTTTCTCAAGGCGGCATCTATTAGTTCAAAAATTCACAACGCCGAATGGAAATCTTTATGAAAGAGACACTGCTTCTCAGCGTCAAGGAAGCTGCGGCATTCTTAGGGATGACTCAAGACGCACTTCGCGCCCGCATCAAACGTCGGGTGGTCCCATTTCGTCGTTTGGGTGGTCGTGTGATGCTCCTGAGGACAGAGCTGGAGCAGTATATTGCCCGACTTCCGGGTGTGGACACGGACGAAGCTTTGGAAGCGATGCAAAGCCGACGCGAGGGAGCCTGAGACACACCTTTCGTAGCGACTGTAACCCAAGGGCGCCGATTCCGTTCGGCTTGGGTTCGGTTCCCATATCAGTACCTGACTGGGTTACGATATGCTGCCGAAGGGTATCGGCTTTCAAGCCGGCCTTTCCAAACATCACACGGAATCATGAAGGAACGGCTGTTGGAAGCGAGCGCCCTACTTTTAGAACGAAAGGAGCGAGGAATGAAACGTGTAGATGGAATCTATCTCAGAGGACATACCTGGATGCTGGACATCTTTCATAACGGCCAGCGTCACGTCGTCCGACTGGGAAAACTCATCAGCCGGACGGTGGCAAAGGAGCTGGCAGCAGTCGAGCGAGCCAAGATCGTCAAGGGGGAGGTGGGAATTTCCAGACGGCGCAAAGATATCTCATTCGACAAGGCAGTCGAGGAGTTCCTGAAGTGGGCTGTGACCAACAAAAGACCAAGAACGGCTGCAGGGTATAAGCACCAGACAAGTCAGCTTGCCAAGACTTTCTGTGGAACGAAGCTCAGCCAGATTCATCCGTTTCTGGTCGAGAAATACAAACAGAAACGATCCGGCGATGGTGCCCGCGTAGGGGCCAACCGTGAGCTCACCCTGCTCAAGAACATCTTCAATCGATGTATCCAGTGGGGAAAATATGAGGGAGAGAATCCCCTTTGCAGGGTCAAACGGTTTGACGAGCCCAGGCGTAAGCTGCGATTCCTTGATCATGAAGAGGAGGCCCGTTTGCTCGCGACGGCGGGAGAGCCATTGCGAAGCATTATTCTCTGTGGAATCCATGCTGGATTGCGAATCGAGTCTGAAGCTCTGACGCTTCGCTGGGAAAACATCGACTTGAAGCGAAAGACTTTGACGGTCGAAGCGGCCTACGCCAAGAACAAAGAGAGTCGCAGCATTCCCATGAACGCTGTCCTGAGAAGTGCCTTCGAACAAATGTATGCCCAAGGCAATCGGGAGGGGATGATTTTCCGGTGCTGGAAGGGCCCCAACAGAGGGCAGGGAATCAAATCAATTCGCACTGCCTTTACAACGGCCTGCAGGAATGCTAAGTTACCCGGCGTTTCACCCCATACCTTGCGGCATACTTTCGCTTCAAGGCTCATGATGGCAGGGGTGGATATCCGAACGATTCAAGAACTCGGAGGATGGAAGGAAATCAAGATGCTAGAACGTTATGCACATCTTTCGCAGGAGCATAAGGCGCTGGCGGTTGAGAAGCTTGTCCTCCAGGAATCGGCTTCGAGTCCCATCATTATTCCCAACACCCGTTCCGCGGGTGCCGCTAAGTCCTTTCGCGCCCGTAGCTCAGTTGGATAGAGCGTCTGACTACGAATCAGAAGGTCGCAAGTTCGAGTCTTGCCGGGCGCACCATTAATCCCTAACTTACAGAGCATGTAGCTTTTGATTTGGCCCGACCTGTCGGCAGTTACTGGGAATTCGAACCACTCTCTTCCGGGCCGATTCAGGGCACCTTTTTTTAGACACTCCCACCTATCGAAACAGCAAGCTCTGCAGACTACTTTGCTCAAGGCTTTGGTTGGCCTAACCGCGCATAGGATAAGGTTGGTCACTCGCAAGCCGGGTAGAACCTCTTCAGGCTTGCGCTTGGCCGTGGGTCCTGTCGCTAGTACTCAGCGTTCGTCGCGGATACAGCAGCATCGTGGTAGCCGGTTTTGAAGAACGAGGTAAATCCATGTGGCAGTTCTTCTCAGTTTTCTTGCCCCTGCTGGCGTTCGCAGGCATGACCTTGCTGGCAATGGCACCCGTGATGCGCTGGAAATTGGGCCGGGATCTTCCAGTACCCAAGGGAGGCTATAGTTCGGGTTTCTTGGATGGGAAGCTGATTCTCGCAGGCGGGACTCATTGGAAAGATGGCAAGAAGCGGTGGTTGGATGAAACCGTCGGCTATCGCCCGAAGGACGATCGATGGGAGTCCCTGCCGCCTTTGCCCAGGCCGCTTGCTTACGCAGCCTCGGCGTCTGATGAACACTCCTTCTATTTCCTGGGTGGTGCGGGTCCGGAAACATCTGAACGCGCTGGCTACCGGTTGAAGGCAGAAAATGGCCGCTATTCCTGGGAGCGGTTCACCGAGTTGCCGCTGGATCGTTGCTACGCGCGAGCAGTGGTTCTGAACGGACAACTGTTGGTGATCGGGGGCACAACCAATCTTTCAGACTTGTCCATGGCGTCCACGTCACTATTGACACTGTCGTTGTCAGAGGCGCGAGCGACGTGGCAGGCGCTCAGTCCGATGCCGGGCGAGGGCCGGGCCGTGTTTGCAGCAGCGGCATGCGGAGGCAAGCTTTTTGTGTTTGGTGGTTGCACGGCAGACGCGAAGGGGAATCTGCGCAACCTGTCTTCGGCTTGTCAGTACGATCCCTCGTTCAACCGTTGGGTCCAATTAAAAGACGTGCCGGTACCGACGCGCGGATGGGGTGCCAGCGCGGCTGACGACCGCTACATTTACTTGTTCGCGGCTATGCGGTTCCTGCATCCCCCGACTCAGGTCCCGCGCGCGAGGGCCACTTCGAAAATCGCGTCTATCGCTACGACACGGTGCGAGGTGACTACGAGGAAACGACTCTCATGCCGCATGCCAGCAGCGACATTTCATTTCACTACTTTGAAGGCGCCTTCTACGGTGGCGGCGGCGAGCCCAAGATGAAAGCACGTTCGCCCTGGATATTCATTGGAAAGCCTTAGGGATGGGTTAGTGCTCAACCACCCGGCGTTTACGCGCCACCCCTCCGTGTCAAGAAGGGGAATCTGCTTGGAGGCCTTGTTGGACAAGAAGCGGTTGGGTAGGACGGACATTCAGGTTGGCCGGCTGGGGCTTGGATGCGTGACGTTCGGAAGAGAGATCGACGAGGCGATGTCGGGCCAGTTGATGAGCGCTGCCCTCGACCTCGATATGACCCTGTTCGACACAGCAGAGGCCTACGGTGGAGGCCAGGCCCGGCAGTATCGTCGCAACACTTTGGGGGTGGATGACGTTCGTGAAGTCACTTCCGAGATGCATTCTTCGGAAAAAATTATTGGGCGCTGGCTGAAATCCAGCGGCAACCGATCTCGTGTTGTTCTTCAAACCAAGGTGACGACAAACTTCACACGGCAGCATGTTCAAGAGGCTATCGATGCCAGCTTGAACCGGTTGCAAACCGATTGGATTGATTTGTACCTCTTTCATTCGTTCGACGCTAAAACCCCGCTTGAAGAAGGGATGGGAGCCCTGACGCGAGCCGTTGAACAGGGTAAGATTCGAGCGGTTGGATGCAGTAACTTCAGCGCCGTTCAGCTGAGCGAGAGCCTGGAGATCAGTAACAGGCAAGGGTTGCAGCGATTCGAAGAGGTTCAACCCTCCTACAGTCTTGTGGAGCGCAGCATCGAGTCGCACTTGTTGCCACTGTGTATGCAGGAACAGATCGGAGTTGTCTCCTACAGTCCGTTGGGTGCGGGGTTTCTGAGCGGCAAATATGAACGATCCTCCATTCCGAAGGGCTCTCGCTTCGATGTCATTCCAGGCCATGCTGACATTTACTTTAAGGATCGGAAGTTCGCGATTGTTGAGCGGCTGCGTCAGAAGAGTGCTGAGACCGGCTATTCGATGGTCCGATTGGCCATGGGCTGGCTGTTGAGGAAGCAACGCATCACGTCGGTGCTGGTAGGTGCCTCTCAACTGAGCCATCTGGAGAATGCCATTGAGGCGCTAGAGATGGAATTCCCGGACGAGTGGGTACATGAAATGGATGGATGGGGAGCAAGTTTCGAACATTCAAACTAAGTCCATGCGCGAACTGGAAAAACGATGCAGACAATCAAAGAACTGAAAGCATGGCGGGTGGCTGCGCCAGATGGCTGCGCACTTGCTAATCGTGACGGTGGCCATGAACCGTACTTTCGCAGGACGGTGGTGGTGGCCAGGGACAATCAGGATCGCATTGGTTTGGCAGAAATTCCGGGAATCCTCGGAATGGATGATTTGATTCAGTCGGCTCGTGTCCAGGCTGCCGTTGTCGGTCGTCCCGTCATTCAATTGCGTTCGATCGTCGATGAACTCGACGGGTTGGTGGGCGGCGACGAGAGCAGCAACCGTGGTGACAAGACCTGGGATTCGGATTTGGGTCGCCATCTGAAAAGCGGTGTTGAGGTTTCAGTGGGCGATCTGCTGGCGCAACGTGAGGCAGTTCCCCTCGCTGATTTGTTTGGCAAGCGACGGCGGATGGCTTGTCCCGTCAACGCCTATGGCTTCTGGCACTTCGATCCAGCCGGCACGAGCATCGAATACTTGCCGCCGGAAGGGACCAAGGGTTGGGAGTACTGGCGCGCCGCGCCTGCGATGACTGTTCCAAGGCTTGTGGAGCTGTTTGGGGCTTTGTTCGGTTTTACAGGTGCATCGTCCCTCAAGCTCAAGGGTGGAGTTTTCGATCCGGCAACCGAGGTTCAAGCGATGCTGGCTCTCAAAGAGGCCTACCCGGGCATCCGGCTCACCTTGGACCCGAATGGCTGCTGGGACGTTGCGACCTCCATTTGGGTACTCGAGCAATTGAAAGGAGTGATCGATTACATCGAGGACCCCACGTGGGGCATCGAGAACCTGGCCAGCGTTCAAAAGTCTGTTGCGATCCGTATTGCTACCAATATGGCAGTGACGCGCTTCAAGCATGTCAAGCCAGCCTTGCAAGCGGGACTTGATTTAATTGTGCTGGCAGATCCGCAGTTCTGGGGCGGTATTTCTGCGGCGCTCGAAGTGGCGCGCCTGTGCAGAGCTTCGGGTTGGGGTCTGGGCTGTCATAGCAACAATCATCAGGGCATTGCCATGATGACCACGGCCACACTGGGAGTGCTGGTTGAGGAAAGCATTCTCTACGACTTTGATACGCACTATCCCTATTCTCGCCCGCAATACGAGGTGGTTGACAATCCACCTGTAATTCGTGAGGGCGCGGTTGAAGTCTCCGATGTTCCCGGGCTCGGCTTGCGCTTGAATTGGAGCCGGCTGGAGGCTGCCCATAAACTTGCGCTGTCGCTGCCCAATCAATCGCGCAACGACGCAATATTTATGGAGAAGAAGTATCCAGGCTGGAAGGCCAATCCCCGCCAGTGGGCGCTGAAGGGTTATGAGAAGCGTCTCCACTCCGGATCAGTACGATAGCGTTGCTCAAGCCATCTACCAAGCAGCGAATGTCAAGCTGGCGCGGATCGGCCTTCCAGCTTTGGCCGCTGTAACGGGAGAGTGGAAAAACCATACCCTCCGAGTTTTTACACACGCAGCTTGACGTCACCTGCCCTTGGCTGGGTTTGACAGGGCAGCATCGATGCTGCTACGATTTGGCGCTTCAAATTGGCCGGATCTGCACAATGCCCGCCCTGACCTGAATCCAACGTTCGCAAACCCGAGCAGGATCCGAAGGAGGTAGGAAATTGTCTCGCTTGACACGACACGACATTCTTAAAGAAGACAAGTTTCTTTTGACGGTGGACTCTGCAAGGGATTTCTTCCTGGCGAAAAGCAGGCAAATTCTAATGGTGCTGGTTGCCGCCGGAGTGGTGTTTTTGGCCATTCTCGGGGGGCGTTACTATCTGGCTCAGCAGGACGAGAGTGCCAAGGACCAGCTAAGTGCGGCCCTCCGGATTTACCATGGGACAGTGCTGGGCTCGGCGCCTGCGGGAACGCCTGCCACGCCCGATCCTGTGTTCGCAACGTCGACCGAGAAATATGAAAAGGCTTTGATCGAGCTTAAGAAAGTAGCCGTTGAACATCCGTCGCGCCCAGCGGGGAAGATTGCCAAGTACTACACCGGCCTGAGCCTGAGAGAATTGGGCAAGACGAATGATGCAGTTTCGACGCTGGAGGCTCTGAGCAAGGAGTCGTCAGACTATGGCGTTCTGGCTCAACAGGCGCTCGTTTCCATCCATGAGAACGCTGGGAATCTAGCCAAAGCGACAGAAGTTTGCCAGCAACTGTCTCAAAGCAAGTCTGCAGTGGTTCCGAAGAGTGAAACCCTCATGCAGTTGGCCCAGTTCTACGAAAGACAGAACAAGAAATCTGATGCGACCAAGATCTATCAGCAGCTCGTAAAGGACTTCCCTGGAACCTCAACCATGACGGAAGCTGAGCAGAAGCTCAAGCAGTTGTCGCAATAGCACACTATCTGTTGCGGTTCCCGCCAGCCTGCCCGGGCGCTTTTGTCTCTCTCCTTGTTTGATCCGCAGACCTCCCGATGTCCAGCCCCATTCGACAGTTGATGGAAGAGAAAGAATTGCGCGAACTTTCGCCTCAAGCGGTGCAGAGTGCGCAGACGCGCGGACGGGTGCGAGCGGAAGCGGAGTGTCCCATCCGCACTGCGTTTCAGCGCGACCGCGACCGGATACTGCACGCCAAGTCTTTCCGCCGCCTTAAGCATAAGACGCAGGTATTTCTGTCTCCGGAGGGGGATCATTACCGGACTCGGCTGACGCACACTTTGGAGGTCACCCAGATTGCCCGAACGATCGGCCGCGCTCTCAGGTTGAACGAGGACCTGACCGAAGCCGTCGGATTGGGGCACGATCTGGGACACACCCCCTTCGGGCATGCCGGAGAAGCCATCTTGAACGAGATTGTCCCAGGCGGGTTTCGTCACTATGAGCAGAGTCTGCGAGTGGTTGAAAAGCTTGAAGCGGATGGGAACGGTCTGAATCTGACGTGGGAAGTGCGTGACGGAATCTTGAAACACTCCAAAGGGGCAGGAGCTGTCTTTACCAAGCAAGACCACGGCCGACCCGCGACGCTGGAGGGGCAGGTGGTGCGGGTGTCGGACATCATCGCGTATGTGAACCACGACGTTGACGATGCAATTCGCTCTGGATTGATTCAACCAGACGACGTGCCCAAACAGGTCCTGGAGGTACTGGGTAATTCCCATTCGGAAAGAATCAACGCACTGGTGAGCGATGTTATTCATTCAAGCCTGCAAGAGGGGCTGCAATCCATCACCATGAGCCCCGACATCTTGAAGGGAATGCTCGACTTAAGACAGTTCTTGTACCAGTCAGTCTACTCGCTAAGTATTCCGAAGCAGGAGCTTCTCAAAGCCAAGAAGATCCTCAGCGACCTGTACTACTACCTGGTAGAGAATCCAGACTCGTTTCTCTCAAAATCGAAACAGCCTGGGGACACGGTCGAGCAGACGGCCACCGATTTCACGGCGGGGATGACGGATCGGTTCGCTATCAATCTCTATGGCAAGCTGTTCCTGCCGGAGAGCTGGAATCTATTTTAGTTGATGAATTGAGAGTGCTTGGAAACGGCGACTCCGCGCCCGTTTTGAGGTTGACAAGGAAGGGCTCGCCGCTATAATGAAGCCTTTTGTGTTTGAAGCACTTAGGTGTCCCTATGCGCATCGATGTCCGGGAGTTGGAGCTGGGGCCACTCGCTGTGAAAGGAGAGATCTCGAAGTCAGAGCTTGGCTTTGACTCCAGGGAAATTGAGGTCTTGAAAGAGGTCCAGATCGACCTCACAGCCGAGCGACAGGCCCTCGAGGTTCGCATCCGAGGTCGGTTGACAACTGAGGTTGGGTTGCCTTGTTCGCGCTGTCTGGAGCCAGTGCAATTCAGCGTAGCAACGGAATTCGACCAATTCTATGAGTCGAACGCAGAGCATCCGCTCCATGGAGAGATTGCACTGCATGAAAGAGACACGGAGATCGGCTTCTATTCTGGGGATTTCATTGAAGGCAACGACATCGCGCGCGAACAGATTTTGTTGAGCCTTCCTATGAAGCCGATCTGCCGTGAGGATTGCAAAGGGCTGTGTCCGCATTGCGGGAAGAACCGCAATCTGAAAGACTGCAACTGCGAATCGGTTCTGGTTGATCCAAGGCTGGTCCAGTTGCTGAAACTCAAGAACAGAATGACTTTTTAGAGTTTGAGAGTTGAAGGGTTTACCACTTTTGTATTGATAAGGAATTCAGATGCCGAATCCAAAACGCCGTCATTCCAAAGCCCGCCGCAACAAACGCCGTGCCCACGATTTTCTTCATGTGCGCTCTGCTTCAGAGTGCCCGAACTGTCACGAAGCGAAGATGCCTCACCGTGCCTGTCCGAAATGCGGTTTCTACGCCGGGCGTGAAGTGCTCGAAGTTAGCGAAGACGCCTAACAGCCGCGGGCCCAGGCCCAGTTCCTCATTATGATCAAGATCGCCGTAGATGCCATGGGGGGAGACGCCGCTCCACATTCCGAGGTTCTCGGAGTGATCCAGGCTGTGCAGGAATACCCTGTGGGCGTGATACTGGTGGGGGATGAGGGCCGGCTCCAGGACGAACTCAGGCGGCACAAGGTGGCCGATCTTCCCATTGAGATTGTGCACGCGAGCGAAGTGATTTCGATGGGCGAGGCAGTTTCAACGGCCGTGCGCAAGAAGAAGGACTCTTCTATTCGCGTTGCGGCGAAGTTGGTTCGCGACGGAAAGGCCGACGGTGTGGTGAGCGCCGGCAACACGGGCGCCTGCATGGCGGTGACGAAACTGGTGATTGGGGCGCTGTCAACCGTGGACCGTCCGGCCTTGGCGGCAGTCATGCCGACGGCGAAAAACCGTCCCGTGGTTCTCATTGATGTGGGGGCCAACGTCGATTGCAAGCCAACCCACCTGGCGCAGTTTGCCATCATGGGAGAGATTTTTTCCCGTTCTGTCTTGGAGAACTCCCGGCCCAAGGTCGGTTTGCTTTCGATTGGAGAGGAAGAAAGCAAGGGAAACGAGTTGACCAAGGAAGTGTTTCAGATTCTGAAGGCAGCTCCGTTGAACTTTGTCGGCAATGTCGAAGGGCGGGACGTTTTCAGGGGCGATGTGGACGTTGTGGTTTGCGACGGTTTTATCGGCAACGTGGCACTGAAGCTGAGCGAAGGCTTGACCGAGATGTTCAGCACACTGCTCAAGAAGGATCTTTCGACTCACCTCAGTTCCCAAATTGGGGCTCTGCTCTCGCGAAAGGCTTTCAAGAATTTTAAGACCCGCGTCGACTATTCGGAATACGGTGGAGCGCCTCTGTTGGGGGTGCGCGGCATTGTGATTATATGCCACGGACGGTCGCCCGCCAAGGCGATCAAAAATGCAATTCGGGTGGCCCATGAATGCTGTGCCAGTCGCGTCAACCAGAGAATTGAGGACGAGATCAAGGCACTGAGCTTCATGCAGCGCAACGCCTCTGCAAATGTCATGATCAACTAAATGGGCCAGATTGCATTTGTTTTCCCGGGACAGGGCTCGCAGGCTGTGGGGATGGGGAAGGCGCTGCACGACTCCTCTGAAGCCGTGCGTGCAGTGTTCGACGAGGCGGACGCAGTATTGGGGTTTCAGCTGAGCCAACTCTGCTTCCAAGGACCCGACGACCAGCTAAGGCTGACCGAGAACACACAACCAGCCATCCTGGCGGTTTCGACTGCGGCCTGCCGGGCGTTGTCAGAGGCGGGGGTGAGACCTGACTTTGTGGTCGGCCATAGTCTTGGCGAGTATTCGGCGCTGGTTGCCGCGAATTCCTTGAGCCTGAGTGACGCGTTACGGATGGTGCGAAAGCGCGGAATGTACATGCAGGAATCGGTGCCGGTGGGGCAAGGCGCGATGGCAGCGATTCTCGGCCTGACGGCAGACCAGGTGGAGGCTTTGTGTCGCGAAGCGGCTCAGGGCGAAGTGCTTTCTCCAGCCAATCTCAATACTCCATCACAGATTGTCATCGCCGGAGCGTCGGCTGCTGTTGACCGGGCATTACAACTAGCCAAGAGCCGCGGTGCCAGGAAGGCGGTGCAACTTTCGGTCAGCGCCCCGTTTCATTGTGCTTTGATGCAGCCAGCCAAGGAACGTCTGGAGAAGGATCTGAGACAAATCACGTTTGGCAATCTCGACTATCCATTGATCAACAATGCCGATGCGTCCGAGCTGCGCTCCGGTGACGCGATTGCCGGCTCATTGTCACGACAGGTTTGCTCGCCCGTAAGGTGGACAGAATCGGTTCAGAAGTTAATCACCCAAGGGGTGAAGCTCGTCGTCGAACTGGGTCCGGGCAAGGTACTGTGTGGTCTAATACGGCAGATTGACCGCACAGTCAAAACGGCCAATGTCGAAGACCCTCCGAGTTTGGCGCAAACCTTGGAGACCATAAAATCGTTGAGCTGAAGGTCGCAACCATGCTTTTGAAAGACAGAGTAGCACTCGTAACGGGGGGATCTCAAGGGATTGGGCGTGCGTGCGCACTGGTGCTGGCCGAGGCAGGCGCCGACGTCGCGGTTGGCGGCCGGAATCTTGAGAAACTCAACGCGGTTGTACAAGAACTTCATGCGGCCGGCAGGCGCACAATTGCGCTTCAGGTCGATGTGACCGATCCCGCTCAGGTTAAGGCCGCTTTCGGCGAGTGCGTCAAACAACTTGGGAAGCTCGACATTCTGGTAAACAACGCCGGGGTGACGAAGGATACGTTGTTGCTGCGAATGAAAGTGGAGGAATGGGACACAGTGATCAATACCAATTTGAAAGGGGTATTTCTGTGCACCCAGGAAGGTATCAAGGTGATGCTGCGCCAGCGCTATGGCCGAATCATCAACATCTCTTCGGTTGTTGGTCAGACCGGCAATGCAGGGCAGACGAACTATGTGGCGTCCAAAGCCGGAATCGAAGGTTTTACGCGATCTGTGGCCCAGGAGGTGGCCTCAAGAAACATCACCGTCAATGCAATCGCACCGGGTTTTGTCGCGACTGCGATGACCGAGGTGCTAGGGGATGCGATCAAAGCGAAGCTCCTCGAAAGGATTCCCATGGGCCGGATGGGAACGGATCGTGAAATCGCGTGTGGCGTGAAGTTTCTAGCCTCCGAAGAGGCGGGCTACATCACGGGGCAAGTCTTGCATATCAACGGCGGGCTATACATGTGATCGCAGGCGTCGTTGGCAAGGCTTTGCCTGAAAGTTGGTTTTGTTATATTTTGAGACCTTGCGCTCGATCGCGCGGTCTGACACCTACAGGAGGGTTAACAGGATGGCTTCAGTTGATGAGAAGGTAAAGCAGATTATTGTCGAGCAGTTGGGCGTCGATGAAGCGGAGGTAACTCCTACCGCGTCTTTCGTGGACGATTTGGGCGCCGATTCGCTGGACACAGTCGAGCTGGTCATGGCTTTTGAGGAGGGATTCAGTATCGAGATTCCCGATGAAGACGCGGAAAAGATTCAGACAGTGAAGGATGCAATTACCTATATCCAAGGCCACGCCAAGGCTTGAATGGCGCGAGCCGATCTCGTGCTCGGGTGCCGTGTAAGACGGACGCAAATGGCAGAGTCGGCAGCTGGCACAGATCAATCTTCGAAAAGTTGCACGGACAGATCACTCTTCCCGGCATCGGGTATTGCGATGAGGGCCTCAGGTTTCGTAGTCGGGACGGCCATCGCAGGAGGTGTTTTTGAAGAGAAGGGTTGCCATCACAGGTGTTGGATTGGTTTCTGCCTTGGGTATCGGTACCGAGGCCACGTGGAACGGTCTGCTCGCAGGCCAAAGCGGGATTGCGCCCATCACGCATTTCGACACGACTGACTTTACAGTGACGATTGCAGGTGAGGTGAAAGGGTTTGATCCGCAAACCTGGATTGACAAGAAAGAGATCAAGAAAATGGATCGCTTCATCCAGTTTGCCGTGGCTGTGTCTCAGTTTGCGATGGAGTCGTACACACTGAAAATCACGCCGGCAATTGCAAGCCGTGTGGGTGTGCACATTGGTTCAGGTATCGGTGGGTTTTCCACGATTGAGCGCGAACATACCGAGTTGATTCGAGGGGGACCACGTCGAATTTCTCCCTTTTTCATTCCTTCTTCCATCGTCAATCTGGCGGCAGGACACGTCTCTATTCGATTCGGGGCCAAGGGGCCAAACACCTCCACCTGCACCGCATGCTCTTCCGGTTCGCATGCCATTGGCGACTCGTTCCGAATCATCGCCCGTGGAGAAGCGGATGCCATGATTTGCGGCGGATCTGAGGCAGCGATTACTCCGATGAGCGTGGGAGGCTTTGCCCGAATGCTGGCGCTCTCGGTGAGGAATGAACAACCGCAGCGGGCTTCGAGGCCCTTTGACAAGGACCGGAACGGCTTTGTGATTGGTGAAGGTGCGGGCATGCTGATTCTCGAAGAACTCGAAATGGCGCGTTGGCGAGGAGCAACCATCTTTGCCGAGATGGTGGGTTACGGCATGTCGGGGGATGGGTTCCACATCACGCAGCCCCCAGAGGATGGTGACGGCGCTTTCCGGGTGATGAGCAATGCCATCATGGATGCTGGCATACAGCCCAACGAGGTGGACTATATCAACGCGCACGGCACCTCAACGCCCCTCAATGACAAGATTGAAACTCTGGCAATCAAGAGAGCGTTTGGTGAGCATGCGTACAAGCTGGCTGTGAGTTCCACGAAGTCGATGACCGGACATCTCCTCGGCGCGGCTGGTGGCTTGGAAGGGGGTATTTCTGCACTGGCGTTGCATCATCAGACGATCCCGCCGACGATCAACTACGAAACTCCTGATCCAGACTGCGACTTAAACTACACCCCGAACACCCCCCGCAAGGCGGAGTTGAACTATGTTCTTTCCAACTCCTTCGGCTTCGGTGGCACCAACGCGACACTCCTCTTGAAAAGATATCGAGAGTAGTTGTTGGACCGACTCCCGCGGTTCGGCGCGAACCACGCTGCGCAAAGCGGGCCGTTTGCGGACTACCCGGCTACTCCCGCAAGGGCTGTGTTCAAGCCTCGTCGGCAGAGGGCCCGTATGTCCCGGGGATTGGCACATTATGGAGGCGCAGATAGACTCCCAGCTGCGCACGGTGATGGACGTTGTGATTCATCACCATACTGCGCAGGACGCCGATTCGCGGCATCGTGAAGATAACCTGACCTCCCATCAGTAGCGTCCAGGGTTTCACCAATGCTTCGTCACGAGCATTCGCAATGGCCGTCCGCGCGGCTGCGATGTTTTTGTCAAAGAGTTCGAGAGTCTCTCGACGGGAACTTGTTTTGGTCGGTTGAAAGGGAGGACCTCCCGGAGGCGCAAGATCCAGGGAACTCTGTTGGATTGTTGGAACCGTCCAACCGGGCATTTCAGCCAGGTGAGCCGCAAGAGCGCCCAAGGACATGGACTTTTCGTGCGGCTTCCATCCGAATTTGTCATCCGGAACTCGCTCAAGAAACTTTCGAGTGATTTTCATTTCTTCGTCAAATTCTGGCAGAAGCATCTCATTCAACGACATGGATTCCTCCTTGAAGAGTTGGGCCAAAGAACATTCGATTCCGGGCGATGCCGAGGGCAGACTATACCAGATCTGTGAGGCACGACAGAACGCTGGGGAAAGCGGAATATTTTCATTCAACATCCCGCCCGAATGCGGCCACGCGACCGCTGTGTTCGACCTGCCCGCACGGCGTGTTACACTCCGCTCATGACTCGCTTTTTTGAAAACCAATCGATTGTGGTTACCGGGGGAGCTGGCTTTCTCGGGTCCGAAGTCGTGCGGAGGCTTGAGGCAGCGTGCTGCGGGAGGATTATCGTTCCGCGAAGCCGGGAGTATGACCTCACCCGCGAAGCAGATATCCGAAGGCTCCTTGACCAAGCCAGGCCAGATCTCGTGCTGCATCTCGCCGCCGTGGTTGGTGGCATCGGGGCAAATCAATTGCATCCGGGGGAATTCTTTTACAAGAATCTGATGATGGGAGCGCAGCTCATCGAGATGTCGCGGCAGTACAGGGTTCCCAAATTCATGGCGATTGGCACCATTTGCTCTTATCCAAAGTTTACTCCGGTACCCTTTCGCGAAGAAGACCTGTGGAGCGGCTATCCCGAGGAGACCAACGCGCCGTACGGTCTGGCGAAGAAGATGATGCTCGTGCAGGCTCAGTCTTACCGGCAGGAGTATGGCTTCAACGCTATTTTTCTTCTTCCGGTGAATTTGTATGGGCCTGGAGACAACTTCGATCTGCAGACGTCCCACGTCATTCCAGCGTTAATTCGCAAGTGTCTGGAAGCGAAGCAGCGCGGCAATTCGGAAATTGAAGTTTGGGGAACCGGAGAGGTTAGCCGCGAGTTCCTCTACGTTGCGGATGCCGCCGAGGGAATTCTTTTGGCGGCCGAACACTACAACGGAAGCGAGCCCGTCAATCTGGGTGTGGGACGGGAAATTCTGATCAAGGATCTGGTTCACTTGATTGCGGGCCTGACCGGATTTAGAGGGAATATTCGCTTCGACCCCAGCAAACCCGACGGCCAGCCTCGACGTTGTCTGGACTCTAGCCGTGCGGAGAGAGAGTTTGGCTTCAAAGCAAGGACCAGTCTGGAGGATGGCCTAAGGAAGACCGTTGAGTGGTATTCGAAACAGCGTGGTTGGTAACAATCGGCAGCGATGCCGGTGCCTAGCCGTCTAATCTCGAACTGAACACCGGCTGGGATTGTGCAACGGCACGTCGTCATTCCGGCCAAGCGGAGCGCGAGCCTGGCGCGAGCCGCGCCGCAGGCAGCGTTATGAAGGAGGGTTCACAACGAAGCAAGCTGCGAGGCAATTTCTAGACGCCTGCCGCTTCATTTTCCCAAATCAACCTCTGCTTTTCTACAACAGCCACCATCGCCAATTTTCGCGTATCTGGCCGGCTAAAGCCCCATCCCTTGACATATTGCAAACCTCCGAGGATGTTAAACTGCAGTGGTATTGTTTTCTTCTCGGGCGTGGTGTTTTGAAAGGTCATGGCCAGAATTCCAGCACGCCTGTCCGCTGCCAGAACAAAGGAGCTGGAAACGTTCACCCCCTGCAAGGTGCGCTGTCGTTGGACTTCAATGGGATACCCTTTGTAATCACTTGTAGGCACCTTTTCTCCGAATAATCTGATCTCCAATAGAAAATCGGAACTGGCAACGGTGGAGCAAAAGACCCTGATGGACATCTAAATAATTGATTCCAGTCGTAAATATAGCCATTGATAAACCCAAAATTCTCTTCTTCCATAATGTTAGCTTTGCCATCCAGACTGAATACTTCCAGAGGCGGGGGCGAGGCAACCTTGCCGGAAGCTAGTTTTTCCTCCCTACTGGCCGGCAAAGCCGTACTCGATTGGATTTCAGCACCTAGCAGCCTGTCGGACTTTCCGAGCAAGCAAGTAACCGGGAAGAAGAGGGAAACGTAGTTACAGCATGAGCGCACACTTCAAAGCGGTGGACCGAGAAAGCCTTTACCTGTTTCCACCCTCGATCGAAGACTGGCTTCCCAAGAAGCATCTGGCCCGCTTCATCGTCGATGTGGTGTCGAAGCTGGACCTGCACGAGCTGAAGATGCCCTACGCCGGAGTGGG